>Ga0075163_10004233_pt1 | contig 19254 bp, 13 predicted proteins | sample JI1023141ADNA_FD_71478 | JGI IMG/M metagenome (GOLD analysis project Ga0075163, IMG submission 71478) | Wastewater effluent complex algal communities from Wisconsin, to seasonally profile nutrient transformation and Carbon sequestration -... | ecosystem: Engineered > WWTP > Effluent > Algae...
AGCGGTGCGGACGGAAACACCACGCCGGCGCGCATCGTGCTGACGACGCGGCGGATCGCCGTCAGGTCGGCCACCGGATCGCCGTCGATGACGACCAGATCGGCGCGCTTGCCCACCGCGATCGAGCCGATCACCCGCTCGCGGCCGAGCGCGCGCGCGTTCCCGAGCGTCGCGAGCGCGAGGATCGCCGCGTTCGGAAAGCCCGCCTCGGCGAACAGCTCGAGCTCGCGCTGCAGCATCAGCCCGGCCGTCGAATCGGAGCCGATCGCGATCGGCACCTGCTCGTCGAACAGCAGCTTGGCCAGCTCGAGCATGCGCTTCCACGCGGCGCGATAACGCGGGCGGTCCGCCTCGGCGACGGTGATCCGGTGACGCGTGTGCCTGCGTGCGAGCGCCGGTGGCATGCGGCCCACCGTCGCCTCCTGACCAGGTGCGATGGTGCCCGGCACGCCGGTGTACAGGCGCTCCATCACCGCGAACGTCGGGGTCACGACGATCCGGCGTGCGCGCAGGAGCGCGATGAAGTCCCGCACCTGCGGGCTGCCGAGGTCGACCGTCGCGCCGCGCTCGCCGACCAGCGTGAACCGCGTGGTGTCGCTGGTGTCGGTGTCGACCGTCGCGAGGAACTGCAGGAGCACGAGGTTGATGTGCTCGAGCCCGTCGAAGCCTGCCTCGACCGCCTGGTCCGCACGCATGAACGCCGGCACGTGACCGGTGACCGGCAAGCCACGCGTGTGGGCCTCGCGCGCGATCACCGGGACCAGCGCCGGGTCGACCGAGCCGTAGATCTTGATGCCGTCGTAGCCGCGCCTGGCAAACCCCGCGACGGCTGCGATCGCCTCGGTGGGAGTCGTGGCCGTGACCTTGGCCGCGATCGCGTTCGGGCCGCGGCCTTCGATCCGTCCGAACCGGATCACGTGCGGGCCGATCGCGGTGCCGGCCTCGAAGCGCGCGGCGAGGTGGTCGAGGAAGTCTTCGTCGTTCCCGAGGTCGCGGATCGTCGTCACGCCCGAGGCGATGTGGAGCACGCCGCTCGCAGGGCCCAGGTGCGAGTGCATGTCGATCAGGCCGGGCAGCAACGACTTGCCGGTGAGATCGACGAGCTCCGCGCCCGCAGGAATCGGCACCGCGTGCGATGGCCCCACCGCGGTGATCGTGTCGCCACGCACGATGACCGTGTGATCGAGCAGCCATGCCCGGGTCGACGGCTCGAACACGCGCGCGTGGGTGTACGCGAGCCCGGCGGGAGGCGGCCGATGCGCATGGCGGTCGACCAGCGCGCGGTCGCGGTCGGCCGGTGGCGCCGGTGCACGCACTGCACAGGCAGCGAGCGCGACGACGATCGCGAGGGAGCGGGTGGTCACGGTCGAGCCCAGCGTAGCCGGCGCCGCGTGACAACTGCTGTTCAATGGAGCTTGACGCTCCACCGAACGGGTCTCGGCCACGGGGTTTGTTCGACGTCAGCTTGGTCATGGGCCTTGGCAGACGGATCAGGACGACGCACCAAGCCACTTCGCGTTGCAGTTGCGGCTGGCCGCTCGAGCGCAGTTGCGATTGTGAAACCCCGTCGTCCTGCTAGGGTTCGCGCCGCCTCCTCCAGCGAATCGCTGGGTCGACCCTCGCCGCCTGACCTCGCCAAGGTTCGCATGCACCTCAACGCCCTTCACCAAGTCACCCTCGAGCTCGGCCACCTGACGCTCGCTGGCTTCTCGATCTCCGGCCTCGCGACCTACATCCAGGTTCCGGAGCTCGGGGTCTGCTTCGACATGGGCGAGTGCCCGCTCTCGGCGCTGTCGCTCGATCACGTGTTCCTGACCCACGCGCACGGCGATCACGCGAGGTGTCTGCCTCGCCACTGGCAGCTCCGTCGCATGCTCGGCAATGCCAAGCCGGCCGCGTACTACCTCCCGGAGGTGATCCGCGAGGGCTGCGAGGGTTGGATCCGTGCCGAGGCGGCGTTCGAGGGCGTCCCCGACGAGGCCGTCGAGACGCCGGCGTTTCACGGGCTGCGCGGGGACAGCGAGCTGGTTCCGCTCGCCCACCGCAAGGACCTCCGCGTGCGCGCGTTCCCGGTGCGCCACAGCGTGCCGAGCCTCGGCTACACGATCCTCGCCCACAAGAAGAAGCTCAAGGCCGAGTACGCCCACCTCGCGGGGGCGGAGATCGGACGCCTGCGCAAGGAGGGCGTCGAGGTCCAGTACGATGTCGACGATCCGCTCCTGACCTTCATCGGCGATTGCGACGGCGCGACCCTGCTCGAGCAAGCCCACATCTGGTCGTCGCCGATCGTGATCCTCGAGGCGACCTTCCTCGAGGCCGGGGAGGAGCCGCTCGCGATCAAGAAGGCGCACACGCACCTCTCGGAGATCGCGGCCGCGCTCGAGACGCTTGGCGATCGCGTCGCGTGCGAGCACATCGTGCTCAAGCACTTCTCGATGAAGTACCCGCGCGACCAGGTGCTCGAGCTCGTCGCCGCGGGGATCCCTGCGCGGTTCCGCGATCGCATTCGCGTGTTCGTCTGATGCCGAAATCCTTGGCGAATCAGTAGTTGCGATCGATGTCGATCTGGCGTCGCGCCGTTCGACCAGGGGGCAAAGGAGATTCCATGACCCTCATCATCGTTGGCCCCCCGCAATCGAGCTACGTCCGTACCGTCCGCATGGTGTGCGCCGAGAAAGGCCTCGCGCACCGCCTCGAACCCGTCGAGCTCGGCAGTGACGCGCACCGCAAGCTCCACCCGTGGTCCCGCGTGCCGGTGTTGCGCGACGGCGCCGTCGAGATCTACGAGACCTCGGCGATCGTCCGCTACCTCGAGGACACGCACCCGACGCCGCGCCTGATCCCCGGTGAGCCCGTGGCCCGGGCTCGCATGGAGCAGTGGATCAGCGCGATCAACAGTTACCTCTACGATCACGTGATCCGGAAGTACGCGCTCGCCGGGTACGTCATCCCGGCGTCGCGCAACATCCCGCCCGATCGCGCGGCGGTCGACGCCAACCTCCCGGCGATGCGTCGCGATCTCGAGCTCCTCGACGCCGGCTATGCCGACAAGGAGTACCTGGCCGGCGCCGAGCTCAGCCTCGCGGATCTGTTCGTCGCGCCGATCGTCGCGACGGTCGGGATGTTCCCCGAGGGGCAGGCCGCGCTCGCGACGACGAAGCACCTCGCGCGCGCGTTCGACAGCCTGCGGAAGCGCCCGTCGTTCGGGGTCGCGCACGCCGAGCTGATGTAGTCCCCGCCGGCAGCGGTTCGCGATACCATGGACTCGTGCGTGGATCGGTTGTCCTCGTCGGGGTGGTTGCCTGCTATTCGCCGGAGCCTCCGCTCGGCGTGCCGTGCGACGACACCACGGGGTGCCCGACGGGGCAGATCTGCGTGACCCGAGGCGGGGCGCAGGTGTGTGCTCCCCTGGGATCCGGCGACGATCCCGACGCGATGCTCCCCGACGGCCCGCTCGCGGACGTCCCTCTCGACTGGTGGAACACCGCGTGGAAGCGCCGCCGGCCGATCGACCTGGTGGCCGGCGCGGCGGTGATCGCGGGGTACTCGTTCGCGGTCACCGTCGATCATGCGGCGCAGGTCGCGGGCGGTCATGCGCTGGCCTCGGGCGACGATCTGCGGATCGTGCGCGACGACGGGCTCGAGGTGCATCGCGTGCTCGACACGGGCGCGAGCTTCGACAGCGCGAGCACCACGCTGTGGTTCGCGACGCCGGATCCGATCGGTGCCGGCGCGACCCAGCGGTTCTGGCTCTACTCGGACAACCCGACGGCCGGCGCCCCGCCCGCGCTCGCGCAGGAGGTGTTCGCGTTCGTCGATGACTTCGAGGGCACCCTCGGCCGCTGGGACGTCGACCCGAAGGTCGAACAGACCGCGACGCGTGCCCACCGCGGTTCCCAGGCGGTGTTCATCGCCGAGCCGCAGGACGCGACCGGCATCGGGCTCCGCTCGAAGAATCTCGATCTCCACGATCTCGTGTTCGACGCGTGGTGGAACCTCGATGTTCGGACCGGCGCCGACCTGGGGCAGTCGGTTCGCCACACCGCGACCTCGGTGTACTTCACGAACCTCCAGCCCCCGAGCCCGACCTGGGACATCTCCAAGCTCGAGAACGGTGTCTACAGCCAGCTGATCGCGCCTCCTCAGGGCTCGGGACCGCCACCGCTCGACACCTGGTTTCGCGTCACGGTGTACGCCCACCAGCGCACGATGGCCGTCGACATCGACGGCGAGCGCTTCGTGCCGAGCGCCGGCTTCGCGACGGTCGACGCCGATCCGAGCGGCGGCATCGAGCTGTTCGGCTACATCGTCCCGAGCCACGTGTGGTGGGATGACGTCACCGTCCGGCACTTCGTGCGTCCCGAGCCGACCAGCGAGCTCGGCATCGAGCAGTCGATCCTGTAGCGACGCGATCCTGACCGGCTCCTGCCTCGGCTTGCCATCGCCCGCCCGCGACCTCGATGAGACGCTGCTCGGGTGAAGGCGCTCGCGCTGGTGGTCCTCGTCGCTGCATGTGTCCCGCAACCGCTCGGCCGGCAACCCACCGAGCTGCACCTGCAGCGCGAGAGGGCGCAGGGTCATCGCGTGGCGAGTGGTGTCGGCCTCGCGATCGGGATCGTCGCGGCCGTGGCCGGCGGCTTGTTGTTCGCACACGCCACCGACGTGCGTTCGCGCGAGCCGAGTGCAGACCACGAGGATGGTCTGGGCACGCTGCTCGGTGGCACCATGCTGCTCGTTGGAGGCAGCGCGCTGACGATCGGATCGGGCGTTGTCCTCGCCGTGTCCAACCACGAGTACCTCGCCATCGATCAACGAATTCGGCGGCTCGAAGGCGGGGCGAAGTAGGTGCATCCTACGGTGCGGCCAGCTCGCGCATCCGCTGCTTCGACAGTCGCACGAACCGGCGCTGCAGCCGGCGGGCGATCGGCTTGCCGAGCCGCGCGAGCCAGTAGCGGGGCTGCGAGAACGCGACGATCGTGTAGACCACCGTGTCGTCGGGCAGCCACTCGACGAGGAACCGCTCCTCGCCGGCCTCGACGTGGCCGGGCAGGGTGCCGTACGCGAAGCCGAACCGGCGCGGCTCGTCGATCACGTAGACGATCCGCGCGGCGTTGAGAAACCAGAACCCGAACACGCGCATCACGACGCCGGCGACCTCGCCCTCGGCGATCGGGATCCCGACCGGCTCGATGGTCGCGAGCGGGGCGGGGAACATCTGCCAGCCGCGGATCGCCTCGCGGGCCGCGAGGAAGACGAGCTCGCCGCGGCCGATCTCCTCGCGATTGCGATCGTGATCGTAACCCGCCGGCGCGTCGCCGTCGTCGCGGGTCACGCCGACGCCGGGATAGCTGTAGGCGAGGGAGCGCTGCGCCTCGCGATGCGCCTGCACGCGAGCTGTGGTCGGTCGAGCCAGCGTCCACATGTCGTAGGGCTAGGATGCCGCGCCCGGCGGGGCCGTCGCATCCTCGATCTCGTTGCCGCACACCACGACGTGCGAGCTCGGATCGCCGGGACGGAGGATCCGCCAGCGCTCGGAGTCCGAATCGTCGGGAAAGACCTCGAGCTCGAAGCCGTCGGCGAACGACAGCGCGAATCCACCGAGCGCATCCGCGGTCACGCGCGTCACCGCGTGCGGTTGTGCGAGCCACGCGCGGAGCCGCTCGTCGCATCGGTTCGCCCCGGGGGCGCTCCACTCCCAGTCGTCTCCGTCGAGCGCGGTGGTGGCTCGCACGAAGCGGTCGCCCGACGCGACCACGATTCCTTCCGCGCCGCGGATCCGCCACGCGCATTGAACGTGCAGTGCGAGCTCGCCGACCTCGACCTCCTGCCCGGTTCGAGTGGTCTGCGTCCGGTGGTCGCCGAAGTGAAAGACCAGCATGTCCGCCGCGCGATGCGACTTCCAGAGAGGACGTCCGACGAGCGGCGCGAGCGCAGCCTCGAGAAGAACCGTGTCGTGCAGCATGTCGTTCCTATCCTCTAGCATTTGCACGGTCATTCCGAGCATCGTGCTAGCGTCGATCCGTGGCCTCGACTGACGAGCATATTCGAGCGTTGCTCGATCTGCCTGCCAGCGAGAGCACGCACGTGGCCAAGCTGCTCATTGATAGTCTCGATGAGGAGCTCGAGGATCCTACGGCCGAGTCGATGCGTGCCGCGGAGCTCACGCGGCGTGCACTCTCGGTTGTTGATGGCACAGGAGCCGTGGTCGATATCGACGAAGTGCGACGCCGTGTTGCCGCTCGCCTCCGCGAAGTCCGCGGTCAGTGAAGCTCCGATTCCTCGTCGAGGCGCTCGTGGAGTACGAGGACGCTGTCACGTATTACGAGAGCGCGCAGTCAGGCCTCGGGGACGCGTTTCCTCCGCGATGTTGAAGCAACGCTCGCCCTCACACTGGAGTTTCCAGAAATCGGGGTGCTGGTTGCGAGCACACCGCCGGACCTTTGAATTCGACGGAGGATCGTCCATCGCTTTGAAGTCGAGGTGAACTATCTCGTGCTGGGCGACGAGTTAACGGTGCTCGCGATCTTTCACGGGAAGCGAAAACCCGGTTACTGGCACGACCGGCTTGGTCGGCTCCGCTAGCGGGTCACGAGGATCGCGATCGTCGCGCCGATCATCGCCACCGCGATCACGGCGAACACGATCCATAACGTCTTGTTGCTACCGACCGCGCGGTGCTTGTCGGTGTCACCCGCCGTGGAGGGCTTCGCGGCGGCTGCTGCAGCGGCAGCTCGAAACGGCGGCGCTTCGAGCAGCGACGCCGTCGGCGGCCTGGGCGACGACAGCTGAGCCGCGGCCATCGTCATCGATTGCGACACGACGACCGCCTCGTGCGACGGCGCGGGCGCCACGGGGTGCGGCATCGACACCGACGGCAGCGGCGCCTGCGAGATCGCGGAGGCGACGGCCGGTTGCTGCGAGGCCATCAACACCACGGCCGGCTGCATCGGCAGTGGCGACAGCGCCGGCAGCGTGCTGGTGAGGGGGACCGGCGTCGCGATCGCCGGATCGGTCGCGGAGCCGACGGCCGTCATCGCGGTCGAGTGCGCCACGGCCATCGACGCGTACGACTCGGCGGACTCCGAGCCCGACGGGATGTACGCCTCGGCGGCGATCACGGGTGCCGCCATCGGCTGCGTCTGGCCGGGCTGCTGCGCGGCGATCTTCGCGCGCTGCTCCTGGATCGCACGCAGCACCTCGGGCGAAGGCGCGAAGCCCTGCAGCGTCGACGTGTTCGGACGGCCCTCCACCGTCGCAGCCGCGGCGAGCGCAGCCGGAGAGGTGCCGGTCGACGGCGAGTCCGCCGGCAGCTCGGGGATGTCCCAGCCCTGCGAGACCGGGCCCGGCGTGTGGGCCGCGGGTGGCACCGGCTGGCTCGGCGAGACGGCGAGATCGGCGGCCGAGGTCGACGAGCCATGCGGCGTGCGCGGCGGCTCCGACGTGGTGCCGGTGAACGTGCTCAGCAGCGGCGAGTGGATCGGGGGAACGAGCGCGCCGGGAACCGTCGTCGGCGGTGCGGCGGGTGCACGCAGGACCGGCGAGGGTGCGCCCATGAAGGTGTTGCCCTGCGGACCGAGATCCGCCGGCGACGTCGCCGAGCCGTGCGGCGTGCGCGGCGGCTCCGACGTGGTGCCCATGAACGTGTTCATCAGCGGCGTCTGGATCGGCGGGATCAACGCGCCGGGCACCGTCGACGGCGCCGACAGCGGGGTGGGTTGCGAGGGTGCGCGAACCTCGGGTGAGCCCTGGAGCGTCGACGGGCCGTGCGGTCCGGCATCCATCGGAGTGGGCGTGGTGGTCGGTCCCGACGGGATCGTCGACGCGATCTTCGCGAGCTCCGGCGACAGCGCGGGACCGCGCTGCGCGAACGGCGACGCGGCGCCGATCATCGTCGCGTTGAGCGGGTTCGCGGGTTGGGGGCCGGTCGGTGCTTGTGGTGCCGGCGTCGAGGCTGCCGTCGGCGAGAACGCAGGTGCTTGCGAAACGAACGCAGGTGGCGCCGACGCTTGCGGGCCGATCATCGTCGCCGTCGGCGAGAACGCAGGTGCTTGCGGGCTCGACGCCGTCGAGGCTTGCGGGCCGCTCATCGTCGCCGTCGGCGAGAACGCAGGTGCTTGCGGGTTCAGCGAGGCTTGGGGGCCGCTCATCGTCGCCGTCGGCGAGAACGCAGGTGCTTGCGACGCAGGTGGCGAGGCTTGCGGGCCGCTCATCGTCGCCGTCGGCGAGAACGCAGGTGCTTGCGGGCTGAACGCCGTCGAGGCTTGCGGGCCGATCATGGTCGCGTTCGGCGAGAACGCAGGTGCCGGCGTCGAGCTCGGGACCGGCGTCGAGGCTTGCGGGCCCGTCGGCGAATAGCTGACCGGTGGCGCGTGAGGCACCGGCGACGGCGCACCGCGCAGCGTATCGCCGACGGGATTGTCCGACGGAGGCGAGCTCGGCATGCGTGGCAGGGGCGAGGCCCCGATCATCGTCGTGTTGGGAGTCGACGCACGCGGCGACTCGGTCCACCCCGCCGTGCCGGGCCCGACCGCGGGCATGTCGTGCAGCGTCGGCGCGCCCTCGGGGATGTGATTTGCGGCGGCGGCGAGCGCGGCCGGCGAAGGGGCGACCGCGTCGGTCGGCGTGCCATCGGCCGGGCACCAACGAACCTCGTCGGTGTACACAGCCTGGCAGCGCGAGCAGCGTTTCATTGCGACGACGAGTCTAGCGTGACGGGCAGTCCACCGCGGAGAGCGAAGCGGAGCCTACTCCGATTCGCGACCGATCAGCCGACCAGCACGATCGCGATGCCGATGCCGATCGCGATCGCCAGTGCCGCGCCGATGATGATCCACAGGCGATTCGACCGTGCAACCGGCGCTGCGATGCCGAGCTTCGGGGCCGGCGGCACCCCGATCTCGGTTCCCTTGAGCGACGGCGTCTCGCGCCCACGTGCACCGTGCGTCGACTGCGCCGGTGGATGGAGTGAACCCGGCGCGAAGGATTGGTGGGCCGCGAGCGGCGTGGGCGGCATCGACTGGTGGCCCTGGATCGAGGCGAGCGGCGTGGGCGGCATGCTGGAGTGCCCGACCGAGGTGGTCGGAAAGCCCGCGTGCCCGCTCGCGCTCGGCAGCGGGATCGCCGGGCTCGATTGCGGCGGGTTGACCGAGAACGCACCCGCGCGATGGTTGACCGGTGGCGTCGTCGGCAGGCGCAGCGCCGGATTCGACAGGTGCGTCGGCGCGTTCGGTCCAGAGGTCGGCACGGCGAGGCCGCTGTGCTGCGGCTCCGGCATCGGCGTCGGGGCACGCGGGAACGGTGGCTGCGACGGAGACCGACCCGCGATCGGCGGGTGCGAGATGTGGCGGCCCGTCGCCGGCAGCTGGGGCAGCGGCTTCGAGTCGCCGGGCAGGATCGAGTCGGCACCGAGTCGCGATGCGGAGATGTCGTTGATCGAGTCGTGCGCGATCTCGGGCTGCGGCAGGCGCGACGCGGACAGCTCGAGCGCGAGCGTGCGCCCGGGCAACTGCGTCGAGCGCAGCCGCTTGATCACCGTGCGGACCGCCGCGAGCGAGGGCCGCGACGCGGGGGCCTTCGCGAGCATCGTGTCGACGAGCTGCACCATCTCCTCGGGAAGATCCGAGACGAAGTTCTTGAGCGACGGTGGTGGCTCCTCGGCGTGCATCATCAGCGTCGCGAACGGATCGCCCGACGACACGAACGGGCGCCGCCCCGACAGCACCTCGAACATCACCACCCCGAGCGCGTAGATGTCCGTGCGGTAATCGACGCCGGTGCCGCGCGCTTGCTCGGGCGACATGTACTCGGGCGTGCCGAGCATCACGCCCGTCTTGGTCTTGAACGGCGCGAAGCCGGCCTCGGGCATCAGCTTCGCGAGGCCGAAATCGAGGAGCTTGACCTCGGGCCAGCGATCATCGCGCGCCTGCAGGAAGATGTTGTCGGGCTTGAGGTCGCGATGGACGAAGCCCTTCTCGTGGGCGGCGGTGAGCGCGAGGGCGGTCTCCTCGATCACGCTCGCGGCCTCCGACGGGATCAGCGCACCGCGCTTGAGCCGCTTGCGCAGCGACTCGCCGAACAGCAGGTCCATGATGTGATACGCGCGGCCGTCCTCGAGCGCCCCGAACGCGAAGATGTCGATGATGTTCGGGTGGTGGATCTGATTGACCGCGCGCGCTTCCTGGATGAAGCGCTCGACGACGATCGGCGATCTCGAGACGTCGGGCCTCAGCACCTTGATCGCGGCGCGCTTGCCGATCATCCGGTGGGTCGCGCTGTAGACATGGCCCATGCCACCGCGCCCGATCTCTTCGTCGATCACGTAGCCGGTGTCGCCGACGTGCGTGCCCGCGACGAGCTTGGACTCCGCGCCGCGTGAACGCTCGTGACGGGGAGGCGCATCCTCCGCGTCCGTGAGCAGCTGATCGTCGTCCTCCACGCGCCGTTAATTGTACGCCTCACAGGGTGGCGAGAAACGCCAGCAACGCATCTCGATCAGCCTTCGAGGCACGCCGAAACGCCTGCTTGGCCGCATCCGCCTCACCGCCGTGCCACATGATGGCTTCGGCCAGCGTGCGGGCACGGCCATCGTGGAGGAACGTCGTCGCAGGCGCGATCAGCTGTGCGAGCCCGATCCCCCACAGCGGCGGGGTGCGCCACTCGAGCCCCGACGCGAGGAAGTCGTCGCGAGTGTCGGTCAGCCGGTCGCCGACATCGTGGAGCAGCAGATCGGTGTACGGGTGGATCCGCTGGTTCGAGAGCTGGAAGATCTCGTGCTTGCCGGTGACCTGCGTCGGCGTGTGGCAGCTCGCGCAGCCGAGCTCGTCGAACAGGACGCGCCCGTGCTCGGCCTCGCCGTCGCGCTCGGCCGCGCCGGGTACCGCGAGGGTGGCGATGTGGAAGCCGCTATCGACGAGTTGCTTGTCGTTGACGTCCTGCAGCGGCGCGTTCGGATCGACGTCGGGGAAGATCCGGTTGGTCAGCCCCATGTCGTTCGAGAACGCGCCGGCGACCTGCTCGATCAGCCGCGGCACGCTCGCCTTGTGCCCGAACCGACCGATCACCGATGCCTGCGCCTCTTCATCCCACGCGACGTTGGGCCGGCCCGAGATGCCATCGCCATCGAGATCGTCCGGATCGGCCGCCGCGAGGATGGCGTCCTCGGGGATCGCCTCGAGGAGTCCGAGGCCGATCAGCGGCGGCGCCTGGCGATACGACATGTGAATGCCCTGCGGCATCGGCGTGCCGTTGAACTGCGTCACCTCGATCCGCGGCTCGCGCAGCATGATCAGCTCGCCGTCGTCGAACAGCTCGCCGCTCTCGACCCAGGTCAGCGTGACGCGCACCTCGGGGATGCTGAACGTGGCGTGATCCTGGAGCTGCAGCCCGAAGCCCGGCACCGGCACCTGGCCGCCCGGCACCGCCGGCTCGCCGACGTCCTGGCTGACGCGGATCAGCGCCTGCGACCCGAACACGTCGGGCCCGATCTGCGACTCGCCGCGCCCGTTGCCCGCGTGACACGCGACGCAGGCGTCGTGGTTGAACAACGGCCCGAGCTGCGGCGGCGTCCACACGAACGTGAATGGACCGCGCCCGAGGTTGTGGCGATCGAGCTGCTCCTCGGTGAGCGTCGCGATCGGCTGCTGGAGGGCGGTCAGGCCGCGATCGAAGGACGTGATGTCGCCGCCCTGAAAACGCTCGTCGTCGACGTTGTCGCCACACGCGACGAGCAGCAGGAACCCCAGGCGCTTCACGCCGGCAAGGATATCAAGTCTCGTTCGCGATCAGCTGGTCGAGTGTTTCCCGCTTGCGAATCACGGTGTAGGTATCGCCGCGCACGAGGATCTCGGGGGCCCGAGGGCGGGTGTTGTAGTTCGAGGCCATCGCCGCGCCATACGCCCCGGCCGCGCCGATCCACAGCAGCTCGCCGATCGCGAGCTCCGGCAGCTCGCGGTCGCGCGCGAAGAAGTCACCGGTCTCGCAGATCGGGCCGACGATGTCGGTGGCCATCACCGGACGATCGGACTGCGTGACCGGCTGCATCGGGTGGAAGGCCTGGTAGAGCGCGGGGCGCATCAGGTCGTTCATCGCCGCGTCGACGATCGTGAAGTGCTTCGCCTCGTTGCGCTTGCGGAACATCACCTTGGTGACGAGCGCGCCCGAGCCACCGACGATGACGCGGCCCGGCTCGGTGTAGACCGTCAGCCCGCGCGACGTCAGCGGAGCGAGCGCGGCCTTGACCGCCGCGCCGTACTCGGCCGGCGACACGATCGCCTCGCCCTTGCCGTAGTCGATGCCGAGCCCACCGCCGATGTCGACGTGATCGAGCTGGATGCCGGCCACCGCGAGCTCGTCGACGAGCGCGACCAGGCGCGCGATCGAGTCGGTGAACGGCGACGTCTTGGTGAGCTGCGAGCCGATGTGGAAATCGACGCCGCTGACCTCGATGCCACCCGCGGCCTTCGCGGTACCGAGGATCGGCGCAGCCTCGGCCATGCCGACGCCGAACTTGTTCTGCTTGAGCCCGGTGGAGATGTACGGGTGCGTCTGCGGATCGACATCCGGGTTGACGCGCAGCGCGACCTTCACCGTGGTCTTCAGCGACCGCGCCACCGCACCGAGCGCGGTCATCTCCTCGGCGGACTCGACGTTGAACATGTCGATGCCGGCGGTGATCGCCAGGCGCATCTCGTCCTCGGACTTGCCCACGCCCGAGAACACGACCTTGTTCGCGGCACCGCCGGCCTTCTGCCAGCGGAACAGCTCGCCCGCCGACACGATGTCCGCGCCGGCGCCGAGCTCGATCAGCACCTTCAGCACGCCGAGCGTGGAGCAGGCCTTGACCGCGTAGCACACGCGATGCGGAATCCCCTCGAGGGCGCCGTCGAAGGCGCGATACGCCCGCTCGATCTCGGCTCGGCTGTAGACGTAGAACGGCGTGCCGACCTCCGCCGCGATCTTCGACAGCGGAACATCCTCACAGTGCAGCTCGCCGGACTTGTACTCGAACGCAGGCATGGCGGCTTCTTACCGCAACGGATCGAACACTGTCCCCACTTGCGACTCGTTTGGGGACTGTCTTCACTTGCAACACTTGTCTACTCCAACCCCGCGATACTCCTGAGCGCGTCGGGGACGGTCTTCCACTTGCGCTGCCGCGGGGCACACTCGCCCTCGACGCGAGCCAGCTCGCTCGAATTCGTGGCGACGGGACGCAAGTGAAGACTGTCCCCAACCAGCCTCAACGAAATCAGTCGAGTAGGAGACCTAAGTGTTGCAAGTGAAGACAGTCCCCATTCCTGGCTCGCGCGTTCTCAGCTCGCGAGCTGGGCTTCGATGCGTTCGATCTCGGCCAGCACCTGCGTGCGCGCCGGCCCGCCGATCACGTCGCGACGATCGACGGCCCGGTTCGGGTCGAGCCACTCGCTGACGTCGGCGTCGAACGAGGCGTGCGCGGTGCGCAGCTCGTCGATGGAGAGCTGGGCGAGCTCGACGCCGCGCTGACTCGCGAGGCGCACGAGGAGGCCGGCGGCGTCGTGGGCCTCGCGGAACGGCACGTTCTTGGTGACCAGGTAATCGGCGAGCTCGGTCGCGACCAGGTACCCGCGATCGATCGCGGCGCGCATCCGGACCGTGTCGAAGGTGAGCGATCCGATCATGCCGCGGCACACCTCGAGGCTCGTATCGAGCGTCTCGACGGCGTCGTAGAGCGGCTCCTGGGTCTCCTGCAGATCCTTGTTGTAGGCGAGCGGCAGACCCTTGACGACCGTCATCAGCGCGACCCAGTCACCGACGAGCCGGCCCGACTTCGCACGGATCAGCTCCGCGAGGTCCGGGTTCATCTTCTGCGGCATCAGCGAGCTGCCGGAGCAGTAGGCCTCGCCGATCTTCGCGAACCCGAACTCCTGCGACATCCACAGCACGAGCTCCTCGCCGAGCCTCGACAGGTGGATCTGGCAGAGCGCGCAGGCACCGACGAGCTCGATCGCGAAGTCGCGATCACCGACGGCATCGAGCGAGTTGTGCGTCATGTCCGCGAACCCCAGCCCGCGCATCACGTGGGCGCGATCGATGGGGAGCGTGGTCGCGGCGAGCGCACCCGAGCCGAGCGGCGAGACATCCGCGCGCTTCGCGGCATCGACGAGGCGCTCGCGATCGCGCGACAGCATCGCGTCGTATGCGAGGAAGTGATGGGCGAGGCGCGTGGGCTGCGCGCGCTGGAGATGCGTGTAGCCGGGCAGCAGCGTGTCGACGTGCGCACGCGCCTGCGCGACCAGCTGCCGCCGCACCTGATCGATCCGCATGCACAGCTGCTTCGCCGCGGCCCGCGCGTACAGCCGCAGATCGGTCGCGACCTGATCGTTGCGACTGCGGGCGGTGTGGAGCCGTCGCCCCGCGTCGCCGATGTCGTCGACCAGCCGCGCCTCGACGTTCATGTGAACGTCCTCGAGCGCGTCGTCCCACGGCAGCTCGCCCGTCGACAACTTGGTCTCGACGCGCGACAGGCCCTCGATGATCGCCGTGGCATCTGCCTGCGTGATCAGGCCCTGCGCCGCGAGCATCTTCGCGTGCGCGATCGAGCCCGCGACGTCGTGCGGGAGCAGCCGATGATCGAACCCGACCGACGCGTTCATCCGCGCCGCGGCAGGGTCCAACGCGCCTTCGAAACGTTTGCCACGCGCGCCCTTGGGTCCGGACATGGCCGCGAGTATAGAGATCGCGAGGCCACATCCAATGACTCAGCGAGTGAACATTCCGTCGCCGACCGGCGAGCTCTCTGCCGTGCTGATCCTGCCGAAGGGCGAGGGCAAGGCGCCCGGCGTCGTCGTGCTGCAGGAGTGGTGGGGCGTCAACGCGCAGCTCGAGGCGATCGCCCAGAAGTGGGCCGACCTCGGCTTCGTCGCGATCGTGCCGGACCTCTATCACGGCAAGGTGGTCCCGATCGGCAAGGCCGACGAGGCAGGCGCGGCGATGAAGGCGCTCGATTTCGGCAAGGCCGTGCAGGAGATCGGCGCCAGCGTCACCTTCCTCAAGGCCCACGCGCGCTCGACGGGAAAGGTCGCCGTCACCGGCTACTGCCTGGGCGGCGCGCTGACCCTCGCGACCGCGGTCAACGTGCGTGGGCTGGCCGCGGCGGTGCCGTTCTACGGGCTGCCCGGCGATCTCGACTGGTCGAAGGTCGACGCGCCCGTGCAGGCACACTTCGCGAAGCACGACGACTGGGCCACGGTCGCCGGCGCCGAGAAGGTCAAGGCCGGCGTCACCACGCCGATGCAGCTCCACGTCTACGACGCGCAGCACGCGTTCTGTAACGACCAGCGGCCCGAGGTCTATAGCGCCGAGGCCTGCGCGCAGGCGTGGGAGCGCACCGTCGAGTTCGTGCGCGCGCACACGAGCTAGGTCGAGCGGGCTAGTTGCGTTGACGTGAACCTGAACATCAACGCCACCTTGGACATTGACCTTGACCAGGCTTCGGCTGTGCGGTCAAAGGCCGGCGGATCGTTCGCCAGCGACGCGGTGTGGGCGTCGGCGGATGGTGTGACGCGGAGCCAGGCGATGCGCTTGCCCGCGCCCGACAGCTCCGAGCGCCGCGGTGTTCGAACGCCGCGGTCGTCGCACAGCCGTCATGGAGCAGAACCTGCTCGACCTGATGAATCACATCGACGCGACCTACCGCACGGAGACGCCGGCCGACGCCTCCGTCGTTCCGTAGCGCAACGGGACGTGGACCTGCGTGAGCCCATCGGAGCGCGGGAACTTCATCGTCTTGGTCGTTTGCTCGAGGCAGGTAGCGAGCTCGGGCGAGCTGGTGATCGGGATGACCTGGACGACACGCCCGTCGCGATCGATCAGGGCTCTGCGTGTGGATCAGCGATCGAAGCCGCCGCGTGGGACACGTCCACGGTGGCGTTGATGTTCAGGTTCACGTCGACGTACGTCGACGTCGACGTCAACGCTCTTTCGGACGCTACGTCGGGCCGGGTGAGATCTGGCCGGTCGCGGCAGCACCCCCGAACAACCGGATGATGCCGCCGCCGCCGCCGCCGCCACCACCGCCGCGCGTCGCGCTGCTGACGCCGGCGCCTCCAGCGCCCGTCGTGCCGCCCGGTCCTCCGGGCTCGCCGTTCCCGGCCGGTGTGCCGCCTGGCGCCGCCGTGAACGTGGGGTCGCCGCCGGGACCGCCCGCGCTGTTGGCGCCGGCGCCCGCTCCACCGCCGCCGCCATGCGCGAAGATCTGGCCGGTGTTGGTGAGCGTCGGCGTGTCGATGCCGATGGTGCCGCCCGAGCCACCGGCGCCACCACCCGCGGAGTTGGTGACCGCACCCGTCGCGCCGGAGCCCGACGCGTTGATCCGACCTTGCGTGCCGACGCCGACGGCGGTCTTGCCGATCACGTAGACCGCGCCGCCGCCGTTGCCGCCGAGGCCGCGCTGCGCTGCGAGGCCGCCGCCGGCTTCCTTGCCGTCCTGGCCCTTGCAGCCGCCGCGCAGCGTGGTGATCGCGCCGGTGACTGCACCCGGCACGCCGCCGCTGTTCATCACGCCGACGCCGTTGCCGCCGACGCCACCGAGCGCTCCGTGACTGCCGCCGCCACCACCGGCCGACGCGCCCGCCGCGGTACCACCGTCGCAGGTGGCCGGGTTCCCGCCGGCGCCGACGTCGATGAACGCCGTGATGTGACTCGCGACATCGAGGATGCCGTCGATCTGCACCGCCCCCGTGGTGGAGACGAGCACGAGCGGCTTCGCACCGATCGCGCGGATCGTGACGCCGCCAGACACCGAGATCGTGCTGCCCGCGATCACGCAGGCCGTGGTGTTCTTCACCGTGGTCGAGCACAGGTTCGACGTCATCGTGTCGATCGTGGCGGCCGCCAGCGTCACCGGTTGATCCGGAACGTCGGCCGGCGCCCAGCACGGCTTCTCGAGCCCGCCGGTGCTGCCGAAGCAAACGTCGTCGGGATCCGGCGGCATGCCGTCGGGCTCCGCGTCCACGCCAGCATCCGTCGAGCTGCCGTCGACGCACTGGTTCGACAGCGGGCCCGAGAGCGCGCCGTAGCGACCGCTCGAGCCACACGCATCGTCGGGGAACGCGCAGAAGCTCGTCGACAGCTCGCAGCGGCCACCAATCTGCGCACCGCCCTGGCAATCGGCGTCCTCGTCACAGCTGAACGCGCTCGCACCGCCGAACGGACTGCACGCGACGTGCAGCGTTGCGAACAGCAAGCTCGCCACGGTGACCGCTTTCACCATGGCCTCATTGTACGGCACAAGCCGGGGATTTCGTCTATCGTAGAACACGTTGGGCGAGGGCTCGACGGGGAAAGACACTAGTGAATCCCGCGGTTCAGCGTGCGCGCTTCCTGGCGCCGGGCGACAAGCTCGGCAAGCACGATCTGATCCGTCAACTCGCCGTCGGTGGCATGGCCGAGCTCTACCTCGCGCGCACGATGGGCATCGAGGGCTTCGAGAAGCTCGTCGTGATCAAGCGCATCCTCCCGCAGTACGCCGGGAACGCGAGCTTCGTGAACATGTTCCTCAACGAGGCGCGCCTCGCCGCCACGCTGCATCACCCCAACATCGCGCAGGTCTACGACATCGGTCAGGAGCAGGGCGAGTACTTCTTCTCGATGGAGTACGTCCACGGCGAGGACCTCGGCAGCATGCTGCGCAACGCGCACGAGAGTGGCGTGCCGGTGTCGCTCGATGCCGCGCTGACCCTCGCGGCGGGCCTGTGCGCCGGGCTGCATCACGCGCACGAGAAGACCGGTCCCGATGGCCGGCCGCTCAACGTGGTGCACCGCGATGTCTCGCCGTCGAACGTGCTGGTCAGCTACGACGGTGCCGTCAAGCTCGTCGATTTCGGCATCGCGCGCGTCAACTCGACGCCGGGCTCCACCGCCGGTGGGCTCAAGGGAAAGATCTCGTACATGTCGCCCGAGCAGTGCCGCGGTAACACGGCGCTCGATCGACGCAGCGACATCTTCTCCGTCGGGACCATCCTCTACGAGATGACCACCGGTCAGCTGCCGTTCAACGACGAGACCGAGTACGCGATCCTCAATCACATCGTCAACACGGACGCGGTGCCGCCGAGCAAGCTGGTCGCCGACTATCCGCCGGCGCTCGAGACGATCGTGATGCGCTCGCTCTCGCGCGATGTCGACAAGCGCTACAAGACCGCGATCGATCTGCAGACCGATCTCGAAGACTTCGCGCACGACATGCGGCTGCGCGTGTCGCCGCTGGTGCTCGCGCGCTTGATGTCGAACCTGTTCCCGGCGCGGCTCGAGGAGTGGGCCAACGCGAAGGCGCAGGGCGCGTTCTTCGTCGAGCAGCACGTGGTGCGTACGTTGATCGAGGACAGCGAGGTCTCGGTGATCGGCGAGCTCCAGCCATCGATGCCCTCCGAGGACGATCAGACCGCGGTCACCACCCCGCCGGTCAGCGTCGAGGATCCGACCGAGCAGCGCCGCGCACCGACGGTCGTCGCGAGGCCGCCGACCACACCAGCACCCCGGGCGTCGCAACCGCAGCTGCGAACGCAGATCGGCGTCGCGGTGGCCAACGACGAAGCGCCGGTCCGCCCCACCCCGATCCCGCGCACCCCGGTGCCAGGTGCGGTCTCGCTGCAACCCTCGCAGCCGGGCACGCTGGTGTCGTCGGCGGCGGTCGCGCACGCCACTCCGGCGCTCCAGGATCAGACGCTGCGCGTGCGCGTGCCCGATGCCGCGAAGCGCTCGCGCAAGACGGTGCTGGTGCTCGCGCTCTTCGGTGCCGTGGCCGCGGCGGCGGTGACGTTCCTCGTGCTCAACAGCGGCGACGACAAGCTCGCCGTCACCAACGAGAAGCCGCTGGCGCCGGTGGCCGAGCCAACGCCCGAACCGCTGGCGGCGAAGCCGGAGCCGGTGAAAGAGCCGGTGAAAGAGCCGGTGAAAGAGCCGGTGAAAGAGCCGGTGAAAGAGCCGGTGAAGGAGCCGGTGAAAGAGCCGGTGAAGGAGCCGGTGAAGGAAGTCGCGACGCCGGAGCCGTTGAAGCAGCCCGAGCCCGCGAAGCACGACGAGATCGAGATGGAGCCGGCGGTCGCGGTCACCAAGGCCACGCCGAAGGTCACCAAGCCGAAACCAAAACCGACGCCGAAGATCGCGACCAAGAAGCCGCCAGCGGTGGTCAAAGACCCGCCGAAGCCCGAACCCAAGGAGAGCCCGCAATGGAAGAACGGAGAATCACCGTTCCTGCCCGTACGCCCCGCCGACAAG
>Ga0075163_10004235_pt1 | contig 19247 bp, 19 predicted proteins | sample JI1023141ADNA_FD_71478 | JGI IMG/M metagenome (GOLD analysis project Ga0075163, IMG submission 71478) | Wastewater effluent complex algal communities from Wisconsin, to seasonally profile nutrient transformation and Carbon sequestration -... | ecosystem: Engineered > WWTP > Effluent > Algae...
CTGCTGAACGTGCACCAGATCGAACAGTTTCGCAACCGCGACCGCGCGCAGCGGCCATGGATCTACACCACCAGCGATAGTAGAAGGGGTCTGCTGCACGATCAGGTGACAGTTTCGGTCACGGGGCCTGACTGGCCGGTGTGGTCCTGATTGCTTCGAACTCGATCGGGGTCAACCGCCCGAGTCCGGACTGGCGCCGGCGCCGGTGATAGGTCCGTTCGATCCACGTGACGATTGCGATCCGTAGTTCTTCCTGGGTGTCCCAGCGACGACGATCCAGAACGTTCTTCTGCAACAGACTGAAGAAGCTCTCCATGGCCGCATTGTCGCCGGCCGCCCCGACCCGTCCCATCGATCCGACCATCTCGTAACGAGCTAGTGCTAGAACGAATCGCCTTGACCTGAACTGAGATCCGCGATTGGAGTGCACGATGCAACCGGCCACCTCACCGCGGCGTGCCACCGCACTATGAAGCGCTGCGGCGGCCAGCCGGGACTTCATCCGGGAATCGATCGAATAGCCCACGATGCGGTTGGAGAACACGTCCTTGATCGCACATAGGTACAGTTTGCCCTCGCCGGTGCGATGCTCAGTTATATCGCTGAGCCACAACTGATTTGGTGCATCGGAAGTGAAGTCGCGCTCGACCAGATCACCAAGGCCTGGTCATTGACTTCTTCACCACCAATGACCCCGACCGTGTCGACGACACCTACCGACGACTGGTCGACGACCTCGTGTTGGCACCCTTCGACCCCATCCCCATCCGGTCACAACGTCGCACGCCGTCCACCACGAAGGGCCCGCCACGACAGCAGCCTCGAAGACGCAGCCCTCGCCAGGGCTCCGTGGACGAACGTTGAGGCACGCCGCACGGGGTCGGAGCCGAGAGGGTTCCCGGCCCGGGGGCGCACGCACCCAGTGATCGATTCCTTGCGAGACAAGAAGTGAGCCATCCACTTTCGCCGAAACGAGACACCCTCCCGTTAATTCTGTCGCGGCCCGGTAGCTCTGGGTGGCAGGTTATAAGGGTGGCCAGCAAGGTGGCATTCATTGGGGGACCATCAGGGGTAGGCAAGACCAGCGTCGGCTGTGAGATGCACGCGCAGTTGCCCGCCAAGGATGTCGCCCACTGTGTCATCGACGGCGACTTCCTCGATCTTAAGAAGGAGGAAATCGCGCCGGGTGTAGTGCTCTTCGGGATCGCGCGCCTGTGGCTCCACCCCAGCCGCCAGGTCCTTCGATATCGACCACTCGTGCGGCGACTGGCTCCGATGAAGAACGCGTGGGTTCCCCGGGTCAGCGTGCGCTTGCGTTGGAGTGCGCTCCAAGACATAGCGTTGCGGCATGAGCGCACGAGTCGGATTTGAGGTGCTGGACAATACCGACGCCAGCCTGGGGATCGCTGAGGTCGCACATCTCAGCGGACTCAGCCAGGACACACTGCGGTGGTACGAACGGCAGGGTCTGCTGCCCGCAGTGCGTCGCGGGTCGGATCGACGGCGCCGATACACGCGCAGGGACGCGGCGTTGGTGGAGATGCTCGCCAAACTGCGCGAGAGCGGGATGCCGACAGAGGAGATGCGAGAGTTCTCCCGCCTTGTTTCCGGAGGCGCAGCAACCCATGGCCGTCGCCTCGCGATCCTAGAGACCCATCGTGACCGCATTCACCGGCGCCAAGCTGAACTCGACGAGCACCTCGCGTCACTACAGGAGAAGGTGACGCACTACCGGTACCTGATTGGTGAAGGTCTGGACTGCGACGGCCAGCCCGTGCCGGTGGAGATCCGCGATGTGCAGCCATTGACCTCAACGAATGGAGATCAGCGATGAGCGTCCCGTCAGTCCTTCTCGGGGACGGATTGACGGTCAGCCGTCTCGGCTTTGGTGCCATGGCACTGACTGGGGTGTATGGCGTTAGCCCTCAGGAGGAGAGCCTGGCCACCCTGAACCATGCCCTCGACGTCGGCGTGACCTTCATCGACACCGCCGACATCTACGGCGACGGAAACAGCGAACGCACAGTCGGTGAGGTCGCGAAGCGCCGCCGGGACGAGATGACGATCGCCACCAAGTTCGGCATCACCGGCTCCATCGCCGACAAGACCATGCGCGCCCGCAACGACCCCGCCTATGTGCGCCAAGCGGTCGAGGCGAGCCTCGGTCGGCTCGGCATCGAGACGATCGACCTGTACTACCTGCATCGCCGCGAAGTCACTGTGCCGATCGAGGAGGTCGTCGGCGCGATGGCCGAGCTGGTAGCTGTCGGCAAGGTCCGTCACCTAGGACTCTCGGAGGTGACTGCCGAGGAACTGGAGGCCGCACATCGCGTCCACCCCATTACGGCCGTTCAGAGCGAATGGTCGGTGTGGAGCCGTGACGTCGAACGCGCCGTTGCCCCAGCAGCCGCCCGGCTCGGCATCGGCTTCGTGCCGTACTCACCACTTGGTCGCGGATTTCTCACAGGGGCCCTTGCTGACCCCGCCGCGTTCGCTGGGGACTGGCGGGCCGGGCTCGCCCGGTTCAGCGGGAACGCCTTCACCATCAATCAGGCTGTCGTAAGCACGCTGGCACGCCTCGCGGCCGACCACGACGCGACGCCAGCCCAGATTGCACTGGCCTGGCTCTATGCCAGTGGCGAGCGTCTCGCTCTGCCCGTTGTGCCGATCCCCGGCACTCGACGTCCCGAACGCATCGCGGAGAACGCCGCCGCGACGTCGATCGTCCTCGCCGCAAATGAATTGCGCGTCCTGGATGAACTCTCCACCCGAGTCGTCGGAGAGCGATCCGACTTCGATGACCCCAACTGGACAAGCGACACCCGCGAACGCATGAGCTAGAAGCAGCAGTCGAACGGGGCGATCGAGTGTCGTGTACCTGCTGTAAACCGTTGGCGTCGAGCCGGTTTAACCATATGCACCTTGATCGGCAGGCGCAGATTGGTGAGGGAATACCTCGACACCAACCATGCCGCCGAGGTCTTTTGTAGCCGTAGGAATAGAAGTCTTTCGTGAGACAAACTGCGGTGCAGCGATCGTGCGACAGCTCGCGAAAGCCCAAGTCAGCAGGACGCGTAGATGCGGTGCAGCGTGAGAACCTACAAGTGAGAGTGAGTGGTGGTGGTGGGTGGTCGGGATGATTGCGCGGCTGGTGCGGCGGCAGCGCATGACGGCGGCGGCCGCCGCCGCTGCTTGTCCGCTGCTGCCCGGGACGGGAGGAGCGGGCGCCGTCGTCGCCAGCCAGCCAGCCAGTCGACGTTCGTTCGCGCAGCCGTTGAGTTCTAGGATCCGCCACAAAGATGACAAAAACGCGTCCGCCATAGCGATGAGAATTCTGCAACGCTGCAGGTAGATGCCTCGGCTTACGCCACCAACTTTGAGAACCAACAAGTCCCGAGCGCGCGTTGCGCCAGGCGCTCTTTTCGGTGCGTGCCTCCAGCGCTCCGAGGACGATCGCCAGGGTGATGACCTGTGCCCGTGCGTCGATGTTGGTGCCGAGGTCGGCTACCAGGGCGCGGACCTCTCGGTCGTTCTTGAGCCCGAGTAGCTCGGCTGTGATCGTCGAACCGTGATTCTGGTTCAGGATGAAGGAGTCACGGCTGAGGCAGTGCGCCACGAAGGTGGCCGCTCCCTTGGGTGCGGTCTTTCGCAGGAGCAGCTTGGTGACGTACTCGCGTCGCACCGACTCAGCGGCCTGTCCCAGCCGGTTGAGCACTAGCACCTTGCGGCGTTCCCGACGCTCGGCTTCTTCCTGCTGTGCCTGGCGCTCGGCGATGGCTTCGGGGCTGTTGTCGCCGCTCGCGGAATCGCTGGACGCGGTGCTCGGGTGCCGATCGCGCAGTGAGGGGCCGAGCTGCAGGCCAGCGGCCACGTAGTCGACGCAGTACCACTCGGGCACGATGACCGTCTTCTCGGTCACGGTGTTGTAGTGGCGCAGCCCCTCAGCGGCCTCGGCCTCCTGGTCGTCGCGGGTGTCGTCATCGACATCGGCGTCATCGACGGGTTCACCGGTTTCGGCGTCGAAGTACCCGTAGTCCTCGGTCAGGTAGACCGCCCAGTGGGCGGGCTCCTTCTCGATGTCGTCTGAGACCCTCTCATCGTCGGCGGTGTGCAGGTAGTCCAGGCGGATGGCCGAGAAATCGTTCCAGCGCGGCCGGTCCTCCAGAACAGTGAAACCCTGCCCCACGTAGACCTTTTCGGCCTCGGCGTACAGCGCGTCGCTCTCTCGCTGTGCCCGCAGGCTCGACACTGCGTGCTCGAAGTGCTGCGGGCCGTGGCCCGCTGCGCGCAGGAGACGATCGACAGCGTTCGGGTCGTCCTCGAACTCGGTGAGGGCTTCGGCCTGGCGGAAGTCGAGCTGGCCCGCGTTCAGCGCGTTGAGCGCGGTGGCCGACTTGGCGGCGGTTCCGGCGGCGTTGACCACGTCTCGGGACATGGACAGCTTCTTGGCGACCTTGGTGGCCGACATGCCCGTGTCGAGCATCTGCTGGATGGCGCGGGCGCGCTGCCCGTCGGTCAGGTCCTTGCGCCGGTCGTTGGCGACCATCTGCTGGACGATCCGCTGGACCGTCGCGGTGTCGGCGTCAGCATCGTCGGCCGGGATGACGTAGACCGGGACGCTGGTCAACCCGACCTCGCGCGCTCCGAGGGTTCGGCACTGACCCTCGCGGACCAGGGTGCGGCCCTCGGCGTCGCGGATCGCGATGATCGGGATGATGACGCCGTGCTCGCGCAGGCTCGCCAGGAACTCCTTGTCCAGCTCCACCTCGTCGCGGACGTTGTCTTCGAACTCCAGGGTCTGCGGGTCGATGTTCTCGACGGTCGCGATGGCCTGCTCGCTGCGGTTGTCGGCGGTGATTGACATGGTTGGTGACCTTCCTCGTTAACGCGGGCACCCCTCGGACGGGCCGCCCGTTCTTTTGCCGTTCGGGCAATAACGAATGAATGGCCAACGGCGCAGGTAAGCGAGAAGGTCTCGGGCGCAGAAGTTTTCCCGTGAGCGCAGCGAACGTCTTTGGGGAAAGTTCTGCGAGCCCAACGGGCCCGGAGCGCAGCGGAGGCCGATGGCCTTCCGCGTCCCAGCCGTGGACATAACATGAGTGAGCCAGAAGGCAATGAACTTGAAATCAGTCACGCCGCAGGCGTGTCCGCCAAGGTGTGCGGCACCACGCCGCACGGCCCTACGGGACTAGAGCGTTGCGGTAGCAGCCGAAACCCTCTCAGACAGTGAGGTTTAACTCCGAGGTGCGGGGTCGGTGCGTCCGAAACATGGTGGACCCCAGAGCCCGCGGCCAGCCGCTTTGGCTTCTTGTTCGGCCGCGGCGATCTCGGGGGCACGGGTGACCGGGGAGTTGTCGTAGACGTAGGCGTGCGCGCTGCCGCTTCGAGCGGCTTCGATCGAGTAGTTCCAGCCGCCGGCCTTCTCGACGTAGGCCAGGGTGCGCCCGTAGCGGTCGTGCAGGTCTTGGGTGGGGTCGGTGATGATGGCGACGCGTGCGCCCTCAAGCGTAGATTTGGCGAACTCCGTGGCCTGTGGCCCCCAGCAACCCACCTTCGTGGTCGCTTCTGGTGTGTCGATGCCGAGCACACGGATTCTGAGCCGACCCCGGTGGAGGTCGGCAACATCCAGGGTGTCGCCGTCGATGACCTGCAGAACGGTCGCGGTGATGTCTGCGTCGGCGTGGGCCGTGGCCGCGGTCTGTTCTGCACTGCAGGAACTGGCAACCGCCGAGAGCGCCAGTGCTGCGCCGATGGCGCGCCAGCTGCGACGTGCCCGACGTCCGGAAGAGGGGGCCAGCTGCGTCATGCTCGGCCGGCGTAGTGGGCCTCGGCGAGCTGGCCGAGCCTCCATGTGGTCAGCGTGGGGTCGGTACCCGCGACGTCGAGCGGAAGGTAGCCGTGCAGCCAGCCATCGAGGATGTACTCGCGCAGGACAAAGTCCTGCGGGTCCTCACCACCACGCTGCAAGACACCGAGGATCCCGATCGCGCGATCAAGGGCCTCAACGCTGACGCCGTTGGCGAGGGCAGTCTTTCGGACGTTCTCCAACGGCTGGTCGTTCAGCGCCAGCGCTGCCAGCTCGAACGTATACGGCCGGTTCTCCGTCATCGCACCCATTCCATCCTGCCTGGTCAATCGCGTGAATACAGCGTAAGCGCGCGGCCGGCTCGTTAGCTACGCGCCAAGCAGAGGGCGATGGGCGGCGCCTAAACCGGATCTTTTAGGTCCTCACCGTAAATTCCATCTCTCTAACGGTTGCCGGTGCGACCGGTGTATCACCGCCTATCAGCCGATAACCTTGTATCGATGGCAGAGGACTGTGCGCTGTGGCGCACGCGGCGGGAGGCACACCCCGACAGCGCTGCGCTGATCCGCGACGCCGCGCTGCGCAGGTTCGCCGCGCACGGAGTCGCGGGTACAACTCTGCGCGCGATCGCCAGCGATGCCGGCGTCTCCCTAGGGCTCGTCCAACATCGGTTCGGCACCAAAGAACGGCTGGTCGACGCGGTGGACCAGTACGTCATCGCCCTTATGCACAGCAAGCTCGCCCTCGACGACGCGCACGGCCGGCAGAAGGCACTCGACGAGGACGTGGAAGACACCGGCCTGCGGGTACGCGAGTTGATCGGCGAGCATCCCGCCGTGGTGGATTACTTGGCCCGGGCGATGATCGACGACACCCCCATCGGAGCACGGACATTCGACGCGCTGTTCGAGATTGGGCGGCAGCGCTGGGGACGCCGCGCCGAGAAGAACGAGGTACAGGCCGATGTCGTCGATTTGACGTGGGCCGCTCTGCATCCACTGATGCTCACACTCGGCACGGTGATCCTTCGTCGCCACGTCGAACGCCAGCTGCCGGAGGCGTTCGACGCGCCGACACAGCTGCAGCGCTGGGAAACGTCAGTGAACGCCCTGCTGCATCACGGGCAACTGCGCGTACCCGCGGTGGTACCTGACTCAGTGTGAGTCGAGACTGCTCGCCAGATCGTGATCCCCACGGGCACGCAGCACCGTGGCCACCTCCTCGCGATGACAGTCCAGGCTTGCTGCCAGAGCAGCTACTGGATTGCGCACCGTGCGGCCGAGCAGCGTTCTGAGCCGCGCTGTTCCTGAATCCTCGGAGCCGAGGCGTGCCACATCCAGCGTCGCGTCATCGACCCGGAGAGCCAGCACCAGTGTGTCGCCGGCGGTCGCGTTGACTGCGACGGCGAGGGCGCGGAGCGAACCGAGACTGGCGCCCGTTGTCGACGCGAGCTTCCATGCCAGCGCGACTTGGCCATGCGGGCCGGTGAAGGTTCGTCGCTCGCCGGGTTTGACTCCGGCCGCGGCGGCCACGGCCAGATGAACGGACTGCCCCGAACCGCGTAGCAGCTCCGACGTGACGAGCACCGCGAGCCGGATCTCGTTGCGGCCGTTGCGGAATACGCCGCGGACCGTGTTGAGGGGTGGGACCGGCGGCCAGCTGTCGGCTTTGGTGCGCCTGCGCACCACACCACCCTTGGTGACGAACGCCAGAGTTCCGAGGTAGCTCCGAATCGATGACTCGGTGATGTCCGGATAGCGCGCCCGCACATCGGTCATCACGTCTTTGATGGTGGCGCTTCCACCGGTGGCATCGAGGCGTTCGCCGATCGCGGCCACGATGCCGCCGTACTCGGGGATTTCCCACGTCCTCAGTGCCCACGTAGTGCGACTGGCGCGGATGAACTGGTGGTCCTTGGAGAGCACGGCATTCACGCGTTCCAAGCTGGTGCCGGCGTCGTTGATCGTGGCCAGGATGGCTTCTGGGGTGGACGGCACGCCAAGGACGTGCAACGCGGCTTCTGTCATGTTGGACGTGGTGTTGCCGGTCCATCGCACCCAGTGATCGCCGAATCGGCGGATGGGGGTGTGGCTTTCGAGATAGGTGAGGGCGACTCCGGCCGGCATTCCCAGCTCGGTCAATGCTTCGAGCAGTGCTGCCGTGGTGGGTGCGGGCTCCCGTGCGAAGAGCGCATCCACGGCCGCAGTGATCTGAGCGCGCCCGCCCGCCACGGTGGAGGTGATCTCCACCCAGGCTCCGCGACGGGCGTAGGGGCCGGCGACGTGCAGCAGGACGCGCGCGGTCTGGCCGGATGGTTCCAGGCGGAGGCGGCGCAACTCGATCTCGACAACCTCGGTCGGCAAGTAGGGGCCCAGGCGTCGACCAAGCTCGCGAGCATGCTCGGACACTTCATGGTGAGCCGGATCTTGCAGGAGTTCGGCGAACCGCGCCCGGGCCCGCGGGAGATTGCGGCCCACCGACGCTGGATGCACACCAATGCGCTCGGCGACCAGGCGCTGGGGAATGGGCTCCAGCGCCCAGACCTGCGCGGCCAGGATTGATCGGTCGAAGTCGTCGAGTTGGCCGACGAGGCGGGCCACCGCAGCCTCCGCGCCGACCTTGCCGGCGGCGAGAGTGGCCCGCCGTACGCGCACGGTTTCGTTCGCGGTGTCGATCAGTGCTCGCACCGCCGCGGCGCCCACCTTCGGCCGCAGCAGCAGTGACTGTGGGGTCTGGTCCGCGAGATCGGCCCATGAGCGGAATTCCTCGGCGTAGGCCTGGAGCCGGCGGGGCAGTCGCGCGTAGGGAATGGTGAATGAGCCGATGGAGTCGAGCCCCTTCACCAGATCACGCAGCGGGGTAGCCAGAATGGCCTCCGCGCGCCACCAGTCGGAACCGAGCGCGTCATCGGGGCCGCCATCCTCTTGGGCGGATAGGTGGGCGCTGGGCTCGCTCAACAACATGGGCTATGAGCCTTCGGACTTGGCGATCTGTTCGGTGATGGTGTCGGTGATGGCAGGAAAAGCCGGGCGGTCGAGCGCTTCGGGGTGGAACCGCAGAAGGTGGGGCTGCGCACCGCGGTCGCCGAACCCATCGACCTTTCCATCTGAGTTGCGCTGATAGTCGGAGATGACGTCGAGGATGCCGAGATAGTCGAGGACGCGGTGGCCGGCCTCGAAGGAGTCTCGGCTCAAGCCGTAATGCAGCTTGCGCGGGCCCGACGGCAGCGGCTGAGGTACGTCGCCGTGCTCGTTGCGCATCCGAGCAGCGATGAGCAGCAGCACCAGCTCGCTGTCCTCGAGGACATGAATCCACCCGTTGGTGAACAGCCACGCTGGCACGGTGAAGAACTCGTTGTCGTGCTCAGGCACCCGGTAGACGCTGTTGTCGCCGCCCGGACGGGCGTCTTCGCGTTTGAGCACGAAGTCCTCGTAGCGTCGACGACGACCTTTGGGCGGGGGGACGGCGATGAGGTTCTCGTTGTGGAGTCTGATCAGACTCGACTGGAGCTGGCGGGTTTTCTTGGTGGGCACGTCGACGAAGATGCGACCTTCAGTGGCGTCCTGGGCGTCGGTGGCGATGTAGTCCGTCCACCCGGTGCATTCGTTCTCCGCTTTCAACGGCAGGGTGTTGCGCGTGGCGAGCTGCCCCGGGGCCAGGCGCATCTGGGCTTCGAACAGTGCGATGAGAAAGAACGACAAGGATCGTCCCCGCGGGGACATCAGCCGAGTACTCGGCGGCCGCTGGTCACGTCTCGTCGCGTTGCGGTTGGTGGTGTCTGCCGCAGAATCCGGGACGTAGAGCCGTACGAAGCCGTGCCGGATCCGAATATCTCCAGGCGGCGTCGCGCGTCCGGCCACCAGTTCCTCAAGCCGGTGTCCCGCGTCCACGGCGGACTGCTGCATCTGGGCGAGCCGGTTCAGGCGTGTCTTGAGCACCACGCGCTCCCGCGCATTGGGCGGTCGGGCGATACTCAACTCGAAGACGAAGTGCGGCATGAAACCCTCCAAAGTGATTTGCGTCACAAAACGTCTTAGTCACAGCCCCTAGGCCGCAACGTCTTAACCCGCCTAAAAATACGGGTCATCTGCCATTGACGCAGTCTTTTTCGGCGGTTTAAGCCGTTGAAGACACCCTAGCACGGGCTGCCGATATTCCGCGTAGAACGGGTGTTGGCGCACGTCAGAGGCTTACGGAACTTCACTCATGGTGGGTGACCCGAACCAACGAGGCGGCCCCCGGGGGCGCAATCCCCGAAGGCCGCAGTGCGTCATCCATCGAGAATCTGGAGGAACAACGCAATGTCAACGGTACCGTCCTCGCGGCCGTCTCAGGACCGCAATCAGCCGGCGGAACGCCTGCCCCTGCGCTGGGTGGTGATCGCGCTGCTCGTCGTCACCGCCGCAGGGGTTGGCTACCTCGCGGCGGGCATCGTCACCGCCATCGTCACCGCGTGCACGGTGGCGACCGCACTTCACAAGATCATCGCGTAACCCTGGCGCCCGCCCGGTCGGCGTGCCCGCAACCTGCTGTGTGGGATGCGCCGACCGTACGGGGTGCTGAGACATGCCGACTCCACCGATGGGCCGCAAGCTGCAGTTCTGTCGGTGGCTGCGGCCATAATTGGCGCGATGAGCGACGATGGCGGTGGCCTGCATGTTCGACAGGGCCCACGTAAGCGGACGGGAGAGCTGTCCGTCGCCGATTTCACGATGCTTGTACGTGTGCCCGGCAAGCCGGCCGCGGTGCGGGTCTACACCGGCGAAGAGCAAGACGAGGCCGCTCGCTACGCAGCGGAGTCCGGGGGAGTCGTCGTCCCGCTGCCCCTCTCGCCGCCGACCGGCTACGAGCCCGCCCCTGATGGGACCTTGACCCCGGCAACAGCGACACCAGAGGATCACGCGCCGTCATAAGCCGGCGCTGCGGTCACGGCTCGTCGTCCTGGAGTCGCCGCCCCTCCGATGCCAGGGCATCGAGGTAGGCGTCGTGGTAGCGCGTGATCGCCAGGCGCTCACTGGTGAACTGTTCCAGCACGCCGGTGATAAGCGGTTGGCCTCGCAGCGACGACGCCATCCGGTCATACGGCCAGTGCCCGAAGCTCATTAGGTCAATACCGAGCGTCTGCTGCGCGTACTCGCGGGCCTCGGTGATGTCGTTGCGCACTGCCTCCAGTTCGGTATCCAAACGCCGTAGCGCGGAGGCCGCGCGACGAAGGTGCCGGTCTCGCTGCTCCTTGAGCAGGTTGACGCATTCACCCCAATTCGGGATCTGTTGGCGGGGGAAGTAGACGTGACCCGCTTTGCCTCGGACGACCTGGGGGAGCAGACCGTCTCCCGCCATCATCTTGAGGATGTCGGTCGGAATGCCGCACAGCTCTGAGGCTTCCGAAAGCTTGGCCAGGTCGGGGTCACTCATCAGGCAGCTCCGTTCCTTCGTGGGCCAGCGCCGCTTCCGCCCGTTCGAGCAGCGTGCCCGGCTGGGCGCCAGGCGTTGCACGGACCAGTGACGGGGTAGGTGTGAGCATGATGGCGTCCAGGATCGCCGCGTCGATCTGGTTACCGGGTTCTTCGGGGGGCTGATGCGCAGAGCGGTCGTCTCGGGCGTACCAGCGTTCTGGCGCCGGGGTGACGGTGACACTCATCGGCACGGCGAGATCGAGGTCGCGTAGCCGGTCCTCGATGGCAGCGGCGAGCTGGGCGCCGTAGTCGGCATAGTCTCGACTCTTCTGCTCGGCCAATGCCTCACCGAGCCTGTTGAGATCCTCCAAGGCCTTGTTGAAAGCGATCTCGCCAGGCGTATCGGGGCGGGCGTTGTTGGCTTCCTGTTGCAGTTCTTGGGCAACGGCCATCTGCTGCTCGAAGCCTTCGGGCCATTCCGCGAAGGGGGCGATGTCGAGGTTGCCGTTGTCGACGCTGATCCACGAGATGGCAGCTATCCGCGGATCATCCTCGGAGAACGGTCCGGGTCCGGTGGGCAGATCGTCGGGCTCGGGCACAGCCTCGTATCGCTCATGGAGTTCGAATTCGGCGGCTTCGTAGTCCTCTTCGGTCGTGTCTGCGGTCGCGGCAAGAACTTCCTCGACCCAAAGGTCGACAACGACAGGCTCGGTGCGATGCTGCAGGAGATCGTTGTTGTCGAATACGCTGGCCTGCAACGCTTGTCGGACTACATCAGCCTCCCATGATCCCGGTCTGCCTGCCAGGATCTTTTCGATGCTGCCCACGTTGGCGGCCGCGCCGGCCAGGGCGAGTGTCACGAATTCGGCCCAGTCGATTGGCAGTGCCGCCCGGGGGTCGGGATCGGGTTCCCAACCGCCAGAGCCGTTTTGGCGCATTGGCTGGTTCGTTAGCCGCGTCGCCTCGGTGAGCACGGTGATCGCGTCGTGCAGGATCTCGCGGTAGGGCCTTGGTATAGCAGCCTGGTCGTCGCTGAGGTACCCGGTGTCGAAGAGCGCTGCGGACAGGACCTCACGGTACGGGCGGCCGATAACACGTGCGACCGCGGTGAGATTGGTGCGGTCCGGCAGGCGACTCACGCCGAACTTCCGCCATTTCCGCAGGTTCTCGCGGCTGATGCCGATCCGGCGCGCCAGCTCGGCCTCGCTGACTCCGTGCGCGTTCCTGTATCGGTCGACCAGCTCGACGAGGCGAGGGGTTGCCATGCCGCCAAGTATCCTGCGAAACTCGGGGTCCGTCAACTGTCAGTATGCGATAGTGCCAACTGTGAGTTGACATAAGATAGCTTATCGGCAAATGCGTTGTGCTGCTTAGGATTTCGCCTTAGAGGACTGCCAGAGTCGCAATCCAGGAATACATGAGAGCCGCGCGTGCCCGAGACCTTTCTGAGCTAGCCGAACATGAGTCGCTCCTGGTGGCCGCACGTTCCCAGTGGGGCGCCCGCGATTCCGGGATAACGGGCAACACTCTCGGGGTCACCGAGGGACGAGTAGGCCTTCCAACCCTCGGCCAGTTCGACACTCAGCAACCCCCGAGAGAGCGTCTGCCGGATTCGTTCCCCCAGCGACACCACCGGTCGCGCGGCGATGACAGGCAGGAGCAGCTCAACCCCCGGCGTCGAGAGCAGCCGTAGCGAGCGACCCAGATCCGGGCCAAGACCGCCGCTGCTGATCAGAACCAAACGCTCGCAGTATTCTGGATGCTGGTGGACGAACTGCATCGCCGCCCCCCGCCGAAAGAATGTCCGACCAACGTCGTCCGGTTGATGCCCAGCTGATCCAAGAAATCTCGCAACCAGACGGCGAATGCCCCCAACGAGTAATCGCCCCGGGGTTTGTCGGAGAGCCCATGGCCCAGCAGGTCAGGCGCTATCACTCGAAAGCGCGAGGCCAGATGCGGGCATCAGCTCATGCCAGGTGAGCGAACTGCCACCCATTCCGTGAACCAATAACACCGCCGGCCCGTCGCCGGCCTCCCGGTAGGCGACGCGGTCACCGTGCAGCTCGAGAAACACCGTGCTCGTGCGAAGCCCTCCTGTTACCCGTCGGTAACCTACGTTACCGTAGGCAGTTTGGCGGTGCAGCATGAGATTGTGCGGACGGTCACCGCCTGAACAGCGCAGATACCCACACCAAGGGTTCTTTAGTGAGATGGGAACGTGCGCCGTCGGTCAGCCGTCCTGGGCTAGGCACAGCGTCACCGGATTGCCGTCTGGGTCAAGGATGGTCGCGGCGCGCTCACCCCATGGCATGTCGGCCACGTCGGCCAGGATGGGTATTGCGTCATTGGGTAGATCGGCCACTAATGTGTCGAGATCGTCGATGTACAGATACATTCGAACCGCGGACCCGCGGGCGACTTCAACCCGTAACGTAGCGTAGGCCCGTCCCAGGCTTCGACGGCAATCTCACTGGTACCTCTACGCAGGCCGATGTAGCCAGGTTTGCTGTCAGAAGGCAGTTCGAAAAGCGATCGAAGCCGAGTCTCTGCCAGAAGTCAGCACTGCTGCTGACATCCGCCGCCGCATGCATTACCGGGAACGTGCGCAGGGAAGTCATAGGGGTCAGCCTAAGTCGATGGCTGCTGTCTCGTTTGGTAAAGAACGAGAGTGATCCTCCTGTCTCACATCCCTTTTCGGGGAGGACGGGCTTTTCACCGCTTCGCTGACGGCTCTCGACGGTGATGCGTGGGACGTAGCGACAAGATGCGGCCCGGTCAGTATGCTCGACACGACCCGCTGCCGCTCCCTGTCCACATACCCGGCGTGTTGGTAATCGAGCGCCTCGATCGGAGACCTAGGTCATGACGACTGCAGGATCAGTCCCAGCGAAGACGACCGATGTAGTGAGGTCGCCGTGGCTGATGCTGGCGCTGGCCACTACCGGGTTCGTCATCAACTTCTGGGCGTGGGCGCTGCTCAGCCCCTTGGGCCCGTTGTTTCGCAATCAGGGGACGCTCGGCGCTCTGAGCGATTCCGACGTTGCCTTGATGGTCGCAGTCCCGGTGGTCGTGGGCTCACTGGGTCGGATCCCGGTCGGCGCGCTGACCGACAAACTCGGTGGCCGGGTGATGTTTCCGGTGGTCTCCGCGGCCACGATCGTGCCGATCCTGTTCCTGGCGTTCTTTGCCCTGAACTCCTACGTCTTGATCCTGATTGGCGGGTTCTTCCTCGGTATCGGCGGCACCGCGTTCGCAGTCGGCGTTCCGTTCGTGAACGCGTGGTTCCCGCCCGAGCGGCGTGGGCTCGCCGTCGGAATCTTCGGTGCCGGCATGGGGGGCACCGCGATCAGCGCGCTCACCACGGTCAAGCTCTACGCGAATGTGGGCGAGAAGGCGCCCTTCGTCATCACAGCGGTCGTGCTCGCCGTGTACGCCGTGGTGTCGTGGCTGCTCCTGCGTGATGCGCCGGGCCGCACCCCGCCGACCACGCCGCTGATGTCCCGCCTCATGGCCAACGTCAAACTCCCAATCACCATTCAAGCCGGCATCCTCTACGCGGTGGCCTTCGGCGGCTACGTGGCGTTCTCGGTGTACCTACCGGCCTATCTGAAGACCGCCCACGGCCTGACCGCCGCTGACGCAGCGAACCGGATGGCCGGCTTCGTACTGGTTGCGGTGATCATGCGCCCGATCGGCGGGTGGCTCTCGGACCGGTTCGGCCCGATCCCGGTGCTCGCCAGCGGATACGCCGTCGTGGTTGTGTGTGCCGCGATCTCAGCAGGCAGTCCGCCGTTAGGTGGGGTCGGCACGGCCGCGTTCTTGGCCATGGCCGCCGCCCTCGGGTCCGGCAGCGGCGCTACGTTCGCGCTGATCGCCAAGGTCACCGAGCCATCGCGGGTAGGTGGGGTGACCGGATTGGTGGGCGCGGCCGGCGGACTGGGGGGCTTCGTGCCGCCGCTGATCATGGGCTACGTCTACGGCCGCACCGAGTCCTACGCGATCGGACTGTGGTTGCTCTCCATCACGGCGGCACTCGCACTCGCGTTCACGCTCACCGTCGTCCGCGCCACCGCACGCTCACCACAAAAGTCGGCCCGACCATCACCGATCGATGACGAGAGGACCAGCTCGTGACCCAGCAGTCGGGCATGGACGGATCTATCAGTGACGCACTGGTGCGCAGTCGCCGCTTTTTCACGAAGGCGAAGATCTCCGATGACCTCCGAACGCTCAGCAAGGTGGGGGGACGCCAGGCCGACGACTTCTACCGTGACCGCTGGAGCCACGACAAGGTGGTCCGCTCGACGCATGGCGTGAACTGCACCGGGTCGTGCTCGTGGAAGGTCTATGTCAAGGACGGGATCATCACCTGGGAGACCCAGCAAACCGACTACCCCTCGGTCGGCCCGGACTCCCCGGAGTACGAGCCGCGGGGCTGCCCCCGGGGCGCTGCCTTCTCCTGGTACACCTACTCACCGACCCGGGTCCGCTACCCCTATGTCCGGGGCGTGCTCCTGCAGATGTACCGCGAGGCCAAGAGCCAACACGACGGCGATCCGGTCAAGGCTTGGGCGCACATCGTCGAAAATCCGCGGCGCGCCATGGCCTACAAATCCGCCCGCGGTAAGGGCGGTCTCGTCCGCGCCACCTGGGACGAGGCCGCTGAGATCGTTGCTGCCGCGCACGTCCACACTATCCAGAAGTACGGCCCCGATCGGGTGGCAGGGTTTTCGCCCATCCCGGCCATGTCGATGGTGTCGCACGCCTCCGGCGCCCGGTTCGTGAACCTGATCGGCGGCTCGATGCTGAGTTTCTACGACTGGTATGCCGATCTGCCGGTCGCTTCACCGCAGGTCTTCGGCGACCAGACCGACGTCCCGGAGTCCGGGGACTGGTGGAATGCCGGTTATTTGATCATGTGGGGTTCCAACCTCCCCGTCACGCGGACCCCCGACGCGCACTGGATGACCGAGGCTCGCTACCGCGGTCAGAAGGTCATCGCGGTCGCGCCCGATTACGCCGACAACGTGAAGTTCGCCGATGAGTGGCTGCCCGCCAAACCGGGTACCGACGCCGCGCTGGCGATGGCGATGGGGCACGTCGTGCTGAAGGAATTCTTCGTCGACCGAGAGACGCCGTACTTTACCGACTACGTCAAGACCTATACCGACCTGCCGTACCTGGTGAAGCTCGACGACGCCGGTGGCGGGACCTACACTTCCGGCAAGTTCCTGACGGCCGCCGATCTGGCGCCGCCCGCCGCGGCGGAGGAGAACGCCGCCTTCAAGACCGTCCTCATCGACGCGCGCACCGGGGAGCCGGTCGTCCCGAAAGGCTCGCTCGGTCACCGGTTCGGTGACACCGGTGTCGGGCGGTGGAACCTCGACCTCGGTGACGTCGATCCGCTGCTCTCGTTGTTCGACGGCGCGGACGAGACCGTGATGGTGCGGATGCCGCGCTTCGACACACCTGATGGGGCGGCCGTCGACCTTCCGAGGGGAGTCCCCGTCCGCCGGGTCGACGGGCATCTGGTCACCACTGTCTTCGACCTGTTGCTTGCGCAGTACGGCGTCGGTCGCGACGGGCTTCCAGGAGAATGGGCCAGCGGGTACGACGACGCGGAGTCGCCGTACACACCCGCATGGCAGGAACTCATCACCGGCGTCCCGTCCGCGACCGCGGCCCGGATCGGGCGGGAGTTCGCCGCCAACGCGGAGGAGTCTCGGGGCCGTTCGATGATCGTGATGGGAGCGGGAACCAACCATTGGTTCCACTCCGACACGATCTACCGCGCGTTTCTCACCCTGACCAACCTCACCGGTTGCCAGGGAGTCAACGGCGGCGGCTGGGCACATTACGTCGGGCAGGAGAAGGTACGCCCCATCACGGGCTACACGCAGATCGCCAATGCGCTCGACTGGAACCGGCCGCCCCGCAACATGATCCAGACCGCCTTCTGGTATCTGCACACCAACCAGTTCCGCTACGACCCGTTCGGCGCCGACACCCTGTCCGCCACCACCGGCACCGGCCAGCTGGCCGGCTTGTCCACCGCCGACGTGATCGCCAAGAGCGCCCGCATGGGCTGGATGCCTTCCTACCCCACGTTCGACCGCAATCCGCTCGACCTCAGCGACGCCGCCGCCGCCGCCGGCAAGCCAGTGGGTGAGTACGTCGTCGAGCAGCTCAAGTCCGGCGAGCTGGACTTCGCCGGTGAGGACCCCGACGCCCCACAGAACTACCCGCGCATCCTGTCGATCTGGCGAGCCAACCTCCTGGGATCATCTGGCAAGGGCAACGAGTACTTCCTCAAACACCTTCTCGGCACGGACTCCTCGGTGCGGGCCACCGAGACTCCCGCGGGTCAGCGCCCGGTCGACGTGACGTGGCGGGACAAGGCGCCCGAGGGCAAACTCGACCTGCTGATGACGATTGACTTCCGTCAGACCAGCACCACGATTTTCTCCGACGTCGTCCTGCCGGCGGCGACCTGGTACGAGAAGCACGATCTCAACACCACCGACATGCACCCGTTCGTGCACTCCTTCAACCCGGCGATCGCTCCGCCCTGGCAGACCCGCACCGACTGGGACGCGTGGCAGACGATCGCAGAGAAATTCAGCGAGCTCGCTGTTACCCGCTTGGGCGTGCGCAACGATGTTGTCGCCGTGCCTCTTACGCACGACACACCGGACGCGATGGCCAACCCACACGGCATCGTGCGCGACTGGAAGAAGGGCGAGTGCGAACCGATTCCCGGTGTCACGATGCCCAAGCTGGTCGAGGTCGAGCGTGACTACGGCGCGGTCGCCGAGAAGATGAACGCGCTCGGACCGCTGGTCGACACGCTGGGAGCGACCACCAAGGGCGTCACCTTCGAGCTGAGCAAGCAGGTCGATTACCTCAGAGGCAAAAACGGTGCCGTGCGCGGTGGCGTCGCTGACGGACGGCCCTCGCTCAAGCGCGATGTGCACGTCTGTGAGGCGATCCTCGCCCTGTCCGGCACGACCAACGGCCACCTGGCTACGCAGGGCTTCAAGACCCTCGAGAAGCGCACGGGAGTGCGGCTGGCCGACCTGGCCGAGGAGCACGAGGGTAAGCAGATCACCTTCGCCGACACCCAGGGCCCGCCCGTGCCGGTGATCACCTCACCGGAGTGGTCGGGTTCGGAGACCGGCGGACGGCGTTACTCGCCGTTCACCATCAACGTGGAGCGAAAGAAGCCGTGGCACACGCTGACCGGGCGGATGCACTTCTACCTCGACCACGACTGGATGACCGAGCTCGGCGAGGGCCTTCCGGTGTATCGGCCACCGCTCAACATGGCGGCGCTGTTCGCGGAGCCCGTACTCGGGACTGTCTCCGACGGTTCGGGCGGACAGGTCGAGGGGTTGACGGTGCGTTACCTGACCCCGCACAACAAGTGGTCGATCCATTCCGAGTACCAGGACAACCTGTTCATGCTGTCGCTTTCGCGTGGCGGCCAGAACATCTGGATGAGCGACCGGGACGCGGTCAAGGTCGGGATCAACGACAACGACTGGATCGAGGCGGTCAATCGCAACGGTGTGGTCGTGGCGCGGGCCATCGTCTCGCACCGAATGCCCGAGGGGACGGTGTACATGTACCACGCCCAAGACCGACTCATCGACGTACCGATCGCGGAGACCTCGGGCAAGCGGGGCGGCATCCACAACTCGCTGACGCGTCTGCTGGTGAAGCCCTCCCACCTCATCGGTGGCTATGCGCAGCTGACCTACGCCTTCAACTACCTCGGCCCCACCGGCAACCAGCGTGACGAGATCACGATCATCCGCAAGCGCTCACAAGACGTGGAGTACTGACATGAAGGTCATGGCCCAGATGGCGATGGTGATGAACCTCGACAAGTGCATCGGCTGCCACACCTGCTCGGTCACGTGCAAGCAGGCGTGGACCAACCGTTCAGGGACGGAGTACGTCTGGTTCAACAACGTCGAGACCCGGCCCGGCCTCGGCTATCCGCGCACCTACGAGGACCAGGACAAGTGGAAGGGCGGCTGGGA
>Ga0075163_10004236_pt1 | contig 19246 bp, 16 predicted proteins | sample JI1023141ADNA_FD_71478 | JGI IMG/M metagenome (GOLD analysis project Ga0075163, IMG submission 71478) | Wastewater effluent complex algal communities from Wisconsin, to seasonally profile nutrient transformation and Carbon sequestration -... | ecosystem: Engineered > WWTP > Effluent > Algae...
ATCAAAGGAAATTCAGGAATCTTCGAATTGGAAAAGATTCCTGAATTATCACATGCATTTGAAAATGTTTTAAATCTACTCAGGACATCGCGCTTAACGCCTGATCCGGATTTAATTGACCTAATGCTATTAGGAATTGATCGCCTCAAAGAAATGATTTCTTCTCTTGGTACTTCCGAGTTAATTGAAATCAAAGACCTGGTTCAAAAATTTAATTCTTATCTAGGCAAACAAGATGAAAATTCCTCCCCATACGAAACGAATATAATTCAACAAAATACAGAGAAAGAAAAAAAAGAACCGGAAACAAATGAAATAAATGTTTCTGAAAAGATAATTGCATTTGCCAAGAACAAAAAAAAGTATCTATCCATTGTAGTCTTTAATTTATCGAAGCAAAAGTTTTCTTCATTAACAGAGTTTTTAGAAAAGATTCAATTGGTCATAAAGAGTTCGCGTATTTTACGAAAAGGTCTGGTTATAAAGAAATTAAAATCTTTAGACAGTGAGGAAGGTCCTTCTCTACCTTATTATTTAATTCTTTTATCTGAATCCAAAGTCGAGCCAATTTTAGCAGAAGCCGACATAGAAGCAGAGTTCATTCGAACAGTGTTTGTTCCGGATTCTGCGAAAGAAACAAATATAGCGCCCGAAAAAGAAACCTATACTGAAAAAAATACGAAACAGGCTAATCCGAGTTCTCCACCGAAGGAAGTATTTTCATCAGTTCCCATAGATACTTCAATTAATGTAAATTTGAATCTATTAAATCATTTGATTAACTTAACAGGTGAGATAGTTCTTGCGCGTAACGTTCTTGCTTTAAAAGTTTTGCAAAGTGGAAATCCTGAATTGCAATCTATTTCAAAGAGATTTGAAAAATTGCTTTCAGAATTAGAATCCGGAATTTTAAAAACAAGATTGCAGAGCATGAATGTATTCTTTCAAAAAATTCCAAGGCTTGTGAGAGATATTGCGAAGACGACTGGCAAACAAGTGGAAGTGTTAATCGAAGGAAGTGATGTCGAATTAGATAAGTCTCTCATTGACCAATTAGGAGATCCAGTAACTCATATTATCCGCAATGCAATTGACCACGGCATTGAATCAAAAGAAGAGAGAATTCAAAAAGGAAAAATGCCTTTCGGCAATTTGCGAATATCCGCTAGGCTCAGTGGGGGAAATGTAGAAATATTAATTAGCGATGATGGAAAAGGATTAGATACAGAAAAAATTCGGGAAAAAGTAGTTCAAAAAAATTTAGCAACCTTTGATGTTGTTACTCGCTCTTCAAAGGAAGAATTAATTGAATATTTATTTATGCCTGGATTTAGCACTGCCGTATTAGTCACAGAGTTATCCGGTAGAGGAGTTGGATTAGATGTGGTCAGGTCTAATTTAAAAAAAATTGGAGGAACTGTTTCGATTGACTATGAAGAAAATCAAGGCACAACTTTTACACTTTCGATTCCACAGACTCTATCCATTGTTACCTGTCTCATTATCAAATCGGCTAATCGTAAGTTTGCGATACCACAACAAAACCTGAGCGAGTTAATTCGGTTAAATCCTACAAAAATTAAATCGATTGAAAACAAGCAGGTCTATGATTTAAGAAATCAATTACTTCCATTCGTGAATATTAGCAGCCTATTTCAATTTGACTCTACTAATTCTATTGAACGAAATGAGAAATTCATAGTAGCAGTTAAATCTGAAAAATTTTATTATGGAATCGCGATTGATGAAGTTTTAGATACAGAGGATATTGTTGTTAAACCTCTCGGTGAATATTTTGAAGAATTGGGATTTCTTTCCGGTGCAACAATATTGGGTGATGGGGATATTGCTCTTATCCTCGATGTATCTGGAGTTGCTAGACTTGCAAGTATGCAAAATTCTCAAATTCTTTTAGAAGATGGAAGACATAAACAAATCGCATCGCAAAAAGAGAATTATCTGCTCTTTTCTGTTGGTAAAACAAAAGTCTGTATGTCGATAGTCACAAATCCATATATAGTGCAAATTTCAAAGAATGAAATTGAACGTTACCTGGGACTCGATACTTTTCTTTATAATAAAGTATCAATTCCAATTTTATATTTGAATTCGATTTTACGATTGGATTCGGATGACAGAGATTCTTCTAATATAAGCATGATTTTATATAAAACAAATAACGGCTTAGTGGCAATAGCCGCAACTTCTGTAGAAGGTGTAGTCGATGATTTGGAAGCCATTCGAACAGATCAAATTATCGGGGAAGGATTTTTGGGAACTGCCTACAGGGATGGAGAAAATGTGCTAATTTTGGATGTAAACTATTTACTCGAAGAATTTTATAAGCAAAAATTGATAAATATAAAACTAAATATAGATGATAAAAAAGAATTATTATTGGGAGATTAAATTGGATATTTTAAAATTAATGAATTACAAAAAATGGAAATTGAATTACAAAATAGGATCTGCATTTTATTTTGTTGGATTGGTTTCCTTATTCATTGTAGGATTTACAAGTTTTGCCATCTCAAGAGATGCACTGAGAGAAGAAACAATTCGTAGAGTAACCCTTGTTCGAGAAGTGAAAGCTTCTCAAATAGAGGATTATTTTCAAATTATCAGGCATCAAACGCAAACTTATTCCGAAAATAAATCTGTTATCGATGCAATGAGAGAATTTAAACAGGCTTTTTCATCAATAGAGAGAGAAGCGGCTGGAAGTTTTCAAATAGAATCTGCAAGAAACAACTTAGTGAATTACTATGAAAAGGAAGTAATTACTCGCTTAAAAAAATCTGCCATTGATATGAGCGCAAACTCCATTATGCCTCGAACAAATGCAGAATATATTTTACAGGATGCCTACATCAGCTCTAATTCAAATGAGGTCGGTAAAAAAAATCTACTCAGTGCTGCAAAAGAATATCTCTCCTATAATTCTGTTCACGCAAAGTATCACAGTGGATTTATGAACTACCAGCAAAAATTTGGATTTTATGATATGTTCTTAGTCGATGCAGATACGGGTAATATTGTGTATACTGTCTTTAAAGAAGTTGATTTTAGTACTTCCTTACTCTATGGTCCCTACAGCAATTCTAATCTTGGAAAAGTATTTAAAGAATTAAAAAATTCAAATCAAAAAGGATTTGTTAAGTTGATCGATTTTGAACCATATATTCCTTCTTACGGAGCAGCAGCGGCATTTATCGGCTCTCCTATTTACGATGGAAATAAAATGATAGGCGTTTTAATATTTCAACTACCGCTTGATAAAATTATGGATATCATGAATTTCCATCAAGATTGGGAAGGAGCTGGTATGGGCAAAACGGGCGAAACCTTTTTAATCGGGCAGGATTTAAAAATGAAATCTATTTCTAGATTTTTAATTGAGTCTCCGGATGATTATTTTAGAGCATTAGAAAATTCAGATACACCTTCAGATATTGTTCAAAAAATAAAAACTCTCAAAACAAATGTGGGGTTACAGGAAAACAAAACAAAAGCTGGTATGGATATCGCGAAAGGAATTACCGGACAGGATAGCTATGAAGACTATCGCAAAGTAAAGGTAATTTCAAGTTATAAACCTTTAAAAATAGAAGACGTGAAATGGGGAATTATCAGTAAAATCGATGAAGAGGAAGCCTTTTTATCTGTGTCTAAACTTAAAGTAAATTTGTTTTTCATTTCAATTTTTGTATTTTTCCTAATTGGAATTATTACGATTTTACTTTCTAAAATTATAATCAAACCTATCACTGCGATAGTAGAAAGAGTGGAAGACATTGCAAATGGAGAAGGGGACTTAACAAAAAGATTATCAATAGATTCCACAGATGAATTGGGGGAATTAGCTGACTGGTTCAATAAATTTATCATTAAAATTCATTCGATTGTTTTAGAAATTGCAAGCACAAGTCAAATTATATTAGTAAGTTCTAATAGACTTTCTGAAACAAGTTTATCTCTTTCTTCTTCAACGGAAGAAACATCCGCACAATCAGAATTAATCGCATCTGCCAGTACGGAAATGAGTCAGAGTGTGCAAGTGATAGCATCATCAGTTGAAGAGATGTCAATTTCCATAGAAGAAGTTGCAAGAAGAGCCAGTGATTATGCTGCAATTTCTAGAGATGCAAATAAAACAGCTATAGAAACTAACGTTATCGTAAATAAACTGGGAGAAGATGCTAAAGACATTGGAAAAGTAATCGAAAGTATTGCGGATATCGCTTCCCAAACGCATTTATTATCTTTAAATGCAGCTATTGAAGCTGCGAGTGCGGGAGAAGCCGGTAAAGGTTTCGCAGTAGTAGCCTCTGAAGTAAAAGAGTTAGCCAAGCAATCAGCAATTTCTTCACAGGAAATTAAGGAAAAAATTCAATCCATACAAAAGAACACTGAAAATACGATTTCAGCCATCAATAAAATTGTAGCTACCATTTCGAAGGTAAATGATATTAGCTCCACAATTGCTTCTGCAGTTGAGGAACAATCGATTACGTCTAAAGAAATCGCTTCCAATATAAGTCAAACTTCCATAGGAGCAAGAGAAGTTACAAAAAATATTCTGGGTATCAATATGGCAGCAAGGTCGGGGGCACAAAGAGCAATTCAAACATCCGAGTTAGCGAGAGAGTTAAACGAATTAACCTCCGGGTTAGAAAGAATAGTAAAGAGTTTTAAAATCTAATGTCAACGAAAGAAATTTTATCCAGGCCTAAGTCAAAAACTCTAGAGATTCTAACTTGGTATGTAAACGATCAATTGTATGGTATGTTCCTGGAGGACTGCAAAGAAGTTATCAAAAATATTGACATTTTACCCATTCCTCATTCTAAAAAGTATGTTGCAGGTATACATAATTTGCGGGGTGAAATTATAACAGTCATAGATATAGGGGTAAAGCTTGGTTATCCGAAGATGATTGTTGAAAAAGGAAAGTCGGTTATTCGACTGAAAGAAAAGTCTAAAGTTTCTATAATGGCAGATAAAATATTTGATATTTTAGAAATATCTAGCGACTTATTGGTATTACCCCCGTCAAACTTAAGTGAGCAGGAAACGAAATGCATATCCTTTGTTGTAAATTCCGATAAAGGAGTCATTTTGATTGTTAATTTAAAGGGCATTACAGAGATAGAATAAAATATGAGTAGTAAAATTTCAGTCATAATCGTTGATGATTCAGATATCTATAGAGTATTACTCTTTAAGGTTTTGTCTCAGGAAAAAGATATTGAAGTTATTTCCTTAGCTCGTAGTGGTCAATTGGCATTACCCCGAGTTAGGCATTATAAGCCGGATATTGTTATTCTAGATATGGAAATGCCGGATTTAGATGGTCTAAAGACTCTAGAGCTAATACGGAAGGAATCTCCTGAATCGCGGGTAATCATGTTTTGCTCTAAGACTCCAGAGAGTGCAAGACAAACTATTAAAGCTTTAGAGCTAGGTGCAAAGGATTTTGTTACGAAGCCGGAATCTAGCTCAAACGTATCAGTAGAAGATTATATAGTCGAAAAATTAATTACAAAAATCAAAGCCATTGGAAAGCATCGAAATGAAACAGGCCTCGATTTAAATACGGCAAATATTGCAAAATCACAAGTAGCTCCTCCTCAGAAAGGCAAATATGACTTTTGCGCTATTGGAATTTCAACCGGCGGACCTGATGCTTTGAGACTTTTACTACCGGTCTTGCCGGAAAACTTAGATGGAAGTATTTTCATTGTCCAACATATGCCTCCTTTTTTTACAAAGCAATTAGCAGAAAGTTTAAATTCGATTTCTAGTCTTAGAGTTGTAGAAGGCGCTGATAAAATGAAAGTGGAAAAGGGAGTGATTTATATTGCTCCCGGTGGAAAGCATATGGCAGTCAAAAAGGATTCTCATTTTGATTATAGCATTGCTATTTTAGATGGTCCTCCAGAAGAAAGTTGTAAGCCGTCGGCTAACGTTCTATTTCGTTCAGTAGCTGAAACTTTTGGCTCAAATGCCATCGGAATTATTATGACAGGTATGGGACAGGATGGGTATAAAGGATTTGTAGAATTAAAAAAAGCAGGAGCGTATTTGCTTGCTCAGAATGAAGAAAGTTGTCTTGTCTTTGGTATGCCAATGCTTCCAATAAAAGAAAAATTAGTTTCTGAAATTCATTCCATTCGAGGACTTAGTGATGCGATTGTTCGTTTGTTAGGCACAACATGAATTACCAAAACCTTTTTAAGGCTATCTATGAATTAACGGGAATTCATTTGCAGGAGGATAAGATTTATTTACTCGAAAGTAGACTTCCTGATTTAATGAAAAAATATTCTCTTTCCAGTTTTGATGAACTCGCAATTAAAGTGCAAAATAGGGATAATCCTGATTTGCTCAAAGAATTTATAAATTCAATTACCACGCAGGAAACATATTTTTTTAGAGATCAAATTATTTACGAAGCATTAATTCAAAAAATTATTCCAGAATGGTTGAGTCGAAATGGAGGCGAAGATTTAATTCGATCTAAAAATATGAAACTCAAAATATGGTCTGCAGGTTGTGCAACAGGCCAGGAGCCATATTCCATTGCAATTACGATAAAGGAAAATTTTCCAAGACTTATAGATATAATTGATATTCAAGCCACTGACATATCAATAGTAGCCGTTGAAAAAGCAAGAAGAGGAAACTACCTCGGAATAGAAGTAGATAGAGGAGTTGAGGATAGAATTAAAGAAAAATATTTTAAAATGACTGGTAACGGCTACGAGTTAGTAACCGATATTCGTAATCTAGTTAGATTCTCCTTATTAAACTTGCATATTGATGCATATCCAAGAGAAATGGATATTGTATTTTGTCGTAATGTTGCGATTTACTTTCATAAAGAAGATCGTAAAAAAATATACACTCGTCTCAGAAATTCATTAAGAGCTGACGGTATATTAGCATTGGGCTCTGCGGAAAGTTTATATGGATTTATAGATGATTTTATCATTCAAGAATATAAAATTTGTCGCTATTACCAATTTAAAAAAATAGACGCATTTAAGGAGACCTTCTTTTGAAAACAAAGATCATTCAATACAAAGGAGTAGGTGAAATTGAAATTATGAAAACTCGAAGAAGTCGAGGTATGAGTTTAAAAATTCACCCTACAAAAGGAATCTGTGTTTCCATTCCCTATTACTGGTCTTATAAAGGAGCCGAAGAATTACTAAAAGAAAATAGTGATTGGGTAAATAGAAGTATACAAAAATTATCCACAACTGAAAAAATTTCAAAACCATTTACGGAAGATAGTAACTTTAAAACAAAATACCATGACGTAAAAATTCTTCCCTGGATTGGTCGGGATGTTTCCTACACAATTAAAAATAATGTATTAACAATTTATTATCCTAAAGAAAGAGATGTTTTGGATTCTGATATTCAAGAAAATATTCGTTATTTAATTGAAGAAACTCTTCGAAAGGAGGCTAAGGAATATTTGACCACGAGACTTACTTTTCTTGCAAAGAAAAATAATTTTCATTACAATGATGTTACCATTAAAAATATGAAATCCCGCTGGGGAAGTTGCACTGTTGAGAATAATATAAATCTAAGTTTACATTTAATGCGAATTCCAGAAGAACTTTCTGATTATGTTTTACTTCATGAACTCTGTCACACCATTCACAAAAATCATAGTAAAAAATTCTGGGAATTACTTTCAAGCGTATGTGACAATGCAAAAGTAAAAGACAAGGAAATGAGAAAATACAATGCAGAAGTTTATTGATTTTACATCTTTTAAAAATAAATATATTAAATTGTTTGTATTCATTTTATTCTTTTTTCTATCACTTAATCTATTTGCAAAAGAAGAATGCAAATTATTAAAAAGAGAAAAAATCGACTTAAATCTAGAAGCAAATCCAATCTGTTCTAAATTCATTACTTTAAAAAATAAATCAAATTACCTGGTTGCAAAAATGGTTGGAGTTGAAGCTCTCAATGCAAATTTGTATTTGGAAAAAGAAGCAGGCAAAGAGTTTATTCAAATCTCAAAAAGCGAATCTGAAAATACATCCACTGAAAGTATTGATTTAGATGGATTAGATGACGGAAAATATAGAGTATGCGCTATACGGGGAGCAAAGACAGGAAAGGGGCTAATTCATATTACATTCGACATGATAAATGCCAAATGCGGAAAAGGGCGTGATACCTGCTTTGGTGCCATAGGAAAAAATTGTGATGGCGGAATCGGTGGAACCTGTAATGAAACAACTAAGGACGGATTAAAGATTTGCCAGGTGGCTATCGGTTCCCAAATGCATGATACCTGTTGCTCTTCAAATCCAAATGGAAGTCACTGCGGAGGTAACGACACATTATCCGCTTGTTCAAAGGAATGGGATCATGCCGTCAATGATACAGCAGCTACGGGACGCAATTGGCCAGTCCAATTTGATCCAACAGTTATAACCTATCGGGGTTCCGCTGAATCAAAATTAGCAAAGTCAATACAAGTAGGAAAAGATTTCACTGCAAAACCTTTAAAGAGAAGTTTTAGAACTCCAGTAGGCATTGATATATGGGATATAGATGCAAAGGAGGGTTGGTGCACTCATCCAAAACGATATACGAAATCCTGCACACCGCTTACTACAAATTGTTGGGCGAGATGTAATTAAAGTGGAAAATTCAAAAACTCCTCCTGTTTCAAAGATAATAATTTGCGGACTTGGAAGTATTTTTTTTCTTGACAAAAGGAAAAGTTTTTCCGATCCTGATTGTATGATTCAAAAATTCTTCACAACTCTGCTTCTCCTTCTACTTACACTTGAGTAGGTTGGCGTGAGCATAGACTTGTGAAAAGAAAAAAGCCCACTCCAACCGAGCGGGCTTTTTTGTTTGTGGATACTTTTCCTTAGACGCAAAGCCCGGTCAAACGAGGGGCAAATCAAACTAAGGAGAATAAAATGAGCCAGAACACCACTAACCGAAAACCCTTTTTCTACGATGTAACTTTGCGCGATGGAAACCAGGCACTCCGTAAACCTTGGAATTTATCTGAAAAGGAAATTATCTTTAAACAGCTTGTAAAATTAGGTGTGCAAGCTATTGAAGTTGGGTTTGCATCAGCGAGCGAAAGTGATTTTAAGGCATGTGAGCATTTAGCTAAAATTGCCCCTAAAGACATTGTTATATCAAGCCTGTCGCGGGCAAAAAAATCGGAAATCGAAATTTCCTGGAATGCAATTAAGTATGCCGCTAAGCCGAGGATACATATTGTTTACCCCGTTAGCTCTTTTGCTATCGAGCATATGCTTAAGATTTCTAATAAGCAGGTGATAGAAAATGTAAAAGAAGCAGTGAGTTTTGCTAGAAGCTTAGCAGGTAGTAGGGGCGAAGTTCAATTCAGCGGAGAGCATTTTGGAGACTGTGTGGATACTCAGGAGTTTGCTATAGAAGTATTTCAAGCGGCTATTGATTCAGGGGCAAATGTAATTAATCTTGCAAATACCGTAGAGAGATATCGACCAATGATATTTTTGGAAATGATTGAAAAAGTTGTAAAAGGATTGCGCGGCGATATTACAATTTCTGTTCACACTCACAATGATTTAGGAATGGCAACTGCAACTACTGTAGAAAGTTATTTCAAAGGTGTCACTCAGATTGAAACTTCTTTAAATGGATTAGGAGAAAGAGCGGGTAATACCAATTTGTTTGAAGTTGCCTGCGCTCTTTATAACTGTGGGGAGTCGGTTGATTTAAACATGGAAGAAATTTATCCAACAGCTCTCATTGTCTCTAAGATGTCCGGTATACCAATTCATGAAAAAGCTCCCTTGATAGGAAGTGATGTGTTTGCTCATAGGAGTGGAATTCACCAGGATGGAGTGAATAAAACAAAGCATTTAAAAAAATCTGCTTACGGAGCCATTGATCCCAAAGTAATTGGTCGAGAAGATGGTCACCGGATAACATTCACTAGCCAGTCGGGTGGGGGAGCGATAAAATCTATTCTTTCCGAGAAAGGTGTTTCTTTTAATGAGCGAGAAATTAATGAGTTACAACCAATTCTAAAAAAATACTCGGATGAAATAGGAAGGGAGTTGACTATTTCGGATGTTGTTTACTTTGCAGAAAAGTTTAAACGGGATTCGCAAATGGTGATCTCTTAGACAAAGAAAAACTTGACATTTACTTTAGTTTGTCTAGTTTACTAAAACAATATGATAATTGAAAACGCATTCTCAAAATGCCAGAGACTTATAAAAATTCTCTGGCACTATAAAACTTTTCATTTTGCAAGTTGTGGCTATTCTTTGTTAATCTCTCTCAGTTTAATTTTATTCTTTGGTGGAATTCATTACGAGTTTGTGGAAGATGATATTAAAATAGAAGAATTGAATTATAGTAATTCACTAAAAGAAGAAGTTCATGAAATTATTAAATCAGCTATCGAGTCAAAGGATTTTACAAAATTGAATTATAATTGGAGAAAATATAGAAGTAAAATGCTTCTAATCATTCAAGATTATTATAATTTTAAAATATATTTTCATAGTCATGCTGAATATAATTTTATTACTTCGAAAAAACAATTAGAATTTTTTATATTGGAAAGTGGAGAAGCGAAATATGAAATAAGTGTATACACACTTCATAAGAAAACATGGGAATCAGTATATAAACATTGGCTCAAATATTTTACACGGTCTTTTAAACCAGGTAGTAAATACAAGTATCTGACTGTGTGGTTATTTATCATTTACCCACTTATACTTTTAATTCTTTTAACGAATAAAGCCTGGCTGAGAACCAAAGGTTTCAGGAGATATAGAAAAACTATTTAAAAAATTTTACAAGATAAACTGAATTTCCCTTTTCATTGAATTGAATCTTGTCAAAAAATTCTCGTGCCATCATAATTCCACGACCATGACCAACGGGCACTAAGCTAATATCATTTTTTGATCTATTTAGCATTTTAACATGGTCGAACCCATCACCTGCATCCGTTATGCGAAACTCTACACGGTCAGAGTGGAGAGAATACTCGATACTTATTTTTTTAGCAATGTTCTTTGGATCTTTTTGTCGATCAATTAAAACTTGGAAATACTCATCATTAGCCAGTGATTCTGTTTTTTCCTCAAATGTAATTCCTAAATTCCCATGCTCTACCGAATTTACGAGTAATTCCTTTAGACAGAGTTTTAATTCAATTATTAGTTCGTTATCTAGATACTTAGCACATGCTTTTGATACACGTTTGCAAATAAAATCTACCTGAGTAAGATAATTTCCGATTTTATAAACTTGATTTTCTGTTTCGCATAAGCGAAGTAAAATATCATCTTCAATATTAAAAGCAGAACCAAAAATAACAAAAGTATTCTCAAGAGGAATGTATTTCAATTTTAAATGCATTTCAATAGGTTCTCCATAATCTGTAACCATATCACAGTTAAAGGAAACCTGTCCCTGGGATTCGATTAAAATATGAAAATTTTCTTGAAACACTTTTTCATTCAGGCTAATTTGATTTGCCTCCGAGGATTTATAGATCAAGTCTGTAAATTTTTTACCGGGAAGCCTTTTTACATTGTATTTTAAAATATTAGAAACAGCACGATTGATTGTTTGTATATTTCCTTCTGCGTCTAAAGAAAAAATTATATCTAAAGAATTTTCGACTAAGTCTTTGTATTTTTTTTTGGATTTCTCCAATTCTTGATTCATCTTTTGAAGTTGTTTAATGAGTAATATATTTTTGTTAATTTGAAGATAATAGACAACTGCAACAGCAAGAGTATCTAAAAGCTCTCTTGAATCGCCTTGTTTTACGACGTAGGCAAATGGGTGATAGTCGTTCATCACTTCATATGGATTTTTCATGTCTTGATAGGCCGAGTGAAAGATGATTGGAAGATTTAAATATTTTTTCTTAATTTCAACAAAGGTATTAAACCCATTTTTGCCATTTACTTTAACATCTAGAATCACACAAAAGGTAGAAGAATTTACTTTTTCAATTCCCTCTTCTCCGCTTTCACAAAGAATTAAATTGTATTTTTTTTCGAGTGAGTTTTTTAGAGATTCCCGAATCGTTGAATCATCATCGATAATTAGGATAGTTGGTTTTATTCCACCATCAGAATGGGCATCTATTTCAGATAGATAGGATTCGATACTTTCTCCACTGAGTGCAGGAATGCTGTTAACACTTTCTAGAGACTTTTTTAAAACTTCAAACTCATTGCTCATAAATAATTTCCAGTAAATCCAACTTTTGGTCTTTGTATATTTTTTTACAATTAGATTTTATTTTTTACTGTAAAATAATATAAGTTTAGCTAATTGTTAGGCGAAGTATATTAGGAATTTCAATTATTCATGGTGTAGATGAATCATTTCATCACCCAGGTATTTTTCAATTAAAGTATGGGATAAATAGATCACCGGTGTAAGCAAAATGGCTATAAAAAGTTTATAAACAAAGTTAGTTGTAGAAATGCTTACTAACGTTGGTGTATTAATCAAAGAATAAAAGGGAAACCCAAGCAGTGTAGTAGGCTCGTATTTACCGAAAGCGATAAAGATAACAACATAAGAATCAATGAGTTGAGATATAATTGTAGAGCCTGTTGCCCTTAGCCACACATGCCTGCCACCGGTCTTTGTGCGGATAAAGTGAAACACTTGAATATCGATTAGCTGCCCGATTAAGTAAGCTGTGATTGAGCCAATGATGACGAGTCCAGAATTGGCAAATACTTTTTGAAACGATAGATCATCAACGGGAGAAATATCGTTAGCCGGAATTTGTAAATCAATTACGATTAAAAAATAAGCCAGAAGAATCATTGCCATACCGAGAAATGTTGTAAATCGAACTCCTTTTTTTCCGTAAAATTCATTTAGGATATCTGTGACAATAAAAGTGATAGGAAATGGAATAACTCCCATCGTCATTACAAATCCAAAAGTTGTAATGAGTTTACTTCCCGTTAGCTCTGCCATGAGTAAAAAGGTAAGAAAAATACTGGATAAAACAATGTATAGCTTGGTTATTTTATTGAAATGCACAAAAGTTAATATAAGAATTACTCTAATTTTTGACAAGTTGAATCTTTTATTATAAACTAAAATTGAGGTAAGCCCTCCGATTAAAACGATGAATAGATTCCTTGTTTGTTGGTAGACTAGGGCTGATGAATGCTTTTAGATATTACTCAAATTCAAAGTTAGAAACAGTATTTGTCTGCAAATCTATGACTCGAATCAAATGATTGTTTGTATCTGCCACATAGATTAGGTTTTTATAAACAGCAATGCCAGTTGGCTCAAAAAAACTAGAATCAGGTAAGGTTCCATTTACTGAGCCAATCTTACCATTGCCTGCAAGGGTCGAAATTTCATTTTTATCTAAATCAAGCTGTTTTATCTTATGATTAAATGTATCGGCTATATATAATTTACCGCTATTATAACAGATACCCATTGGAAATTGAAGTCTTGCTTTAGGGGATAATCCATCTATATCGCCAAATTCAAAGAGTCCTTTTCCTATAATTGTCTTAACAGTTTGTGATGATTTAATCCCAATTGATCTTAAGGCACTTACTTCACTATCTAAAAAGTAAATTTTTATTTCATCACGGGTTATAGAAGTTGGTTGTGCTAAGGAGGCTAAGCTCAAGTTGCCGTCAAAAATATTTTCGCTACCGTTTCCTGCAAAAACTTCTGCTTCTAAAGATTTTAAATTTAAAATCCAGATTTGATGGGCACCCCGCATAGTGATGTATAAATTTGTATTTAGAATGGTTATATCCCACGGCGAATTAAAAGCGACTTGAGTTCCCCGACCCGAGACATTTATAGTTCTTGCTTGTTCTCCTGTGCCTGCAATGGTTTGTATCATTTTAGTTTTTAGGTTTGCAACTCGAATGGAATGGTTTTTGGAGTCAGCAATATAGAGTTCATCTTTATGTAAAGCTAGTCCCTGTGGATAATGAAACTTTGCCTCTTTAAATTTCCCATCTTTATAACCCGTTGAGCCTTTGCCTATTATTTCTATGATTTTATTTTTTTGAATGTCTATTCTAAGGATTCGATTGTTATTGGTGTCGGAAACAAATAATTCAGTTCCCTTGTCGTCTACTATCAATTTGCCCGGGTATAAGAGTTTGCTATTTGTTTTAGTATTTTCTTTTTTATCAATTTTGGAAACAGGCTCTAAATTTATAAATCCCTTTTCTTTAAATTCTAAATACATTTCTTGAATGATTTTATCAAATCCTTCGTATACGCCTTCCCCTTCCTGGACTCCAAACACTTTACCGTTCGGATCTATTAAAACAAAAGAAGGCCAGGAGTTAATATTGTATTGGCGCGAGAACGAAAAATCTTTATCATTTATAATAGGATGGTTAATTTCACTTCGTAAAATGGCTTGTTTTAGACTTTCAGAATTTTTTTCTGAACTAAACTTGGGTGTGTGAATTCCTATTACAACTAACTCTTTTTTCCATTTTGTTTCTAGTCTTTTTAATTCTTCTAGACTATGTAAGCTATTGATAGAAGAGTATTTCCAAAAATGAAGTAAAACTATTTTTCCCCGTAAATCTAAAAGAGAAATTGGCTCTTTGGTATTAAACCATTCATGATCGAGTGAAAAATCAAACGCTGCCTCTGTCCCCGCATATTTTAAATCAGGCGGAGAATGTTTATTAACCGCTATTACGTTGCAAGATAGAAATATTATAATTAGTAAAAGCTTTTTCATTGTAACCTCGAACATTGCTCAATTCTGTCAAGTTAAGGAATTTAATTGCTAGAATAGGCATCCGTGCCTGTTGATTAGCCGCTACTATTTTTGCCAGATAGACCTCTCACGTCGCACAAACTGATGTGCTCGGTTCGAGGTGACAGTATTCGAATCCTTATCTTAGAGTCTCTGTGCCTATGTGGCATTTTTCAAACGAATTCTCCAATCACATTCATAGTGTTTGTAATAGAGGAAAGGACATGAGAAATTTTATTTACATCTTTAATTGCTGACTCAATGTCTTTATTTGTTTTTTCTAGGCTTTCAATTGCCGACGCATACTTTTCATTATCCTTTTCTATATCAAAAGCAATTATTTTTTTTACTTGCTTTATAAATTCTTTTTGTTTGGAACGAAGCTCTGATTTTTCTTTTCCCTCTGCCTTATCGACAAGCATCTTTAGTGCATCTAACATATCTAAATAATTAATTTCTTTTTTTGCCATGACTAATTCCTTATTTTAAAATTGCTTTATAATCTTGCACTGCTTTTACAGTGTTTGCAAACTTGAGAATATCTTTAGTTGTATAGATTTCAGAGCGAAATGCTTCATACATTTCTAAATTTGCTTGCTTGAGATTTAAAATTGACTTTGCAATTTCTGGTAAGACTGTTTCTTTTTTTTGAATATTTTTTTCTGCTAAATGAAATGATAGGAGAGCTTTAGATCTTATTTTCTCAGGTTTTTTTTCATTTGGATCTAATTTCTCTTCTGCACTTAATAATAGCTCTTCGCCGGTGAGAATAAAAGTAGTTGCAAGCCTTCCTCCTTTTGGATCAAAATCCTTTGAGAGTAAATCACAGAGTAATTCAATTTGCTCTTTTGATTCAAGAATGATACTTTTTATAGAATCTTTCTTTTTATGCTCTGTAAAAATTCCACCAAATAGTTTTATAGCTTCGCCTATCGCATTTAATTTTTTCTCATCCATTTTTTTTTGCTCGGAAGAAAGGTTTTCTACACTGAAGAGGAAACTTTGTGTAGCCCTCTCAAGTTCTTTTTGAGAAGCATCGGATGAAAGGGATAATAGTAATTTGGCGTAAGAGCGAATCGTGGCAATCGCCTTTAACCGAATGGAGATAACATTTATATCGAATACTCCATCTAAATCTTTGTATTCTACTTTTTCTTCTTTAGTCTGTGAATCTTCTTTTGGCTTATCAAGATTATCTAGGCGAATACGGGTCAGATTCATTTGAATGGTAGAATTTCGCATTGCAATTAATTCGTTGGAACTAAGGTTTGACATTAGGATGGCTGTTTCTCCAAAGTTTTGTAATGCTCTTTGTTGACCCTGCGTAATCGAGCATTGAATTAAGCATATAAGTATTGCAAGTTTCAACTTTTTAATGAAGAATAAATTTTTATTCATTGAGTATCTCCTGATTTAACAATTATTTCCTTGTAAATTAAATACAAACTAAAATATAGCACTTATGAAAAAAATTGCTTTTAACTTTGTTCAACCTGTAAGATGATGGGATAATATCATTTTAAAAAACTTTAACTGTGAGGGAATCAAATTTATGAATAAAACTATTATTATTTTTTTGCTTACAAGTTTCGTGTCTCTAACTCAATGCAGAAAACCATTAGATAGAATCGAAACCAAGCAAGAAAAAAAGGACAATAGTCTTTCTGCTTTGGTTGTATTTAGCCTTGGGGATTCAAGGATTGTGCATGCGGATTTGACAGAAGAAAAAGCAATGCTGGGTTCCTCTTTTAAAACAGGCGATAAAATTATTACCGGTCCAAAATCAAAAGTAGATATTCAAATTGGAGAGGGAACTGCGATTCGACTTTCTGCTAATACAAGGCTTGAATTTACTCAATTGGTTCAAGGGCCGAATGGAAATTCTGATACTAAAATTCTTTTAAATAACGGTAAATTATTCGCGAAAATAAACAGAGAAAATAAAAACGACACATTTGCCCTTTCAACTCCAACGCTCGTTGCAGGTGTGCGGGGAACAGCATTTATCCTCGAAGTAAGAAAAGAAGAAACAGCGACTCTCAAAGTAGTAGAAGGCTCAGTATCCATTTCTCCAAGAGTTCCTTTTTTTGAAAAAATTCCTCTCGAAGAAATCGAGAAAAATGCAGGTCTTAAAAAGATAAATCAAACCTTACAAAGTTCAGAAATGGTTTTAGAAAAAGACCAACAGGTTGAAGCTCCTTCGAATGATAAAGTTTTAATGAATGAAAAATTAGATAATCGAAGCATAAAGGAGATCATTGTGCGGCTAACAGAAATTTCCTCCGACAAGCCTTATGCTGCTGAATTTACAAAAAATGAACAACAAGAAGTTAAAACGATTGTATCTGTTGATCCAAAAGTTGCAAACGAGATGATTCGTTTAAATGAAGAGCTAAGCAGTGGAAGAATCGATGAAGCAAAAGCAGAGGAATTAGAAAAAAGAAGAACTGTTTTAGAAAATCAAGTCAGTAATAAACAAGAAGCCGAAAAAGTCAAATTCAATGAATCGATTGTTGTAGAGCCAAAAAAATTACAATCAAATCGTGATATCGTTAAATATTACGAAAGAATTGAAAAAATTATTCTAATTAACGGCAGAACAGAAGTAGGCGCTATTATTAATCAGGAAGATTCCATTATGGTTGTTCACACAGAAAATGGAATTATCCGAATCAATACGAATGAAATTGTAGAGGTAGTTTACGACTATCAAACAAAATATAAATTCTAAACAGCAGGCTCTACATAATCTTGATGCAATACTCTAATTGATTCAATAAGTTCTGTGGTGTCAAGCTGCAGAACTTTATTTTTGTGATAGATGAGCATCTTATTCTTACCAAATTTTTCCGGGTCAGCCCATTCAATATCATAAGAAATAATTTTCTTTGTCATATCAAATATAATTTGTTTGATATCGTAATTACAAATTTCCCCTTCAATTTTTGGAAGCTCGGTTGCTAAAGAATCGTAAATGAGCTTTCGAATACTTTCTTCATCAAAAAATACATTTACATTTAGCATAGTTTAATTGTGATTTATAAAATTAGCTTGTTCATCCGCATGGTAAGAACTTCTTACGAGTGGACCTGATTCTACATGCTTATATCCAAGAGAATAGGAAAACTTTTTTAAGTCTTCAAATACTTCTGGCAAAACAAATTTTTTTACAGGATGATGGGTTGGAGTAGGTTGCATGTATTGACCAATGGTTAGCATACTAACGCCATTAGCCCGTAAATCTTGAATACATTCTTTTGCTTCTTCTATTGTTTCGCCTAATCCAAGAATGATTCCGCTTTTAGTGATGAATCCGTGCTCAGAAATATCCTTTAATACTTTGAGAGAAGTGTCGTAGTTTTTTGCAGGCGCAACTTCTTTAAAAAGACTTCTTACAGTTTCTATATTATGATTTAGAATATCAGGTTTAGAGGAATAAATTAAATCTAATGATTCTCTTTTTGCCTTCAAATCAGGTATGAGTAATTCGATTCTACATTCCGGGCTTCTTTTTTTTATTTCAAGGACCGTTTCATAAAATTGAGATGCGCCACCATCGGGTAAATCGTCGCGGTTAACGGCTGTTATTACCACATAACGTAAGCCTAAAATTTCTACAGACTCAGCAACTCTAATTGGCTCTTCTTTGTCTAGAGCTTTTGGTTTTCCGGAAGCAACATCACAGTAAGAACATCGTCTTGTGCAAATATCTCCAGCAAGCATGTAGGTTGCTGTTTTTCTTGACCAGCAATTGTTTAGATTTGGACAGGATGCACTTTCGCAGACTGTATTTAGTCTAGTTTGTGTTAAATTCTTTCTTACATCAAGAACAGGATCGGAATCGGTTGGAAATCGAAGTTTGACTCGAAGCCACTCTGGCTTTTCCACTATTGGATTTATATTTTTTGTTCTAGGCTTTTTCTTTAATGGATTCATTGCACAATTTCCTTACAACCACTAGCATAATCATTAGTCTTTGTCATCATCGTCAGTTCATTTTTGAAATCAAATAGAATAAATCTCTTTGCATGGGAGTCTCGTTTGAGAAACTGGACTAGAGTTCATCCTATGAAAGATTATAAAAAAACCAACAAATCCGCTAAATCGGATAAAAAATCATCCCCTTCCAGTGAAAAAAAGAATTACAAACCAGTCAATAATAAATTTACAAAAGATCGAAATAGTAAATCCAGTGGAAATTTTAAAAAGTCAGATGGTAAACCATCTTTCTTTGGTGCAAGAAGAGAACAGGATAGCTCAGATTCTCCGCGTAGAAGCTTTAAAAAAGAATCAGCCAACGGCGGAGAAAGAAAACCATTCAATCGAGGACCACGTAGAGAAGGCGGCGAGGGTAATGGCGAACGCAAGCCATTCAATAGAAGTTTTCCAAGACGAGATGGCGAAGGCAGTGGAGAAAGAAAACCATTTAACCGAGGACCGCGT
>Ga0075163_10004237_pt1 | contig 19245 bp, 14 predicted proteins | sample JI1023141ADNA_FD_71478 | JGI IMG/M metagenome (GOLD analysis project Ga0075163, IMG submission 71478) | Wastewater effluent complex algal communities from Wisconsin, to seasonally profile nutrient transformation and Carbon sequestration -... | ecosystem: Engineered > WWTP > Effluent > Algae...
GCTGTGCGTGACGATCGTCAGCTGGGGTGCAGCCCCGATCGCGAGGCTCCCCGCGCGCGTGCAGGTGACCACCTGCGCCACCGCGCCGCAGGTCCAGGTGGTGCCGGTGCCGCTCGCGAACGTCAGGCCGGCCGGCAGCGTGGTGTCGACGGTGACGCCGGTCGCCGCGATCGGCCCGTTGTTGGTGACGTCGATGACGTAGGACAGCTGGGTGCCGGCCTCGATCGTCCCCGCGGGCGCTGCGGTGGCGGCGATCGCGAGATCCGTCGTCGGTGTCACGGTGGTCGGCTCGGTGTCGGTGTTGTTGCCGGGGACCGGATCGGTCACGGCCGAGCTGATCGTCGCCGTGTTCGAGATCGTGCCGGTGGTCAGCGGCGCGGTCACCACGATCGTGATGTCCGGCGCCGTGGTCACGGCGAGGCTCGCGCGCGTGCACGTCACGGTCACGCCGGCGCGCACGCACGTCCAGCCGGTGCCGTCGGCGCTGACGAACCCGACGTTCGCCGGCAGCGTGTCGGTCATCGTCAGGCTCGTCGCGTCGCTCGGGCCCGCGTTCGCGACCGTGATCGTGTACGTCAGCGTCGCGCCCGTCGCGACCGGATCGGGATCGTCGACCTTGGTGATCGACAGATCGGCGCGCGCGTTGACCGTGGTGTTGGTGGTGGCCGCGTTGTTCGCGTTGTTGGGGTCGGTCGTCGTCGTCGCGACGCTCGCGGTGTTCGTGATCGTGCCGCCCACGGTGGGCGCGATGACGCGGAACACGATCGGTTGCGACACCCCGGTGGCGAGCGCGGCGCGCGTGCACGTGATCGTGCCGGCGGCCTCCGCGCACGTCCAGCCGGTGGTGGTGATGAACTGGTCGAACGTCGCGGTCGCCGGGATGACGTCGGTCATCGTCACGTTCGCGGCCGTGCTCGGGCCGAGGTTGGTGGCGGTCACCGTGTACGTCAGCGCGCCACCGGCGTTCACCGGATCGGGCGAATCGACGACGGTGATCGCGAGATCCGCGCTCGCGGTGACATCGGTGGTCTCCGTCGACGAGTTGTTGCCGGTGTCGGGATCCGACGTCGCCGCCGTGATGTTCGCGGTGTTCGACAGCGCGGCCGCATTCGCCGGCGCGGTGACGTTGATCGTGATCGTGGGGGCGGTGACGCCGGTGGCGAGCGTGGCGCGCGTGCACGTCACCAGCCCGGCGGCCTGGCTGCAGGCCCAGCCCGTACCGGTCGCGCTGACGAACGCGACCCCGACGGGCAGCTGGTCGGTCATCGACAGCGTCGCCGCGGTGCTCGGCCCGTTGTTGGTGACGGCGATCGCGTACGAGAACGCCGAGCCGGCGACCACGGGGTCGGCGGAGTCGTTCTTGGTGATCGACAGGTCCGCGCTCGCGGTGACCGTGGTCTGGATCGTCGCCGAGTTGTTGCCGTTGACCGGATCGGTGGTCGCGGTGGAGACGGCGGCGGTGTTGCTGATCGTGGCGCCCTGGGCACCGACGGTGACGTCGATCGTGATCGGGGGCGCCGCGCCCGTGGCGAGCGACGCGCGCGTGCAGGTCACCACCTGCCCGGCGGCCGAGCAGGCCCACCCCGTGCCCGTGGCGCTGACGAACGTGACGCTCGCGGCGAGCGTGTCGGTGACCGAGACGGTCTGCGCGGTGCTCGGGCCGAGGTTGGTGACGTTCACCGTGTAGGTGAGGGCACCGTTGGCGACCACCGGATCGGGGTTGTCGGTGACGGCGACCGAGAGGTCGGCACGGGCCGCGACAGCCGTTGTCGTGCTCGCGGTGTTGTTACCCGCGACCGGATCGGTGGTGGTGCTCGCCACCGTGACGGAGAAGTTGACGGTGGTGGGCTCGGGTGGTGCCCGGAGCACGATCGACAGGTTCGGGGCAGCGGCGACACCGAGCGATGCAGCGCGCGTGCACGTGATCGTCCCGGCCGCTTCGCTACACGCCCAGCCCGTGCCGGTGCCGCTGACAAACGTGGTGTCGGTCGGCAGGTCGCCGGTGACGGTGATGCCCGTCGCGTTGCTCGGGCCAGCGTTGCTGACACCGACCGTGTACGTGATGTTCGCGTTCGCGTTGACCGGGTCCGGTGCATCGGTGAGCGTGACGCCGAGGTTCGTCGACGCCGTCAGCGTGTCGGTGTCGGTGGCGGTGTTGTTGGTGGCATCGATCTCGGTGATGTCGGCGGGCGCGGTGATCGTCGCCGTGTTGACGAGGTTGCCGGTCGCCGCGGCGCTGATCGTCGCGGTGACGGTGAACGTGGCGGTGCCGCCCGGGGCGAGCGTGACGGTGTTGTTGATGTTGCCGCTGACCGGACCGGCGGTACAGACCGAGCCCGTCGACGCGGCGCAGGTCCACGACGGGTTGGTCAGGATCGCGGCGAACGTGTCGACGACCGTCGCGCCCGTGACGACATCCGCCCCGTTGTTCTTCGCGATGATCGTGTACGTGGTCGCGGTGCCGGGCGTCGACGTCGCGACGCCGTTGGTCTTGGTGATCGACAGATCGACGCCGGTGCACACGGGCAACACGCCGCTCGCGCTCGCCGTCGTCTGACCCGTCGCGCCCTTGGTCGCGCCATTGCTCGGGAACTCGTTGACGTCACTGCTCGACGTGGTGCCGCCATCTCCGCCCGTCGCGGTGCGTGCGGGCGTGCCCGTCGAGACCGCGATGAAGCCACCGCCGCCACCGCCGCCGCCGCCGACCGCGGAGAGCACGGCGGTGTGATTGCCGCCGTCGCCGCCGTTGGCGCGGAGCTGGAGCGTGCTCGCGATCGTGTTCGCCTTGACCACGATCGTGCCGCCCGCACCGCCGCCGCCGGGACCGTCCCCGGCGCCGCCGCCACCCGCGTTGCCGTCGGCCTGGATCGTCCCCGAGCCCGCGACCGCGTTCGCGATCACGAGCACGAGCCCACCACCGCGGCCACCCGCCCCCGCGAGCGTCGAGGTGGTGGCACCGGCACCGCCACCGCCGCCGAGGAACAACCGATCGGCGGGATCGTTGACCACGGGATGACCACCGCGACCACCGACGACGCGACGAGAGTCGGCGCCCCAGGCGGCGTCCTCGGGACCGACGAGGTCGGGATCGAGATCGACGTCCGAGCGCGAGTAGCCGCCGCGGCCACCGCCCGAGGAATTCGTCAACGCGTCGGGGTTGGCGAGCAGGAACGCCGGATCCCGGGACCACGCGCTCGCGCCGGTGACGGCGCCATCCATCACGCCGTGGCCGTTGTAGCCGTTGGCGTTGTTGCCGTTCGCGCCACCACCTCCCGGCGCGCCATCGCTGTTGCCGCCGCCGCCGCCGTTGGCCGGGGCCCCGCGCCCGTTGTCGCCGCCGAACGTCGACGCGTAGATGCCCTGATCGCCGGCGATCGACTCGCCCTTCTGCGCGCCGAACGTTGCCAGGTTGGAGAGGAAGCCGTTGCTGCCCGTCGCGCTGTTGGCCTCGACCGCACCGCCGCGAAAGCCGCGCCCCGTGGCCGTGATGCCGCTCTGCGCGATCGTCGCCGTGCCCTGGACGTGGATCGCCACCACGCCGCCGCGCGCGCCATCCCACGACTGCGCGGTGAGCGACGAACCGGCATTGGTGAACTGCAGCGACGCGGCCTGCGGAACGCGGATCACCTGCGTGCGACCCGCGGTCGTGTACGCATGCGCGAGCCCGCCGCACGTGGTCTCGAGGGTGATCGTGTTGGCGGCGACGCTCGCGACGTGGACGAGCTCGTAGTTGCCGGCGCCCTGGAGCAGACCGACGGTGCCGTACGACTCGTCGTCGTCGATGTCGATGCCCGCACCGATGGGTTGGTAGAGGAGGATCAGATCGCCCGCCGCGAGGCCACCGGGGAACACGGCGCTCGACGTGAAGTCCGCGATGCTGGTGACGGTGACCGTGGTGTCCGCGGCGGCGACATCCGCCGCGAGCACCGCGTACTGATTCAGCACCGTGTTCGGTGCGGTGATGCTGACGGTGCCGTCTTGCCCGGTCACCGCCTGCTCGGTGGTGGACGTCGCGAGCTCGCCCTCCGCATCAGGAGCGGAGGAATGTCCGCCGCCACACGCGATCACCAGAGACGCGACGAGCGCGCCGTAACGAATATTGGACATGGTCTTGGCTCACGCGTCCTTCCCCGGGCGACGCGAAGCTCAATCGTACAACGCAGTTAGATCAATCCGAAAGCGCGCTGCGGTGGCGTCACCACCCCGGATCGCCGTTGTAGGATTGCGCACATGAACGAGACGCCGAGCGGCCTCAAATACGAAGACTCCGTGGTCGGGACTGGTGCGAGCCCTGCGAAGGGCCAAACGTGCAAGATGCACTACACCGGCTGGCTCTACGTCAACGGTGCGAAGGGGAGCAAGTTCGACAGCTCCCTCGACCGCGGCGAGCCGTTCGAGTTTCCGCTGGGCATGGGCCGCGTGATCAAGGGCTGGGACGAGGGCGTGGCGTCGATGCAGGTCGGCGGCAAGCGCACCCTCGTGATCCCGCCCGCGCTCGGCTACGGCGACAGAGGCGCGGCCGGCGTGATCCCGGGCGGCGCGACGCTGCTGTTCGAAGTCGAGCTGCTCGGCGTCCGCTGACAGGTCGCCAGCTCGGCGGTCGTGGTCGCTGCCATCGCGCAGCGATGCCCCTCGAGCGTGCTGGCACGACACCCGGCGAGGAACTGCCCGCGGAGGTCGGCCTCGATCTTCGATATCTCGTCCCCCGTGGGCACCTGCGTGGGCTTGGTCTGCTTGACCTCCGCGACGTAGATCTCGACCGCGTGCGCGACGAGGTCGAGACAGTCGCGCTCGCTCGGACCCGGCGGTGTGGCGAGAGCGCCCGCATCCGGTGGTGGTGGGTTCGAGCCCGGCGGCGGCGTGGGCTTGCCCGTGTGGCTCGAACACGCGACGAAGACCAGCCATAAGGTGAAACGCACGATGCATGGATGGTAGCGTGTTTGTTCGATGGCGCTGTGGTTCGCGGCCGTGCTCGGCCTCGTGCAGGGACTCACCGAGTTCCTCCCGATCTCGTCGACGGCGCACATCCGGATCGTGGTCGCGCTGTTCGGTCAGTCCGACGAGGGGATGGCCGCCTACACGGCGGTGATCCAGCTCGGGACGCTCCTCGCCGTCGTGGTCTATTTTGCCAAGGACCTCAGCCACGTCGCGGTGGCGATGTTCAAGGATCCGAGCTCGCCCGACGGGCGGCTGCCGTGGCTGCTCGCCGCCGGCACGGTCCCGATCGTGATCGCGGGCCTCTTGCTCAAGAAGCACATCGAGGGCGATCTGCGGTCGCTCTACGTCATCGCGATCGCGCTGGTCACCGTCGGCATCGCGATGGCGGTGATCGACAAGCTCTATGGTGGCGGCGACGACAAGCGCCCGCTGTCGTCGATCACGCTGACCGACGCGCTGCTGGTCGGCCTCGCGCAGACGCTCGCGCTGGTCCCCGGCGTGTCGCGGTCCGGGTCGACGATCTGCATGATCCTGCTGCTCGGCTTCGCGCGGAGCGACGCTGCGAGGTTTTCGTTCCTGCTGTCGATCCCGGCGATCGCCGGCGCCGGCCTGTTCGAGGTCAAGGACGCGATCAAGATCCTGGGGCGCGAGTCGATCCCGGCGCTCGCCGTCGGTACCTCGGTGGCGGCGATCACGGGCTATCTGTCGATCGCCTGGCTGATCAAGTGGCTCGGTCAGCACGACCTGATCGGCTTCGCGATCTACCGGATCATCGCGGGTCTCGCACTGCTGGCGGCGCTGTTCTCGAAGCTTCTGTAAGTGCCACCTGCTGTGAAAACGCGCACGCGCGCGCAGGTTCCGGGTGACTGCTGGTACGCTGCTTTCCGATGAGGATCGATCTCGTAGTTCGTCTGCTCGGCCTCGTGTTGCCGTTGCTGTTCGCGGTGCGCACAGCGGACGCGCAGCAGGCCAATTGTCCGAACGCGAAGGCGCAGCGTCTCCAGTACGCGGTCAAGATCGACTCGGCCCCACCGGGTGCCACGATCTTCGTCGATAGCGATCAGTGCGCGTCGGTCGGGCAGACGCCGTGGACCGGCAAGCTCAACCCGGGCGCGCTGACGATCGTGATCAAGAAGGACGGCTACAAGATGGCCGTCAAGACGTTCAACGTCGCGAAGGTCCGCAAGGTCCAGGAGCTGTTCGTGCCGATGGAGGCGCAGCCTCGCGTCGAGGTCAACGCCAGCGCCGACAAGAACCTGATCGATGCCGACGTCACGCTCGACGGCGTGCCGGCCGGCAAGATCTCCGGTCCGCTGATCATCCAGACCACGGCGGCACGCCACCTGCTCGAGATCAAGAAGGCCGGCTACGACACGATCTCGCAGTGGGTCGATCTGTCGACCACGCCGTCGGTCGTGCTGACGCCGGTGTTCAAGGCGATCCAGCAGTTCGGCAGCGTGCTCGTCGACTCCGACGTGCCCGACTCCGAGGTCTACATCGACCAGAACAAGCACCCCGACAACACGCCGGCGACGATCTCGAACGTGCCGGTCGGCGTCCACGTCATCGAGGTTCGCAAGAACGGTCAGTCGCAGACCAAGCCGGTCACCGTGGTCGCGAACCAGCAGATCAAGGTCCGCCTCGAGCTGTCCGCCGGCGTCGGCGTGGTCACCGTGCTGTCGGATACGCCCGGCGCGCGCGCGTTCATCGACAGCATCGACAAGGGCCCGGTCCCGGTCGACATCAAGGATATCAAGGCGGGCGAGCACATCATCCAGATCAAGGCGCCGGGCTTCAAGACGTTCGAGCAGATCGTCCAGGTGACGCCGGGCTCGTCGCGCTCCGTCAAGAAGGAGCTCGAGGCCGACGTCCCCGCGGATAGCGGCACCATCAAGGTGGTGTCGACGGTGGCGGATGCGACCGCGTTCATCGACAGCGTCCAGGTCAAGATGGGCGAGGACATCCGCAAGCCCGCCGGCGAGTACCTCGTGCAGGTCCGCAAGGTTGGCTACAAGCAGTTCGAGTCGAAGGTGAAGATCGATCCGGGCAAGCCCACCACGGTGACCGCCGAGCTCAAGATGGTCGGCAAGCTCCGCATCCTGTCGAACCCGGCGGGCGCGACCGTGATGATCAACGGCTTCTCGGTCGGCAAGACGCCCGTCGAGACCGAGGTCGAGACCGGCGACACCATCCTGCGGATCGAGATGCCCGGCTTCAACGCGTTCGAGGAGACCCTCAAGGTCGAGGGCGGCGACAAGACGCAGACGATCTCGCGCGAGCTCGCGATCGCCGGCAAGAGCGACGCCGAGCTGTCGACCGAGCAGAAGAGCCTGTCGTCGTTCGGCGCCCGCACGCTGCCGCGCGGTCGCTCCACCGTCGACTTCGACGCGGGCTACCCGTACTTCTTGAACTCGCGGATCACGGTCGGCGCGGGCCGGCTCGCGAAGCGGTTCGGCTTCGACGCGTCGATCGGCGTGCGGACGTTCCTCGCGCGCACCGAGCTCGGGCTGGGTGCACGCGCGATGCTGTCGAACAACGACCCGTTCTCGGCCGGCGTGTTCTCGCAGCTGTACTACGGCAGCAAGCTGTTCGACGACTCGCAGCGCAACGGCGTGACCTGGGATGTCGGTGCGATCGCGTCGCTCACGGCCCTCTCGAACGTCACGATCACCGGCCGCGCGTACTTCGAGCTGTGGAGCGACCGCCACTGCCCGGCGCTCGATGCGTCGATGGAGAACGGCTTCGAGGGCACCGATCCGATCGAGACCTGCGTCAACTACCGGAAGCGCCAGCAGGGTGAGAACCCGGCAGAGTTCAGCGCGCAAGATCAGGCGAAGGTCGAGAAGCTCACGGGCAACAAGGGCGATGACTTCTTCAGCCGCGACAACGGGGTCCGCTTCATGGTCTCGCTGATCGCCGAGATCGCGGTCGACCAGCACTGGAACCTCTTCGGGATCTTCGAGGGTGCTCCCTTCCAGGGCAAAGACGAGCGCGCGCTGTTCACCGACTTCTTCAGCAAGCCGATGGGCGAGAAGGACTTCCTGGTCTACGCCCGCTTCGGCCTGTCCTATAAGTTCTAGGTCGACGAGAACGCGATCACCGAATAGGCGATCGCGAGCTTGTCCCCGGGGTTGTGGTACCCGTGGCGCTGGTCGCCACGGAACGTGACCACGTCGCCCTCGGCGAGCGTGTAGAGCTCGCCGGCGACGGCCAGCTCGACGCTGCCGCGCTCGCACGTCAGGTATTCGCGTGTCCCCGGCGTGTGCGGCACGCCGGCCATCCGCGCGTGCGGCGGGAGCACCATGCGCTCGATGTCGAGCCCGGGCAGCGGCTCGGGGAGCAGCTTTCGGATCGCCACCTGACCCTTGGTCCGCGTCGGGAGCTCGCTCGCGGTCAGGTGACGCGCGGGCTGTCGCGGCGGGGCGAGCAGCTCGTCGAGGCGGACTTGGAGTGCGCTGGCGACCTTCATCAGCACGGCGAGCGTCGGGTTCGCGCCGCCGGATTCGAGGTGCGTCCAGGTCGCGCGCGGAATGCCGGCGGCCTTCGCGATCTGTTGCTGCGAGAGCCCGCGGCCTCTGCGCACGGCGCGGATGTTGTCGGCGAGATGCTCCTGGCTCATGGACTGACCTCCTGCCAAGGCATTAGCACACCCGATGACACGTTAGCAGCGACGAGGCAGGGTGAAGCCATGCAGATCGAACAGCAGGGAGTCGTGGTCACCGGCGCCAGCCGCGGGCTGGGCAGGGCGCTGGCCGAGGCGCTCGCCGCCCGCGGTGCGAAGGTCGCGCTGGTCGCGCGGCAGCTCGGACCGCTCGAGGACGTCGTCGCGGGGATCCGGAACCGGGGCGGCATCGCCCACGCGATCGCGGCCGACCTTGCCGACAAGGACGCGATCCATCGGATCGCCGGCCAAGCGCACGGCCTGATCGGCGAGATCGGGATCGCCATCCACAACGCGAGCACGCTCGGGCCGGTCCCGCTGCGCGTGCTCCTCGACACCGAGTGCGAGGAGCTGGCCGAGGTCCTCGAGACCAACCTGGTCGGTCCGTTCCGGCTGACCAAGGTGCTCGCCGGGGCGATGGCGCTGCGCGGTGCCGGGACGATCCTCCACGTCTCGAGCGATGCGGCGATCGAGCCCTATCCGACGTGGGGCGCGTACGGGATCTCGAAGGCCGCGCAGGATCAGCTGTCGCGGATCCTCGCGGCCGAGCTCGCGTCGACCGGCGTGCGGATCCTCGCGGTCGACCCCGGCGAGATGGACACGGTGATGCACGCCGCCGCGATGCCCGACGCGGATCGCCGCACGCTGCAGCGCCCCGCCGACGTCGCGGCGAAGATCCTCCAGATGATCGAGGACGAGGTGCGTGCGCCGACTGGGGCACGGCTCGCTGCGCCCGCGTGGTGAACGAAGGATGGTGGCTGTGGTTGGCTCGGATGAATCAAGGAGGATCGCCATGCAAGGTGCGCTCGCCGTCGAACCCAGTGTTGCCCCCGATCGTTCGCTCGAGCTCGCCACCGCCGAGGTGTCGCGCCACGCGGTCCGGCTGATCGCGATCGATCCCACCAGCGATCGCGTCGCGCTGCGAGCGTTCGCCGAGCTGCCGTCGCTGCTCCGCGCCGGCGATCTGGTGGTGGTCAACGACGCCGCGACGCTGCCCGGCTCGCTGCGAGGAACCACCAGCGACGGTGAGCTGATCGAGCTGCGGCTGAGCGGGCCCGTCGAGGGGAATCGGCTCGAGGGTGTGCTGCTCGGCGCGGGTGACTGGCACACGCGAACCGAGCACCGACCCGCGCCACCCGACGTGCGCCCGGGCGCGGAGCTCCGGCTCGGTGAGATCCGCGCGCGCGTCGTGGCCGCCACCGGTCGTCGGGTGTCCGTCGAGACCGCGGGTGGCGACGCGCTGTGGCAGGCGCTCTACGCGAGCGGGACGCCGGTGCAATACGCACATCGCGACCAGCCGCTGCCGCTTCACAGCGTCCAGACGTCGTACGCGGCAAGGCCGTGGGCGGCGGAGATGCCGTCGGCGGGGCGGCCGTTGACGTGGCGCGTGATCCTCGGACTTCGCAGGGCGGGGATCGAGGTCGCGACCCTGACCCACGCGGCGGGGTTGTCGTCGACCGGCGACGCCGGGCTCGACTGTGCGATGCCGTGGCCCGAGCGCTACGAGCTTCCCGTGCGCACCGCCGCGGCGATCGAGCGGGCGCGCCACGACGGCGGTCGCGTGATCGCGATCGGGACGACGGTGGTTCGCGCCCTCGAGGCAAGCGGCGGTGCCGCCGGTCCCGGCGTCGCGACCCTGCGCTTGTCCCCGGGGTATCGCCCGGAGCTTGTCGACGGGCTCGTCAGCGGGTTGCACGTTCCCGGCGAGAGTCACTTCGACCTGCTGCGCGCGTTTGCCTCGCATGCGCGCCTGGCTCGCGCGCTCGCGCTCGCGGAGGCGCACGGCCTGTCGAGCCACGAGCTCGGCGATGCCTGCATGATCCTGCCTCGCTGAGCTTGGCTCGCCGGTCGCATTACAGACGATCGTGCGCACCCTCGTCATGCTCGCCGTCCTCGCCGGTTGCGCCACCTCGTCGACGGTGATGCAGGCGACCCCGATCGCGCCGCTGCGCGAGCCGAGCTACGCCGAGCGACCGCTGCCGGTGGCCGCGAGGGCCAGCACGAAGCAGCGCTACGGCACGCGCGATCTGTTCGAGCCCGTGATCGTCGGGCGCGACGTGATCGCGCAGGAGGCCGGCTGGCGAGCGCAGCCGCAGGTGATCGACGTCGCGGAGATCGATTACCTCGGGCGCTGCGCGAAGGACTACGTGCTCGGTCAGCCCGAGGGCGTGCGTCGGTCGCTGGTCAGCGTGTTCGCGCACTACGTGGTCAGCTGCGATGCGGAGACCGGCCTGCCGCGGCTGGAGCGGCCGCTCGGGCTCGATGCGCGCGATCGCCGCGGCGCGACCGACGCGACGTTCCTCGGCTCGCTGTCGCCCGGCGGGGGGCAGCTGGTGCTGAGGCTGACCTCGTGCGGCACCGCCGAGACGTTCGACAGGGTCACGCTGGTCGGTGGCGAGCTCGTGTGGACCTCGCAACGGGTCGAGGTCCGGCGTCGTCACGACGGCTGCGACGTCGCGGAGCTGCCGTACTCGCGGAGGCTCGCGACCACGATCCTGCGGATGACGGAGAGCGGCGCGTCGTCGATTCGCTTCGAAGGGACCGACAACGCGTTCGCGATCGACGACCTGCTGCGCGAGGAGCTGCGCGACGTGATCGCCGCGGTCGACGCGATCACGGAGCGGTAGTACGCGCGAGCAGATCGAGCTGCGCGAGCGCAGCCGCGACCGCACCCTCGACACGCAGGATCGCGGCGCCGAGCGAGACCGGCAGGAAGCCGCGCTCGCGAAACGTGTCGACCTCGCGCTCGATCCAGCCGCCCTCGGGACCGATCGCGAGCACCACCGGTGCGTTGCGATACGCGCGCTCGATCGGCGGCGCGCCCGGATGCGCGATCAGCCGGAGCTCGGGGCCTGGTGCGGCCCAGCGGTCGAGCAGCGGCATCAGCCGCAGGTGGACCTCGATCGGCGGCACGTGCGTGGTAGCGCCTTGCTCGGCGCCGAACCGCGCGGCGAGGGAGAGCGCGTCCGGATCGACGCGCGGCGAGTGGAGGTAGCTCTTGTCGACGCGCCACGCGTTGGTCAGATCGATCCGCTCGACGCCGAACGCCGCCGCGCTCTCGATCACGCGGGTCAGCACCTTCGGGCGCGGCACCGCGAGCACGAGCTGCACCGGCAGGATGGGGCGCGGTGGCGTGGTCGCGTCGAGCGCCAGCACGATGCCATCGCCGTCGGCCACGACCTCGGCGCTGCCGACGTTGCCGCCGACGATGCCGGCGCGGATCCGCGAGCCGACCGCCACGCCGAGCACGCTGCGCAAGTGGTGCACCCGGCGGTCCGAGTCGCGCAGGGCGATCCGACCCTCGACCACCTCGGCCGGCTCGACGAGCAGTAGATTCACAGTGCTTCTTCTAGCAGAGCCGGCGCAGTAGAGTGCGCGGATGGCGTTCTTCCAGGAGCCCCCGCGTCTCGCCAACCAGTTCGACGACGACCCGATGCTGCCGTCGTGGGTCGCACGTACGATCGGTGACCCGGAGATCGAAGCGGAGCTGCGCGGCTACGGCGATCTCGCGGTCGAGCACTACGGCAAGCAGCTCGCGGATCGCGACAACGAGCCGGTGCTCACGCAGTGGGACGCGTGGGGCAACCGCGTCGACCGGATCGATGTCTCGCCGCTGTGGGTCGAGGCGCAGGTCGTCGCGGCGAAGGTCGGCATGGTCGCCGCCGGCTACGAGGCGCGGCTCGGCGCGCGCGCGCGGATCCACCAGTTCGCCACCGTCCACGTGCTGTCGCCCTCGCTCGACGTCTACTCGTGTCCGCTCGCGATGACCGACGGTGCGGCGCGCACGCTGCTCGCGTCGGGCAACGCGGCGCTGATCGATCGCTACGTGCCGAAGCTGACCTCGCGGGATCCGAAGCGGATGTGGACCAGCGGGCAGTGGATGACCGAGCGCACGGGTGGCTCCGACGTCTCGCAGAGCGAGACCGTCGCGAAGCTCGACGGCGATCAGTGGCGCCTCTACGGCACCAAGTGGTTCACGTCGGCGACCACGTCGCAGATGGCGTTGACGCTCGCGCGCCCGGAAGGGAACGCCGATGGCTCGCGCGGGCTCGCGCTGTTCCTCGTCGAGCTGCGCGACGACCACGGCAAGCTCCGCAACATCTCCGTCAACCGGCTCAAGGACAAGCTCGGCACGAGGAAGGTCCCGACGGCGGAGCTCACGCTCGACGGCACGCCTGCCACGCTGGTCGGCGCGCCCACCGGAGGAGTGTCCGCGATCATCCCGATGCTGTCGGTGACGCGGACGTGGAACGCGATCTGCGCGGTCTCGGGCATGCGTCGCGCGATCGCGCTGGCGAAGGATTTCTCGCGGCGACGCAAGGCGTTCGGCACGCTGCTGGTCGACAAGCCGCTGCACGCCGACACGCTCGCGGCGCTGGAGGCCGAGTACGCGGCCGCGTTCTGCCTCGCGTTTCGCTCGGTGCAGCTGCTCGGTTCGCTCGAGCACGGCACGATCACCAGTCAGCAGCGCGAGCTCGACGAGCGGTTGTCTCGGACGCTGATCCCGCTCGCGAAGCTGACGACCGGCAGGCAAGCCGTCGCGGTGGCGTCGGAGGCGATCGAGTGCTGCGGCGGGGCGGGGTACGTCGAGGACACCGGCCTGCCGCGGCTGCTCGCCGATGCGCAGGTGCTGCCGATCTGGGAGGGCACCACGAACGTGCTGTCGCTCGACACGCTGCGCGCGCTCGGCAAGGGCGGCACCCTCGAGGCGCTCGGTGCGGAGCTCGAGCAACGCTGCGCGGCGGCGACGGATCCCGGGCTCGCGAAGCCGGTGGAGGTCGCGCGCCAGGCCTTCAAGCACGCGGTGGCGTGGATCGGCGAGGCGATGGCGCAGCCCGATCGGCTCGAGGCCGGCGCGCGGCGCTTCGCGCTCACGCTCGGGCGCAGCCTGGAGCTCGCGCTGCTCGCGGATCACGCGCAGTGGTGTCTGACCAACGGCCACGGTCCGCGGACGGCGGCAGCGGCCCGCCGGTTCGCGCAGTCGCCGATCGATCTGATCGACGAGCGTGCCCTCGAGGATACGAAGCTCCTCGCGTAGCGCTGCGTACTCGTGCTCGTGCTCGTGCTCGTGCTCGTGCTCGTGCTCGTGCTCGTGCTCGTGCTCGTGCTCGTGCTTGCGCCGAACACGTTCGTGCCGCTGTCGCGTCGCAACGTTGGTGCGATCGCGTGCGTGATTAGGCTGATCGTTGGGAGCCGGTGGCGCCGCACGAGCACGAGCACGAGCACGTTTCCGAAAACGAAAAGAGCGGCGATTGCTCGCCGCTCTTCAGCTTGGTTGGGTGGGCTTAGTAGCCGCCGCCCGGAGGGGGCGGGGGAGCGCCAGCACCCGGGTCGGGAGCCGGACCAGGTGCCGGCGGCGGCGGGCCGCCAGCGCCGTTGCACTGGTAGTGGACGCGCCACGCGGTGGCGGTGCGGGTGCTGGTGGTGCCGACCGTGGTCGAGTCCGTGCTCGAGCGACGACCCGAGCGCGAGGTCTTGGTGTCCTCGGCCGTGTCCTGACGCGCCACCGTGTCGGTGCCGATCGCCTCTTCACCCTCTTGCGTGATGGTGAAGTTGCCGGGGCCGCAGTGCGCATTCATTTCCGAATTCGCCTGCTCCATCGCCTTACCGCGATCGCCTTGCAGCTCGATGACACCGCCGGCCTGCGTACGCGAGATCACGCGTGCGCTGCCACAAGCGGCGAGGGCAACTACCAGTCCGAGAGCGAGAGTACGAAGCATTGGATTCCTTCTCCGGTGACGGCCGAGGATTAGACGCCGTCGACACTACGGCATGCACAGGGCGCCGAGCAATAGCTTGACCCCCGGAAGGCGTGAGACGCTGCACGCGCATGGACGAGGTGGCCGCCACGGATACACGTCTCGATGCGGTCACGATCTACGCGCGCGGTGCTCGCATCCAAAGATCTGTGAGCATCGCCGCAGTGGGAACCCGGGTCCGGATCACCGGGTTGCCGCTTGCCGTGATCGAAGACACCGTGCGGGTTTCCGTCGAGGGATCGGCGATCGCGACGAACGTACGCGTGGCGATCGACACGCCTCCAGAGGCCTCGGCCCCCGAGGAATCCGCCGCAGTGCGTGAGGCAAAACGCCTCGTCGCGATCGCGTCCGCCGAGCTCGCGCGGCTCGAGGCAGGGCTCGACCGGCTCCGCGCGTCGTCGGTGCTCGGGGAGGATCCCTCCGACGATCCGCCTGCCTCGTGGGCGGCGATCGTGTCGGCGCGGCGCGCGGTGCTCGCCGTGCGGACCGAGCGCGAGCTCGCGCTGCGCTCGCAACTCACGGCGGCGCGCAAGGCGCTCGACGCAGCGCAGATCGATCTCGAGGTCGCGCTCGATCGCGATCGCAACACGGCGCGCGAGGCGAAGCCGCACGAGCTCCGCAAGCGGCTGGACGTCGAGCTGTCGGGCTCGGGGCCGATCACGCTGCACGTCGAGTACCTGGTGGTCGCCGCGCGGTGGGCGCCCTCGTATGTCGCGCGGATCGACGGCGCGAAGGCGAGCTTCGAGCTCCGCGCGGTCGTCGCGCAGGACACCGGCGAGGACTGGCGCGGCGCGAAGCTGGTGCTGTCGACCGCCGAGCCGGCGCGGTTCGCGCAGCTCCCCGAGCTCGCGGCCCAGCGCATCGGTCGCAAGCAAGCCGAGCCACCGCGCAGCGGCTTTCGTGCACCACCCGCGGGTGCCGAGGCGCTGTACGCGGACCACCAGCGTTACCTCGCGCAACGCGTCGAGATCGACGATGACGCTCGCGAGCCCGAGCGTCCGACGGCGCCGTTCGATGCCGTAGATTCCGACGAGCTCGATGACGGCACGGTGCTCGGGCGTGCGCAGTCGTTCTCCGAGGAGAACTGGGACGAGGAGACGTCGGCAGCCAAGGATCGGTTCTCGACCCCACCGCGCGGGGCGCCGATGATGGCTCGCCGACTCGCGGCCGCGATGCCGGCGTCGGCACCGTCGACGATCGTGATGGACGAGCGCGCTGCACCGGAGATGAAGAAGTCGGACAACGTGATGAGGAGCCGGGCTGCCGGTGGTGGCGCCATGCGCGACGAGCCCGCCGCCAACAAGCCCAAGCCACCGCCGCCGGGCGAGCCGTCGCCGCTGCTCGACTATCGCAACCTGGTGATGGCCGACGCGCGCTCGCCGGCGCGAGGCCGCTTGATCCCTGCACCGCAGGATGGCGATCGCGCCGCGGTCCGGCGCGACGTCACGACTCGCGAGACCAGGATCGAGCTGCTCGCGCTGCCGCCCGGCTGCATCGGCAGCTGGTCGCACTCCTACGACTACGCGTACGCCACCGACGGTGCGATCGAGGTCGCGTCGGATGCGTCGTGGCACTCGATCGCGGTGACCGCGAGCACCGCCGCCGTGCAGCTCCGCCATGTCGCGGTGCCGCGCGAGCAGCCGGACGTGTTCCGGATCGCGACGCTGGCGAACCCGTTTCCCGGGCCGCTGCTGCCCGGCCCGATCGATGTCTACGATCGCGGTCGGTTCCTGGTGACCAGCAACGTCGAGCAGTCACCTCCGGGTGCCACGCTCGAGATCGGGCTCGGCGTCGACGCCGCGATCAAGGTCGCGCGCAACACCGAGTTCCGCGAGGAGGCCACCGGGATGCTGCGTGGCTCGCTCAAGCTTCACCACGGCATCGCGATCGACGTCGACAACGTGTCGGCGCAGCCCGTCGAGCTCGAGGTGCGCGAGCGGATCCCGGTCGCGCGCGAGGGTGACGACGAGGTCGAGATCGCGCTCGGCCGCGTCGAGCCGGCGTGGGAGCCGTGGAAGCCAGACGCCGACGGTCCTCGCGCGGCGCGGTTGCGCGGCGGGTATCGCTGGCGCGTCACCTTGCCCGCGGGCGCGAAGAAGACGTTGCGCGCGGCGTACGAGGTCAAGATCTCGGGCAAGGCCGAGCTGGTCGGCGGAAACCGGAGGGAGTCGTGAGTCTCGTCGGTGTCGCCCCGGTCGTCGCGGTCACCGTGCTCGAGGATCGCGCCTCGGTCACGCGCCGCGCGGCGCTGTCGATCGAGGCAGGGCAGCAGCGGATCACGATCGAGCGGGTCTCGGTCGTGCTCGCCGACAAGACGCTGTTCGCCACCGCGACGGGCGCGCGCGTGCTCGACGTTCGCATCGAGCGCTACCTCGCGCCGGTCCGCCCGAACGCGACGAGCGATCAGCCGCTCGCCGTGTTGCGCGACCAGCACGCCGAGCTGATCGCGCGGCGCGACGCGGCGACCGCGCGCTATCACGCCGCGCAGACCGAGGTCGCGGCGATCGCCGAGATCCTCGAGGCCGCGCTGGGTGATCTCGCGATCGCCGCCGCCCGTGGCGTCGCCGCCGAGGGCGTGGCTGCGCAGCTCGCGGAGCTCGATCGCGCCGAGGCCGTGGCACGCGAGACCAGCGTCGCCGCGGAGCTCGAGGTCGAGGAGACCCGGCGGCTGCTCGATCGCCTCGCGGCGCGGATCCGCCTGGCCGAGGTCGAGACCCACGAACACGCGGCGCGGTTGATCGTCGATGTCGTCGCCGACGCGCCGGCGGACGTCGTGCTCACCCTCGGCTACGTCGTGCCGGGTGCGGCCTGGCGTCCGTATCACCGCGCGGTGCTCGACGTCGCCACCAAGCAGGTCGAGTGGCAGACCACCGCGTGCGTCTGGCAAGCGACCGGGGAGGACTGGGTCGATGCCGCGCTGACGTTCTCGCTCGAGCGGCCGTCGCTCGGTGTCGAGCCGCCGGATCTCGGTGACGACGAGCTGCGCACGCGCAAGCGCGCCGATCAGGTCGTCGTCGAGGCGCGCGAGCAAGTCCACCACACCACCGGCCTCGGTGCCTCGGGGCCCGCGCAGGTGCCGGGCATCGACGACGGTGGCCTCGGGCTCGTGCTGTCCGCGCCGAAGGCCACGATCCGCGCCGACGGCATGCCGCATCGCGTCCCGGTCGGCGGCTTCTCGACCGCCGCGCAGCCGTCGCTCGTCGCGATCCCGCTGCGCTCGCCGTGGGTGCATCTCCGCGCGCGGCTGGTCAACACCGGCGCGGTGCCGCTGCTCGCCGGTCCCGTCGATCTGGTGATGGCCTCGGGCTACGTCGGTCGCGCGGAGATCGGGTTCGTCGCCGCCGGCGAGAAGTTCCACCTCGGCTTCGGGCCCGAGTCCGACGTGCGCATCCATCGCGAGGAGACGCGCGAGCGCGACGAGGGCTTGCTCGGCGGTCAGACCCAGACGATCCGCGTCGCGGTGCGGCTGTCGAACCTCGGCGGCGACAGGCGCACGATCGACCTCACCGAGCGCATCCCGATCTCCGAGGTCGAGCAGGTGCAGATCGAAGCAGCCGCGCCCGATGCCTACCTGCTCGACGACGAGCCCGGCGGCGAGGAGATCACGCAGGTCACGGCGCGCGCGCTCGACGAGCGCGGCATGGTGACGTGGGCGGTCGAGCTGCCGCCGTTCGGTCGCCGCGCGGTGACGCTGCAGTACAAGATCAAGAGCGCGCGCGGCGTCGCGGGAGTCTAGCGATGGATCCGACGGGCCAGGCCGAGATGCTCGCGAACCGGGTCGCGAAGAACGCGAAGCACCTCAAGGGCTGGGCCGCGCGCGAGAAGATCACCTGCTACCGGCTCTACGATCGCGACATCCCCGAGATCCCGATCACCGTCGACACCTACGGTGGCGCGCTGGTGATCAACGACTACCGCTTCGAGCGCGAGTCCGAGGATGCGTGGCTCGACGAGATGGCCGCCGCGGTCCAGAAGAAGCTCGACGCTACCGAGGTGTTCTTCAAGCGCCGGCTCCGCCACGATCGCCGCGCCGGCGAGCAGTACGAGCGCAGCGACGCCGACACGCCGTCCGCGTGGCGCGAGGTCGAGGAGGCCGGCCACAAGTTCCGCGTCAACCTCGCCGACTACCTCGACACCGGGTTGTTCCTGGATCACCGGATCACGCGCGCGAAGGCCGCGGCCGAGCCGGCGAAGACGATGCTCAACCTGTTCGCGTACACCGGCTCGTTCTCGGTCTACGGCGCCGCCGCGGGGATGCGGACGACCACGGTCGACATGTCGCGCACATACCTCGACTGGGCACGCGACAACCTCGAGCTCAATCAGCTCCAGGGCGAGCTCGTGCAATCCGACGTGCGCGAGTTCCTGGTCGCCGCGCGCCGCGAGCGTCGGCGGTGGGACGTCGCCGTCGTCGATCCGCCGACGTTCTCGTCGAGCAAGCGGATGGACTACACGTTCGATATCCAGCGCGATCACATCCCGCTGCTCGACGATGTCGCCGCGGTCGCCGACGTGATCTGGTTCTCGACCAACCGCAAGAAGTTCAAGCTGCAGTGGACGCACACGCGCGCGATCGTCGAGGACAAGACGTTTCTGACCACGCCGCCGGACTTCAAGCACCGGCCGCACCACGCGTACCGGATCACGATCAGCTGAGCTGAGCGCGCAGGCCGCGCAGCACGGTCTCGGTGGCGACGCGGACGCGCGGCTGGATGTCGAACAGCGACGCCGAGATCGCGCGCAGATCCTCCGGCGACGGCGCGAGCAGCGGACGGTGCCCGAGGATGCGCGACAACCGAACGTCACCGACTCCGGCTCCGTCAGATCCTCGGGGACGCCGTAGCCGCGCAGCCGCGCGAGCAACGTCGCCATCCGCTGATCATCATC
>Ga0075163_10004238_pt1 | contig 19244 bp, 15 predicted proteins | sample JI1023141ADNA_FD_71478 | JGI IMG/M metagenome (GOLD analysis project Ga0075163, IMG submission 71478) | Wastewater effluent complex algal communities from Wisconsin, to seasonally profile nutrient transformation and Carbon sequestration -... | ecosystem: Engineered > WWTP > Effluent > Algae...
GCACTCAAGACCAGCAAGCAAGATCTTCTTAGGTTTGCAGGCGTTGGTGTATTGACAGCAATTCATTGGATTTGTTTTTTCGGAAGCATAAAAGCATCAAAAATTTCGGTGGCGCTGGTGGTCATTAGCACAACTGCTCTATTCGTTTCCTTATTGGCTCCGTTGGTGCGAAAAGAAAAGTTTCGGGTTTATGAGATTTTTTTAGGAATAGTTGTCGTATCAGGACTGCTACTCATTTTTAAATTCGAAAGCCAATATAAATGGGGAATCATTTTATCTCTTTTTGCTGCCTTTTTTGCTGCTCTTTTTTCAAGCATTAATTCGAATCTTGTCGCCAAACACTCACCCACAAAAATTGCGTTTTGGGAAATGTTTTTTGCCCTGATATCTATGAGTGTTTTTCTTTTCTTTCAAGGTGAACTTAATGAGTCTTTGTTGAATATTACTTCGAAAGATTTCGCTCTTTTGGCCATTCTTGGTGTGGTCTGCACTGGCGTTGCATTTATTGTAGCAATTGATGTAATGAAGGTATTGTCTCCGTTTACATGCGCCCTAGCCATCAATATGGAGCCAGTTTACACAATTGTTATTGCGCTGCTCTTATATGGGGAAAGTGAGTTTATGAGTCCACAATTTTATATAGGCGCAGCCATCATTATGTCAACACTTTTTGTGGATGCGTGGATGAAAAGAAAAACCTCTTAAACCCACATTCCGCGAAAGGATTTTGAGTTAAATGACAAAAGCAGCACAATGTGCTGCCTTTGCATTTTTCAGTGTTGATCCTATCTGTGTTGTACAGGATCTTTTTAGAGTTATCCGTCCCAAAGACGGGTGGTATTTTATCGGCTTGTTGACATTTGAATCATCTGCATTCTCAGATCATTCAAGTTGATCAATTTTGCGAGATAAGCGTTTACGTTTCCGTGTTGCATGTTCTCGATAGCCTGTTGCTTCATTGCGAAGTATTTGTTTTTAAGCTCGTTCATTGTATCAGGTTTTTATGTTATTAATCTTACAAGTAATTAACCAATGTCCCCACCATTTCAACCTCCATGCCAAATTTTTATTTTGGCCAGAAACGTTGACGTAGCAGGAGCAATGGGCGCTTTTACTTATATAATCTCTGATTTTCGATGTAGAACTTTACACTCTCTGGAACCTGATATCTGATGCTTTTTCCCTTCTTGATTCTTTCTCGAATCAGTGTTGAGGAAATTCCGATTAGTGGACCATCGAACGTTGAAACACGATATTTACTCCAGGGTATAACGCCCGGATCTTCTGATTTTACTTCACGTGGGAAAAAGATTATAGAGAAGTTTTCAAGTATCCATAAATAGTTTTTCCAAAGATGAAAATTAATTTTAGTATCTTCACCTAAGAGAATCGAAAAAACCCTGTCAGGATGCAATTCAAGAAGTGCAGCGAGGGTTTGGTGGGTGAATGAAGGTGTGGGTAGCCCGAACTCAATATTGCTTGCTATAAGCAAAGGATTGCCCTCAATTGACATCCGCACCATTTCGAGTCTGTTTTCTTGTGGTGCAAGATCTGTGAAAGTTTTCAGTGGATTGTGCGGGCTAACCACAAGCCAGACCTCATCATAATCACCAGAACTAGCAAATGCTTCAGCCACGATCAGATGACCCAAGTGAATAGGATTAAATGACCCAAAGTATAAGCCTGTTTTTTTCACTTGCTAAGGAATTCACGAACGCGAGACTCTGCCTGAATGAAAGCGTCCTCTAAAATATCGTTGACGATCACAACATCGAATCTGGATTCAAACGTAAGCTCATGTTGTGCTTTATCAATTCTCATTGCAATTTTTTCAGCAGTTTCAGTGCTTCTGTTGCGCAAACGGAAGCGAAGCACCTCAATGCTGGGAGGCTTAACAAAAACCGCTAACGCGTCCTCACCGAAAATCTTTTTAAGATTTAAACCACCGACAACATCAAGATCAAAAATAACATGACGGCCTTGATCCCAGATTTTTTGAACTTCTGACTTTAAGGTTCCATAGTATTGGCTAGTGTATACTTCTTCCCACTCTATGAACTCACCCGCTCTTGCTTTGGAAAGAAAAATTTCTTCGCTAATGAAATGATAATCTTTACCATCTACTTCGTGTGGCCTACGAGCGCGCGTTGTTGCAGACACAGAAAATGATAACTTCAGATCTGTGTTGTTGAGCAGGTGGTGAACAATGGTGGTTTTTCCTGCACCGCTCGGGGCTGAGAATATGATGGCTTTTCCTTTGGTCATCTCCAAATGATGGCGACAAAAATATTAAAGCACGTTATTGATTTGTTCTTTAATCTTTTCAAGCTCGTCCTTCATGGTAACCACAAGCTTCTGCATTTCGGCATCGTTGGCTTTGCTTCCAATGGTATTGATTTCACGACCAATTTCCTGAGAAATGAAACCAAGTTTTTTACCCTGTGACTCACCTTTCAACTCATCAAAGAAGTGCGCACAATTTGTTTCAAGTCTTTGATATTCTTCACTGATATCTAACCGTTCCAAGTAATAGATAATTTCTTGTTCAAATCTGTTTGGATCTATTTTGTCTACTGGAATTAACTCTTCCATATTCGACTTTAAACGCTCACGCACCCGTGCATTGCGATTGTTAATTGGTTCTTTGAGGTCGTCTCTTGATGCGAGAATAAGTTGAATACGATGCTTGAATTCTAGCTGAAGTTTTGATCCCTCTGTTTTTCTATATGAATCAAATTTTTGATAGGCTTCTTGAATAATTTTCATCAGCCCATTCCACTCATCTTCATTCATATCTGATGACTCGGGCTTGAGAACATCGGGTATTCTGATGAGAGCATTCAGCACATCACCACCAGACATACCCACACTATCTGAAAACTCCTTCAAGTCTTTGTAGTAAAGCTCCATCAATGGTTTATTAAAGGACATTCGTTTTTCTGGCTCCAGACTTTCATAGTAAACAAGAAGATCTGCTTTGCCCCTAAGAATGTTTTCGCTTAGCCAAGAACGCAATTCAAGTTCCTTCTCACGAAATGCGCTAGGAATGCGCATATTCAGATCGAGTTGTTTGCTGTTGAGCGACCGTATTTCTACAGTGAATTTTTTATTGCCTACTGTTCCTTCGGATTTACCGAATCCGGTCATTGATCTTAACATGCTGTGGTATTGTTCGTGGAATAATGAATTTTATGATATGTTGATTTTGCAACTTATAGAGGCATATTGCTATGCTTCTTTTTCGGCATGCTGTCAACTTTGTTCTCAAGCATTTTGAATGCAAGAATTAATTTTTCTCTCGTTTGTGAAGGCATAATTACCTCATCAACATATCCCCTTTCTGCTGCGCTATATGGGTTGGCAAAAAGAACGGCGTACTCTGCTTCTTTTTCTTTCCACTTGGCTTCTGGGTTTTCGGCCTCATTAATTTCTTTTTTGAAAATAATTTCTGCAGCACCTTTTGCGCCCATCACTGCAATTTCAGCAGTTGGCCATGCATAATTCATATCTGCGCCAATATGTTTTGAATTCATAACATCATATGCTCCGCCATATGCTTTACGCGTAATTACAGTTACACGTGGAACTGTAGCTTCGCTAAACGCATAAAGCAGTTTGGCTCCATTGGAAATGATTCCATTCCATTCTTGATCTGTGCCAGGTAAGAATCCGGGCACGTCTTCGAAAACAAGAAGAGGTATGTTAAAAGCATCGCAGAAGCGAACAAAACGTGCCCCTTTCGTTGATGATTTGATGTCAAGTACTCCCGCAAGGTAGGCGGGCTGATTGGCAACAACACCAATGCTTCTGCCTCCCACTCTAGCAAAGCCCACGATGATGTTTTCTGCGTAGTCTTTATGTACTTCAAACCATGACCCGTCATCAATCACCTGTGTGATTACTTCGTGCATATCATAAGGTTGGTTTGGATTAGCAGGTATGATGCTGTCGAGTGAGGGGCGACTTTCATTGCCCTGTGTATATGATGCTGGAGGTGAATATTCTTCACAGTTCTGTGGCATGTAACCCATCAAGGTGCGGATCATTTTAAGACAGGCAATATCGTTTTCTGCCTTGAAATGTGTCACCCCACTTTTTGTAGAGTGCGTCGACGCCCCTCCTAATTCTTCGCTAGAAACCTCTTCATGCGTAACGGTTTTTACAACGTTTGGGCCAGTAACGAACATGTAGCTTGTGTTCTCAACCATGAATATGAAATCAGTCAATGCCGGCGAATAAACCGCGCCTCCAGCGCATGGCCCCATGATTGCACTGATTTGCGGCACAACACCACTTGCCCTTGTATTTCTGTAAAAAATATCAGCATAGGCACCAAGTGAGACAACACCCTCTTGAATGCGCGCTCCCCCACTGTCGTTAAGGCCGATTACCGGCGCTCCATTTTGCATAGCGAGGTCCATGATGCGACATATTTTTTCTGCATGTGCTTCGGCTAGAGATCCTCCCATCACCGTAAAGTCCTGCGAAAACACATAGACCAACCGACCATCAATTGTGCCGTAGCCTGTTACTACGCCATCACCAGGATAAACCTCTTTATCGAGCCCAAAATTTGTAGATCGATGAGTGACTAACATGCCTAATTCTTGAAAAGAATTTTCATCCAACAAGAAATGGATGCGCTCACGCGCGGTGAGCTTTCCTTTTTTGTGTTGAGACTCTATTCTTTTGGCACCACCGCCTAAATGTGCTTCCGCAATTTTGGATTGTAGAAGACTAACTTTGTCTTGCATAGGATTTTTATGATTCGCGCAAATGTAGAATCAGACTTGCCTCGAAGTATTCAATGGGGTTGCTTTTATTGCGAAACCAGCTAATCCGAGCTATTTCAGACCTTTTTGGCAAATAGATTATTACCCGGAATGGCGTTTAGCAGAGTACGAGTATATGTTGATTTAGGGCGATAAAACACGTCGTCAGCCAAGCCAATTTCTTCAATTGCCCCTTGATTCATAACCATTATACGGTCACTCATGTAGTACACCACATTGAGGTCGTGCGAAACGAACAGGTATGTCAGTGAATAGTCCCTTTTGAGTTCGTTAAGCAGATTCAATACCTGGGCCTGAACGGAAACATCAAGCGCCGAAACACTTTCATCACAAATTACGAATTTTGGCTCACACGCAAGTGCCCGAGCAATTACAATGCGCTGTCTTTGTCCCCCACTAAATTCATGTGGATATCGTGTAAGATGTTCTTCTCCAAGACCAACCCTGTTTAAAAGCTCTATTGCCTTATCTGTTCTTTTACTATGCGACTGATGCAGACCGAATACTTCCATCGGTTCAATGATTGAGGAGCCGACATTTTGTTTTGGATCCAACGATGAATATGGATCTTGAAAAATGATTTGAATGTCCTTTCTTAGCTTTCGTATTTCACTATTCGACAACTTGACTAGATCAATTGATTTTGATCTGGCCGATTCCTGATATAGAATATTTCCGGATGTAGCCGGAATAAGTCCAAGCAGCATTCGGCTTAGTGTGGTTTTACCGCACCCGCTTTCGCCAACAAGACCAAGTGTCTCACCGCGATAGATGTCAAAGGAAACATTTTTAACAGCACGAACTACTTTCTCCGATCTTTTGAAAATTCCTTTATTAGAGTTATAGTTCTTAGATAAATCATTTATCCGAAGGATGGGATTGGCATCAGTATTTTCAAGGGAAACGACCTCTAGTGTAGATCTATTATTCTGCAGACCTTCAGTAAAATCAGAAACAGTAAGTAATGGAATATTTTTTTTGCTTGCGTCTGGTCTACACGCCAATAGGCCTCTTGTGTATGAGTGCTGAGGATTTTGCAATATTTCAATCGCGCTTCCTTTTTCAACCACCTCACCCTTTTTCATGACGATAATATCATCGGCTATCTCTGCAACAACACCTAGGTCATGAGTAATAAATATCATTGCCATCCCATGTTTGTGCTGAAGATTTTTTAGCAATAAAAGAATTTCTTTTTGAACAGTTACATCCAACGCAGTTGTTGGTTCGTCGGCAATAAGAAGACTTGGATTGCACGAGATGGCCATCGCTATCATCACCCGTTGACGCTGGCCCCCGCTGAGTTGATGAGGGTATTGAGAATAAATTTCTTTAGCGCGAGGTAGTTTTACTTCTTCGAATAATTCTATGGTCTTTTGTTGTGCTTTTTCACGTGAAATGTTTTGATGCAGACGTATCATTTCTTCAACTTGCACGCCACACATCACAACCGGATTGAGCGACGTCATTGGTTCTTGGAATATCATCGCAATACCCTTTCCACGAAGTTTCTTTAACTGCGGGTCTGATGGTGGAATATTGTTGGAGGTGAAGTTATATTCTTTGAAAACATCTTGATTAAAATTGAAAATACCGGATGTGAACACCGTGTTTTTTTCAGAGAGCAATGACATGAGACTTAAGGAGGAAACGGATTTTCCACTGCCCGACTCACCAACGATAGCCAAAGTTTTGCCGGGTTGAATTTCAAATGAAATCTTTTTAACAGCCTCTTGTCGACCTCGGCCCGAAATAAACGCAATGCCTAGATCGGTTACTTCCAATATTGTGTTGTGATCATTCATTTTGTTGTGTTTCGTTGAAATTGATCTTCAAACAAGGTCTTGCGTTGTTGGTTGGAAAATGTGATAATTGTATACTTACAATGTGTCCATTTTCTGTCAAGGTCCTCCATTGACAATAGTCTTGGTATGTTTGGCAAGCCCCGTATCTTGAATCGTAATACTCGATAAATTCTTTCCTTAGAACGTTGAACTTATCATCGTTCACAGGATAAATTTCCATGTTGATGTTATAAAGTCCTTGATCATTGAAGTTGTAGGAAATCTCATACCACGTCGAGTCATCATCAGGCTGCATGCGATAAACTAGTTCATCAGGCATGCTGTATACAGAACTTGCATTTTCGGTGCGAATAACCTTTGTTGGATCATCACCAATATGAACACCCCTGAAATCTCCGCCTTTGTCTGATCTCAGAATTTCTTTTGTTGTATCAACCGGATTGTTTTCCTGACAAGATGAAAGCAAGACAAAACAAATAGGAATTGATATGATTGTGTTGTATGTGATCATCCTGATTGGCACACAACAAAGATCAACAGACAAGTTTACCTTAATAGTATTTGAGAGATAAAGAATTGGCTTGTCGTTGTTCATATCCCGCCCCACAATATTAAGCCCCAATAAGGAGTTATGCTGATATCAAAACCAAACAAACTGCATAGGATGAAATCAAAATTATTTATCGCCTCTGCTGCTCTTACTACTCTCTGTTGCATTTATTTCGTGCGGTTGAATCAAAAAGCCGAATCCTTCGACCAGGCTAATTTTTCTGCCGGTATCGTTTACAATCAAAACGATCAGAATTCTCTAAACAAATCGATTGCTTCTTCTGAGAAATCTGAAGCGACCTTTTTAGGTGTTAAGTTTCAAACTACTAAATCCACGCTTTTTGTCAATAATCAAGAAGATGCAACCGTTTATGGTAAAAAAGGAACTGCGCTTTTTTTCCCGGCTGGAACTTTCGTTGATGGTGATGGAAATGATGTAGCGGGCCAAGTAAAAATCAAACTGGAGGAATGTTATGATTTGTCAGAAATTCTGGCTGCAAAACTTTCTACCACGAGTGATGGTAATCTTATTGAAACCGCTGGAATGATTAACGTTAAAGCGTTTTCCGGAAGCAGCGAAGTATTCTTGCGTGAAGGGCGTAGTTATGAGCTTTTTTTTCCAAAGAATGGAAATGAGAACAATGATTTTCGTCTCTTTTATGGCGAATGGCAAAAGGATGGAATCATCAATTGGAATGTCGCGGAGGATGATTTAATAGAAGATCGGTATGACGCGGTTCAACTTGAGCAAACTAACTTGAGCGCTGGAATTAATAGTAGCGAGCCCGCGGTTCAAAACACATCCGCTCAAATTATGTTTAATCAAGGTCAAACATGCTTCATTAACATTAGTGAAAGTCATTTCAGGAGGGGAACCAAGATTAGTGAAATGGATTATTTCAATTGGAAGCTTGCCAGTGGTGAGAATCTCAATCAATGGTTTGTGTCGAACTTTAATCCTGATCCTCAGATGCTCAATAGGTTTTGTGATGAAGGGCTTCGTTCACAGATTACTTTTAAAGTCAATGGATCTGGCGATTTTATGTCTTACTACATATCACAGGAATCAATCACTGATTACGATCGGTTAATTGCAAATTTTTTGTCTACAATGCCAGCACTCGACTTGAGTCAATTGATGCCAAATTACAACGATGATCACGCATGCATACTCACATTTTCTAGCCGCAGAGGAGATCAGCCAGAGCAATTTGTTACTCAATTTAAGCGTGCACATAAGGGCAACCCAGATAAACCTCTAAGTAACGTTGATATGGCTTCACTGGATTATTTTGTATTTAATAGCAGCCAATTGGGATGGATAAACTGTGACAGATTTCTGGAGACTGAAGAAAATATTGAATTTGTTGTGAACTCTTCAAGTGGTTCGGATTGTTCTGTAAGCATGGTTTTCAGCGACATTAACAGCGTTATGAAGGGTGTAAAAAGAAACAATGACTATGTGTTTAGTAATGTTCCAAAGAACCGTGATGTGCGAATAATTGGGCTTGATAGTCGCGATGGAAATGCATTGATGTGTGTAAACACAACCAATACTGGCAAGCGAAGCGCTAATCTCACAACGTATAAACCAGTTAGCATTATTGATTTGGAATCGGAATTTTCACAATGAATTTAGTGATTATCATCACCGTTTCACGTGGATCGGACATCTATCTTTGCGCAAAATTAATTTCATGAGTACAGCTACTATAAGCGGCATCAACATCGAATCCGCTTTAATTGAATTAGGATTAAAAAAAGTAAATAATGGTACGAGCACGGGGAAGAGTTTTTTCTCCAACGGTGAAGAGTTGGTTTCTTACTCACCTGTAGACGGCTCAGTTATCGGATCAGTGAAAGCTACCACAATCGAGGATTATGAGAAGGTGATTGCTACAGCTTTATCTGCTTATAAATATTGGAGAAATGTCCCTGCTCCTAAGCGTGGTGAGATTGTGCGCCAATTTGGAGACAAGCTCAGAAATCATAAACAGGCCCTAGGCCAGTTGGTTTCTTATGAAATGGGTAAGTCTCTTCAAGAGGGTTTAGGTGAAGTGCAGGAAATGATAGATATCTGTGATTTTGCTGTTGGTCTCTCTCGTCAATTGTATGGTCTTACTATGCATAGTGAAAGACCAGGTCATAGAATGTATGAACAGTGGCATCCGCTAGGTGTTGTAGGAATCATTTCTGCGTTTAATTTTCCTGTTGCTGTTTGGAGCTGGAATAGCGCGCTTGCTTGGATCTGCGGTGATGTCTGTGTTTGGAAAGGCTCGGAGAAAACACCACTTTGTTCGATTGCATGTCAGCACATTTGGAATGAAGTGGCTGCTGAAAATGATCTACCAGAGGGTATTTCCTCAATTATAACTGGAGATTATAAGGTCGGAGAATGGATGACCAATGACAAAAGAGTGCCTTTGATTTCTGCAACAGGTAGTACTCGCATGGGACGTATTGTTGGCGCTAAAGTCGCGGAGCGTTTTGGTCGTAGTTTGCTAGAATTGGGTGGCAACAACGCAATTATTGTTACCGAAAATGCAGATCTAAAAATGACTGTAATTGGTGCTGTTTTCGGTGCGTGTGGAACAGCTGGTCAGCGATGCACATCAACGCGTAGACTTATTATTCATGAGAGCATTTTTGATGACGTAAAAAATAAAATTGCTTCTGCTTATGGTCAATTGAAAATTGGAAATCCTTTAGATCAAAGTAATCATGTTGGGCCCTTGATTGATAGACATGCAGTTGAAACATACTTGAAGGCAATAGAAGATGCTAAATCTCAAGGTGCAAAAGTTGTTATTGATGGCTCAGTGCTGTCTGGTTCGGGCTTCGAAAGCGGTTGTTATGTAAAACCATGTATTCTCGAGGTTGAGAATTCTAGTCTACCGATAGTGCAACACGAAACATTCGCGCCAATACTTTATGTTATGAAATATAAGACGCTGGAAGAGGCGATAGATATGCAAAATGGTGTAGTTCAGGGTCTTTCGAGCAGCATTATGACAACGAATATGCGTGAAGCTGAACGTTTCCTTTCTGTTGAAGGTAGCGATTGTGGAATTGCTAATGTGAATATTGGTACTAGTGGTGCGGAGATTGGTGGTGCTTTTGGTGGTGAAAAGGAAACCGGTGGTGGAAGAGAGAGTGGGTCTGATGCTTGGAAGAATTACATGAGAAGACAGACTAATACGATAAACTATTCGACTCAACTGCCTTTAGCACAGGGAATTAAGTTCGATTTGTAATTATAAAGTTCTAAGTTGTAAAAAAGGGATGGTTTTATGCCATCCCTTTTTTTATTCGTTTTGGATTATTTATCTTCCGAGTTTAACCAGTAGAACAGCGATGTCAGAAGGATTGACACCGGAAATTCGTGATGCCTGTCCAAGCGTCTCTGGTCTTATTGCTATTAATTTTTGTCTGGATTCTGTACTGATGTTTGTAACTAAGGCAAAATCGAAATTCTCAGGAAACTTAACGTGCTCCAATCGCAGCATCTTTTCGGCCATTTCTTTTTCTTTTAACAAATAACCGCTGTATTTCACTTCTATTTCTACTTGTTCGAATATTTCTTCTGCATCAATGCCGTATTTGGCGGCTGTTTCAGGAATGGCTTCATAGAAGGAGGTAAAATCAGACAATCGCAGCTCTGGCCTACCCAACATACTACTTAGCTTGACTTTTTGGGTTAATGGGGCGCTATTGCGTTTTTCAAGCATTTCCTCTACCTGTTTCGGCTCAACAGATAGTTTTTCAGTGAGTTTAAGGATTTCTTTTTTCCCTGATAGTTTTTGTTCCACGTGAAAAAGGCGGTCATCCGTCGCCAAACCAATCTTATGAGATAATGGTGTGAGTCGTTCGTCTGCATTATCTTGGCGCAGTAAGGTTCTGAATTCTGCTCTGCTAGTGAACATTCGATAGGGTTCATCAGTGCTTTTGGTTATCAGATCGTCAATAAGCACTCCGATGTATGCTTCATCTCTGGCTAAAATGAATGGATCCTTTTCTTTGATGTGTGCAGCGGCGTTTATACCCGCTATAATTCCTTGACAAGCAGCCTCCTCATAACCAGTGGTGCCATTTATTTGGCCCGCTAGGAATAAGCCAGGAATATCTTTTGATTCAAGTGTGTGTTTTAACTGGTCTGGTGGGAAATAGTCATATTCTATGGCGTATCCAGGACGAAACATTTTGGCGGTTTCGAATCCCTCAATTTTTCGAATTGCTTGGAGTTGCACGTCGTCTGGAAGGCTTGTGGAGAATCCGTTTACATAGATTTCGATAGTGTTCCACCCTTCTGGCTCTACAAAAATTTGATGCCTGGCTTTATCAGCGAAACGAGTGATTTTATCTTCGATTGATGGACAGTATCGTGGACCAATTCCTTGTATACGCCCTGTGTACATTGGACTTTTTTCGAATCCTGTCGCCAGAATTTCATGAACAGTTTCGTTGGTATACGTAATCCAACATGAGCGCTGTGTTGTGAGTTTTGGTGTTTGAGTGAAGCTGAATTTGGATGGATTTTCGTCGCCGAGCTGCTCCTCCATTTTACTGTAATTCAGCGATCTACCATCAATTCTTGGAGGCGTTCCTGTTTTCATTCGGCCGCTTCGCAGGCCAAGTGAGTTTAATTGCTCGGTTAGTCCTTCGGCTCTTTTCTCTCCTATTCGCCCTCCGCCAAATTGTTTTTCACCGATATGAATTACGCCATTGAGAAATGTACCGCTTGTGATTATAACAGCGCGGCATTTGAATTCGATTCCCATGCCTGTCCTAACACCCGTGACATTTCCATCGCTGAATTTTACTTCGCTGACCATGTCTTGCCAGAAGTCCACATTTGGCGTGTTTTCAAGCATTAGGCGCCATTGTTCTGCGAATTTCATTCGGTCATTCTGTGTTCTTGGACTCCACATTGCGGGGCCTTTGGATCTGTTGAGCATCCTGAATTGGATAGCTGACAGATCCGATACAATTCCTGAGTACCCACCGAGTGCATCGATCTCACGAACGATTTGGCCTTTGGCAATTCCTCCCATTGCTGGGTTGCAACTCATCTGCCCAATTTTGTTCATGTCCATGGTAATCAAGAGAGTACGGCATCCCAAATTGGCCGCTGCCGCTGCCGCTTCATTACCCGCGTGACCAGCTCCAACTACTATAATATCATATTCCTGATACAGCATATTTCTTAATAATTACGTTCCACGTGAAACCTTATTTTTTGATGTTTTCTTCGATTTTTTTGAGGTAGAAATCTTCTTTTGATCTCATGGTTTTTATCTCATTATTTTTCTTGTCTTTGTATCCACAAAGATGCATAACTCCATGAATTATAACGCGATAGAGTTCAATTTCTTGAGGTGTGAGTAGCTTTGAAGCATTGTCTTTTACCCTGTCTAAACTTATATAGAGATCCCCAGATATTGTGTTGTTTTGAGAATAATCAAAAGTGATTATATCGGTGTAATAGTCATGATCCAAAAATTGGCGATTCATATGGAGTAGATAATCATCAGAGCAAAGAATGATATTGATGGTTCCGACTTCCTTTCCCTCAGCGTTGACAGAGGTCTTTATCCACGCTTTTAGCGTTGTTTTATGTTGAAGACGATACTTGATGTCTTCCAGGTGAAATCGTGTTGACATTGGGCGGCAAAAATAGCTTTTTAACAGAGCCGAAGTTGTTAACAAAGCAATTGTCTTGTTGAGAACGAGGCATAGATCGCTCGAGTAGCATTTTATTGCGGACCGCCCAGAGACATGATCAAAAAAAAGCCGGCTACTGCCGGCTTTCCTGATGAATCTATGAGTTTAGGCTGGTTGTTGTTCCAGCACTGCAAAGTCCATGATAACGATTCTTCCATCGTCTTGAAAATCACAATTGTCGGCTAGTTTTCTCATGAGGAAAACGCCTCTACCATGCGGTTTTTCAATGTTTTCGGGAGCCGTAGGATCTGGCAAATTGTTGTAATCAAAACCAGGACCTTCGTCTTCTACGATAAATCGAATGATTTTGTCATTCACAGTTTCAAAGGTTACAGTCACCTGTTTTGTAGAATCTAGCTTATTACCATGCACAATGGCGTTGTTCACAGCCTCGGTCATAGCAATTAGTAATTCTCCATAATAATCCTCTTTCACACTGAATTCAGCGCAAACATCATCAATCAGTTTTTCAGCCAAATGAATATTCTCGAGGATAGAGGGGAACTTTAAAGTTCTTTTTGCAGATGCCATAATTGGAAATGGATTAATTCGCGCCTAATTTATTGAAATACGAATTTACTTTTTCCTTGTAATAAGGTTTCAAAGAAGGCGGAACAGTTTTCAACAGTTCAGTCTCTTGTTCTTTTCTTCTCATGTAGTCGGCATATTTCATCGGGTTAGACACCGGATGGTTGCCTGCTTCATTGCTTTTGCGTTCATTGTCTTTATCGCGGGTGCGCTCGGCTTCTTCTGCCTTTAGAAGTCTTATTTCAATGTCGCGTTGTCTTTTTATGGTTTCCTCATCAACTTGATTATTGACAATGTCCCGCTGCAACTCTTCCATTTCTTTGGCGATTTGCTTGAGTTCGTTGCCGTTTCCGCTTCCGTCCTGGTTAAGTTCTGAAGCTTTTTCTTCAACGGCTTTTCTTATAGCCGCTTGTTTGGCAGCCATCTCCGCGAGTTGTTGACTCATGCCCTGGCCTTGACCTTTATTTTCACCTTTGTTTTTTCCTTGTTTTTTCAATTCTTCAAGTTGTTTAGCTAGGCCCTCTTGCATTTTCTTAATCTGGCCAGCGCTTGGTTTAGGCTTGCTTCCATTGCCTCCGGGTTTGTTGCAACTGCCGCTGCCTGGTTTGCTATTGGCGGCTTGCTGTTGCATTTGTTTCAATGCTTCGTCCAACATCAATGCGAGATTATTGAAACTTGTCATTACGTATTGTTGCGACGGAGTAATAATCTGAGTCTGTCTTTCAGGAATACCCGAGAGGGCTTTTTCCATATTGTCATTAACGAGGTTAATTTCATGATTCACGGCAGCACTGACTTGTGGTACTCGTTTGCTCAATGCGAAAAGTGAGTCCTCAACCATTTTGGCATCGTCTTTTAATTTTCGTTGACGGTGTCCAAGTTTGTTATAGTTCGGGTCTTTGCTATCGGCAGTTGTGAATTCTGACATCAATTGTTCTTGGTCAAAACTTAATGTGATAATGTTTTCAAGCAGAGCACGCAGCGCCTCCATGTCTTCCTGCTGTTGTTCTTGTTCTCCAGATTCCATGGCAAGCTCCATTTGATTTGCCATTTGTTTCATCTTGTCTGCTGCACTTTTTTGCGACTTGCTTGCACTGCTTTTTTTGTTCTTGTTTAAATCTTCTGAGCTTTTCTTTTGATCTTCCTGAATTTCATTTTCTTGATTTTCTGTATCAGGCATTGGATTAGGAGTCTCTAACTCTTCATTGAGTTTTTCGATTTCATCCATTTCTTTTTTCATTTCCTCAAACTCCTTGTTCAACTCTTCTTGCTTTTCTTTTAGTTCCTCGCTATTAGCATCTTTTTTCTCACTTTCTTCTGAAAGTTTTTCTTGTTCTTCCGCAAGCTTTTCCAACTTCTCAATGGCTTTTTCCATTTTTTGCTCAAACTCAAGTTGCTTGAATTGTTCTAAGGCACGGTCAAGTTCTTTTTCAAGGTCTTCATTGGAGAGATCCATTTTATCGAGCTCTTTTTGAATTTCTTCTTTGTTCAGCTCCTCCATCAGACGTTGCATCTCCTCCATCATTTTTTCAAGCTCAGGAGTCATGACCTCATTCATGAGTTGTTCGAGTTGCTTTTGTTTTTCCAACAATGATTCATCAGGTTGTTTTATTTCATTTTCTTGTTGGTTTTTTTGTTCATTCTCCTTTTGTATTTCTTCAACCTGTTTTTGGAGCTCCTCTTGGCGTTTCATCAACTCTTCCAATTTCTTTTTGTCCTGCCAATTCATTTCTTTTTTATCGAGCAATTGGCGCTTTAGCTCCTCCAGTTGTTTTTCCAATTCTTTAGCATCATCGATGCTTTCTTCGAGTTTTTCTTTGATGTCTTCGTTTTTCTGATCGATTTTTTCCTCAAGTTGTTCTTCTGTAGGCACAGCATATTCGCGAATGCCTGTAGATGCTGATTTGGAACCATTAAACCCATCATTGTCCCATACTTCGAAATAGTATTCTATTTTGTCGCCAGGAGCTACATTGATTTGACTCAAATCCCAACTATGGAAGAACTCATCGGCGGTTATTTCATGTGAAACCGGAAGTTCTGTGGTGTGAAGTTCAGAATCAGATGATCCGTCTTCTTTGTGTGTAAATCTATAATTGAAGGTAAGTCTTCGGAAACCATAATCGTCTTTCACTTCGCCAGAGAAATATAGCCACCTGAATGAGGTGCTATCTTTTTCTTCTTGGACACCAATCATTGGATGTAAGTCTGGAACAACTTGAATTCTGTACAACATGCTGTCGCCATTTTGAATGTAACGATTGACGGTTTTTAAAAGGTATGTCGTGGAGCTAACTGCGGTTTGAGAGAAGTTGCAATCGTCGTCAACGCTTGGCAGCACGTAGGTGCTATCGGAGATCTTTACAAGCAATTCGTCAGTGTTTCTGGTAGCAAAGTTCCAAGTTATTTGCGTGCCTTGAGGAATCAGTAAGTCACCAGTATTGTTGATTTGCTCGTTGGTTCTTTTGATATAACTAGGATAGTTGAGATCTATACTAAAGTTAATCAATCGAGGCGCTGGGATAACTCGCAGTTCATACTGATCAGAGAAGTATCCTCCTGCAGAGAAGGCGAAGTCTAAATCTTCACGAACATTTTTGAAAGTGTAACTAAAGCTTATCGGACTTTCACGCGAGAGCAGGAATTGTTGATCACCGGTCATTACATACACCTTATCCGGAATTTCGTTGCCGTTAATTTCAATATTGACAGTGAAGTCCTGATTTTCCGGAGTTGTGAGATTTTCGTTTGTTACAGATATTCTGAAAGGGGCTTCTTCGGCAATGATTTGCCCGTGCTTTATTAATCTTTCGGTGGGTTTTGTCAGAATACTTGGCGCAGCAAAGAGAAGAACAATGATAACCGCCAAGGGAGGCAGGGCCCACTTGAGGTATTTTTTGTTTTCTCTTAAATCAATAGCGCTTGAAAATGGCACCGGCCGCAGCTCATTCATTTTTTGATTGATACTTGCTTCAATGAGAGAAGTGTCGGATTGATTAGATGTTTTTGCAGCACTCTGAAGTTGATTTAGCTGAAGTGTGTTGAGCAGTTTGTCTTGCACTCCAGGAAAATGCTGACCAATAATTTGAGCTGCTTGTTCGTGCGAAATTGTTTTTCCGAGACGCAGCATTTTGGTCAATGGAATAGCGAAAAAGCGCACAATAACGAATGCCGCGGCCGCAATGAATGCGTAGAATAAAAAAGTACGCATAGCGATGTTGAATCGCCCGAAATACTCCAAGAAAGTAATGAGTAGATAAGTTCCTAGAATAAGAGCCACGGCATAGATAGAACCGCGGATCATTTTGTTTTTGTAGTACTTCCTGATGAATTGATCAAGTCTTTGAATGAGCTGATCATATTCGTTGTGATTGTTTGCCATTTTCTTCTCCGTATCGGTCTTCTGTACTGACGGGATTACTGAAAGTTCAGAAGATCATTTCTTTCAACGCCATAGATGATTCAAAAGTATGCAACTTGTGAAGATGATTGAAGTCTGCGGTTGGTGTTTAGGAAAATTAACTAACAATGTGAGTAGGACTATTTACTAAGCCCGCGAAATTGCAGCAAGGCCGGACGTTGTGTGATTTCATGGTAACAAACCACTCCTTTGGAAAAATAGTGGAACACCATGCTTTTTCTGGTTTTTGTTTTGTTCGCGTGTGGCTCACCTCCATGAAAAAGATTGGCATGCCAGATAAGAAGGTCACCTTTAGATGCGGTGAAGACCTCTTTTTTCAAACCAGCCTCTTGTATTTTCAACTGAATGAAATCTTCATATTCACTATAGGTTTTTGAACCGGTTAATAGTGCGGTGCCACAATTGTTATAGTCCTGATTGAGATAGTAAGGCAACTTGTGACTGCCAGGGTAATAGTGCAAGGGCCCTTGCTCTGGGCCAATATCTTCGAGGGCAAGCCAGCATGCGATCAATCCTCCGAGAGGATATGTGGTCATGTGAATGCTATCGCTGTGGGTGCGTTGTTCACTGCCATTGATGAAGTTGATGCTTTGAAACAGGATTGCTTCACGGCCCAAGAGGTATGATAACAACTCTAGAAGATCGGGGTCTTGGCCGATGTTTCTCAAAAGCGATGACTTGCTTATAGCAAACATTATTTTGTTGCCATATTTGAATTTTATGGTGCCGTTATCTAAAGAGGTTTTAATCTCATCGTTTACGTTTTCTGCTAATTCTGGTGTCGCGAAACCCCTAATTATCGCAAATCCCCGCTCTTCAAAGTCCATCACAGAGTTTTGGTTTTCCGCGCTAAGACGACGGAATGCTGGTGACATTTTAATGTCTTGATTGTATGGCGATTTTTTTGAAAACGATTGACTAAGGGAAACAAAATCTAGAGATGAAACCGGCGCGAAGTAGCTTTTTTTTAAGCCCAACTCGCGATAAGCTTCAATGTTATGAGATAGTTGAGCACGATGAAACAGATTGTATGCGGCGTAAGCAGGCTTAAGTCGTCGGATAATTTCAAACATGATTGATCAAATCTTTTGTCAGAAGTTTATTTGAATTCGGCGTAGTTCCAAAGTCCAACCATTTGTTCTCGAACAAAGTTTCTTGCTTCATCATAGACGTTTTCCTGACTTGAATACCAAACCGTTTTATACATGTCCGTATCTGCTCTTGTCTTTGAGAGTTTTACAATTTCAAGTCCATGTATTGATTGTTGGACGCGTTCTAAAAAATCTATATGGTCTAAACTTTCCTGTTTATCGCGATAAACGGAGCCGTTCCTTTCAACAATAGCTTTCCTCACTTTTTAACCCAGCGAATTCGTTTACCATTTAAGACGGCAAAGTAGACGCCGGGCTCAAGGTGAGCGATTTTAAGTTCAACAACATTAGCGTTGCTAAAAGCTACATTGGCTGAAACTTGACGCCCCATGAGATCATATATCGCGATATTTTTAAGATCTGTATTGTTGATGTTTTTGATGAACACCCTTTCATCTGCAGGATTAGGATAAACCGTCGGGCCACTTTCTTGGTTTTCTTCGACATTGCTTACAAGAACATAAACCGCGCTTTCCGTTTCACAGCCATAATCAGTTGTAACTTCAACCATATAGTTACCGGGTTCGGTAGTAGCATAATAATAGTTGTTTGCGCCATCCAAAGAAAGGCCATTGAAGTACCATTGATAACTTTCAAAGATATCTTCGACAAAAACCTCTCCTGAAGCAGCATCATAGGCCACTGGAACAGGTGCGCAATAAAGCACAGATTCGCTTGAGCTCGAGCATCCGAATGAGTTGGTCACTACAGCAGAATACAGACCCCCTTGATCCATTACGTAGCTGGTTCCGAATTCGCCATCTATCGCAACACCATTTCGATACCAGATCACTGTTGCAACATCGCTTGCTGTAATACTTAGTTCAAGGCTGTTTTGAGTGATTGTGGCATCGGGCACTTCGAAGACAGTAATTGTTGTTGAGTCAATAACTTCGGTTGTAGTCTCGAGAACAATATTCACAGAGCCAACTGTTCCATTGCCAACATCAAACATTGAAGACCCATCGGCAATAGCTATGTCCGCTGTACCGATGTTGTCATCATTAAACTGATCATCGTCATAGAACACGATAGAATAGGGAGGAGTTGTCAATACGATGTTTATTCCATCCCAGGTGAAACCCGTAACATCTGTTTGAATTGATGAAGAATAAACAACGGCATTTTCTCCATTGATGAGATTAAAATATGGATCTGGGTCAGTTAAAACCTCTTCTAAATCATTCCAACCACCACCCGCGGCTGATAATGTTACTGACTGCAGTGTAAAGTCAGAAACGGTTGTTGTAAGTTGAGCGGTATAAGCGCCAGGCGT
>Ga0075163_10004239_pt1 | contig 19244 bp, 2 predicted proteins | sample JI1023141ADNA_FD_71478 | JGI IMG/M metagenome (GOLD analysis project Ga0075163, IMG submission 71478) | Wastewater effluent complex algal communities from Wisconsin, to seasonally profile nutrient transformation and Carbon sequestration -... | ecosystem: Engineered > WWTP > Effluent > Algae...
CGAGCGCACCGATCTCTACGCGCTCGGCATCATCTTCTACGAGCTGCTCACCGGCGACGCGCCCTTCGACGCCGACGAGCTGCCGATGCTGCTGCGCATGCAGATCATGGCTCCGCCGCCACCCCTGCCCGAGCAGGTCCCGGCCAAGCTGGCCGCCTTCGTCAACAAGCTGCTCGAAAAGTCGCGCCACGATCGACCCGAGTCGGCCAGCGCCGCGCTGGCCGAGCTGCGCTCGATCGTCGGCGAGCTCGAGCAGCTCGAGTCCGCCACCCGTGGCGGAGAACTCGGCGACACCATGCCGCCGGTCGGCGATGGCATCCCCTCGGCGATCACCGACGCTCGCTCGCTGGTCGGCACGGTCCTCGCCGATCGCTATCGGATCGACGCGATGCTCGGCGAAGGGGGCATGGGCGCCGTGTTTCGGGCCCACCACCTGCTGATGGACCGCGACGTCGCGCTCAAGGTCCTGCACCCCGAGCTCGGCCGCGACCCCGAGATCTCGGCTCGCTTCGATCGCGAGGCGCAGACGGCCGCTCGGCTCGAGCACTCGAACATCGTCGCGGTGCTCGACTTCGGGGCCACGCCAGCCGGGTTCCGCTTCCTGGTCATGCCCTTGCTCTCGGGCGCCGAGCTGCGCTCGATGACCGGCCGACCGATGCCGCCCGAGCGCGTGCTCTGGCTCGGCGTCCAGCTCTTCGCGGCGCTCGAGCACGCCCACGCGCGCTCGGTCGTGCACCGCGATCTCAAGCCCGAGAACGTGTTCGTGGTCCGCGACGAGCAAGGTCGCGAGCAGCTCAAGCTGGTCGACTTCGGGCTCGCCAAGCTGGCCGAGGGCGCCAGCACCGGCCCCGCGCTCACGCGGATCGGCCAGGTGTTCGGGACCCCGGCCTACATGAGCCCGGAGCAAGCCCGCGGCGAGACGGTCGACGCCCGGACCGATCTCTACTCGGCTGGCTTGATCCTCTACGAGCTCTTGGCCGGTCGCTTGCCCTTCGTCGACGAAGACGTGGTCGCGCTGCTCCAGCGGCAGATCCACGAGCCCCCGCCGCCTCTGCCCGAGTCGATCGATCCCCGCCTGCGCGACCTGGTCATGCGCCTCCTGGCCAAAGATCGCGAGCAGCGGCCGCCCGACGCGAGCGCGGCCAAGCAAGCGCTCGAGGCCATCGCCGGCCTCCCCTCCACCTCGTCGGGCGCCGGCTCGTCCGCCTCGCTCGGGTCCATGGCCACGCTCGCCGACCTCGGCTCCGGCTCGCAGACCGCGATGAACTCGGTGGCCTCGATGAACTCGGTCTACACGACCCAGCCCGCGCGCTCGGACGCGAGTCGGCTGCTGTCCAGCATCCCGCGCAGGTGGCTCTACGTCGGCGCGGGCGTGCTCGGCCTGCTCGTCGTGATCGCGGCCTGGCCCGACTCCAACGACGAGCCCGAGACGCCGAGCGAGCCGAGCTCGGCGAAGCCTTCGACCAAGTCCGAGGCCAAGCCCATGGCCATCCCCATGCCCTTCGGCGGCCCGGCCAAGCCCGACGAGTCGGTCTACATCGAGATCGATCGCTTGCTCAGCGCCAAGTCGATGGACCCCGCGCTCGACAAGATCCGAGTCGCCCGCGACGAATTCCCCAACGACGCCGGCCTGCTCTGGCGCGAGGGTCGAGCCCTGGCCCTGTCGAAGACCAAGCTCGATCGCCAGACCGCGCTGCAACGCTACGGCGAAGCCATCGACGCCGACCCCACCCTCAACGACCAGACCAGCTTCCACAGCGAGCTCTACGGCCTCCTGCACGAACCCGCCCTGCGCGACGCCGCCATCGACCTCGCCGTCCAAAAGCTCGGCGCCCCCGCCCACGGCTTCCTGCTCGAGCTCGTCAACGTCGAAGACCCCAAACAAGCCCTCGGCTGGGTCGACCGGCATCGAATCCTCGACGCCCTCGACGACAAACCCGAGAGCATCGCCCGCGTCGACGCCCGCCTGAACCTCGCCCGCGACCTCTACCAAGCCAAAGACGCCCCGCAGCCCTGCACCGCCTTCGGCCAGACCCTCGACGCCATCGAAGCCCGCAACGAGGCCTACTTCGTCGAGCACACCAAGAACAAGTCGGTGGTCATCCCCACGATCCCCGGCGCCGGCGAGGACGCAGCCGCATGCGAAGGCCTGTCCGAGCGCTACACCGCCGTCGGAAACACGCTGGCCACCGCCTATCCAGAAGAAGCCGCAAGGGTCGAAAAAGCCCGCAAAGGCAAAAAGAAGAACAACGGCTGGCCCTTCTGACGCAATCGCGATCGCCCTCGCTCCTTCTCCTCTCCCTCTCCTCTCCTTCTCCTCTCCTTCTCCTCTCCTTCTCCCTCTCCCGATCCCTCCCGCTCCGATTCCGAACGAGCGCGCCCCCTGCCGCCCCGCGAACCGAGACGATCGAGGATCGGGGGACGCAGTGGGGGCGTACTGGTTCGAATGTGGAGCCGCCCAACCGAGGGTCGGCCAAACCGAGCAATCCCCAGCGGCGGAAGACTCGAGCCAGTGCGCCCCCACGGAGGCACCCACAGGCTCGTCATCGTGACCACGACGCCCGCAAACAATCACACGATCCCACGAAACCCATTCACACGAATACACGAACACACGAACACACGAACACACGAATACGAAATCAAGCCGCCGCCCAAGCGCGCCGACAAGGCAGCTCGACATGAAACACGGCCCCCGTCCCAAAGCGATTGTCGAGCCGAAGCTCCCCCCCATGCTCCGCGATGATCCCATGGCTGACCGCCAACCCGAGCCCAGTCCCCTGATCACGCCCCTTGGTCGTGAAGAAGGGATCGAAGATCCGCGGCACCACCTCGAGCGGAATCCCGCCACCATGATCGACCACGCTGATCCGAACCCAGGTCACGTCGCCGCGCTCGAACGCGTGGCCGATGATGTCGATGCGCTTGTCCTCGTGGTAGGTCGGCCAGCGGGCGTTGAGCGCGTCGCGGGCGTTGGTGACCAGGTTCATGATCACCTGCTGGATCTGCTGGGCCCGGCAATGCACGGCCGGGAGGTCGTCGGGCAGCTCGATCTGGAGGCGAATCTGATCTTTGCGCAAGACCGCGTGGATCAGCGAGAGCGTGCCTTCGACGATCGAGGGGATGGTGGTCTCGACCATCGACTTTTCGCCCTCTTGGCGCGAGAAGGCCAGCAGGTTGCGGACGATGGTCGCGACCCGGCGGGTCTCGTGCTCGATCTCGTCGGCGTACTCGCGGATCTCGTCGTCCGCGACCGGTGAGCCGCCGATCAGCTCGGCGTAGTTCATGATGCCCTGGATCGGGTTGTTGATCTCGTGGGCGACGCCGCTGGCGAGCGTGCCGATCGACTCGAGCCGCTGCTGCTGGCGCAGCTTGGCCTCGAGGTGCTGCTTCTCGCGCTCGGCCGCGCGCCGCTCGGTGACCTCGGTCGCGACCAGGATGACCCGCTCGACCCGACCGTCGACGCCGATCGGCGCGAAGCGGGCCGACCACCAGCGCGACGAGGTGTCGTCGGCGGACGCGGTCTCGATCTCGGGTAGCTCGGCCTGCCGGCCCGCGAGCGCGCTGTCGAGGCACTCGCGGACCCGCTCGCGCTGGTCGGGGGCGATCGCGTCGAGCAGGCGCGCGCCGAGGATCTGCGGGCCGATCAGGCCGTCCTCGTGGTGGTTGATGAACTCGACGAAGCCGGCCCGATCGATCAGCGCGACGACGTCGGGCAGACGCTCGACCAAGGAGCGCCAGCGGACTTCGCTGGTCCGCAGCGCCTCGTAGAGGCGGGCGTTCTCGAGCGCGCTGGCGGCCTGGCCCATCAAGAGCCCGAGCACCTCGAGCCGCTCGTCGGTGAAGGCGCCCGCGCTGAGCTTGTTCTCGAGGTAGAGCACGCCGACCAAGCGGTTGTGCTTGACGATCGGCACGCTGATGACCGAGCGCGCGCCGCTGTGCCGGACGTAAGGATCGCCCGCGAAGCGGACGTCGGCGCCCAGCTCGGCCAAGACCAGCGACTCGCGGGTCCGCTCGACCCAATGCAAGAGCGAGGCGGGCACGCGGTCGGAGACCTCGGCGAGCGGCTGCGGGGCGTCGAGGAAGGTCGAGGTCGGCGCGTCGGCGCTGCACTCGGCGGCCAGGGTCAAGCCGCCTTCGCCCGGCAGCATCAACGCCGCCCGCTCGGCGCCCGCGTTCTCGAGCGCGATGACCATCAGGCGATCGACGACGTCCTCGAGTCGGATGTCGGAGGCGATCGCTTGCGAGGTCTTGAGCAGCGTCGCGACGTCCATCGCCTCGCTGGTCCGCGAGCTGTTGGTGTTGACGCGGACGCCCGAGACCGTCAGCTCCTCGCTGTCTTGCCGGGGTCGATGGCTGTCTTCGCGCAGCTGCGGCCAGCGACGCTCGAGCTCGGTGACCTTGGCGAAGGCGCCCCAATGCCGGTAGCGGTCGCGGGCCCGCTCGAGCGGGCCGCGGACGAAGCTGGGGAAGCCGCGCCGCTCGGCCAGCTCGGCCAAGCGCTCGCAAGCCAGCGCCTCGTACATCGAGACCCGCTGGGTGGCGGCGTAGTCGGCCGCGTTGCCGTAGGCCTTCGCCGCTTGCTCGAGCGAGCCCTCGTGCGCCAGCAGCTCGCCGCGCAGCAGCTCGGACTGAACCGCGAAATTTCCACCTTGCTTGGTCCAACGCTCGAGCCGAGCCTGGCAGCGGCGCAGGACCTTGCGGAGTCGCCGAGGCTCGGGCGAAGCCCCGCTCGCGAGCACGCCCGCCGCCGCGAGCCCGTGCAAGGTCACGATCAAGGGCACGTACCACATCCCGCGCAGGCCCTTCTCGATCGGCGCGCGGATCTCTTCGATCACGCCGAGCGCCTCGCTGAAGCGGCCGTAGACGAGCAAGACCAGGGCGCCGAGCTGCTTGGCGTCGAGCACCTTCACGTCGGCCAGGCCGTAGTCGCCGACCGCCCACGAGTTGAGCGGATCGACCTCGCCGAGCTCGGGCACGGGGCCGTACATCAAGATTCGACACAGGTCGCGCAGCGAGCCGCCGCCGGGCGCGAGGTCGCCGGTCCCCCACTGTTCACGCCGGCGCAGCAGCTGCTCGACCTGCTGCTCGAGCAAGCGCAGGTGCGTGCCCGAGTGAAACGCGAGCGAGATTCGAATCGCCTCGGTGTAGTCGGCGCTCTCGAGATCGCCGGCCTCGAGCGCGAGCTCGGTGACCTCGCGCAGCGGCGTCAGGCACTCGCGGTAGGGCTGCGACCATTGCTGGATGATCTGCGTGATCATCCGGCGTCGGTGCTCGTAGGGCCCACGCCCGCGCTCGCTCGCGCGGCTCTCGGCCAGCTCGATGAGCTGAGCCGCCTGCGCTCGCCGACCGAGCCCGGCCGAGAGCAAGAGCCCGGCTTGAGCCATGACCATGCCCGTGGCCGGGTGGTCGCCGTGGCGCTGCATGTGCTCGACCTCGCGCTCGACCAGGACCACGAAGGCCATCGGGCTGACCAAGTAGGCGGTCGTGCCCAGCGACACGCACACGTCCATCGCCGCCTTCGCCCGCTCGTCGGTCATCGGCGCTCGCTCGCGCAACTTGGCGATGCCGCGAGTCCGGAGCTTGACGACCAGGCGCAGCATCGCCTGAGCCGCGGCCGCGTTGCCGAGCGTGTCGGGCAGGGCGAAGCCGAGCCGACGCAGGACCATGCAGCCGAACTCGAGCCCACGCGCCGGCTCGCCGCTGAGCATCAGCAGCCAATGCCGCTTGATCGCCAACATCGCCAGCTGGCGAGGCTCGAGCTCGGTCGTGCCGGCGATCACTCGGGCGAAGACTTCGTCGGCTTCGGCGTAGTCACCGGTCAACCCGAGCGCCTCGCCCAGCCGAATCTCGAACTCGACCGCGAGGCTGCTCGGCGCTGGCGGAGCGGTGGCGGGCCGCTGCTGGCCCAAGCTCGACGCGAGCCGGAGGAGGCGAAGGGCCGCGCGCGGGGCCCCGGTCGTCAGCGCGCGCAGGCCCGCGCGACCGTTGAGCTCGACCAGATCGTCGAATTCGTCGAGCTCCAAGCGGGCCGCGGCGGCGGCCGGGCTGACCAGCGCCTCGCGGACTTCGAAGGTCTCGACCTGGCCGCGCAGCGGCGTGAGCCCGTGACCACGATCGAGCTGCTCGGCGATCTCGAGCAGCAATTCACCCGATTGACCGGGCGGGTCGGCGCGCAGCCGGGCCAGCAGCGCTCGGCCAGCGGCGAGGTGCAGCGCGCGGCGCTGCTCGGGCTTCGACATCGCGTAGGCGGCCTCGCGGATGCGCTCGTGGCCGAACATCCACGCGTCGGCTTGCGGCGCGATCAGGCCTTCGTCGACGAGGCGATGCAGGTCGTTGGTGATCGACGAACCCGTATCGACCACGCGCTCGAGCACCCTCGCGTCGAAGCGGCTGCTCAACACGCTCGCCGCCATCGCCAGCGTGCGCGGCTGCTCGGGCAGCGCCGCCAGCTTGGCGGTCATCATCGCGAGGCTGTCGGCCGGCAGCTCGGCGGCCTCGAGCTTGGCGGTGTCCCAATCCCAGCCGCTCAGCTCGGGCCAGAGCAGGCCCTGCTCGACCACGTGGAGCAGGAACTGACGGATGAAGAAGGGGTTGTTGCTGGTCTTGCGGCCGACGACTTCGACCAGCGGCGCGACCTCGGCGGGCTCGCGCCCGAGCGTGACGGCCAGCATCGCCGTCACGGCTTCGCTGCTCAGCGGCCCGACCTCGATCCGCAGCGCCGGGGCCCCGGCCACCTGCAGCTGCTCGAAGAGCTCGGAGAGCGCGTCGCCGAGCCCGGCGGGCGTCGGCCCGCTGACGTCCCGCTCGCGCGCGGTGCCGACGATCAAGAGCGCCGCGCCGCGCTCGGCGACCAAGCTGGCGAGCAGCTCGCCGCTGGCCGAATCGGCCCAGTGCAGATCGTCGAGCGCCAGGACCAGCGGGTGCTCGGGCTTGGCCATTCGAACCAACAAGCGCGTGATCGCCAGCCACAAGCGGTTGCGGTACTCGGCCGCGCCGAGCCCCTCGACCTTGCCGACCTCGTTCGCAGGCGCCTCGACCCCGAGCACCGCCGCGAACTTGCCGACCAGGTTGCAGAGCACGCCCGCGAGCGCGCCGAGCTCGGAGTTCAGCTCGCGCCGCCACCGACGAAGCTCGACGTCGCTGCCGGTGAGCAGCTGATCGGCGAGCCCCTCGAGCGCTTGGATGATCGCCGCGAGCGGCTGCTGGGCGGCGTCGAACTGGCCGCGGATCAAGTGCCCGCGGCGACCGAGCACCGGCTCGACCAGCTCACCGATCAGCGCCGACTTGCCGATGCCCGCCGAACCGCGCAGCACGACCAGGCGCGGGATGCCGAGGCTCGCCTGGCGAAACTCGTTGAGCAGGATGTCGGTCTCGCGGGCGCGCCCGTAGAGCTGATGCGGGAGGCGCAGGGCGCTGGCGACATCGCGGCGGCCGAGTTCGAAGTCGGCGAAGGGCCGGCCCTCCTCGAGCGCGTCGTTGATCGCCTCGAGGTCGGCCGCGAGCCCGCGCGCGGACTGGTAGCGGCGCTCGGGCGCCTTCTCGAGCAGCTTGATGACCAGATCGGAGAGCGGCTTGGGCAGCTCGGGCCGCAGCCAGACCGGCGGATCCGGGCGGCGCGCGAGGTGGGCGTGGATCAGCTCGAGCGGCGAGTTGGCGACGAAGGGCCGACGCCCGGTCAGCAGCTCGTAAAAGGTCACGCCGAGCGAGTAGAGGTCGCTGCGAAAGTCGACCTCGCGCCCGGTTCGACCGGTCTGCTCGGGCGCCACGTAGGGCAGCGTGCCCTCGATGATCTCGGGGTCGTGGATCTGTGCGCGCTCGCTCTCGAGCAAGACCGAGATGCCGAAGTCGGCGAGCACGACCTCGCCCGACTCGGGGTTGATCAGGATGTTGGCCGGCTTGATGTCGCGATGGATGACCGACTGCGCGTGGACCAAGGCCAAGGTCTCGGCCACCCGCCGAGCGATCCGCAAGAACTCGGGGATCGCCATCGCCCGACCCTCCGCGTAGGTCGCGAGGTCGACGCCGGCGTAGCGCTCGAGCACCAAGACCAGCTGATCGCCGGCGCGCTCGAGCGCGAGCGCTCGAACGACCCCGCGGCCCTCGAGCGTTCGAATCAGCGCGAACTCGTGCTCGACTCGGGCCTCGAGCCCCTGGCGCAGCCCGACCGTGTAGGCCTTGGCGATGATCGGCTGACCGTCGCTCTCGCGCTCACCCACGTAGACCCGCGTGGTCGTCGACTGCTGCAGCAGCCGAGCGAGGCGATAGCCGTCGAGGGTCAGGGACATCGGCCCGGCGATTCTAGAGCGGCAAGTGGATCACCGCCACGCCGCGAAGCCCGGCATCGTTCTCGCTGAGCCGACCCCGCGGCGTGAATCCGAACATTTGGGACGAACACGCGCGTGGCGTCATGCCGCAGCCCAGGCCCGCTGACACGGCAGCTCGACATGAAACACGACGCCGATGCCGACCTGGTTGTCGACGTGCAACTCGCCGCCATGGTCGCTGATGATGCCGTGGCTGACCGCGAGGCCGAGTCCGGTGCCTTGGTCGCGGCCCTTGGTCGTGAAGAAGGGATCGAAGATCCGCGCGACGACATCGGCCGGGATTCCCCCGCCCCGATCCGCCACACTCAAACGCACCCAGCGGCCGCCGCCGCGCTCGAAAGTCTGGCCGCGGACCTCGATTTGTTTGTCGTCGTGGAAGTTGGGCCAGCGGGTGTTGAGTGCGTCGCGTGCGTTGGTGATCAGGTTCATGATCACCTGCTGGATTTGCTGGGGGCGGCACTCGAGCTCGGGGAGATCATCCGCGAGCTCCACGCGCAGCCCGATCTGATCCTTGCGCAACACCGCGCGGACCAGCGAGAGCGTGCCCTCGACGACCGAGTCGAGCGAGGTCGCGACCACCGACTTCTCGCTCTCCTGGCGCGAGAAGGCCAAGAGGTTGCGGACGATGGTCGCGACCCGGCGAGTCTCGTGCTCGATCTCGTCGGCGAACTCGCGAATCTCGGCGTCGGCGGCCGCCGAGCTGCCGATCAATTCGGCGTAGTTCATGATCCCCTGGATCGGGTTGTTGATCTCGTGGGCCACGCCGCTGGCCAAGGTGCCGATCGACTCGAGCTTCTGCTGCTGGCGCAGCTGGGCCTCGAGCTGCTGGCGATCGCGCTCGGCCTGGCGGCGCTCGGTCACGTCGGTCGCGACCACGATGACGCGCTCGACTCGACCATCGACGGCGATCGGCGCGAAGCGGGTCGACCACCAACGATGCGAGCGACCGGCGAGCGCCGCCTCGAACTCGAGCGGCTCGGCGAAGCGGCCACCGAGGGTCGCGCGCAAGCGATCGGCCGCCTCGATCCGCTGATCGGCGCCGAGCAGATCGAGCAGCGGCGTGCCGAGCATGTCCTGGCGATCGCCCTGCATGTGGTTGATGAACTCGATCCGACCGACGCGATCGACGACCGCGACGACGTCGGGCAAGCGCTCGACCAGCGAGCGCCAGCGGACCTCGCTGGTCCGCAGCGCCTCGTAGAGCCGAGCGTTCTCGAGCGCGCTGGCGGCCTGGCCCATCAGCAGGCTCAGGACCTCGAGCCGCTCGTCGATGAAGGTGCCCGCGCTGAGCTTGTTCTCGAGGTAGAGCAGACCGACGAGGCGGCTGTGCTTGACGATCGGCAGGCACAAGACCGAGCGGACCTTGTTGGCGCGCAGGTAAGGGTCGCTGGCGAAGCGAAGGTCGCTCGCGGCCTCGGCCAAGATCACGGCCTCGCGCGTGCGCTCGACCCAATGCAAGAGCGAGGTCGGCACCCGTGCGCCGGCCTTGCTCAGCGGCAGCTCGCTGCGCTGGCTGTCGAGCGAGTCGGCGCTCGACTCGGCCGCCAAGACCAGGCCTTCGTCGCTGGGCAAGACCAGCACCGCTCGCTCGGCGCCGGCGTTCTCGACCGCGATCGCCAAGACCCGCGCGACGACCTCCTCGAGCCGAATGTCGGCCGCGATCGCCTGCGAGGTCTTGAGCAGCGTGTCCATGTCGATGGTCCGCCCGGTCGGGCCGCTGCTGGTCGCGACGGGCGAGCCCGTGCTGCTCGAGTCTTCGTCCTCGCGGCCGCGCGAGCCCTCGTCGAGCAGCCAGGGCCACCGACGCTCGAGCGCGGCGGCCTTGGCGAAGGCGCCCCAATAGTGAAAGCGCTCGCGCGCACGAAGGGCCGGGCCTTGGATGAACGCGCCGAAGCCCTGCGCTTCGGCCAGATCGGCCATCCGCTCGGCGATCAGGCCCTCGTACATCGGCAGCCGTTGGCCGGCCGCGAGCTCGCTCGCGCGCACGTAGCTGGCCGTCGCTCGCGGGACGGCGCCCCTCGCCGCGAGCAGCTCGGCGCGCAGCAGCTCGGCGTGCAGGGCAAAGTTGCCGCCGCGATCGCTCCACCGCTGCAAGCGAGCTTGGTCGCGCCGAACCCCGCGCAAGAGCCGACGACGCTCGGCCCCGACCGATCGACCCGCGACCACCGCCGCCGCGAGCCCGCGCAAGACCAACATGAGCGGCACGTACCAGAGCCCTCGCAAGATCCGCTCGATCGGTCGGGCGATCTCGTCGAGCACGCGCAAGGCCTCGTCGTGGCGCCCGAACACGACCAAGACCAAGCTGCCGAGCAGGCGCGCGTCGAGCTGCTTGATGTCGGCGAGCCCGAACTCGCCGAGCGCCCACGAGTCGAGCGGATCGAGCTCGCCGGGCTCGGGGATCGGGCCGCGGATCGCGATTCGGCAAAAGTCGCGCTGCGACGCGCCGGCAGCCCCGAGATCGCCGGTGCCCCAGTGCTCGCGCTGGCGGAGCATGGCCTCGGTCTGCTGCTCGAGCTGGCGCAGGTGCACGCCCGAGAGCAGCGAGAGCGACGCACGGATCGACTCGCAGTAGTCGGCGCTCTCGAGATCGCCAGCCTCGAGCGCGGCCGCGGCCGCCCGCCGCAGAGGCCCCAGGCACTCGCGGAAGGGTCGATCCCACTGCAACACCACCTGCTCGCTCATCTGCCGACGATGGTCGAGCGCGCTGCCGTAGCGCTCGGCGAGCTCGCTGGCCAAGCCGAGCAGCTCGTGGGCCTGGGCCCGCCGCTCGAGCCCGTTGGCGATGATCAGCGCGGCGTTGACCAGCACGCTCGGCCCGCTCGGATGCCCGCCGTGACGCAGCAAGTGATCGACGTGACGCTCGGTCAAGATCACGAAGAGCTCGGGGCTGTGGGCGAAGGTCGAGGTCGCGAACATCAGGCCGATGTCCATCGCCGCGGCCGCGCGTGGATCGCTGACGCGTGGGAGCTGACGCAGCCGCGCGAGCCCTTCCCCGCGCAGCTGCAAGACGAGGCGCAAGAGCGCCTGTCCGGCCCGCAGCGGGGTGATCTGGGCCGGGATCGCCATGCCCAAGCTGCGCAGCACGTCGCAGCAGGACGCCAAGGCTTGCTTGCTCTCGCCGCTCAGCAACAAGAGCCAGTTGCGCTTGACCACCAACGAGGCCAGCTCGCTCGGCGTGAGCGAGTCTTGGCGTTGGAGCAGCGCGCGATAGCAGTGGTCGGCCTGCGCGTACTCGCCGACCAGGCTCAACGCCTCGCCGAGTCCGATCTCGACCTCGACCGCGAGCGCGTGGTCGAGCTCGGCGGCGTTGGGCAAGCGACCCGACTCGCCCGCAGGCGCCTCGCGCAGGGCCGCCGCGAGCCGGAGCAAGCCGACCGCGCTGCGAGGGGCTCCGGTCGCCAAGGCTCGGAGTCCCGCCCGACCGTTGAGCTCCGCGAGCTCGCTGAGCTCGCCGCGATCGACCCGCATCGTCACGGCCGACACGCTCGCCAGCGCCTCGCGGACCTCGATCGAGTCGACCTCGCCGACCAAGGGCACCAAGCCGTGACCGCGATCGAGCTGCTCGGCGATCTCCAGCCAGCCGGGCTCGTTGCGGGTGCCCTCGTCGTGACGCGCGAGCAGCTTGCGGCCGATCTCGAGGTGCAGCGCTCGGCGTCGCTCGGGGCTCAGCAGATCGTAGGCGGCCTCGCGGATGCGGTCGTGGCCGAACACCCACTCGCTGCCCCGCGGCGCGATCAGGCCCTCCTCGACCAAGGCTTGGAGCTTGGCCCCGAGCGCGGCCCCGCCGAGCACGGCCTCGAGCAGCTCGGAGTCGAAGCGGACCCCGAGCACGCTCGCGCTCATCGCGAGCTCGCGCAGCTCGTCGGGCAGCCCGATCAGCTTGGCGGTCATCATCGCGAGGCTGTCGGCCGGCAGCTCGGCGGCCTCGATCTCGGCCGGGTCCCACGACCAGCCGCGCGCCTCGACCCAGAGCAGCCCACGCTCGACCAAGTGGAGCAGAAACTGTTGGACGAAGAAGGGGTTGTTGCCGGTCTTGCGGCCCAGGACATCGACCAGCGAAGCGACCTCGCCGGGCGAGCGCCCGAGCATCACCGCGAGCATCGCCGTCATCGCCTCGGCCCCGAGCGGCTCGAGATCGATCATGCAGAGCGGCAGGTCGCTGATCCGGCAGGCCTCGACCAGCTCGACCAAGACCTGGTCCGCGATCGGATCGAGCTCGGTCGACCCGCGGGCGGTCCCGACGATCAGCAAGGCCGCTTGCGGCTCGGCGAGCAGGCCAGCGAGCAGCTCGCCGCTGGCGGCATCGGCCCAGTGCAGATCGTCGAGCGCCAGGACCAGCGGATGCTCGGGCCGAGCGAGGGCCGCGAGCAGGCGCGCGATCGCCAGCCAAACCCGGTTGCGCAGCCCGAGCGCGCCGAGCTCGGACTCGTTGGCCACGCGCGGCCTGGCGTCGCCGAGCACGGTCGCGAACTTCGGGACCAGCTCGCACACGACCTCGACCAAGCCACCGAGCGCGTCGTGAAGGCTCGCGCGCCAGCTGGCGAGCTCGAGCTCGCTGCTGGTCAAGAGCTGATCGGCGAGGCCGTCGAGCGCCTGAACGATCGCCTCGAGCGGCTGCTTGGCGCCGTTGTCGAACTTGCCCCGGATCATGTGGCCGCGGCGGCCGAGCACCGGCTCGACCAACTCGGCGAGCACGGCGGTCTTGCCGATCCCGGCCGGCCCGCGCAGCACGACCAGGCGCGGGCCGCCGAGCGCGGCTTGGCGAAATTCCTCGAAGAGCAGCTCGAGCTCGCGCGCGCGTCCGTAGAGCTGGTGCGGCAGCTGGATCGAGTTCGGGACGTCGAAGCGGCCGAGCTCGAATTCCTCGAGCGACTCGCCGCGCTCGAGCAGCCCGGCGATCGCGGCGAGGTCGGCCGCGAGCCCGCGGGCCGACTGGTAGCGCCGCTCGGGCGCCTTCTCGAGCAGCTCGAGCACCAAGTCGGAGAGCGGCTTGGGCAGCTCGGGTCGCAGCCAGACCGGCGGGTCGGGACGCCGGGCCAAGTGAGCGTGGATCAGCTCGAGCGGCGAGCTCGCGACGAAGGGCCGACGCCCGGTCAGCAGCTCGTAGAAGGTCACGCCCAGCGAGTAGAGATCGCTGCGAAAGTCGACCTCGCGCCCGGTCCGACCGGTCTGCTCGGGCGCGACGTAGGGCAGCGTGCCCTCGATGATCTGGGGATCGTGAAGCTGCGCGCGCTCGCTCTCGAGCAGCACCGAGATGCCGAAGTCGGCCAGCGCGACCTCGCCGGTCTCGGGATCGATCAAGATGTTCGAGGGCTTGATGTCGCGGTGGATCACCCAGCGCAGGTGGACCTCGGCGAGGATCTCCGCGAGCGCCTTGGCGATCCGCAGGAACTCGGTGATCGCGATCGGTCGGCCTTCGGCGTAGCGAGCCAGATCGATGCCTGGATGCCGCTCGAGGATCAGGACCAGCGAATCGCCGCTGTGCTCGAGCGCGAGCGCTCGGACCACGCCTTTGCAATTCAGCCCGCGGATCAGCGCGAACTCGTGCTCGACCCGGGCCTCGAGCCCCCTTCGGCCTTCGATCGCATAGGCCTTGGCGACGACCCTCAGGCCGTCGCTCTCGCGCTCGACCAACATGACTTGCGCGCCGCGAGTGGTTCGCAGCGTGCGCAAGAATCGATAGCCGTCGAGGTTCAACGCCATGCGGCCGAACGTGTCGGGAGCATCTTACGTCATGCGCTCGCGCGACCGAGCCGCGATTTCATCCGCGCAGATCGTCCAGCGCGGCGACCCACGAGCGAGTCAAGACTCCTCGCTCTCGTCGCCCCCACTCGCCTCACGGCGTCGAGCCTCCACACCCGAACCGTCGGCGGGGAGCTCGACATCGAAGCAAGCGCCGACACCCGGACGGTTCTCGAGCTGCAGCTCGCCGCCGTGTTCGGTCACGATCCCGTGGCTGACGGAAAGACCCAATCCGGTCCCTTGATCGCGCCCCTTGGTGGTGAAGAAGGGATCGAAGATCTGCGGGACCACGCTATCGGGCACGCCGCCGCCTTGATCGCAGACGCTCAGGCGAATCCAGGTTCGGTCCTCGCGCAGGAACGATTCCGCGCGGATCTCGATTCGCTTGCGCTCGTCGAAGTCCGAGAAGCGAGCGTTGAGCGCGTCGCGGGCGTTGGTGACCAAGTTCATCAACACCTGTTGGATCTGCTGCTGGCGACAACACAGCTCGGGCAGACCCTCGGCGATCGCGATCGAGAGCCCGATCTGATCCTTGCGCAAGACCGTGCGAATCAGCGAGAGCGCGCCCTCGATGATCTTCTGGACCGTCGTCGGTCGCGCGCCGCGTTCGCCCTCTTGGCGCGAGAAGGCCAGCAAGTTGCGGACGATGGTCGCGACCCGCTGCGACTCTCGATCGATCTCGCTCGCGTACTCGCGGATCTCCACGCTCGCGCCCGGACTCTCCGAGATCAACTCGGCGTAGTTCATGATGCCCTGGACCGGGTTGTTGATCTCGTGCGCGACCCCGCTGGCGAGCGTGCCGATCGACTCGAGCCGCTGTTGCTGGCGCAGCTGGGTCTCGAGCTGGCGCTTGTCGTGCTCGGCCTGGCGGCGCGCCGTGATGTCGGTCGCGACCGCGATGATCCGCTCGACCCGTCCGTCGACGACGATCGGCGCGAGCCGGCACGTGTACCAGCGCGGCTCGCTGCTGGGCAGGGCCCCACGCATTTCGAACTCGGCCAAGTCACCGAGGCGCAGGACCCGGCTCATCGCCGCGCGAGCGTCGTCGCGATACTCGGCCGCGATGAAGTCGTTGGCCATGAACCCGAGCGTGCGCGCGCGGGTGTTGTCGTCGTCGAGGTGGTTGATGAACTCGATTCGGCCGCGACGGTCGACCAGCGCGACCACGTCGGGCAGGCCCTCGACCAGCGAGCGCCAGCGGACCTCGCTGGTCCGCAGGGCCTCGTAGAGCTGGGCGTTCTCGATCGCGCTGGCCGCTTGGGCCATCAGCACGCGCAGGATCTCGAGTCGATCGCCGGTGAAGCTGCCGGTGCTCAGTCGGTTCTCGAGGTAGAGCAGGCCGACGAGGCGGCTGTGCTTGACGATCGCCAAGCACAAGACCGAGCGGACTTGGCCCGCGCGGACATAGTTGTCGGAGGTGAAGCGCAGGTCGGCGCGGGCGTCGTCGATCACGAGCGCCTCGCGGGTCCGCTCGACCCAGTGGATCAGCGAGACCGGGACCCGCTCGCTGGCCTGCTCGAGCGGCAGTGGTTGGTGCAGGAAGCTGTGCGAGACGCCCTCGGCCGAGACCACGGCCGCGAGCCCGAGCCCGCGCCGGATCGGCAGGATCAACGCGCCCCGCTCCGCGCCGGCGTTCTCGAGCGCGCTGGCCAGCACGCGATCGACGACCTCTTCGAGCCGGATGTCCTCGGCGATCGCCTGCGAGGTCTTGAGCAAGGTCGCGGTGTCGAGCGCCCGGCTGCTGGTCGAAGTGCTGGTGCCCTCGTGGCTCGAGGCATCCCCACGCTCGCGCGGGCTTCGCTTGTCCTCGCGCAGCTCCGGCCAGCGGCGCTCGAGCGCCGCGACCTTGGCGAAGGCGCCCCAGTGGTGCCAGCGATCCCGAGCCTCGCGAAGCGGACCGACCGCGAGATCGTCGAGCCCGGACTCGCGGCAGAGCGCGGCGATCCGCTCGAGCGCGAGCGCCTCGAACAGGATGCCGCGCTGGACCGCGGCCTGCCGCCGCGCCCGGCTGAGCAGCTCGAGCGCCTGGCGAAGGTCGCCCTCGATCACCGCGATCTCGGCGGCCAAGAGGTTGGCGCGGTGTTCGAAGTTGGCCAGGCTCTGCTTGGACCACTGACGAAGCCGGCGCTCCTCGTGGCGCAGCCGGGCGAGCGCGGCCGGCCGCGCGTGCTCGGCCATGTTCGGGTACTCGGCCGCCAGCGCGAGCCCGTGCAGGGTCACGCAGACCTGGACTTGCCACGACCCGACCAGGTTGCGCTCGAGCTGGTCGGCGTTGGCTGCGAGGATCTCGAGCGCCTCGCGGCGGCGATCGAAGATGAACAAGATCAACGCGGTGAAGAGCGCCGCGTCATGCTGACGGCGTGAGCTCGGGTTGACGCCGCTCGGGTCGGCGACGCCAGGGCCGAGCGGGTCGAGGTCGTGGACGAGCGGCTCCTCGCGGGCGAGCCGGGCGCAAAAGCGCTGGACCAAGCCCAAGCCGCCGACCGAGTCGTGGAGGTGCCAGCGCTGCAACCAGCGCTGGCCTGCGTCGATCTGCTGCTCGACGAGGCGCAGGTGGGCGCCCGCGAGCAGCTCGAGCGAGACTTGCAGGCCCAGCGAGTAGGTCGCGAATTCGAGGTCGCCGGCCTCGAGCGCGAGCGCGGTCGCCCGGCGCACGGCCGGGATGACCTCACGGTGCGGCTCGAGCCAGATCCGTCCGACCGCCGCGACCACGGCGACCCGCTGGCGGGGACAGGTCTGGCCCTCGCGCTCGGCCATCGCCTCGCCGAACTCGCAGACCGCACGGCCGAGCTCGTGTTGCTCGAGGCTGGCGGCCAAGAGCAGCCCAGCCTCGACCAAGACCAAGGGGACGACGGGGTGGCGACCGTGGGTCAAGAAGGTCGTCAGCTGGCGCTCGACCAAGATCACGAACAGGCCGCTGTCGGTGCTGAACACCGTGGCCGAGAGCGCGGCGAGCAGCTCCATGATCGTGCGATCGGTGGGCCGCTTGGCCCAGGGCCGCTCGGCGAGCTGGCCGAGATCGATCCCGCGCAAGGCCGAGCCCATGCGGACCAGGGCGAGGCCGATCGCGAGGTTGCTCGGCTCGCGGGGGATCGCCACGCCGAGCCCACGCAGCGAGCTCAGCCCGAACTCGAGCGCGTCGTCGTAGCGGCCAGCGACCGTCAGCATCTCGTAGCGCTTGACCAACACGCGGCCGTGATCGCTCTCGGCCAAGGGCCGGGCCAACAAGGCGACGAAGGCTTCGTCGCCTCGCTCGGACTCGCCGCTCAACACCAGCGCTTGGGCCAAGCCGAGCTCGAGCGAGAGCGCGAGCGAGTAGCCGACCTCGCCGACGCCTGGGAAGGGCATGATCTGCTCGCGCAGCGCGGCCCCGACCTCGAGGTATTGGACCGCGAGGTGGGCGGCCGCCGAGTCGAGCGCCTTGTAGCCGGCGAGCCCGTTGAGCTCGGCCAGCTCGTAGGCGAGCTCCCCGACCTCGACCTGGGCGACCGCGGCTCGGCGATCCAGGCGTGGACCGACCGTCGGCGCGAGCGGCAACAAGCCGTAGCCGCGGTCGAGGTGATCGACGAGGTCGAAGATGTGCTCGCCGAGATCGCCGAGCCCGAGGTGCGAGAGCCGGAGCTGACCGACGGCGAGATGCAGGTCGCGCAAGCGATCGTCACCGAGCGCGAGGTAGGCGGCCTCGCGGATCCGCGAGTGGCTGAACGCGTACTGGCGGGGGCTGGTCGTGGCCAGGAGCCCCTCTTCGACCAGGACATAGAGGCCCTCGGCGACCAGCTCGGCGCCCGCCAGCTCCTCGAGCAGCTGGACCTCGAAGCGCTCGCCGAGCACGGCTGCCATGGTCACGAGCTCGCGCGGCCGCGCGGTCAGGCGGTCGAGCTTGGCGGTCATCATCTCGAGGCTGTCCTCGGGGATGCCCGCGCTCTCGATCGTCGCCGGATCCCAAGCCCAGCCGTCGGCGCTCGGCCAGAGCAAGCCGAGATCGGCCAAGTGGACGAGCAGCTGGCGGATCAGCATCGGCGAGCCGCTCGATCGCCGGACCAGCAGATCGACCAAGCTGTCGACGTGCTGGTCGCTGCGCGCGGTCGCGTCGATGACCATCGCCGCGATGTCGGCCCGCGTCAGCGGCCCGAGGTCGACCAGCTCGAGGTCGTACTCGGCCTCGTGGAGGCGGGCGAAGAGGTTGACGATCGGCAGCTCGGGCGCGGTCGCGCCCAGGGTGCCGACCACGAGCAAGGCCAAGTTGGACTCGGCCAAGACCGCCTCGAGCAGCTCGCAGCTGCCGGGGTCGGCCCACTGCAGATCGTCGATCGCCAGGACCAAGGGATGCTCGGGTCGGGCGACGGCCGCGAGCAAGCGAACGAAGGTCAGCAGCACGCGGTGGCGAACCTCGGCGACGCCGTGCTCGGCCGCGCTCGGCTCGGTCCCGAGGATCGCCTCGAACTTCGGGACCAGCCGGGTCAGCACGCGGGTCAGACCGCCGAGCTGCTCGTGCAGCAGCGCCTGCCAGCGAGCCAGCCGCTCGTCGCTCTCGGTCAGGAGCTGATCGGCGAGCTCTGCGAACGCCCCGACGATGCCGGTGAAGGGCTGCTCGACGCCGTCGCGTTCGAAGCGACCGCGCGCGAAGTAGCCGCGCCGACCGAGCACCGGCTCGACCAACTGCTCGAGCAGCGCGGTCTTGCCGATCCCCGAGGGCCCGCTGATCACGACCAAGCGGGTCGCCCCGGCCGCGGCCTTGCGGAACTCTCGGATCAGCTGGTCCGACTCGCGCGTCCGACCGTAGAGCCGATGCGGCAGCTGCAAGGTGCTCGGGACGTCGTGACGCGCGAGCACGAAGCCGTCGAGCGTCTCGCCCTGATCGAGCGCGAGCTGAAGCGCGACCAAGTCCTCGTGCAGGCCCGCCGCCGACTGGTAGCGACGCTCGGGCGCCTTCTCGAGCAGCTTCATGACCAAGGCCGAGAGCGCGGCCGAGAGCTCGGGCCGCAGCCACTGCGGCGACTCGGGCCGACGCGCGAGGTGGGCATGGATCAGCTCGAGCGGGGTCTCGGCTTCGAAGGGCCGACGCCCCGTCAGCAGCTCGTAAAAGGTCACGCCGAGCGAGTAGAGGTCGCTGCGAAAGTCGACCTCGCGCCCGGTCCGACCGGTCTGCTCGGGCGAGACATAAGGCAGCGTGCC
>Ga0075163_10004240_pt1 | contig 19237 bp, 5 predicted proteins | sample JI1023141ADNA_FD_71478 | JGI IMG/M metagenome (GOLD analysis project Ga0075163, IMG submission 71478) | Wastewater effluent complex algal communities from Wisconsin, to seasonally profile nutrient transformation and Carbon sequestration -... | ecosystem: Engineered > WWTP > Effluent > Algae...
GTGACGCGGTAGTTGCCAGCGAACCCATTCTGCGCGGAGGCAAACGCCATGCCGAAGCGCGCTCCAGCGGTGAGATCCTCGCGGATCATCACGCCGGCCTTTGCCCATGGATTGGTGCTCGTGATGGCCGTGACGCGCGCCTTGATCTCACCGTCGCCAGTGAGCTGCGTGCGTGCGAAATGGAACGAGTCCGCCGCGCCCGCGATGCCCTCGCCCGAACTCGCGATCGTGTAAACGCCCGTGCTGCTGTTGAACGTCGTCGTGCCTGCCGTGGTGGTCGTGCCGACATCCACGCCGGTGAGCGTGGGCGTCGCGCTCGGCGCGGTGGTGGTCCAGGTGAAGCTCTTGCTATTGCTCAACGTGCCATCGGTCGCGCTGACGGTGACGTTGTTTGTCGCCGCTGCGCTCGTGCTCACGGTGCCGCTGATCAAGCCGGTGGTGATGCTGATCGTGAGGCCGCTAGGCAGACCGCTGGCGCTGTAGGTCAGTGCATTGCCATCGAGATCGCTCGCTGAGATTTGCAAGCTCGCCGCTGCGCCACGCACGGTGCTTTGATTCGCGGGCTGCGCCACGACGGGCGCTTGATTCACCGGCGCACCACCCGTGATGATCTGCACGTTGTCGAACGTGGCCGTCGAAAGTGCAGCGCTGTCAGTCGCCGTGACCGCGAGACCGATGTAGGCGTTTGCGGGCAATCCGGTCAGCGTGACGGCAAACACCTCCGCCCACGCCGCTCCATCGAGCGACGAATAGCCGGTGAGCACATCACCAGCGCGCACGAGGCGCACCCAGTTGTTCGGTGCGGCGTTCAGCACGGGACCGCCCGCGAAATCGCTCACGCCATTTGCCGCAGCACGCCAGACCATTCCGAAGCCGTTCTCGGGCGTCACCATCATCATCGCGTGGCGCGATCCGGCAGTGAGATTCTCGCGGATCATCACGCCCGCCTTGGCCCACGGATTGGTGTTAGTCTGGCTCGTCACACGCGCGCGGATTTCGCCGTCACCGGAGAGTTGCCTGTAGTCGAACTGGAAGGCATCCGCGTTGAAGAAGATGTCGTCGCCCGCTCCCCTCACGGTAAAGACGCCCGTGGTTGAGTTCAAAGACGAACTCCCCGCGAGGCCGGTGGCACCAATATCAAGCGCCGTCAGAGTCGGCGGCGTCGGAGGAGCCGCAGTGGTCCAGACGAAACTCTTCGCTGCCGACAGCGAGCCGTCCGACACGCTGACCGTCACATTGTTCGTCGCGGCCGCCGTCGCGCTCATCGTTCCGCTGATCAGGCCCGAGCTGCTGCTAATCGACAGACCCGTCGGTAATCCCGTCGCGCTGTAAGTCAGTGGATTGCCGTCCACATCGCTCGCCTGCAGTTGAAAGCTGGCAAAGGTGCCGCGCGTGCTCGTTTGGTTCGCTGGCTGCGTCAGGATCGGAGCCTGATTCGTCGTCGGCGATGAGCCAACGATGCGCACGTTGTCGAACGTGGCGGTCGAGGCTTGAAGATTGTCCGTCGCGGTCACGGCGAGTCCGATCGACACCGACGCAGAGAGGCCTGTGACCGTCGCCGCCGAGACGGGAGTCCACGTTTGTCCGTCTGCCGAAGCGTAGCCGGTGAGTTCATTGCCAGCGCGCACGAGCTTCACCCAGTTGTAAGGTGCGGGATTCAAAGCGGGACCGGAGGCGTAGTCGGCGGGTCCGTCGGCCACCGTCCGCGACACCATGCCAAATCCATTCTGCGGCGTGACGAGCATCATCGCGTGGCGTGATCCCGGCGTGAGATTCTCGCGGATCATCACGCCGGCCTTCGCCCACGGATTCGTGTCCGTCTGGCTCGTCACGCGCGCGCTGATCTCGCCGTCGCCTTGGAGCAGGCGGTAGGCGTAGCGGAATCCGTCGGCATTGAAAAAGATGTCCTCGCCCGAGCCACTGATGGTGAACGTCGCCGTCGTGGCGTTCACGCTCGTGCTTCCCGCCAGACCTACCACGCCGACGTTCACGCTGGTCAGAGTTGGCGGAGTCGTTGCCGTGGTTGTCGTGGTCCAGACGAATGATTTGCTGTCGGCCAGCACGCCATCACTCGCCGTCACGATGACATTGCTACTCGCCGCCGCGCCCGTGCCGACGGTGCCGCTGATGAAGCCTGTGGTCGCATTGATCGCGAGTCCGGCGGGCAGTCCGGTTGCACTGTAGGTCAGCGTGTTGCCGTCAAAGTCGCTCGCCAGCACCTGCAGGCTCGCGGCCACACCGCGCAGCGATGACTGCGCCGCCGGCTGCACCACCACCGGCGCTTCATTCGTCAACTGCTGCGTCTGGCCCGTGACCTGCACGTTGTCGAACGTGGCCGTGCTCACGTCGCCGTAGCTCGATGCGGTCACCACGAGGCCGATGCGCACCGTGGTTTGCAGCGTCGGGATCGTGCCCGCGTTGATCAGCGTCCAATTTTGCCCGTCAGCGGAAGCGTAGCCGGTGACGACATCGCCAACGCGGGTCATCTTCAGCCAGTTGTTCGGAGCAGCGCTCGATGCGGGGCCGAAGACGAACTCGCTCGGCTGATCGGTTGTGGCGCGGAACTCGTAGCCGAATCCGTTTTCGGGCGTGAGGAAAGCCACCGCGTGGCGTGAGCCTTCGGTGAGTGACTCTCGCATCATCACGCCGGCCTTCGCCCACGGATTCGTGTTCGTCTGGCTGGTAACACGCGCTTTGATCTCGCCGTCCCCGTAGAGCGTGACCCAAGCGTATTGGAAGGCGTCGGCCGTGCCAAAGATGCCGGAGCCGGAGCCATTGAGCGTGTAGGTGCCGGTGCCGCTGTTGCCGGTGGTGCTGCCTACACCGCCGACCGCGCCGACATCTTGTCCGGTCAGCGTCGGCTGGGAAGGCGGACCGTCGGTGATGGTCCAGGCGAAGGATTTGCTGTCGCTCAATGCGCCGTCGGAAACCGAGACGGTGACGTTGTTCGTCGCCGACGCCGTGGTGCTCACGGTGCCGATGATGAGGCCTGTGGACGGATTGATCGAGAGGCCGAGCGGCAGTCCGGTTGCGGAGAAAGTCAACGAGTTGCCATCCACATCGGAGGCCAAGATTTGCAAAAGCGCATTCGTTCCGCGCTGCGTGGCCTGGCCGGAGGGCTGCGTGATCACTGGCGCGTTGTTCGTGCCGACTGACATCGAGTTGATCCACTGGGAGATCACCGACACGGCTGCGGTATCGACCACGTTTTTCGCCAGCGGCGGCATCTTCACATCGGTGAGGCTGTTCAAGCGGATGTGCATCATGCTGCGCGCGATGTCCTGCGGCACCACTTCCTTCGCGCCTGCGACGCCAAGATCGTTGAAGAGCGGACCATTGACGATGTTCGCCTGCGCCAGCGGTGTGTCGAAGCGGCCATCCCAGTTGGCACGCACGCCACCAGGCTGGTGGCAGTGGGCGCAATTCGAGTCGATGTAGGAACGCGCGCGCACTTCGAGCGATGCGGTCGTGTCAGTCAGCGGGACCGTTTTCGCGAAACCCGAGATCTGCGATGCGCTCAGCGGAACGTCAAACATGCCGATGGCATTCCACGTCGCGAGCTGGTTCGCGGTGATGCCGGTGGTCGGATAAGTGAGATTGCCGTTGAGTTGTCGTGTGCTGGGGCCAAGCACGCTGCCCGCCGTTGTCGTGTGGCAGTTCAAGCAGTCGCCGCGGCCAGGGAACGTCCAGTTTTGCGTCCGCGTGCCACCAGTGGTCGTGGTGATCGTCACGCCCACGTTTTCGCCGTTGGTCATCAGGTCCGCGTCCGATCCGTCGGCGCGCCATTTGTACGTCACGCCATACCAGCCGTCGGTGCCGCGCACGAGGAAGCGCGTCTCCATGCGCTTGCGGATCGAGGCGTTGGTTTCGTTCGTCGGGAGGTCGAAGTGTTTGATGAGCACCGTTCCGACTGGATAGCCCCAGCTTCCCGTGGCCGAGAACGTGACGACTTCCGTGCCCGAGTAAGGTGCGCCGTCGTTCGGAACGGCGATCCAGCGCAGCTTGGCGGCACCGTCGGTCCACAGCGGGGCGTTGACGTTGAACGGCACGACTCCAGCGCGGGTTGTGAGGGTGGCGAGGTTGGTGAACGTGCCCGTCGCCGACAGCGTGGCCGGAGGCTGCGCGGTGCCGCCGGAGGGCGAGATCTTGAGAATCTGCCCGGTCCTGCCGAGCGTGGTGAGATAGAGTTCGTTGTTCGCGTCCACCGAGATTCCCGTGAGCGTGCTGCCCGTAAGCTGGGCGATCACCTGCGGCTGCGCGCCCGGAGTCTGCCAGTCGAGCGACCTGATTTTTCCCGACACAAAATCACCGAAGATGTACTTCCCGAGAAGACTGCCCGCCAGACGGCTTCCGCGATACACATAACCGCCAATCACACAAGAGTCGCCGTTTGCGTGCGGGTAGGTATAGATCGGCGCCGTCTCCGTGCCAACGACTCCCGTTGGTTTTGGCTTTGGCCCTGCGATGTTTCCCTCGCGATACGACCACTGGAAATTTGCGCCCTTTGCGAGCACATCGATTTCCTCAACCGCATCCTGACCCACATCCCCGATGAATGATTTGCCAGACGCCGAATCAAACGTCATGCGGTGCGGGCTCCGCAGACCGATGGCGTAAAACTCCTCCAGCACCGATCCGCCGGGATCAGTCCATGGATTGTCATTTGGAATGTAGTAGCCCTGCGAGTAGGTTGCGGGCCATCCGCTGGGAGGTGTGCCGCCGACCTGCGGCTGACGTCGGATTGGGTGGCTGCGGCTGGCGTCCTGATTGACATCGATGCGCAACACGCCGGAGAAAAGTCCGCCATTCATCTTCTGCCCATTGTTGTGGATGTCGCCGAGGTCGCCTTCATCGCCGATGGCGACATAAAGGAACGAATCCGCGCCAAAGAACATGTCGCCGCCGTTGTGCCACTCGTGTTCATCGAACTGGTTGATCATCACGAATTCACTCGACCGGGCAATGGAAGCCGCGCCGTCGGCAAGCGTGAATCGAGAGAGCCGGTTGTAGCTCACCTGTCCCACCGCCGTATTCGGCGTGTAGTTATACCAGAGGTAAATGTAACCACGGTTGACCGAACCGGCCTGACCAAACTGTGGATGCAGCGCGATGCCGAGCAGACCGCTGTCACCGTAGCCGAGCGTGTTCGATCCGAGGTCGAGCACCAGCGTCTTCGTCGAGGCGGGCGAGTTTTTGTCCATCCTCCATATCTGTCCCTGACGCGTGATCACCCACAAAAGCGATGAGTTGGGCTGCTGCACCAGCTTGATCGGGTCAAAGAAAGTCACGCCTGGAAACGCATCCTCCACGACGAAGCCTCCGCCTGATCCAGGCGAGGTGGAGGGAAACACGCCGTTCAAATACGCGCCGATCGGCTGACGGCTGGTGAGTCCCGACTGGGCGCTGGCGGAAGTGGCGAACGCTGTCAGGAACGCCACGACCAGAGCGCCTAGGCGACGCCCCGTCTCGTTCAGGAACGTGAAACGAGTGCGCCAAGCAGCTCCGAAGGACTTAGACTCGCCGACGCGCAAGTCGAAGCTCATGCGGCGAGAGTTCTTGAACGAATTGGTCTGAAGATTTGCTGCACCTCTCATTATCAAAATTACAAATTATGCCACTATTGAAACTCATTGTTGAGATTTAGCAACGATGTAATTATGGTTATTTTATTCAGGCTGATTAATATTCAAACGTCATGACTCCGAATCGAACTGATCAACCAGCTCAAAGCACCACATCGAAAGCTTCTTGGTCTGGGGCCAATTCGAATCGGATTTCCCGCCGCACACCAACCGATCAACAGACTGACGGCACGCCGAACCCGCGAATCAGGGAGCTGGGATCGTCGTGATCGACGTCAGCGGCTGAGCACGCTTGAGAAACACTGCACGATTCGGCAGCAACAAGGGAGAGTCCGAAAGATTGGTGAGCGTCGCGTCCTCGGCACTCACCCAAGTGGGGACTTCGGAAAGCTGGGCAAACCAAAGAGTGCTGAAACTCTCGCCACCTCCGAGCACATCGCCGCGCCACAGCAGCACTTGATCGGCCTTCGTCTTTTGTCGCGAGGCCAGCAATCCGTTGGCCGCGTGGAAGCCACTGCCGGACAGCGAGCTAGCGCGGAGGAATGGCTGCGCGATGAAGTTCTGACCCGGATGCAGCACCTGCACGAAGGCATTTGTGCGGATCGCCCCCCCGGCAACCATTGAGGTCGCGCGTCCTGACCTCACGAAGATGCCCTCACCCGGAGCAACGATGCGCCCGCCGACATTGGCGAGGCTCGCATTGCCAGCGCTGACCCAGATGGCCTTCGACGAGTCGTCCGGCGTGGGATTGAAGAGCCAGCAACTCACATACCCGCCGCCCTCATAGAAGCTCACGTTGTCCGACAGGCTCATGCTGCGGCCAGCGACCAGCGCCGACTTGTCCAGCACATCATCAAGCGTGGCGTGAGGACGGACAACGATCAATGCGTCACCTAGATCCGGCAGTGTAGCCGCCGTATTGCGCGGAGACGAGAAGTCGATGCCACCATCAGTAGCAAGGTCAAAGCGATGCCCCACCTGTGGCCCATCGCGCACTTCGAGATAGCAGTTTGAGGTCGTGACCGCACCGAGATCCGAGAAGCGACCCGCAAACACAGGCGGCTTCACATTTGCGTGGCCTAGAGTCTGATTGCCGGCTGCAAACCCGACGCGCTGGATGGACAGAGGCTCACCCGTCGAGCTTTCACCACCGGCCAGAGAAACGCGAAGGCGCAGGAACACCACCGCGTCCCCCACGCTACCGAGCAGCCCATCGAGAGCCGGGTAGGTTGCCGTCTTGAATCCATCCAGTCCATCAGTGGTGATCGGCGTCGCTTTGAGGGTGCTCCACACACTGAGATCACTGCTCGTCTCGATGGCGTACGACACATCAAATCGATCTGCGGGGAAACGGAAGCTCGCACCCATGTGCCCGTCCTCTCCCCTCGCCAGCCGCAGGCCGCCCGCGTCCGCACCGCTGCGAGGATCGCCACCCAGCGCATACTCCATCAGGTCCGAGTTGTAGTCGCCATCGGCATTGGGGGCACGCGCGCTGATTTCATAGTTCGCGAGCCAGTGATTCCAGTCACGCTGTGGAGCATCGAGCGCAGCCAGCGTGTTGGTCACACTCGCTCCCGCAGCGGCTGCTGGTGTGCCGGTCACTTGCACGTTGTCGAATGTGGCCGTGGCGAGTTGGCTGTCGTCAGAGGCTGTCACCGCCAGTCCGAAATAGACTGTCGCAGGCAACGCAGGGATCGTTGCAGTGTACGTCTGCGCCCAAGTCGAGCCGTTCGCCGACGTGAATGCCGTCAGCACATTCCCGGCGCGCACGATGCGCACCCAATTGTTGGGCGCTGCATTCAGTGCCGGCCCGGCGGCAAACTCGCGCGCGCCACCATTGGTAGTGCGGTAATTCCCAGCAAAACCATTCTGCGGCGTCGCGAAAATCAGACCAAAGCTCGATCCGGCGGCGAGACTCTCGCGAATCATCACGCCAGCCTTGGACCATGCGTTGGTGTTCGTCAGGTTCGTGACGCGCGCCTTGATCTCTCCATCTCCGGTGATGCGACGCTGCGCAAATTGGAACGAGTCCGCCGTGCCGTAGATGCCGTCGCCGGCCGACTTCACGGTGTAAACGCCGCTGGCGCTATCATGACCCGTGCTGCCTGGAATCGTAATCGCACCCACATCGACACCGGTCAGAAGACTCGGCGGTGACGGAGCGGTGGACGAGATCACCTGCACGTTGTCGAACGTGGCCGTCGCGAGCTGGGCGTTGTCAGTCGCAGTGACCGCGAGTCCGACATAAACGCTGTTCGCAAGACCGGTCAGTGTCGCGGTGAACATCGGAGTCCATGTGACGCCGTCGGCAGACGTGAACCCGCTCAACAAACTTCCAGCGCGCACCAAGCGCACCCAATTGTTTGGCGTTCCATTCAATGACGGACCCGGCGCGAACTCCCGTTGCCCGCCGTTGGTCAGCCGATAATTTCCGGCGAAGCCGTTGCCAGCGGACACAAAGGCGAGCGCAAAACGAGAGTCCGTCGTAAGACTCTCGCGGATCATCACACCAGCCTTCGACCACGGATTCGTGTTCGAGAGACTCGTGACGCGGGCCTTGATCTCGCCATCGCCGTTCAGTTGCATGCTGGCAAACTGGAATGCATCCGCCGCACCGTAGATGCCATCGCCCGATGATCTCACCGTGTAGGTGCTCGTGGTTCCGTTGAAGCTGGTGCTACCAGCGATCGCCACTCCGCCAATGTCAGCGCCCGTGAGAAGCGAAGGCGTCACCGGGACGGGCGCAGTGATCTCACTTCCGTCAATCTGCTGTAGATACGCGACGAGGTTTGTCAGTTCAGTCGCATTAAGCGTCACGCCCTGATGCGCTTGCACGGCTGCCGTGAGGGTGGCGGCGGATCCATCGTGCAAATACGGCCCAGTAGCCCAGAGCCCGCGAAGCGTGGGGACATCAAATCCGGTGAGAGCCGCGCTCAGACGGGTGCCACTGCTGGGCTTGATCGTGCCGATGTTGGCAAAGACATTCAGCGCGCTGTTCGTGAAGCCCGTGCCGCTGTGGCACTGCACGCAGTTGGCGGTTTGGAACACGGTCTTGCCGACGACCGCAGCGCTCGTGAGCGTGCCGTCAGTGTTCCGAAACGGACTCGCATCCTGTGAGCTGAGTGATGCGACGTAGGCGGCCAGCGCATCCAGATCTGCACTGCGCCCAGCATTTGGCGTGCTCATCGGCGCGTGCGGACTCCCGCCAGCGATCAGCCCGGTTCCGCCGCCGAAATTGCGAATCTGGTTCTCGAAGTCCTGCACCTCATCAAAGTTGCCCGTCCAGTGCAGCGGCCCCTGTGCTGTGCCGCCGTGGCCGCGCAGCGTGATGGTGTTTCGCAGGCCTTCACCAAAACCGGTGAAATCCCAAACGCGACCGTCGTGCCCGCCGTCATTGTGGCACGAGGCACAGCTCACATATTGCTGGAAGGCGATCCGGGGATCGCGCGCATCATAGAAGTGCTGCTTCCCGAGCAACACCGGTGCGGAGAGCTTCTCGGTCGTGATGCAATTCAGTGTGGCGCTGAGCGTGGGCACTGCGGAGCCGCCGTCGATGATCGAGCCAACGTCGTGGACTGTGACGGTGCGATCCATGAAATTCTGCACATAAAGCGTGCGACCATCGGGCGATGAGACAAGCCCCTGCGGCGCACGGCCCACGGTGAAGCGGGCAATCTCGCGACCTCCCCAGGCCTCGACGACGGCCACCTCACGGCTGCCTTCCAACGCGGTGAACAGATAGCTGCCTGTTCTCTCAAACGCAGCCGTGCTCGGGATGCCCGCATTGTCGAGATCAACCCGCGCGGCAAGATCATCCGTGACCGCGCCGACCGCGAAACGCGAGACAATGGCGCGCATGGCACTCTCGTGCGTGAGATGCTGCCCATTGCGCAACATGCCGCGCTTGATGTTGTCCTGCTTCGATGCCACCCAAGCGAACTGTCCGTCGGGCGAAATCACAGTGGGACCGAGATAATTGGGAATGCCTCGCGCGGAGACGGGCGTGTCCGCCTGCTCGCCGTGCTGCAAGACCACCGTGCGCTCGATGGCGAAAGTCGCCGCATTCACCACGACCACTTCCCCGCCCTTCTTTGCACCACTCACTTCAGTCTGCACGACCGCTGAATCCTCACCGGGAAGTTTCGGCGAGACGAACCGCGAAACAAAGACTTGCGTACTGTCGGCACTGACAGAAACATGCCGCACGCTCGGCCCCACACTGAGGCTGCCGGTCTGAGCACCCGTCGTCGGATTGAAGCGCAACAGCACGCCGGTCTCCTCGCACGCGATCCAGGCGTCCGTGCCATCGGGATCAAAGGCAAGGCCGTAAGGCTTGCTCGCACGCGGCAGCGAAAGCGTCTGCACCACGGCGAGTGTGGATGGACTGATGACGCTGACCGATGAGGTGACCTTGTTCACCACCCACACGCGCCCATCCGGCGCGATGGCCAGCGTGCGTGGAGCCGTGCCAACCGCGATCTCGGCGAGGCGAGCGCGGGTGACCGAATCAAAAACGGTGACGCTGTCGTTGTCGGGATTCACGCACCACACGCGATCATTGGCGGCTGCGCGGTCTTCAAAGACGATGCTGCCCGAAGCCGTCGGCGCGCGCGCGGTGAGTGCGGCGTGGATCGCCTGACGATACTCCGTCGTCACCACGCGACCGGTGTCATCCGTCGCCGTGAGCAAGACGTTGTAGCGACCCGGAGAGGCGAAAACATGCGAGGCCGTTGGGGTCGCCGAGAATGACGTCTCCGCGGTTCCGTCACCAAAATTCCATTTGTAGCGCGGACTGCTGCCTCCCGTGCTCGACGCTGAGAATGCAACGGAGACTCCAGCTTGCTTTGGGGTTCCCGTCAGGGGTGCGAGCGTGAGTGCATCAAAGGTGCTCCAGACGAAGTTCTTCATGTCGGACAGGGTGCCGTCCGTCACGCTGACGGACACATTGTTTGTGAGCGCCGCCGTGGCGGACACGGTTCCACTGATCAGGCCGTTGGCCGCGTTGAGCGTGAGTCCGGCTGGCAGGCCTGCCGCCGAGAAGGTCAGCGCATTGCCATCGAGATCAGTCGCCTGAAGCTGCAAGGTGGCGGCCTGGCCGCGCTGCGAAGATTTGTTTCCCGGAGCGACGATTGTCGGCGCGCGGTTCACCCCCGAAGGGAACAACGCGGTGGCAGGAATGGTCTGCCACGGCGTGCGCGCGCTGGCCCAGCGCAGCTTGCAAACTGCACCGCCGCCGTTTTCGTAATACTCGAGCTTGATCTGCGCGGGCACGCCAGCGGTGAGGGCGATGCTTCCGCTGCGCTCGACTGGGGACGTGTCGATCCACGAGTCAATGATGAGCGTGTTGTTCACCCACAGCCGCACGCCGTCGTCGGCAAAGGCGAGGAAATCATAGACCTCAGTGAAGGCGGGCGTGACCTGCCCGGTCCAGCGCAGGCTGAATTGATCCGCATTCACTCCGGCAGCCGGACTGCCGCCGAACCAATCAAAATCGACGGTGGGATCGCGTCGCTGAAGCACCTGCGTCTGGAATGCCATCCCATTGTAGTAGGTGCCGGTGAGTCCTTGCGGCTGAGTGATGGTCCATGTGAAGGATTTGCTATCCGTCGCTCCACCCGCCGTCGCCGTGACCGTGACATTGCTCACAGTGCCAATGGCGGCAGTCACGGTGCCTGAGATGCGACCAGTGACAGCATTGATTGTGATCCCGCCCGGCAATCCGCTCGCGCTGTAAACGATGGTGCCGCCCGATGGATCAGTCGCGCTGAGTTGCAGCGAGACCACCTCGCCAGTGGAGCTGGTCTGATTGCCAGGAGCGGTCAGCGTGAGCGGCGCGACGACGCGGATGATCTTGGAAACGGAGTGCGTGCCGTTGGCATTGAGCGCGAAGAGCATCCAGTAGCCCGGCGTCATCACGTTGATGTTCGAGTGAGCGCTGACCTGGTAGTTGCCGGGCGTGTTCTCAGTGAAACTCAGCGAGAGGTGGCGCAGGTCGGTGTTCACCGAGTGCGTGATGGCTGACATCTTGATGAAGGCGAACTTTCGGATGTCGGCGGTGGCCGTGACATTGAAGATGCTGCCAACGCCAATGCTCGTCGGCGCAGCAGTGATGGCGGGCCGCGCGGCGAGGGAGCCGTCTGCATTGAAGAGACACGGCGGCGTGTAGATTTGCGCATCCTGATGATCTCCACCTCCGAGTCCGCCACCGCCGGAGAGCACGCGACCATCCGGCAAGAGCAGCGCGAGCGAGTGATAATTCCGCGGAATCGAGATGCCAGCGACGGTCCGCCACGCTGCGGTGCGCGGATTCCACAGCTCACACGTCATCACTGAGCCTGTGTCGTTGAACTTGAGGCCGGAGGTGTTGCCACCGATCACCAAAACCTCGCCACTCGGCAGCACGACCGCGTTTGCAAACTGGCGTGGGTTTGCCATCGGTGCGGCGGGAGCGACGACAGGCGATGCGCCGGTGAGATCAACCGTGTAGGCCGTGGTGCTGCTGGTGCCTGTGCTGCTGTCGTTCGGATTCGATGTGGTGTTGAGTCCGCCGCCGGCGACGAGGATTTTCCCCTCGTCATACATCACCCAGCTTCCTTCCTTTGGATAATGAGCGCCTGGAACAGTGGTGCCGGAGTTTGTCATCCCGCCATTGCCTCCCGCAGTGATCCAGTGATTCGTGTCGGTCGGTCCGAAATGAAACAACTGACCGTTCGGGGCCAGCGTGACGAACGGATGCCAGATGTTGATGTAGCCCTGCTCGGCGGTGACTTGGTTCCACGGGATACCGGTGAGCCGACTCCAACCCGTGGGCTCAGCCCAGCGTTCGGCGGTGTTTGAGCCGCCACTGCCACTGACCGTCCACACCTTGCCGTCGGGGAGTGCGACGGATGTGTTGTACCAGCGCGGATCGTTCATGTTCTGGATGCGCGTCCACTGATTGGAGCGCCAGTCGAAAATGCTGGCGAGCACGACGGTATTACGCCCGCCATTCACGAGCACGCGGCCATCGGGCAGCATGACGAGCGCGCCGCAAAACATGTCGTGCGAGGGATGATTGAACTCGACGAACTGGCCCGTCGCCGGATTCCAAGTAGCGGCATAGGTGAACTCGGGCCCCACGGGGAACGAGGTGCGTTGATTGGAGGCAAACGTGAGTAATCGCCCATCGGGAAGCGTGGCGGCCGAGACGGGAATGTGCGGCGTCCAGATGATCCGATTGCCCCACTGGCCTTGCGTGATGCATTCCGAAAGCGGAACCGCAGCGGCGGGCGTGATGATCGCCGCTGGCAGCAGGGCGGCCGCCTCCGCCGCAAAGGTGTCCGATGCCGTGTGGTCCGTGGTGCCCGCTCGCGACTGGCGACCGAGCACGATGATGAAAAGCGCGATCACGCATGCCACGGTGAGGCGGGAAAAGGCGAAACGCTGGAGGGAGTATTGCTTCATGGATTCTTCGTGGCGGCTAGCGCGTTGTTTGGCCTCGATCCGATGAATTCGTCATCGGTGAGTGACTTGAGAAAGGCGACGAGCGCGGCTTTGTCCTCGGCGGTGAGTCCGAGTCCGATCGCCGGATGCTTCGCGAGATTTGGATCGAGTGTTTCCGTGCGCCGCACGCCACGATCGTAGTGCTCGATGACCTCTTCGAGCGTGGCGAACCGCCCATCGTGCATGTAGGGCGCGGTCACGGCGACGTTGCGCAGCGATGGCGTCTTGAATTTGCCACGATCCGATGCGCTCTTCGTAACCGCCATGCGACCGATGTCGGCCGCCGCGAGCGCGAGGCCGTTGTTCATGAACTGGCCGTTGGTGAAGAGATTCCCTCCGTGACAGTGAAAACAGTCCGCGCCCTTGAGTCCTCGCGCGGGATCGTTCTCGGTGACAAAGAGCTGCAAGCCGTGCTGTTCCTGCGCCGTCAGTTTCACCTCGCCACGCGCCGCACGGTCAAACTTCGAGTCCTGCGAGATGAGCGTGTGCATGTATTGCTCGACTGCTAGCCCGATGCGCTCGCTCGTGATCGCGCGACCACCGAATGCCTTGTCGAACTGTGCTGCGTAGCCGTCCCCGCTCGACAGCTTGGCCACCACACGATCGAGCGACTCGTTCATCTCGTGTACATCCTGGATCGGCATCAGCGCCTGATGCCGGAGGCCTTTGGACCGGCCATCCCAGAAGAACTCCTGCTGCCAGAGAAGATTGAAAAGCGGCGACGCATTACGCGCACCGATCTGACCTTCCGCTCCGATGCTGAAGCGCTTGCCCACATCGGCAAAGGCTGCCGAGCGGTCATGGCAGCTCGCGCAGGATTGCTGGTTGTTCTTCGAGAGCAGCGTCTCGTGAAAAAGACGCTCGCCAAGCGCAACCCCTTCGACTGACGGGCGATTGTCCGCAGGCACCGATACCTGTGGCAGTCTGGCCGAGACCTTGAGCGGGAATGGCGTCGTCTTATTAGCCGGGGCGGGGTCGGCGGCTCGGGCCAGATTCTGATAGCGATCCGACGTGATGCTCGCCACTCGGAATGCCGACTCGACGTTTTGCTTCAGCGCCACAGCCAGAGCGTCGCCTTCGCGAGAGTGCGTGGAGTTTCCATCCTTCGCGATGGCGATGGGGTTCTTTCCCCGGAACACTCTCTCCACATCAAACACGAGCCTGACCGTCCGGGCGCTGATGGCATCCAGCGTGAGGGGCAGTTCGACCTGCATCAAGCTCGCGTTGTTGGCGAGGTGGTAGGAGTAGCCGGCAAAGGCACCGTCTCTCTTTTGATACCGACCTTCGAGCGCGAGGAAAACGTAGCCGCCAGCCCAGCCCCAGTGGAGACCGTTGACCTGCGGATTCAGCGGATGATCCGGAGCTCTTGTGTTCGGGTCTGACGCATTGGCCACGGGATCTACGCCGACATTGAAGCGTATCGCGGTGAACTTCTTGGAAGGCACACCTTCGAGAAGGGCCGTGTGCTTTCCCTGATCGCATCGGACGCACGCGAACCAGTCTTTCGATTCCAGCCAAGTGCCGTCCTCTCGGCGGAGCGCGACACGACTGATCAGGAAATCGAGGCGTGAAACGGTAACCGCCGCGCCAGCCGAGTCGGTCCCCTGTTCAGCCGTGAGCAGCAATGCCTGCGGCCCCCAAGTCGGAGAAATCTCGATTGCGATGTCCCGAGTCGGCAAAGGTGCCGTTCGCCCGACCTGCACCAAGCCTAGGCCAGCCACCGCACAAGCGAAGACCCGCATGACACGGACCAGCCGAGTGAAAGCATGGAGAGCGCCCGAATAGGCTGTAAAGAATCGATTCATTATCAAATTTACAAATGTTGCCGTAATTGAAACTCATTACTGAGATTTGGCAACAATGTAATTCTGGTAATTTCATTCGTGGCGGTGATTCTTCTCCTTGAATAGGCGCCTCTTGATTTGATGCTCTGACTCGAATTACCAGACCACCACCGCAACTCAAATGCACGCCAGCCATGATGGCTCAGCGGCTGCGTGACAGCAACCACGCCCCGACCACTCCCAGACCAGCCGCCACGATCCATGCCGCGCTTTGGCTGAACTGGTAAAGCTGCAATCCACCGACGGATGCAAAGATGCCGCCGATACTCCAAGACAGGCTGAGAAAACCCGAGTACCGACCGCGCATGTCGTCGTGGGCCAGACTGGCCGCGTAAGCCTGCTGTCGGGAGAAGGCGAGCATTTCACCCACCGTGAAGATGACCATCGACAGCCCGAACGCCCACAACGCCGAACTGCCGAGAAAGACCAGAAAGCAACCGCCCATCAGGATGTAGCCCAGCCCGATCATGCCACGCACAGGCCACAGCTTGGTGGCGGAGGCGAGAGGAATCTCGCACAGGCAGATGATGATGCCGTTCAGCGCCAGGATGATCCCACACCATTTCATGGACAGGCCCGAGCTCTCGAAATGCAACGGAAACGTGGTGCTCGTCTGCCGGAAAATCCACGACACGCAAAGACACGCCGCGAACAGCATGAGAAACGGCCTGTTTTGCCGAATGGAAGACCACGCATGACCCCAACCCGCGCTCTCCGACGGCGTGCGTCGCCCGCACGGAAGAAAGAGCCAAGCGATGATTCCGAATAGCGCTGAAGTCACCGCATCGACCACGAAGAGCCAGAAGAACGAATAGTCCGCGAGAAATCCTGCCACCGCCGGACCGAACGACCAGCCGAGATTCACCGCGAACCTCTGCACCGCGAACGCCAGCACGCGCTGCTCCTTCGGCACGATGTCCTGCACCAGCGCACTGCTCGCCGGTTGTCCCGCCTCGCTGACCATGCCCGTGAAGAAAGCGATAACCGCCAGCGACTGCCACGCCGTCGCCTGGGACATCGCCATCATGCAGACCGCCCCTCCCAGCGCGCTCAGCGCCATTGTCACATTTCGCCCCATCCGATCCGCCAGCCAGCCCCCGAGAGCCGCCGCCACGAAGCTTCCCACCGAATAAGCCCCCACCGCCCACCCAGCCTGCGCCGCCGTGTTCCCGTTCCGCGTGATGATGATCGTGAGAAACGGCCAGACAAAAATGCCAAACCGATTCACAAACGTCGCGCCCGCAAGAATCCAGAACGGTCTCGGCAAGGCGCGGAGGTTTTGGAGAAACACAGACATCTCTTCTGCCGAGAACGCCCGGCTATCGCACCGGTTAGATGCGACTACGCACTCATGGTTTCCACGCGCATCCAGACGGGTTGCTCGCGGACGCAGGAGAGCTTTTCGATCTCGGCCATGGCGGCTTTGACGTCGCCGAGGCGGGCGTCGTGGATCATGAGGACGAGGGAGGTGGTGTCGCTGGTGGATTCGAGGTCCTCGGGCTGGATGACGGACGAGATGCCGATGCCGCGCGCGCCGAGCGTGGTGGTGATCTGGCCGAGCACACCGGGCACGTCGTTGACGGTGAGGCGGAGGAAGTAGCGGCTGACGGTGTCTTCGATGGGCTTGGATTTGCCGTAGAGCCCGTGCGGGACGAATCCGCTGTGGCGCGCGCCGTAGATAAGGGTGGCAGCGGCTTCGCAGAGATCGCTGATGACGGAACTCGATGTGGGGTCCTGGCCTGCGCCGCGACCGTAGAAGAGCGTCTCGCCGACGATGTCGCCATTCACGACGATGGCGTTGAACGCGCCGTTCACGCTGGCGAGCACATGGGAACTCGGCAGGAGCGTGGGCTGGGTGCGGACCTCGACGCGGCCTTGGTCGTCGGCGCGGATGACGGAGAGGAGCTTCACGCCGTAGCCGAGCCGCTCGGCGAAACGGATGTCGGCGATGGAGACGCGGTCGATGCCTTCGACATGCACGTCCTCGGCTTTGATCCAGAAACCATACGAAAGCGAGGCGAGGATGATGGCCTTGTGCGCGGCGTCCCAGCCGCTGATGTCGAGCGTGGGATCAGCCTCGGCGTAGCCTTTTTCCTGCGCCTCCTGAAGCGCATCCACATACGACAGCCCGGCCTGCGACATGCGGGTGAGGATGTAATTGCAGGTGCCATTGATGATGCCGTGAATGGACAAGATGCGATTGGCGACGAGGCCCTCCTGCAGCACCTGGATGATCGGAATGCCGCCCGCGACTGCTGCCTCGAAGTAAATCGGCACGCCGCATTCCTCGGCCAGCGCAAACAACTCGCGCCCGCGCTCAGCGAGCAGCGCCTTGTTGCCGGTGACGACGATCTTCTTCGCGCGCAGCGAAGCGCTGACGAGATCGAATGCCTCCGTCGTGCCGCCGATCAATTCGACGACCACCTGGATCGAGGCATCGGCGATGATGTCACGCCAGTCGCCAGTGAGAACCGTGTCCGGCACCTCGACATCGCGCTTCTTCTTCAAATTCCGCACAGCAACCTTCGCGATCTGAAGATCCGCGCCGGTGCGCTGCAAAATGAGATCGCGGTTCTGAGCGACATTCTTGAACACGCCCGCGCCGACATTGCCGAGTCCGGCGAGTCCGATCCGAATGGTGCGAGGCGTGGTTCCGTTTGGCATAAGAAAGAAGGCGGCTACTAGGGCGCGAGGTCTGCGTTTTCGCAAGCTGCAAGGGGGCGATGGAGGATTCACCACCTGGGTCGGCGCGCGAAGCGTTGCGGATCGCGCCTGACTCGTCACAGCTCACACAATCTCTTCCTGATGGCTCGCTGCGATTGGCGCAGGTCGAGCACTGCGCCCACGAGCACGCGACTGCCCGTGATCGAGTAAAAAATGCCCAATGGTGTCTTGGTCACCACGAGGCGACGAATACGACCGCCGAAGTTAACTGGCCCTAATTCGGGGAAGGCGCGCAAGATTCCGAGCGCTTTGTCCACCTGGAAATATGTCTTCTAGCCTCGAGTCGCGTAGATGCTGAGCAGATCGCTCTGCGCACCTTGCAAGAGAACGATCTCGTGGGACTTCACGGCAGGCGGAAGCGGCGCTTAAACTCCTCCAAGCTCATGGCCGTGCTGGGATCACGCTCGTATTCGGCGAACCGCTGCTCCACGATCGCCATGATCTCCGAGCTGGTGGACAATTCCTCCTGATGCTCTTCGACTTCGTCCCACAACTCATTCGCCAGCAGCCACTTGTCCTGCAGGCTGAGTTCCTTCACGGCGGGAATTTGCTCGGCGATCATGGTGCGGATTCTACATCTTGGAAAAGTCGCGTCCAGTGGCCTTTGTGAGTCCAGGATGATCGACTGTCTATTGGCACGACCCAGGCGTGCCACGCTACCGCACCTCGAACCGCTTCCAAAAGATGTACGCCACCGGCGCGACGCCCACGCACTCTGATCCGACGGCGGCGATGTCGGCGATGTCATGGGTCGTGGCTCCCGCTGCGATGAACAGAACCGCGATCAGCAGCGACGAGCCAATGAGCAACACCGAGGCTGGCGACACAATGCCCGGACTGACGCTCGTCGTAGCGGAGAGAAGATCGAAGAAATGGCGCGCGAGAAACGCGAGGATGATGATCGAGAAGAAGCTGATGCCGATGAGTCGGCTCACCTCGTGCGCGGACACTGCCACATAGTCATAGAGACCGTGGGCCGCAACGACGGCGAGGAAGGTGGTCACAAATTTCTCCGCATGACCGAAACGGGTGCGCAGCATTTCATAGAGCGCGTGACCGATGATCCCGGTCATGGATGCGTGCATGAAGTTGGCAGTGAGGAACCGCGCCCACGCAATGCCGCCACCCGCGCCGTAGTATTCGATGTTCTCCTCCATCGCGAATCCGAGCCCAACAAACGCGCCCGTGAGCAGGGCCAACCCCGCGCTGCGCCGCCACACCAGAAAGGGCATGAACACGGCGACAAGCGCTAGCTTGCTCACTTCCTCCCGCAGCCCGACGCCGGCGAGATAGTACCAGAGGTCATGCGGGAACGGCGCGTCCGCCGTCATGCCGAGCTGGTATTCCTGATATGAGAGGAGAATGAGGGTCGGCCAGATGCTGCACACGCCCGCGATCAACGGCAAGAGTGGCCGCGCCCACCGCCAGCGATCCTTCTCCGAGTGCTGCGTGAAGATGATGTACCAAAGCCCGGTAGCGAAGAAGGTGAGAACCAAAACGCCCCACCGCGTCGTCTCGATCTGATGGCCGAGGAGGCCCTTCCATTGCATCCAGAAATCGCCCGTGATGCCGCCGATGCGGCTGCGCATCCACGATGTCGCCGCG
>Ga0075163_10004242_pt1 | contig 19229 bp, 14 predicted proteins | sample JI1023141ADNA_FD_71478 | JGI IMG/M metagenome (GOLD analysis project Ga0075163, IMG submission 71478) | Wastewater effluent complex algal communities from Wisconsin, to seasonally profile nutrient transformation and Carbon sequestration -... | ecosystem: Engineered > WWTP > Effluent > Algae...
AATGACGAATGACGAATGATGAATGACGAATCGGATCGGAACTCACGCTCAAACGCCTCCACCTCCTCCGGCGTCGGCGGCAGCCCCGTGAGATCAAACGTCGCGCGGCGGATGAAGGTGGCCGGTGATGCCGCTGGTGAAAAGCTCAGGTCATTCTTTGTCAGTTTATCGGCGATGAAGGCGTCGATGGCATTCTTTGTTCCCGGTTCCTGGTTCCTGGTTCCCGGTTGTTGCGCGGTTGAACCTCCAGTTCCCTTCTCCGCTTGCGAACCGGGAACCGGGAACTGGGAACCAGGAACCACCGGCTTCTTGATCGGCTGAAACGCCCACCAACCGCGCTCTTCATCTGTGAAGGCAAACTCAGGGCCGAGCTTCTCAGGCTCGGCACGCGCCGTCTTCGCCCCCTCGGCGATCCATTGCTCGATGATGGCGATCTGCGCGTCCTTGAGCTTCGCCTTTCCCTTCGGCATCTCGCCCTTCTTGATCTTCTCCAAGAGCCGACTCCCGCTCGCATCGCCAGGCACGATCGCCGGACCGTGCTCGCCACCCTTGAGGAGAAACCGCGCCAGCCGCACGTCCAGGCCACCCTTCATCTCGCCGTCCTCGCCGTGACAATGAAAGCAGTTCGTCTTGAGGATGGGGCGGATGTCCTTTTCAAACGTCGGCGGCCCGCCTCCCGCCGCGAACGCAAAACCACCCGCCAGACCGAAAGCCTGGAGGCACAGCAACCGCGCGATGGAAGAAGAGATCCGCATAAGCAAAACAGCTCGCAAACCAACGCCCGCCCCGCCCCGCTTTTAGCAAACAAACCGCCCCATGCCGCCGAGCGGATGCATCCGCATAATGGAAGGACAAGTCATGGATCAGGCGACGAAGAATCGTCGATGCCACGACAGATGCCATGCGAGCCGTTGCCTGCATCCGTTTTGCTTCTTATTTGAGTTTGTTCCACGCCTCAGATGCACTGTAAATGGCAAGGCCTTGCAAAGTTGAATCTTGATCGATGCGAGCCTGATCGACAATCTCCGAGATCACCCTCTTCTTGACGTCAACGATGCGCCAACCTCCTCCTTGGCCGTCATCATTCTGATAAACCAATATGTAATTGTCATTCCAACCGAGCTTGGTGACGATTCCTTCAATCGCTCCGTGACCGCCTCCCTTAACATGGGAAGGTCCTTCAAGGTAGTAGGTCTTACCGTCCTCCCACTGATGCAGCTCATATGGCGAGATAATGTCCCTCGTGCTAAGACCAAAAGGGTCTTGGTCCATGCAACCGGCCAGCACAATCAGGGCGAGCAGTGAGATGAGGTGGCGCATGATCCTCTGGAATTCTGAGCCGTCTAAGCGATGGCAACCCCACTCGCGGGGGCCAGCGCTGATCGCAGTGTTGAGGTTGAATGAAAGTGGAGCATGGAAAACAGACGGGCTAGTGGGGGGTGCCATCCGCGCCTTGTCGGGCTTCGTGTTTTCAGTGTGAATGCGGTCTCTGTGATCCAACGCCACATAGTGCCTTGACCCGGTGGGCAACTTCCTCCGGACGACATGCGTGAGGATAAACATGTGCCAGAACATCCTTGCGAAATCGGTCGTTCTGATGGGCCGCTTGTTCGACGCGATCAATAAAACACAAACCATGCGCTCGCAGAAGATCTTCCAGCGGGCCCGCAGCCAGTATGGCCAATTCCCATATCGGAGGATCGCGCTCAACAATCGAAATTATGATCGTCCATGCACGCTCCGGGTCATCCATCACCAGACTCATCAATTCATCATTTGCCCACGAGAATGAATCACCGCCTGTCATTCCATTTGCGATGATGTAGGCCTCCAAAAGTTCGGCATCGGTATGATCAATCGGTATCACAATGTGGTGCTGTGTTTAAGCAGTCTGAATCTGACCAACAGTACGCTCTGAACCAAAAATGTCGATTTGTGCGTGAGCGCGCTAATAGACGACATTTTGGGGGGCGGCGGCTGGAAGCCGCCTGCGCCTATGACAGCCATGCCAAACGGGCGTCTTTCGTGCGGCAAGGTCAGCGCGGCGGCGGCGCGTGATCGGCCTGACAGAACCCCTCGGTGTTGGCGACATCGCGAATCCGCTCAGGCTTTGCCGCACATCGTTGATGTTGAATGCTTTTGGATGATCTAACTGAGAGATGATCTGGGTTTCAGACGGCTGCATAAGGCCTTCATGGTGCATATGAACATCTTCACGAGGCTTATGAAGGCCTTCAAACGGTCGCTGAAGGCCTTCACGGAGCCGATGAACACCTTCACGGGGCTCATGAAACCCTTCACGGGGTCGATGAACATGCTCACGAGGCTACTGCACACGTTCACCGGGGTGCCGCACATGTTCACCGAGCCGCTGCACATGTTTACCGGGCTCATGAAAATGCCCGGCGGGCTGGAATCAATGCGCGCTAGAAGGAGGGGAAAGCACGAAGGCGATTCCCGATTCCCGGTTCCCGGTGGGGTGGTCAGCCCTGGCGCAAGAGGAGGCGGGCGGCGTAGGCTCCGTCGGACTGATCGGCCGGCGGGAAAACGAGGCGCTCGTCGGCAAGTGTGAGCAATGGAAGGGCGGCAAGCACTTGATCGATCACCGCGCGGTTCTCTTCGTGCTCGACGCTGCAGGTGCTGTACACGACGGAACCGCCGGGCTTGAGGTAGCGCAGACTGTTCTCAAGCAGGCGCGACTGGAGTGAGGCCTGCTGGGCGAAATCCTCCTCGCGCAGTCGCCAGCGGACATCCACACGGCGGCGCATGACGCCGGTGTTTGAGCAGGGCACATCGAGAAGGATGCGGTCAAACAACACGTCGCCCCACGGCGGCGGTTTGCCGAAAGCTAGATCGTGGACGCACGCCTGTGTGTTGGTGATTCGCAGCGTGGACAAGTTCTCGCGCAGACGCTTCAGCCGGGACTCAGAGACATCGGCGGCGAAGATGCGGCCTTCGTTCTTCATCATCGCCGCGAGGATGGCAGCCTTCCCTCCGGGCGCGGCGCAGGCGTCGAGGACGGTCTCACCCGGCTGTGCTCCGAGCATCAGAGGAGCGATGGCTGTGGCTGGATCCTGCGCGTAGCACATGCCAGCGGCGAGCGCCTCGCGCGGCAGCGTGCCGCAGCGGTAAAAGCCACCGCCGATGTCTTCCACGCCCGATGCACTGGCAAACCAAGAGGAGGCATCCGGGTGAAGTGGATTGAGTCGCACGAAGGTTCCCGCAGCCTGCTGGTTCCACTCGCACAAGTCTTCGGCACGATCCGGGCCGAACGCCGAACGCCAACGATGCACAAGAAACTCGGGATGTGAGGTGCGCACCGCGAGTGGCAAGGAAGCGACGGCAGCGAGTAGCGCAGCGCGCTCACGATCCGATCGGCGGAGGATGGCGTTGACCAGCGAACGGGCCTTGCCGGCGATCTCGACGGTTTCATTCACGGCCGCGTGGGGCGGCATGTCGAGCACGAGCAACTGCACCAGCCCAATGCGCAGCACCCAGCGCGAGCGGTGATCGAGATGCGGATTGGCACACAGCACGCTGATCCAGTGATCGAGCAGGCTGAGATTTCGCAACGCGCCGAGCACGATGTGATGCAGTAGCCCGGCATCAGGCGGCGAGAGATTCTCGCGGCGACAGGCGGCATCGAGCAAATCCTGCGCGAACTGCCGCTGCTGCGCCCACTCAGTAAGCACGCGAAGCGCGATCTCGCGGACCGATGCCCGGCGTGCGTTGGGGGGCGGGGTTGGGTTCACAGCGAGGCTAATGCAGCGGACAACCTACGACGTCCGCTCGGGCACCACGCCGCGTCCGATGCCTCGGTATTGGAAGCCAAAGTTCGCGGCGGCGGTGGGATCGAAGATGTTCCGTCCGTCGAAGATCATCGGCGTGCGCATTTTCTCGCGCAGCTCGGCGAGATCAACGGCTGCGAACTCGGGCCACTCGGTAGCGATGATGAGCGCCTCGGCTCCGGTCGCTGCCTCCATGGCGCTGGCGGCAAACTCGATCTTCGATGCAAATGGCAGTTCCTTGGCCTTCTCCATCGCCTTGGGATCATAGACCACGATGTTGGCTCCTTCGGCGACGAGACGCTCGACGAGATTCACGGCGACGGATGAGCGCACGTCGTCGGTGTTGGGCTTGAAGCTCAGGCCCCAGACGGCGAGACGTTTGTCCTTCAGAAGCCACAGCGCCTCGCGGATGCCGTCAACGAACCTCTGGATCTGCCGCGCATTGATGCGCTCCACTTCCTTGAGCAGACCAAACGGCGTGCCGAGCTGCTCGCTGATGGCGATGAAGGCGGCGATGTCCTTTGGAAAGCAGGAGCCTCCGTAACCGAGTCCCGCGCTGAGGAAATCGCGCCCGATGCGTTTGTCGGTACCGATGCCGTCCGCCACCTTCAGCACATCGGCTCCGGCCGCTTCGCAGATCTCCGAGAGCGCGTTGATGTAGGAAATCTTGAGCGCGAGGAAGCTGTTGGCGGCGTGCTTGATGAGTTCGGCGCTGTTGATGTCGGTGACGAGGACGGGCGCCATGAAGGGCTCATACACCTTCTGCATGATGGCCAGCGCACGGTCGCTGTTGCCGCCGACAACGATGCGGTCGGGCTTCATCAGATCCTCGACGGCGCTGCCCTCGCGCAGGAATTCCGGGTTGCTGACGACATCAAACTCGACACCCGGCTTTGCATACCGGCGGATCGTCTGCGCCACACGCTCGCCAGTCTTCACCGGCACGGTGCTCTTGTCCACGATCACGCGATAGCTATCGAGATATTGGGCGATCTCCCGCGCGACTTTCTCAATGAAACTCAAATCAACGCTGCCGTCCGGCTGTGGCGGTGTGGGCACGGCGATGAAGAGCACCTCGCCATGATCCACCCCCTCCTCCGTGCTGGTGGTGAAGCGCAGGCGCTTGGCCGCGACATTCTTGCGCACGAGAGATTCGAGGCCGGGCTCGTAAATGGGGATCTTCCCTTCGAGCAGCGTCTTGACCTTGCGCTCGTCGTTGTCCACACAGACCACCTGATGGCCGACCTCGGCAAAACAGGCTCCCGTGGTGAGTCCGACGTATCCGGAACCGATGATGGTGAGTTTCATGTCGTTTGAGAAATGAGGCAGTGATGGGACTGGCCGGAGGCTCCCTCAAGTGAACACTCCGTCAGACGACCGGCGCAATGATACGAGCGGCAGCCCGCGATTCGCAGTGTGGGAGGGCGGATCAAAATCCACCACGGCCACCAGCGGCGGTTTGCGCTCCGTCCAGCGGGATGGACACCTGCGGGAAGTCTTTGAGAGTGAATGAGAGCACCACACCGATGTCCCCTTCCCCACCCTGATTGTCGAGCATTCGAGCGCCGAGGGACATGATCCAACTGCTCAAGTCACGATGCAGCGCGTAGCTCTGATACTCGAGCGCGCCGGTCTCCATCTCATACACATGATTCATGGAGAAGCCCCAGTTCTCGGTCATGCGCGCGTAGATGGTGGATGAGATGCGGCTGCTGTCCTCGACGTACGGGTGCCCGGTGACGTACTGGTGATTAAGAGTGACGGAGAGCTTGTTCGAGGGCAACCAAGTGATGCCGTGATTCAACTCGGTGAAGTTGAACTCGCTGTCGCCGACGGGAAGCTGCGTGTCAGAGAAGAAGGTGAGCCAAGGCAGCGGGCGCCAGAAGATCTCATTGTAGAGATTGGAAACGCTGCGGTCGTACTCGGGATCGTCGGCGAAGAGGTCGATGTAGGTGTTGATACCGGCCCAGTTGTAGGACTGAGTATTGGCGACACCAGATGAGAGGAAGCGCGCGTTGGAACTGTCGTAGGACTGATAGTCACGCTTGGTCTGGAAAAGGTTCTGCACACCGAGACGCGCCACATTCCACGAGCGCAAGTCGTCCACTGCCGTGAAGAGCGGCACATCAATGGTCCGCGCACGGGTCGTGGGGGACAGTCTGTCGATGTTCGGCACGTTTTCGGGATCCTCGGCGTTGAGGTAGGAGTAGTTCAAATAAGGGCGGACGACGTGGCGGAGCCCGTCGAGGCCAAATGTCTCACTCTTGACATCATCCCAGGTCTTCGTCGCCTTGAACGAGATGTCGAGACCGGCGTGGAAGATGCCCTTGGTCTCGCTGCTGGAGCCATCGAGACTGCCGTCGATGTCGCCGTAGTAGGTCACGCCGCCGCCGATGCGTGGCACCACATTGAGCCAACCACCGAACGTCTTTGGATAAAGGAACTCGTTGTAGGTGTGAAAGCGCGCGAAGCCAGGATCACCAACGCGCGCATTCAGGATGTCGATGGCACGCTGCACCTCGTCCTCACCGATAGTGGCCGAGGGATCGAGCCCAAGCACGCGCTGATAGCCGACCGTGTCGATGGGCGAAGTGCCCGGTAGACCGGTGACTGGATCAATCGTCTTGCTGGCTTTCAGGTACGCTTTACCGCTCGTAATCAGCGCCTGGTTATAGTCTTGCTCCGACACACTGTACATGTCCCGCAACAGTCCCAAAGTCGTACTGCCCTGATAGAAGAACCCCGAGTTGCCAATGTTTTGGCGGGTGAAGTCAAACGCCAACTCGGGCAGGCGCGTATCGGTGCGGTAGAAGTCGTTGATCTGAAATCGCCCCATCAAGGTAGCCGTGTAACGCGGATCGGTGTGGATGAGTGACACCTGATTGTCTGGCTCGCGATTGGTTCTGAACTCCTCGAAGAAGTAGTCCTCATAGAAATGGATGTCGCTCATCTTGTTGAGGTCAAAATCCATGTACCAAGTGCTCTTCTCAGGCCCTGGTAGGTAGATGCGGTGCTGGAAGTTCACTCGATAGCGCGTGGAATCCACTTCAGTGACACGGGTTCCGGCACCCGTGGTCGCGCTGCCGTCGCTATCGCTGGCGACGTAGAACCGCAGCGTGCCGAAGTTTTCCTCGTTTTCCTTGTGGCGCAAAGAAATGAAGTCCGCACCAGCGGCCACGCCACGCGCACTGCGGAGGTCAAAGTGATACTTCGCCAGGGTGTGGTCACCGTGAATCACGCCGTACTGATTCAGCAGGAAGGCACCCCAAAGATTGCTGTAGCCCGGCACGAACTTGTAGCCCACCTCATCATCCAGCGGTTGGGACAGGTACGGAAACCAGAACACCGGTGTCTTCCCGGCATACACGGTGATGTGCCTCATGATGATCCGGTCATCGGGATAGATCGTGATCGAGCGCGCCTTCACCTTGAAGTTGGGGTTGGCGGAGTCGTGAGACGTCATGATCGTGTCCTGGCCGTCGATGCGGTCGATGAACTTCGTCTCCGTCTCGAAGTTCTGGGTCGTGTAGTAGAGGCTGCCCAACCCGTGAGCCATGCCGCTTTTCACCGTCGTGCCGGTCAGCTCGTTGGTCTTGATGTTGTACATCAGGTTCTCGCCCTTGTAGGTGATGCCACCCTTCCAGACGGTCACGTCCTGCTTGGCCATGATGTCGCCCGTGTTTGAATTGTAGTCGGCGCGTCCAGCGGTGATCTCGGTGTCGCCGTACTTGATGTACACATTGCCAATGGCGGTGGCGATACCCGTATCGGGATCGAATGTCGTCTCCAGGCCCTCGATGTTGATGTTGCTCGACACCGTATCGAGCAGGTTCTGCTGCGCGCCGAGCTTCGGCACGCACACGAGCGTCAAGGCCAGAGCGAGGAGAGGGAGGCGGGGCAATGTCATACGTCTGAGAGCAATGTGTGAGGGACAACCCGATAAGAATGGACGGGCTGGGGACAAACTTAAGGCAATGAAATAGTCGAGGCCCACCGCAGTGACAAGAAAAACGAGCAGAATTTTCTAATGGCTCCCGCACAGACACGAAGCACGCGACACCCCAGCCGCGACCGGAGATCGTCTATCGCCACCTCACTCCGGCAAGTCCTTTCCCTTCGTCTCGGGTAGTATCGTCAGCACGAGCAGGCCGATGACGAACAGTCCCGAGAGCATCGTGATGGCCACCGGCAGATCGTAGGCGGCTTTTAGCTTGCCGGACGTGAACAAGATCGGCGCGGCCAACAGCCGGCCGGTGTTGAAGCAGAAGCTTGATCCCGTGGCGCGGAGGTGATCGGGGAACAGCTCGGGGAAATACACCGCGAAGCCCGCGTGAATGCTCAGCGTCACGAATCCCATCACCGGCAGCGCCAGGAGCATCTGCCAGTGCGTCTGCGGCAGGAAGCACACCATCGGGATCACTATGAGCGACAGTACTTGCATCAGCATGAAGGTCCGCTTCCGACCGATGCGCTCGCAGATCGGTCCGAAGGCCAGCATTCCCAACCCGCCGCCCGTGGCTTGGACGATGCCGTAGGCAAACTTCGACTCCGTCTCGATCTCCTCCTTTGCCCAGCCCAGTTTTGCCAGCAGATGGCTCATCAAATCCTGCCCCGCCACTGTGACGCCCCAAAACGTGCCGAGCCCCACGGCGGCCAGGGTCATTCCGGCCAGCGCGCGCAAGCGCCACGTCGGATTGCCAAACAACTCGCGGAAGCTGCCGACACGGTCGCCCATCGACTTCTGCGCGGCTTGCAGTCGCTCGGGTTCCTTGATCGAGGCGCGCACCCACAGCGTGAGCAAGGCCGGAACGACGCCGATGAGGTAGGCCCCGCGCCAGTTTGCACCCACCCAAATGCCCGTGATGCCCGCGAGCCACGTTGCCAGCACGCTCGTCGAGTGGAAGATGCCCGATGCCCGCGCACGCGCTTCTTTCGGAAACACCTCCGCCACCAGCGCCGCCGCCACCGCCCACTCGCCGCCCACGCCCATCGCCACAAGGAAGCGCAGCACGCACACATGCCACAGCTCCGTCGCGAAGAACGTCAGGCCGGAGAAGATCGAGTAGAACAGAATGGTCACGATCATCGTCGGATTCCGCCCCCAGCGATCCGCCAGCATCCCGAACAACCACCCGCCCAGCGTGCCACCGACGAGAAACACCCCAAGCACGATGTCGCCCCACGCCTTCACATCCGGCGAATCCGGCGACTGCGCCAGGATCTCCGAGAGCATCGCCTTCCGCGTGATGTTGAAGATCTGCCCCTCAAACGCATCGAACACCCACCCGAGCGACGCGACCACGAGCACGAGCCATTGGTAACGCGTGACGGAAGAGTACCATTTGGAGGAAGTGGAAGTCATGGGAGGAAGGAAAGAAGAAGCAGACTAGGAAGCTTGCTCTCCGCAAGGCAAAATCGCGTTCACTGGCAACCCACCGGCTCATCGCCTCGCTTGCAGTCAGCGGAACAACGTCTATTCGCGAGAGACCAGAATAACGGCGAGCGGCGCGGAGTGGTCGGCCTCTTACCCAGGATTTTGACTTTGCTTCGAATCCGGCGACTTTGGCTCACAACTCGCGCAACCTCTCCCCTCGGCGCGGCGTTACCAACTCACTACCATGGGCAAACTCTTCCGCATTCTGCTGCCGCTGGCGATCCTCGCCGGGTGCGGCTATGCGGCGTGGTGGTTCGTGGTGAACCAACCGAAGGCGGACATCCGTGAGACGCCGCCGACGCTGGTGCGGGTGGAAGGCACGGTCTTGAAAAAGACGACTCACTCGGTGATCGCGCACTCACAAGGCACGGTGCAGCCGCGCACGCGCAGCACGCTGCTGCCGGAGGTGTCGGCAAAGGTGATCGAGATGTGCCCGTCGTTCAAGCCGGGCGGGTTCTTTGAGAAGGATGAGGTGCTGCTGAAACTCGATCCGGTGGACTATGAGACGGCAGTGGTGGTGTCGAAGGCGGCACTGGCGCAGGCGGAATCGGTGTTGGCGGAGGAACAAGCAAAGGCCGAGCAGGCCAAGGAGAACTGGAAAGCACTGGGACGGCAGGGTGAGCCTGGGGCGATGGTCCTGCGTGTGCCGCAGGTGGCCAAGTCGCTGGCGGATGTGGCTTCGGCAAAGGCGAGCATTTTGAAGGCGGAACGCGACCTGGAGCGCACCATCGTGCGTGCGCCGTATCCGGGCCAGGTGCTGGAGCAATCGGTCGATGTCGGCCAGCTCGTCACGCCGGGCACGGCGCTGGGGAAGGTCTTTGCCGTGGATTATGTGGAGATCCGTCTGCCCGTGCCGGAGCGCGAGATGCGCTTTCTAAAACTCCCAGAGCACTTCCGCGATGACAAGACGCCGCAGACTTTTGCGGCGGTGCGGCTCAAGGCGATGGTGAATGGCAAGCCCACCGGCTGGACGGGCCGCATCGTGCGCGTGGAGAGCGCACTGGACGAATCCACACGGCAGGTGATGGCGGTGGCGCAGGTGGATGATCCCTATGCTCGCCGCACGGATGGTACGCCGCCATTGAAGATCGGTCAATTTGTCGAGGCCGACATCGAGGGCGAGCGGCTGACGGATGTGTTTGTGATCCCGCGCAGCGCGGTGCGTGCTGGCAACGAGATCATTCTCATCACGCCAGAGAACAAGCTGCGCCGCATGACGGTGGAGCCTCTCGCGGGCGACGAGAAGCAGATCATCGTGGCATCGGGCACGCCGAAATCGCCAAAGGAAGGCGATGTGCTCTGCCTGACGCCCATCCCCTTCCCGGCCGACGGAGCGCGCGTGCTGCCGACCATTGACGGCACCGTCGAGAATCCCGACCTCGCCGGCCCCAAGGATGGTGCGAAGAAGGCTGTCACGACAGTGACGCAGGACAAAGCTTCGTAATGATCGCTTGGTTTGCCCGCAATGGCGTCGCTGCCAATCTGCTGATGCTCGCCATCATGGGAGCAGGCGCGTGGACGCTCTACCAGGACAAGATTCCGCTGGAGGTCTTCCAGGACATGCAGTCGCGGTACATCTCGGTGAATGTGCCCTATCCCGCGTCGTCGCCCGAGGAAACGGAAGAGACGATCGTGCTGAAGATCGAGGAGGCCATCCAGCAGGTCGGCGGCATCAAGCATGTGAACAGCACAGCCGGAAGTGGTGGCGGCAGCGTTTTCATCGAGGTCAATGAAGGCGAAGATCCGCGCCGCGTGATGGACGATGTGAAAATCCGCGTGGACGCGATCCCGAACTTTCCGGCGCTGGCCGAGAAGCCGATCATTCAGCACGAGGATTCGTTTCACTCCGTCATCACCGTCATCCTGAGCGCCGACATGGCCGAGCGCGATCTCAAGCGACTCGGCGAACAGACGCGCGATGAACTTGCGTCGCTGCCCGGCATCTCGCACGCGGACATCACGGGCGTGAGGAACGAGGAGATCGCCATCGAGATTCCCGAGGAGACGCTGCGGAAGCACGGCCTGAGCCTGGAGATGATCAGCAAGGCCATCCGCGAAAGCGCCATCGATATGCCGGCTGGCGTGGTGAAGACCGAGGCTGGGGATGTTTCCCTCCGCACGCGCGGACGCGCCTACACGGGCGAGGACTACGCGCGCATCCCGCTGCTCACACGGCCTGACGGCAGCAAGCTCACACTGGGCGAGATCGCCAAGATCATTGATGGCTTCACGGAGAATCCGCTGGTCACGCGGCTGAATGGCCGCCGCTGCGTGATGATCAGCGTCATGCGCGAGGGCAAGCAGAACGCCATCACGATTGGCGAGCGCGTGAAGCAATACATCGACGAGACAAACTCAAAGCTGCCCGGCGGCGTGCATCTCGACTACTGGAACGACCGGTCGAAGATCGTGAAGGGCCGCATCGACCTGCTGCTGCAAAATGCCAAGAGCTGCCTGATTCTCGTCTTCCTCTGCGTTGGACTCTTCCTGCGCCTTGAGGCGGTGATCTGGGTGGCTGTCGGCATGATCATGAGCTTCATGGGTGCCATCGCGCTCATGCCCTACATGGACGTCTCGATCAATCTATCGTCGCTGATGGGCTTCATTCTCGTGCTCGGCATCGTCGTCGATGACGCCATTGTGATCAGCGAGCACTGCGACCATCTGCGGCAGACGACAGGCCTGACGCCGCTGGAGGCGGCCATTGCCGGCACCCAGCGCATGGCCGTGCCGATCACGTTCGGCGTCCTGACGACCGTGATTGCGTTCCTGCCGATGGCGCTCGATTCGTCGGACTGGGGCTCCATGTTCAAGCCTATCGCGCTGATCTTCATCGCCGTGATGCTCATTGCTCTGGTGGAGACGAAGCTCATCCTCCCCAGCCATCTCGCGCATCCGTTTCTCGGGCGCGCGGGTGATTTGCTGGCGCCGATCCATCGTGCATCGGACGGAGCCTTGCGATGGTTTGTGCGCACCGTCTATGAGCCGACGATCCGCTTCAGCGTGAATCATTGCTACACGGTGTTGGCCGTGCTTTTCGGCGGGCTGATCGTCATACTCGGCCTCTATTTTGGTGGTCGCATCCAGACCACTTACTTTCCCCGCGTGCCGAGCGAGCGCATCGACTGCCGGCTCTCCATGCTCGACGGCACGCCGGTCGAGGTCACTGAGGCGCAGGTGGATCGCATCTACAAGATCGCCGAGGAGATTCAGAAGGAGTATGTGGGGCCAGACGGTCGGAGTGTGGTCAAGCACATCGTCGCCACCATCGGCACGACCATTTCATCAGGCCGCGGCGGATCGAGCAGCAGCGGCGGAGGCAGTCACATCGGCGGCGTCGTGATGGAGACTTACGGCCCGGAGGAACGCAGCCGGGATGCGAACACGGTCGAGATGTCGAACGAGTGGCGCAAGCGCATCGGCAGCATTGTCGGGGCAGAGGAACTGACCTTCCGCGCCGAGATCATGCGCGGCGGCGATCCCATCGACATCCAGCTCACGGGCACGGACCCGAAGGAACTGCTCTCCATGTCGGAGAAAATCAAAGAGCACCTCTCCACCTATCCAGCGCTCTTTGACATTAATGACTCGCTCGACTCCGGCCGGAATGAGATCCAGCTCCGACTCAAGCCCGAGGCACAGCAACTCGGAGTGACGGTGACTGATCTCGCGCGTCAGGTGCGGCAATCCTTTTACGGTGACGAAGTGCAGCGCATCCAGCGCGGCCGGAACGAGATCAAGGTCATGCTGCGGATGCCCAAAGACGACCGCAAGAATCTCGCCACACTCGACACGATGCGAGTGCGCACCGCCAGCGGACTCGAAGTGCCGTTTGGCCGCGTGGCGGAGGCGAAGGTCTTGAAGAGCTTCACCAGCATCAAGCGCGTGGATCGCAGGCGCGCGCTCAACATCACCGCCGACGCCGACAAGGCGACCATCGACGTGGCAGCCATGCGCCAGGAGTTGACCCAGTATCTCGACGAACTGCTCTCCACTCACAGCCACATCCGCTGGAGCTTCGAAGGCGAGGCCCGCTACCAGAAGGAGAGCCAGAGCCAAATGATCGTCTCCCTGCTCATCGTGCTGGCTGGGATGTATGGGATGATGGCGATCCCGTTCAAGAGCTACACGCAGCCGATGATCGTGCTGCTCGTCGTTCCATTTGGAATCGTCGGCTCGGTGATCGGTCACCTCTTCCACGGCTTGCCGCTCAGCATCATGAGTCTCTTCGGCATCCTCGGCGTCTGCGGCGTGGTGGTGAACGACACGCTCGTGCTTGTCGATGAGATCAACGACCTCAAAGCCAACGGCATGAGCTTGCGCGAGGCCGTGCAACGCGGCGGCGTGCTGCGCTTCCGCGCCATCTTCCTCACGCAGATCACCACCTTCTTCGGTCTCGTGCCGCTCATCTTTGACGGCACCTGGCTGGCGAAGGTGCTCCCCTTCCTCTTCAGCAATGGCGCGCAGAGCACGCACGCGCAGTTCCTCACGCCCGTCTCGGTGGCCATGGGCTACGGAAGTCTCTTTGCCACGGTCATCACGCTTTACCTCGTGCCGCTGTGCTACCTAGCCGTCGCTGACGTCCTCGGGTTGTTTCAAAGAAAGCCAGCCGCGCCTGACGGACCAACCGAAGCCGTCGCGGCCTGATGCTGGCTGAAAGGCAAAACGCCGCGCGCGCGTTCTCTCGCCTCCCATCATGACTGCACGCAGCCTTTTCATTTCCAGCGCCCTTCTTTTATCGACCGCTCTCGCCGACTGGCCCCAGTGGCGCGGCCCGAATCGCGATGGCGTCTCAACCGACACCACACCGATCACGGATGTGCTCCCTGCCGATGGCATGAAAAAACTGTGGGAGAGCGAGTTCATCCCGAGCGACCACTACGGCGGCCACGGCAGTCCGGTCGTCGTGGGTGAGCAAGTAATCTTGTCCGTGGTGTGGCATGAGCGTGTTCCGTCCGAGCAGCGCGAGATCGACACCGAGGCCATGCAGGCTCTCAATTACCGTGGCACCTCGCCCGAACTAGCAAAGAAGCTGGAGGCCGACCGTCTCTCGCTCAGCCCGCGTCTGCGCGGCGACAAGTTGGAGGAGTGGATCGTCGAGTGGCGGAAGAAGAACCTCACGCCCAAGGAGGACGTCTCGCTCGGGAGTTGGGTTGCCTCGCGGTTCAAGGCAGGCAAGACGGCGTTCGGTCTCGAATGGCTCGACAAGATCTCCAAGCAACAGGACAAGCCGTTTCCAACCGCCGATGCCTTCAAGAAGTGGCTCGATGACGAAGGATTCCCGGCTGAAATCAAAGAGAAGATGCTGACCATCGTGCCGAACACGATCAAGGTGGCGAAGGATGTGGTAATCTGCCTCGACCTGAACACAGGCAAGCGCGTGTGGAAGTTCGAGATTGAGGGAAAACCGACCGGTCGTAAATCCTCCAGTACGGCTGCCGTGGTCGAGGGCCGAGTGTACGCAATGTGCAGCACGCACTTGTATTGCCTCGATCAGAAGGACGGGAAGCCACTGTGGAAGGCCGCGCTGCCCGGCAATGGCCCCGGATCATCTCCTCTCGTGGCCGATGGCAAGGTCTTCGTCGCCGCCGGTCGTGCCGCTGCCTTTTCGGCGGCGGATGGAAAACTTATCTGGGAGCAGAAGGATGTGCGCGGCGACATTGCGAGCCCGACTCTGTGGACACCAGAATCCGGAAAGCCAGTGCTCGTCATCAACACAAACAACAACCTCAGCGGACTCGATCCCGCGACGGGCAAAGTGCTGTGGACTGTCGAAGGCGGTGGACAATCCACGCCCATCACCTCCGGCGGTTGGCTCGTCATTTACAGCGGGACCAAGGACGTGGGCCTCCGCGCCTACAAGCATCAAGCCGACGGCCCACCGAAGACGGCATGGTCAAACTTCTGGACGACTCTTCGCTACACCGGATCGCCCATCATCCATGAAGGCCACGTCTATCTCATGTGCGGCGGCAAGCATCAATGCATCAGCCTTGAAACCGGTGAGGTGAAATGGAAAAGCGATGCCAACAGCACCATCACGTCCCCGCTCCTGGCTGATGGCAAGATCATCGTGTATGAAAACAACGGCAGTCACCTTTCCATCCTCAAGGCCGACCCGGCTGGCTACCAGCAACTCGGCCGCGCAAAGGCCGAGGGAATGGGATGCACGTCGCCCGCACTCTCGAACGGTCGCATCATCGTGCGACAAAAGGAGAAGCTGGTGTGCTTTGACCTGCGACCTGTGAAGTAGCTGCTCGTGGCTACTTTGACTCTTGATCGTTGACCATCTGCCCAGGCAGGGGTTTTGCTTTGTCGGCAAAGCGGTCGAAGCGATTGGATAGAATCAGCAGCGTCGGTGCCCACAAGCCGATGAAGATGCCGAAGCGCTCGGCGTGCGCCCTCGTCTCGACATCATCACCACTGGCACCGCCCAAGAACCACCATGTCCAGATCGACAGGGCAATGGAAAGGATTCCAGCTTGGAAACAGATCGTGCTCATCACACGGCAGACATGAGGATTCATGCGGTAACAAATACCAACTTCAGCCGCCAAGGCCAAGCTTCTTCCTTGGACGTATCCGGCCTTTTCGTGGCCTGATCTTGTGGTGAGGCGTTGAGTTTCCGCTTGCGGCTTTAACTTTGTATTGCAAAGTCAAAGCCTATGACCACCCAGCAAACCGCGCTTGAGCACCTGCGCGTCATCCGCTCGCTTCTCGAAAAATCGCAGGTCTATCGCGCTGTCTCGGCACCTGCGGCCCTTTGTGGTGGCGTCCTCGCGCTCGCTGCTTCCTTCACCGCGTTCGATGCGACCCCAGTCAGCACAGATCCCTTTCTGGCTAAGTGGCTGACCATTCTAGCGATCACCACGGTCCTGAATTTCTTTCTTCTCCACCGCGAGGCTGTCAGTCGGTCGCAGCCCTTTTTCTCAGAAGGCATGAGGATGGCGTTGCGTGCGTTTCTGCCGCCGATGCTCGTGGGCGGTGTGCTCGGTATCTGCCTGATTTGCTTTCGTGGAGATGTGAACACAGGCTCACTCGTTTGGATTCTCTGCTATGCGCTGGCCCTGCTCTCCACCGCGCACTTCTCTCCGCGCTCGCTGGTCCGGCTCGGCTGGGCGTTTCTGATCGTTGGCGTCACTCTGACCATCTGGCATTTCTCCCAAACTCCCGTCACTGGACAAAACCACTCCGCGCTTTTCCTCGGCAGCACGTTCGGCCTCCTGCACATCGTGTATGCAGTGGCCGTTTTTGTCCGGAAGCCTACGACATCGACTCCAGCGGCATGATTGACTTCACCCAACTGGACAAGGTCATCCACGAGAAGGCCCGCCTGTCCATCATGACGCTGCTCGCTGGCCGGGACGACTGGAGCTTCCAGGATCTCAAGGCCGAGCTAGGCATGAGCGATGGGAATCTCATCACCCATCTGCGCATCCTGACGGGTGCGGGTTTCGTCGAGGAGGATCGGGATGAGTCTGGAACCCGGCCTCGTACGACCTACGAACTGACCAAGGCCGGAAGGAAGGCTTTTAAGGAGTACATCGACGTGCTTGAAGCCATCGTGCGCGCCACAAAGCCTCAGTAGCGGCTTCGTTTTGCCTTAAAGCTTTGCAATACAAAGTTAATCAACCCAACACCCATCCAAACATGAACATCACAACCGCCAAACATCACGGCATGTGCTTCGGCGTGCGCGACGCACTGCGAACCACGCACAAGCTAGCCGCATCCAAGCCCGTCACCGTGCTCGGCCAGCTCGTACACAATCCAGAAGTCGCCCGCCATCTGGCAGCAGTCGGAGCAAAGACGGGCGACCTCGGCGACAACGAGTCAGCGACTACACGCGATGTCGTCATCACAGCGCACGGAGCCTCGAACCAACAGCGGGAAGCCTGGAAAGCCGCTGGTCATCACGTCACGGACACCACCTGCCCGCTGGTGAGGAAAGCGCACGACGCGCTGGCATTGCTCGTCGCAGACAGCTTCTTTCCCGTGGTCATAGGCCAAGCCAGTCATGTCGAGGTGCGCGGATTGATTGGCGACTTCCCTCACGCTCTTGTCGCCCTGACCGAAGAGGAGATCGCCGCGGTCCCCGCGCGCGCGAAGATCGGAGTCATCTCGCAGACGACACAGCCGCTGGAGCTTGTTCTCCAACTCGTCGATCATTTGAAGAGCACGCATCCCACCGCCGAAGTGCGCTTCATGGACACCGTCTGCCATCCGACCAAGCAAAGGCAGGACGCGCTCACCGAACTGTGCCGGGACAACGAACTGATCGTGGTGGTCGGCGGTCGCAACAGCAACAACACACGCCAACTCGTCGAGAAAGCGCGAAGGCTCGGTCGCGACGCCATCCAGATCGAGAGCGCGGCTGAACTCCGGCCGGGATGGTTTCGTGGCATCCAAAACGTCGGCGTGACCGCAGGCACCTCCACGCTGGACGAAACGGTCGCCGCAGTCGTCGCCGCCATCCGGTGCATCGGTGCCGACATGAAGTCCTCACCGGCGCATGAGTTTCTGCGCATGGCGGCGCGCTTCGCCTGATTTCAAATCCCAACTCATTCTTCTCATGAACACACAACACTGGATCACTCACTTTGAGCAAAACGCCGCCATCACCCGCTGCATCACTTTGCCCACCGAAACCTGCACGCTCCCCGAGCACATCCGCCGGCCGCTCGCGCGCTCCATTGCCATCTTCCAGCTCGGAGAGTCGGGCGGTGGCACGAGGTTGCGGCGATATGCGCGTAAGATTGCGCCGTTGGAGCAGTTTCGCGGCTACATGCGCGCGATGGATTTGTTCGTCGCCGAGGAGCAGGGCCACGCCGCACTGCTCGGGCAATTGGTGGATCATCTCCGGGGCACGCGACTTCAGAAGCAATGGACCAATTCAATCTTCCGCACGCTGCGGGTGCTGGTGAACATCGAGTTCAATATCCAAGTGCTCCTCACCGCCGAACTCATCGCCGAAGTCTATTTTGGCAATCTCTACCTCCGAGTGAACGATCCCGCCGTGCGCCTCGTGTCGCGCAAGCTGCTCTCGGATGAGATGAAGCACCTCGTCTTTCAGCGCGAGTTCCTCGCCGAGCGGCTCGCCACGCTATCTCCGCTAATGCAGAGGCTCTGGCGATGGCAGTTCCAAGTGGTGCATCGCGTGACGACGCGGGTCGTGGCGTGGGATCATGCGGACTGCTTCCGTGCCATTGGATTGCCGCCCGCTGATTTCCGGAAGCGTGCCACAGCCGCCATCGCTCGGTTCAGTGCCCGGCTCTGGCAGCGGGTTGATGACCTGGCCGGTGAATCCGAAAAAACTCTCAAAACTTCGGCCTTCCCGGCACGTTCCACATGATCTACCCTTCCCCACCATGTCCAACCACATCCCTCTCAGCTTGTTGATTGCACTGTCCATCTCGGCTCCCGCCATTGCACAGGAACCCACGCCGAAGCCCGCCGCGCCCACTCTCACCCAGCAACAGGTGGACTCCATCGTGAAGCAGCTCGCGGAGCTAGAGAAGTCCATCGCCGAACAGCGCGGCACGAATCTCGGCGCGATCATCCAGAAGCTGCGCGCAGGAGCCGCCAGTGATGCAGCCGCGCTCGCGCTCTACGAGGACTGCGAGACGCTCAATGCCGACCGCCGTGCTCTGACCCGCGACGACAAGAAGGCACGCGAAGACCAGATCAAGCGCCAGTCCGACCGCAACAAGGACAACAAGGCCGCCGTGGTTAAGGAGGAGGGCGACTTCGGCACGGCCGTGAGACTCCAGTTGCGCTACCTCGCGCTGACCTTGCAAGCACACGAGGCGAAGGACATGGAGACCGTGCTCCCGGAACTCAACGCCTACATCCAGGACGTCGTGGCCAATGCGGAGAGCCTCAAGGGTCGGGCTGGCGCCTACCTCAGCGGGGCGATTCGTGCCGGAGGCGGTCGCCGCGGTGGTGGTGGCGACGGCAATCCATTCGTCGCCGCCTTTCAACTCGATCACTACCTCGACAGTCCTCGT
>Ga0075163_10004243_pt1 | contig 19227 bp, 19 predicted proteins | sample JI1023141ADNA_FD_71478 | JGI IMG/M metagenome (GOLD analysis project Ga0075163, IMG submission 71478) | Wastewater effluent complex algal communities from Wisconsin, to seasonally profile nutrient transformation and Carbon sequestration -... | ecosystem: Engineered > WWTP > Effluent > Algae...
CCGCGACTGGAACACGGTGCTGCGCACCCATGACGACCCGCCCCCGGTGGCCGGGCCGGTCACCCCGGTGGTGGCGACCCTGTGCGCCGATGCCGGCGTCCTCGCCCGCGCCCAGGGGTGCTGGCTGGGTCAGCTTGCGGGGGATGCGCTGGGCAGCCAGGTGGAGTTCGAGTCGCCCGCCCGCATCGCCAACACGTGGCCCACGGGTGTCCGAAAGATCAAGGATGGCGGCACCTTCAACACGATCGCCGGCCAGCCCACCGATGACTCGGAGCTGGCCATCGCCCTCGCGCGCACGCTCGTGGCCGAGGGTCGGTACGACGCCGACGCCACCGCCGCCGCCTATGCCGGCTGGCTGGAGAGCCGTCCTTTTGATATCGGCACCACCACCCGGCAGGCCCTCCAGGCGGCCCGGCTCGCCGTGCAGCACGGCACGGCCGCCGCAGCGCCCGCCCGTGCAGCGGCCAACGCCAGCAGCCAGGCCAACGGGGCGCTGATGCGCGTCAGCCCACTGGCCATCGCGGGCGCCTACTGGCCCGAAGCTGCGCTGTGCGCCGCCGCCCGCGCCGACGCCGCCCTCACCCACCCCCACCCGGTCTGCCAGGACGCCAACGCCCTCTTTGCGCTCACCATCGCCTTCGCGATTCGCACCGGCGCCTCGGCCGAGGCCACCTGGGCCCACGCCTGCGCCCGGGCCGAAGCGCTCAAGCTCCACCCCGATGTGCGCGCCACCCTGGCCGAAGCCGCCGAGGGCCCGCCACCCGACTGCATGCAGCAGCAGGGCTGGGTCCGAATTGCTTTGCGAAACGCGCTCTTCCAGCTTCGGACGGCCACCACCTTCGAGGCGGCGCTGGTGGACACCGTCGGCCGCGGCGGCGACACCGACACCAATGGCTGCATCGCGGGCGCCTTGTTGGGTGCGGTCGTGGGTCGCGATGGCATTCCGGTCACGTGGCGGCGCCGCGTGCTGACCTGCCGGCCGATTGCGGGGCTGCCCGTGGTGAAGCAACCTCGCCCACCCGCGTGTTGGCCCATCGACGCCCTGGTGCTGCCCGAGCGCCTCCTGGCGGTGCAGCCGTGAGCCACCCGCGCGATCGCTTCCTGACCATCTATGGCCGCAAGCCCGTGCTCGAAGTCCTCGAAGATCAGGCATTGCCCATCGAGCGGGTGCTGGTGGCCCACGGCGCCGATGGCCCGGTCATCGCCGCCATCTTGCAGGCAGCCCGCGCCCGCCGGGTGACGGTCCAGCGCGTCACCCCCGCGGAGGTCACGCGCCTCTCCCGCAACGGCCGCCAGGATCAGGGCGCCGTGGCCGACGTGCGCGCGCCCCGCATGGCGGCGCTCGAGACCGCCCTGGAGGGCGACCTGGGCCTGGCCCCCACCGCCCACCTGTTTCTGCTCGATGGCCTGACCACGCCCGGCAACATTGGCCTCATCCTGCGCACCGCCACCGCGGCCGGCTGCGAGGGCATCATCCTGCCGCGCAAGGGCTCGCCCGAAGTGGGCCCCCTGGTGATCAAGGCCAGCGCTGGCGTGGCCTTCAAGGCGCCCATCCTGCGGACCGCGACCGCACTGGAAGCCGCCAACCTCTTGAAGAGCAACGGTTTTCTGCTCTTTGGTCTCCAGGCCGACGGTACCGATCTCTACGCCCTTGAGTTGCCGCCGCGGGTGGTCTTTGTGCTGGGCAACGAGACGACGGGCATCAGCCCCGAGGTCGCGGCGTGCCTCGATGGCACCGTGGCCATCCCGATGGCAGGTGGGGTGGAGTCGCTCAACGTCGCCGTGGCGGCCGCCGTGGTGGCCTACGAGCTCACCCGTCGGCGCCGGGCCAGCCGTGCCGCGGTGTCCTGACCAAAGTAGTCCTTGAGCACCGCGTAGAGCTCCGGCTGCTTCGCCTCCAGTGCCAGGGGCTGCTCAAAGAACGACTCGGTGGCCACCGCAAAGAACTCGGCCACATCCGTGGCGCCATAGAGGTCGAGCACCTGCTTGCGCCCCCGCGCGGCCTGCCGACGCAGCTGCTGGTAGGCCCGCGTCATCACCTTGAACCACCGCGCACCGGTGATGGTGTTGGGCAGCGGCGGCGTGCCGTCCACCACGCCATCCTTCATGTCGAGCTTGTGAGCAAACTCGTGGAAGACGAGGTTGTGGCCGTCGGTGGCGCTCTGCCCACCCGACAAGGCGCTGCGCCAGGACAGCACCACCGCCCCTCCCATCCGCGCATGACCCAGCACCGGCACTTGCTCCTCCCCCAGGAACGTGGCGCCAGCGCGAGCTCGCGGCAGGCGGTAGCCCTCCGGGTAAATGACGATGGTCTGCACGTTCTCGAAGTAGTTGTGCTTGAGGCCCAGCAGCAGCAGGGCCGCCTGCGCGGCGATCGTCACCCGCATCTCATCGGTGACCTCCAGGCCCGCGCCGCCGGCCCAGTCCTTCTCGGCCACCAAAACACGTGTAATGTCGAGGATTTGCTTGCGCTCGCTGTCGTCGAGCCAGCCCCAGAACGCCACATTGTGCTCCAGGTAGCCTGGCCACAGGGTGGGCATGGGGGCTTCGAGGAGGGCGCGCCGGCGGCGGCGTCGGAGCCAGGCGAAGATCATGGGCGCATCATGACGGGTGCGGCGGCCGATGCAAGCCCGGCGCGCCGGATCAGGTCAGGCGACCCGCGCGGTGAGCACCCACCCTTGTTCCGGCGGCGCGATGTCGATGCCGCAGCCGATTTCGGCCGTCCACCCCAACATGCTGAGGCGCAGGTCGCGGTCGCCTTGCATCTCGGAGAAGCCCACGTGGCCCTCCAGGCAGGGCATGGCGCGCAGCAGGGGCACCAGCGCCCGATCTCGCCGCAGGCGCGCGCGGCGCACCACGTTGCCCACGTCGGTGCGCTTGATGCCCAGGTGATCGGCCACCTCGGGGTAGCCCATGGCCTCCACTTCCACCAGAATCAGGGCGGCGCGCTCCAGGCGAGGCAGCGCATTGACGGCCTCCAACACGGCATCCCGCAGCGCCATGGCCAGCGCCATGCGCTGAGCCCGCACCATGCGGCGCTCCGGATCACCCCCATCGGTCGCCCGCGGCCACAGCTCTTCCGTGCCCTCCGCGGACCGATCGTCCATGGTGCCGCGGTACTCGGGGCGGCGCCGCCGCAGGAAGTCGATGGTGCGGTGATCGGCGATGGAGAGCAGCAGGGCGTAGCGCACCGTGTGGTGCTCGCGGTTGGCCCCCCGCAGGAGTTGCTGGATGGCCAACGCGCTTGTGGCCACCAAATCAGCCACTTCTTCGGTATCCGGATCGTGACCACACGCCGACAACCGCCGCCGAATGCGCCCGGCGAGGCGCCGCTGGAGCACGTCGAACACAAACGCGGCGAGCGGCTGGGTGCGATAGCCGAGGTCGAGGCAGCCGTTGAGCACACACTCGAAGCTGTAGATGGTGTCCACTTCGGGGCTGGCGGCCACCCGCATCAGCAGCTCCAGCACCGCGCGGCGGCGGGCCTGGCGCTCTTCATCGCCCGCTTCGCGCAGCAACCGGCCGCGCACCGCCGTACAGAAGCGGCGCAGCGCGGGGGCAATCACCAGCGGGGGGCTGGCCAGGGGCGGCTCCAGACCTTCGGCCCAGGTGGCAACGGGGGCTTCCGTGTGCGACGTCGCGTTCATCGGGCACCTCCACGGCGGCGGACCAGCGCGAGCACAATCAGGAAACCCAGGAAGGCACCGGAAGGCGCGGGATCGGTGCCCACCGCGCAGCCGCCGGAACCACCCACTGTGCTCAACGGCACGGGATCCGCGGTGCGGGAAGGGCTGGGGGCCGGCTCCTCGGCGGCCATCGGGGGCGCAGCCACCGCCACGGGCGGCGCGGCGTCATCTTCGAGCGGCGGAGACTCAATGGGGGCATCGTCGCTGTTGTGGGAGCGGGGCTTGCCCGGGCTCATGTCGTAGGTGCCCTTGGCGGGCTCAAAACCGGGGAGCGGACCCTCGGGCCCGGCGCCGACGTCCGGCAGGTTGGGATCCACCGGCGGCGCGCCGCCAATGACCTTGGGTACGGGCAGGATGAAGGCCACCATGCCGCTGTGATCCGCGCAAAACGCCTCCGGGCTGATGGCCTCGTCTTCGAGACCCGCGTCCTGGGCGATCTGCACGATCTCGTCGTCCATGGAGATCAAGCCGGCGGGCGCCCCGATCAGGCGGCCTTCACCCACGCAATCTATCATGGGTTCGATCACGGACTGGGCCTGAGCCGTCCCCGCGAATCCGACCAGTATCCCGATCAGCCAACTGTAGCGTCCCATGTGCTCTCCCTCCTCCCGTCGCCGTCAGCCAGCGAACGGTGCTCCCAAAGCGGGGAGGCCTGCAAGACTGGAACCACCCTTCCCAGTCACCGTAACGCGTTGATTATATAGCGCTATTTTCCGAAGTGTCCGCTCGTTCGTCGCCGAACACCTCGCACACATCGCCGTGGAGACCGATCGGTTCGGATCGCCCTCAGTCGCCGCGTCGGCTCGCCGGTGATTTCGGGCGGCCTGACAAAAGCGCTGGCCTCAATTGGTTGCGAACCCCGAAAAAAATAAGTAGAAGGGCGCCGCAATCATGCACTCGCCCGTCCGATTTTTGAGGGCGCTGAGCGGCGAGAAATTGCGGGCTGGCTGTGGCGACCCCCACAGCGCTACCCGCCAGTGCAAGGAGAATGTCGATGAAGAGCATCAAGCTTGGTCTGGCGTCCGTGGCCCTCCTCCTCTCCGCCTGCGGCGGCATGGGCAAGCTGGGCGCCCTGGCCGGTGTCCCCCAGACGGAAGAGGTCGAGCTCAACGTGGCGACGGTTTGCCCCGCCTGCAGCGCCGAGAGCCAGGCGACCATCAATCCCTTCACCGAGCCGGTCAAGTACACCAAGGTCGGCGACGCGGAGATCGACACCTTCGTGGAGTCCTCCAACAAGCTCTACGGCTCCGTCCTGGTGGCCGAGAAGCTCATGGAGGTCAGCAAGACCGCTGCCGGCGGTGGCGCCGTGCAGGGCTTCAAGGATCAGAACGAGCCCGTCAGCCTCGCCAAGGGCCTGCTGGAGGCGGCCACCAAGGACGCCCCTGCCCTCATCTCGAGCGGTGCCGGCCTCGTGACCTCGGCCCCCACCAAGTTCATCGGCCCCAAGGCCATCGTGCTCCCCACCGTGGTCGAGCAGCTCAACCTCTCCATCGAGCGCCTGAACATTGCCCAGGGCAAGATCACGGGCATGATGGGCGGCAGCGACGTTGAGGGTGCCGAGCAGGCTCCTCCCCCCGCCGCCGAGTAGTTCGCCCCTGCCCCGGCGTCCTGCTGGGGCCACGGATACTCCTCCGCTGGTCTCTTCCGTTTCCCTGCAGTCAACCCGGCCGCAGAACCAACCCAATCTCCGCTGCAACGTCCAAAGCTGACGCCACTGCCTCGGGCGGCTGGCCCGACTGGGCGACCGCCTCCGCCACCGACAAGCCGTCGTGGGTGACCTTCAGCGCAAACAGCAGGGTGGGCGTACCCACGTAGTAGCAGGGATTGCCGGTCGCCGGGCGCCGGAAAACCAGTGCCATTTCGGGCACTTCGGCAGTGGGCAGGGGCGGCCGCGCCCCCCGAGACCAGGCCGTCATGAAGCTCGCCACTGGCCAGGGCCACTCCAGGACCTGGAGCGTCGGGTTCAAGATCGGCGCGGTAAGCGCGTAGGCTTCAGGGATCTGGGTCTCATCCCGGTTGGTCTGAAACAGGCTCCACTCGAGCTCTGCCACCGCCACATGAAAGGGCTGCACCGTGGGATCCCCGTCCTCGATGCGAGCGGCCAGGTAGCCCGGAAAGCCCGCCGCCGCTTCGCCGAGCGCCCAGTGGGCCGGCGGGCACGCGGCCAGGTAGCCCTCAAACAGCGCCTGCCAGCCGGGCGTGTCCTCGGTGGCGCCCAGAAGCTGGCAACAGACCTCCAGCCGCCCCGTGACCGCCGCGTGGACGTGCCCGCGAATCATGCGTCGGTAGATGGCCAGCCGGGCCGCGTCGGCCCCCAGCTCGGCCGCCACTTCGCCCAGCGGGCGTAGATTCTTGACGGCCGCATGCAGCGCGTGCTGGATGGACTCAAGCGTCATCGGGGGTCGCCTGACCGGGCGTGCACCCCGCGCGCCACTGCCCGCACCCGGTCGTGCTCGGCCAACAGCTGGTCGAGGCCAGGGATGTCGTTGTCCCACTCCAGCAGCGTGGAGACCGGCCCGGTGCGCGCCAGGGTGTAGGCGTACAGCTCGAGCACGGGATCCACACAGGGCGCACCGTGGGTGTCGATGATGACATCGCCCAGATCGTGGTGGCCGGCCATATGAATCTGAATGACCCGGTCCAGCGGCAGTGCATCGATGAAGGCGTGGGGGTCGTAGCCGTGGTTGCGGCTGTTGACGTAGACGTTGTTCACATCCAGCAACAGCCCGCAGTCGGCGCGCTCCACCAAGGCGGTCAGGAACTCGGCTTCACCCATCTCCGACGCACCGAACTGCACGTAATAGCTCGGGTTTTCGAGTGCAAAGGGCACATCGGCGATGCGCTTGACCTGCTGCACCCGCCCCACGACGTGGTCCAGGGCCTCGCGGGTGAAGGGCATCGGCAAGAGGTCGTGGTACTCCACCCCGAAGGCGGAGCTGAAGCAGAGGTGGTCGGAGAACCAACGCGCGCCTGTGGTCCGAATCAGCTCGCCGAGGGCCGCCAGGTAGGCCTCATCCAGCGGGCTGACGCTGCCAATGGACAGCGCGGTGCCATGCAACACCACCGGCCAGGTGGCCGCCGCTTGTTGCAAGATGCGGTGCGCGCGGCCGCCATCCCCCATGAAGTTCTCGGTGAGAATCTCAATGAAATCGATGCGTTCGGGCTCGCCGAAGATCGACTCCCAGTGGGGCCGGCGCAGACCCACCCCGTGGCCCAGGTCAGCTACCCGCACGCCGGACTCCTTTGGAGGCGGCCTCAGCCGCCGCAGCTCTTCTCACCACCGCAGCTCTTCTCGGTGCCGTTCTCGCCTTCGACCCCCTCGGCATCGAGGCCATCGGCTTCGACGCTCTTGACCGCCTCGGCAGCGGCCTTTTGGAGAGCCTCGGCGGCCTGGCGCTGCGCTTCGTCGAGGCCATCACCGAGTGGGGCCTCGGAGGCGGGTGCAGCGGCTTCGGCGGCGGGCACGGCTTCAGAGGCGGGCGCGGCTTCGGAGGCAGGCGCCAGCGCGGCCATGCCAGTTTCGGTCGTCGGTTCGGGCTGGGCTCCGCCACACCCCGCCAAGGCCAGGGCGCTCAAGCTGATGCCCAGGGCCAGACCACTCAACGTGCGTATGCGACCCACCTGCATGGTCGGTGTTCCTTCCATCTCGCGCTGGTTGAACAGGACCATCCGCGCGGGTTGGCCCAAAAACTGAGTCAGAGCGGGCCCTTACGTGAAGAGCCCGCTCTGACCCTGGCCTCATCAGCCGCCGCAGCTCTTCTCGCCGCCGCAGCTCTTCTCACCGCCACAGCTCTTCTCGCCGCCGCCTGCACCCTCGCTACCGGGGGCCGCCTCCATGGCCTCCGTGGCGGGCGCAGCCTCCATCGGAGCCGCCTGGGAGTCAGGCCCGGCCTGCTGGGCCCCACCACAACCACCGAGGGAGAGCGCGCCCAGGCCGAGGCCCAGAGCGACCGAGTGCGTTACGAGCTTCTTGCCGAAGTGCATGGATGACCCTTTTCCTATCAAGCAACCGTGAAGCGAACCGCCACGCCCCGGGCGCGCCGAAGCGCCGGGGCGGACCCGGGAACGTTCACCGCATTTCATCCCGAAAAGCAAGAGGGTGTCCCGCATCGCCCTCAAGCCGTGCGGACCGGGCGGTCCCACGGCCCGAAGCGCCCAACAATCGTTGACGGCCCGGGGACGCCAGGGCAAGCTGGGCGGCCGACGACGGAGGGACTCAATGCACGACAAAGCGGTGGTGACCTGCGCGCTGACTGGGGTGCTCACCAACCCGGCCCAGCACCCCGTGCCGGTATCGCCGGCGGAGATGGCGGCCGAGGCCCGGCGCGCTTTTGAAGCGGGCGCCACCGTCATGCACTGCCACTTCCGCGATCAGCGCCCGGGCATGGGTCACCTGCCCTCGTGGGAGCCGGATGTGGCGGGCGCCATCTGCGAGGCCATCCGCGCGGCCTGTCCCGGGGTGATCCTGAACCTCTCCACCGGGGTCATCGGCGCGGACATCCGTGGGCCGGTGGCGTGCCTGGAGCGGGTGCGGCCCGAGATGGCTGCGCTCAACGCGGGTTCGCTGAACTACCTCAAGACGCGGGCGGGCGGGCAGTGGGCGTGGCCGCCGATGTTGTTTGACAATCCGGTGGACAAGGTCAGCCGTTTCCTCAATGAAATGAGGCGTTTTGGCGTGATGCCCGAGTGCGAGTGCTTCGATACGGGCATCGTGCGCAGCATCAGCATGTTCACGCAGGTGGGGCTCCTGCCTCGCCCGGTGCATGTGTCCCTCGTGATGGGGGTGGCCTCGGGCATGCCCGCCAAGGCCGCCTGGCTGCCGCTGCTGGTGGATGAGCTGGACGACGGCGTGGAGTGGCAGACCATCGCCATCGGCCGCCAGGAAATCTGGGCCGTCCACGCCCGCACCGCCGAGCTGGGGGGCCAGCTGCGCACCGGCGTGGAGGACACCTTCTACCTGCCCGATGGCACCCGTGCTTCGGGCAACGGGCCGCTCATCGAGGCGCTGGTCCAGATCGCCCGCGACCGTGGCCGGGAGCCGGCTTCTCCCTCTGAGGCCCGCGCCATTCTGGGGCTGGCGACGTGCTGAGGCCGCGCTCCCCGGGGCCGGTCCTGGGCACTCGCATCGATCGCCAGAGCGCCACCTACCAGGCCAACCACGCCGCCAACCTGGCCTCCGTGCACACGCTGGCTGGCCACCTGGCCCGCGCTCGGGAAGGGGGTGGCGAGAAGTACAACAGCCGCCACATCGAGCGCGGCAAGCTGCTGCCCCGCGAGCGGGTGGAGCGCCTGCTCGACCGCGATGCCTACTTCCTGGAGGTGGGCGCGCTCGCCGGCCTGGACACCGGCCCCGGCGTGAAGCCGGGCGCCAGCATCGTGGCCGGCGTGGGGGTGGTGAGCGGGGTGGAGTGCCTCATCAGCGCCACCGAGAGCACCATCAAGGGCGGCGCGATGAACAGCTGGTCGGTGCAGAAGAGCCAGCGCCTCGCCGAGATCGCCGAGTCCAACGGCCTGCCCACCATCAACCTCATCGAGTCTGCGGGCGCCGATCTCCCCCAACAGGCTCAGATTTTTGTGCCCGGTGGGCGCGGCTTTCGCGATCTCACCCGGGCCTCCAAGGCCCGCCAGCCCACCGTGTGTCTCGTTTTTGGCAGCTCCACTGCGGGCGGTGCCTACATCCCCGGCATGAGCGACTATGTGGTCATGGTGCAGGATCAGGCCCGGGTCTACCTGGCTGGCCCGCCCCTCGTGAAGATGGCCACCAACGAGGATGCCGACGAAGAGAGCCTGGGCGGGGCCTTGATGCACAGCCGCCAGAGCGGGGTGAGCGACTACCTGGCCCGCGACGAGGTCGATGCCCTCCGCCTGGGCCGCGAGATCATGGCGGGTCTGCGGTGGCGCAAGCAGGGCGGCGAGGCGGCCTTCCTGGCCGATCCACCCACCCATGATCCTGAGGAATTACTGGGCATTGCGTCCCCCGACATCCGCGTGGGCTTCGATGCCCGCGAGGTCATCGCCCGTGTGGTGGATGGATCGCGCTTCAGCGAGTTCAAGCCCCTGTATGGCCCCACGCTGGTGACAGGCTGGGCGTCGGTGCATGGCTACCCGGTGGGCATCCTGGCCAACCAGGGCGTGCTCTTTGGCGAAGCCGCCGAAAAGGGCGCCCAGTTCATCCAGCTGTGCAACCAAAAGTCGGTGCCCCTGCTGTTTCTGCAGAACATTACCGGCTTCATCGTGGGCACCCGCTACGAGCAGGAGGGCATCATCAAGCAGGGCGCCCGCCTCATCAACGCGGTGAGCAACAGCACCGTGCCCGCCATCACCATCATGATGGGCGCCAGCTACGGCGCGGGCAATTACGCCATGTGTGGGCGGGCTTACGAGCCCCGCTTCCTCTTCTCGTGGCCCAACCACCGCATTGCGGTCATGGGCGGTGAGCAGCTCGCCGGCGTGTTGGAGATCGTCAAGCGGGGCGCCGCCGCCCGCACCGGGACGGCGGTGGATGAAGCTGAGCTCGCCATGACCAAGACCATGTTGACCCGCCAGATCGACAAGGAGAGCAGCGCGTGGTTTGCCACCGCCCGGCTCTGGGACGACGGCGTGATCGACCCGCGCTCCACCCGCGATGTGGTGGGCATTTGCCTGTCCACCGCCCACACGCGGCCGGTTGAGGGCACGATGGCCTTTGGAGTGTTTCGCCATTGAGCGCCCAGCACACCGACCAGAGCACCAGCCCCGTGGCCCCGCGCCGCATCACCAAGGTCCTGGTGGCCAATCGCGGCGAGATCGCGCTTCGAGTGATGCGCACGTGCCGCGCACTGGGGCTGAGCACGGTGGCCGTCTACAGCGACGCCGACGCCCACCTGCCCCACGTGGCCAGGGCCGACGAGGCCATCCGCATCGGGCCTGCGCCGGCCGCTGACTCCTACTTGAAGGTCGAGGCGATCTTGGAGGCGGCGCGCCGCACCGGAGCCGACGCCATCCACCCCGGTTACGGATTTCTGTCTGAAAACGCGGACTTCGCCGAGCAGGTAGAGGCCAGCGGCCTGACCTTCATTGGCCCGCGCCCGGCCTCCATGCGCGCCATGGGCAACAAGGCCGCCGCCCGCCAGCTCATGGCCGCCCGCGGGGTGCCCGTGGTGCCCGGCTACGACGGGACCGACCAGACCGACGCCCGCTTTGCCGCAGAGGCCGCCCGCGTCGGCTACCCGGTGTTGGTGAAGGCCGCCGCCGGGGGTGGGGGCAAGGGCATGGCCATCGTGGCCGCCGCCGACGCGCTGCCCGCCGCCCTCGCGCAGGCCCGCCGGCTGGCGCGCGCCGCCTTTGGGGACGACCGCCTGCTGCTGGAAAAGTACCTCCTGGGCCCCCGCCACGTGGAGGTGCAAATCCTCGGGGACGGCGAAGGGCGGGTGCTCCACATCTTCGAGCGCGAGTGCAGCATCCAGCGCCGCTTTCAGAAGATCATCGAAGAGACGCCCTCCCCCGCCCTCGATGGGGACCAGCGCGCAGCGCTGTGCGCCGCCGGGGTGGCTGCTGGTGAGGCCCTGGCCTACCGGGGCGCCGGCACCGTTGAGTTCATCCTCGACGCCGAGGGCGCCTTCTACTTCCTGGAGGTCAACACGCGCCTCCAGGTGGAGCACCCCGTCACCGAGCTCGTCACCGGGCTGGACCTCGTCGCCTGGCAAATCCGGGTGGCGCGCGGCGAGCCCCTGCCCACTCAGGCGGCAATCCAGACCCACGGCCACGCGCTGGAGTGCCGGCTCTATGCCGAGGATCCGGCTCGGGATTTCCTGCCATCCACGGGTCACCTGGCTCTACTCGAGCTGCCTGAGGGGCCTCACGTCCGGGTGGATGCAGGCGTCGCCGAGGGCAGCGAAGTCTCGGTGTACTACGACCCGCTGTTGGCCAAAGTGGCGGTTTGGGGCGCCGACCGGGGTGAGGCCATCGACCGCATGGTGGGCGCGCTGCGCCGCACGCGCGTGGGGGGTGTGACCACCAACCGGGCGCTGCTCCAGGCCGTGCTCGCTCACCCAGCCTTTGCACAGGGAGCCACCACCACCGGCTTTCTGGGGCAGCACTTCCCTGCCTGGGCCCACCCCGATGAGACCGAAGCCGAGCTGCGGCGCGCCGCTGTCGTCGTGGTGCACCGCGCCCTGCTCCGGCGCCAGGCAGGCCACCTCCCCACGCTGCCTGGCGGCTTTCGCAACAACCTCTGGCGGGGCCAGGTCGAAAGCGTTTCGAGCGACACAAACACCTTTGAAATCGAATACTTCGACCGAGTGGATCACCACGAGGTGCGCTGTAGTGGCCGGACGTTGCGGGTGCGCGGCGTCACCACCGAGACGCGGTTCCGCGCCGAGGTGGAGGGCCACCAGCAGAGCTACCGCGTGGTTGTCGACCCCAACCCGCACGCCGAATCAGCCTTCGCCTGGGTGGCCGACGCCGACGGCGTAACGCGCTTCCGCCGGCGCCCGCGCTTCCCCGTGGCCGACGCCACCGAGGAGGCAGGCGGGTGTGTGGCACCCATGCCCGGGCGCGTGGTGCAGGTGCCCGTGGTGGTGGATCAGCACGTCACCCAGGGCCAGGTCCTGGTGGTGCTGGAGGCCATGAAGATGGAGCAGGCGCTCCTCGCCCCCCACGAGGGCCGGGTCACCAGCGTCCACTGCGCGGCCGGCGAGCTGGTGCAGGCCGGTGCCGTGTTGGTGGTCATCGCGCCCGCCTCTTCCGAGGCTTAAGCGGCCTCGCGGTCGCGGTCCGAGTCGTCCCAGCCCGCCCACCGCTCCCTCGCCGCGCGCGCAACGCGTCCTGCCCCACCTCCCCGGAAAACCGAGCGCGACATTTCTGGGCTTATCCGGGCGCTTGCGTCACAATGCGACGGATTGATGAACGAGGATTGCCCATGCGGATGCGCTTGAGCCTGATCTCGAGCCTGACCCTGCTGGCTTGCCAGGGCCCTGGAGACGCGCCTCGGGCGCCTGCGCCGGGTGGAGCGGTGGTCAGTGGCCGACCGGGCGACCCCCCCCCGCCCCGAACCGGGCCCGCCGAGCCGGCGCCGAGTACGGCCGAGGCACCCAGCACGGTGGATGCGCCCGCTTCCGAGCCCGCACCGGTGCCCGAAGTGGCCGCCGAGCCCGTCGCGGTGGTGATCACCCCCATCGAGGTGCCTCGCAGCGGGCGCGTATTGCGGGTGGGCAAAGACGCCCAGTACCCCGACCTCGCGGCGGCCCTGGCCGAGGCGGCCGAGGGCGACGAAATTCGCCTCCGCGCCGGCCGCTATCCCGGTGGCATCACGATCGACAAGGCCATCACGCTGGCGGGCGAAGGTCAGGCCTCCGAGATCATCCTCGAAGCCGCCGACACCGCGGTCATCACCTTTCAGGCCGACGTGGGCCGCATCGCCGGCCTCTCGCTGCGACAAACCGGGGGCCGCGCCTACGCCCTCGACATCACGCGGGGCCGCCTCCACCTCGATCGGTGTGACATCCAGTCCGCCGATCGGGCGGGCATCGGCATCCACGGCGACGCTGATCCTCTGATTGAGCGCACCCGCATTCACACCACGGGCGAAGGCGGCGTGTTTGTTTACGGCCGCGACGCCCGCGGCGCCTTGGTGGACTGCATCATCGAGCAGACCGCCAAGGCCGGCGTGGAGATCAAGGACGGCGCCGATCCGGTGCTCCTCCGCAACCAGATTGTGGACTGCGCTGACACCGGCGTCCTCATCCACCGCGACGGCCGAGGCACGCTGGAAGGCAATGAGATCGCCCGCAACAAGCTGGCCAACGTCGAAGTGACCCAGGGGGCGCGGCCGGTCCTGCGAGCCAACCGCATCTACGGCGGCGAAGCGGGCATTCTCATCCACAACCAGGGCCGGGGCACCATCGACGACAACGAGATCTTCCAGAATCGACTCTCGGGCATCGAGGTGAGCGACGGCGCGGATCCCAAGGTCCGCCGCAACCGCATCTACGACAACGAGGAGAATGGCATCCTGGTGCACAGCAAGGGCTGGGGCACCTTCGAAGAGAACGACGTCTATCACAATAAGCAGGCTGGCATGAAGGTGCGCGAGGAGAGCCAGCCGGTGGTGCGGCAGAACCGCTTCCACCATGGCCTGGACATCGGCGTGCTGGTGGTGGAACGCGGCCTGGGCACCTTCGAGCGCAATGAGCTCTACGAGAACGCAGGCGCCAACATCGCAGTCCGCACGGGCGCCAACCCAACCTTTGAGGCCAACAAGATCCGCGACGGCCGCGAGAGCGGTGTGTTGATCTCCCTCGGCGGTCGGGGTGTGTTCCTGCACAATGACATCTACGGCAATGACATGGCCGGGGTGGAGATCAAGAGCAATGGCCGCCCCATGCTCAAGGACAACATCATCCACGATGGCAGCCAGAGCGGCATCTTCATCTACGATGAGGGTGGTGGCATGTTTGAGAGCAACACCATCGAGGGCAATGCCTTCGCCGGCGTTGAGATCAAGGGCGGCGCCAACCCTACGATGAAGGCCAACACGGTGCGCGACGGGGAGCAGGGGGGCATCTACATCCACTCCGACGGCCGCGGCGTGTTGATGGATAACATCGTGGAAGGCAACAAGAAGTCGGGCATCGAGGTGCGCCAGGCCGAGGCCGAGGTCCGCCACAACACCGTGCGCCGCAACGGGGCCTACGGTATTTGGGTCCATGAAGCCGGCGCCGGCGTGTTCGAGGAAAACATCACCGCCGAGAACCAGGACGGTGATTGGTTCATTGACCCCGACAGCACCCTCGGTGTCAAGGGCGGCCCCAAGACACCCTGACCGGATCCACCACGCGGTCGTCGGGCGGTGGTTCCGCGGGGAGCGACCGTCCGCAGGCGGTGGCGGTCATCCAGCCGGCGCCGCTTTCGGCTGATCTGACCGAGCTGTTCCGGCGGGCAGTGGCCGGGGCGGGGGGGAGATGGGTGGAGCGGTGCGTGTCGTCCTGGATACCCTCTGGGCGGGGGAGTGGCCGGCGGCCGTGAGCGCAGAGGTCGAGGCGTTTCTGGGTGAGGTCATCTTCCAGGCAGGTTTGCGGGCGGCGGCCGAGGCCAAGGCGGCGGCGGCCGCAGTCGCCCTGGCTGCTTGAGGCGCCCGGCGCCCGGTCGCTCACGCCGGATCGGTGGTCTCGACCACCCTGCTGTCATGATTTCTGCTCCGATCGGTGGTCTCGACCACTCCGCACTCATGATTTCTGCTCTGATCGGTGGTCTCGACCACCCGCGGTCATGATATCTGCTCCGATCGGTGGTCTCGACCACTCCGCACTCATGATTTCTGCTCCGATCGGTGGTCGGCCATCTTGCGCCCTCCCCGCTCGTGGGGCAGGCTCGCTCCACCATCAAGCAAGGGAGGGCCCGATGGCCGGCGAAGAAGAAGTCGAACGGGTCGAAGTGGAAGAGGACGTGGCCCGCGGCGAGGCTGTGGTGGTGCCCGGGCCCATGCCATCCTGGCGGGTCTGCACCTTCTGCGAAGCCGACCAGGTCCGCGGGGGGCGATGGTCCGCAGGGGGCGATGGGTCTGCGGGGGGCGATGGGTCCGCGGGGGGCGGTGGGTCCGCTGAGTGGTGAGTCAGTGGGCCTCGGCTGCCACGAAGGCCGCATAGGCCTCCGCATCCATCAGACCATCCAGCTCGCTGGCATCGGCCAGCTCGATGCGGCAGATCCACCCATCCCCATAGGGCGCGCTGTTGATGATCTCGGGCGCCTTCACCAGGGCGCTGTTGACCTCGACCACCCGCCCGGAGCACGGCGCGAACAGATCGCTCACCGACTTCACGGACTCCACGGCCCCAAAGCCCTCGCCGGCCTTCAACGTCGCGCCCACCTTGGGCAGCGACGCGAAGACGATGTCACCCAGGGCATCCTGGGCGTGCTGGGTGATGCCGATGGTGGCGGTGCCATCCGCCTCCAGACGCGCCCACTCGTGTTCCTTGGTGTAGCGCAGGTTCGTCGGGTTCATGCTGCTTCTCCTGTCCTCAGCTCGGTTGGATGAAGGGGGCCTTGACGATGGTGGCCGCTGCGGCCTCGCCCCGGATTTCCACCTGGATCGTGGCGCCCACCGCGTGGTGGCCGGCCGCCACCAGGGCCACGCCGATGTTGCGGCCCAGCGTCGGGGACGGCCCGCCGCTGGTGACCTTGCCCACCACGATGGTGCCGCTGGCGTCCAGCACGGGGTAGCCAGCGCGCGCGGGCGCACGGCCGTCCATCAGGAAGGCGACGAGGTGGCGCGGAATGCCGGCGGCCTTCTGGGCCTCAAGGGCGGATTTGCCAATAAAGTCAGCCTTCTTCAGCTTCACCACCCACGCCAACCCTGCCTCAAGGGGCGAAGTCGTCGCGTCGATGTCGTTGCCGTACAGGGCGAACTTCATCTCCAGGCGCAGGGTGTCGCGGGCGCCCAGGCCCACCGGCTGCAGCGCGGGATCGGCGGCAAAGAGCGCGTCCCACACCTCGCCGGCGCGCTCGGCGGGCACGTAGATTTCGAAGCCATCCTCGCCGGTGTAGCCGGTCCGGCTGATGATGGCGGGCACCCCGGCCACCTCGCCTTCGGTAAACCAGTACCGCTTGATGGGGGCCAGCGGGGTGGCGGTCAGGCCCTGCAGCAGCGCGGGCGCCTGAGGGCCCTGCAGCGCAAGCTGGGCCCAGCGGTCGCCCTGATCCTCCGCCGTCGCACCCTCCAGGTGGGTCGTGATCCAGGCGAAGTCTTTGGCCCGGTTGGAGGCATTGCAACAGATGAAGACATGCTCACGGCTGTAGCGGTAGACCACCAGGTCATCCACCACCCCGCCATCGGGCTGGCACATGCAGGTGTAGAGCGCCTGCCCATCGGCGATGGCCTCGAGATCATTGGTGATCAGGGCGTTGACAGCGGCGACGGCATCCGGGCCGCGCACGTCGATCTCGCCCATGTGGCTGACGTCAAACAGCCCCACCCGCTCGCGCACGGCCTTGTGCTCGGCCACCAGGCCGGCCTTGTATTGCACCGGGAGCTCGAAGCCCCCGAAGTCGACGAAGCGAGCCCCCAGCGCCGCCTGGCGCTCGTAGAACGGGGTGCGAATCAACGAACTCATCGGTCCTCCGCAGGCCACAAGGAGTGTATCGAAGCAGCTGAGGTCGCCGGGTGAAGCTGGGCGGCGGCCCGGCACACATTCTCCAGCAGGCAGGCGATGGTCATGGGCCCCACGCCGCCCGGCACCGGCGTCAAGGCGCCCGCCACGGCCAGCGCTTCGTCGAAGTGCACATCGCCGCAGAGGCGGCCATCGGCGTCGCGGTTCATGCCCACGTCGATGACCGCCGCCCCGGGCTTGATCCAGTCGCCCCGCACCAGTCGGGCGCGCCCCACCGCCGCCACCACCACGTCGGCTCGTCGCACATGGGCGGCCAGATCGGTGGTGCGGGAGTGACAGATGGTGACCGTCGCATCGGCGCCCAGCAGCAGGAGGGCCATGGGGCGCCCCACGATGGTGCTGCGACCGATGACCACCGCATGGCAACCCGCGAGGTGTACGCCGGCCTCGGCGAGCAGGCGCATGCACCCGGCTGGGGTGCACGCCACCAACCCGGGATCGCCCGCCGCGAGGCGGCCCAGGTTGGCCGGGTGAAACCCATCCACATCTTTGCGCGGATCCACCTGCTCCAGCAGCGCGCGCGCCTCGGCAGGGGCGATGCTCGAAGGCAGCGGCAGCTGCACCAGGATGCCGTGCACGGCGGGATCGGCGTTGAGCCGGGCGATGCAGGCGCTCAGCTCAGCCGCCGACACCGTGGCCGGAAACCGCAGCACCTGGCCGGCGATGCCCACCTCGGCGGCGGCTTTCTCTTTGTTTTTCACGTAGATGGCGGAGGCACCATCGTCGCCCGCCAAGATCACGGCGAGGCCGGGCACCACCCCCCGTTGGGCCAGGGTGGCCGCCTGCTGGGCGACTTCGCTGCGCACCTGGCGGGCCAGGGCGCGTCCATCGAGGAGGCGAGCGGTCATCAAGCGAGGGTGTACACGACCCGAGCCCTCGCCGTCCACGCCTCGCGACCGCGCTACACCACGCCCCGGGCGCCGGATCGGGCCTTGACTCACCGGAGGGGGTGGCATAGGAAGGAGCCCTTCGCCTGAGGTTCAAATGATGAAGTCATCTCTCCTTCTGATGTGCTTCTGCGGCTGCCCGCTCTTTCTGGGTGCCTGCGACGACGCAGACACCAAGGATGAAGCCTACGGCCGCCTGATCTATGAGGTGCTGCCCGACACCGCGCGTGGCGGCTCCCAGGATCCCGACGATCCCGAGTCCATCTACCGGCAGTTCGTGCTGTCGTCGGCCTGGGTCAACGGCGATCAGGTGGAGTATTTGGATCTCGGCCCGGTCAACCCGGTGCTGCCCAGCGTGTACGTCATGGTGCGCGGCGGCAAGCCGGTGGCGGGCCAGTATCCCATCATCGACACCCTGCCCAACCAGGAGGACTACAGCTCCTTCTGGCAAGTGGTGGAGGTCACGGTGCCGGGCAGCTATGCCGCCAACGATGTGAAGTCGCTCAGCAGCATCAAGAAGAACGGCTACTCGATGAAGGCCCGGGCGGAGGCGATGTATTGCCCCGTCATCAACCCGGATGCGGCCTGGATTGCGTCGGATGGGTACACCTACCTCACCGATGCCATCTACGACGATCCCAACCCGGAGACCGACTGCGACGACGCACTGTTGCCGCCGGCCCTGAACGTCTTTTATGGCACGGGCGAGGAAATCCCCAACAAAGACCCCGACTTCGTGCCGGCGAGTGGCGAAGAACCGGGTACGCCGGACATCCCCGCGACCCTGGCGGAGAGTGCGGCCACCGAGCAGGACATCCGGTTGCAGCCGGTGTGGCACAAGCGTCTGTTGGGCTTTTGCTGGCCCGGCATGACCAACGCGGCTCGGGCGAAGCGCTACCCGGTGACCACCACGGGCGGCGTGGCCGAGCTCAACAGCGATGCCTTCGCAGTGCGCTACGACTTTGTCCTGCCCGAGCCCGACCCCGACACCGGCGAGCTGGTGCCTGCTGATTGGCCGACCCTGCTCGATACCACCCTCGGCAATGCGGCGGACACCCCGGCGCGCAACGCCTTTGTCCTGGCGACGCCGGTGGTTGAGGAAGGCATGGATCCGCCCGAGGCGCCCACTTCCCTGGCGGGCCTCGACTTGACCGCCGCCGAGCCGGTGGGCCTCGTGGACAACCCCATCGTGCGCGCCGTGCCCGTGCCGGCCGCCAGCACCTGCACCGACGGGGCTGAGTAGTCATGAATACCTACACTATGCCTTCCCCCCAGAGTCAGCCCATGAGTGTGCGGCACATCTTCGGCCTGGGTCTCCTGGTGCTCCTCTTTGTCGGGCAGGCCCTGCTGCCCAGCCAGGCGATGGCCCAGGCGGGCACCCTCTATGGCACCGCCGAGGACGTCAACGGCGCGCCCGTGCAGGGCATCCAGATCACGGTGACCGGCTCGGCGCTCATCGGTGGCCCCCGCTCCGTCCTGACCGATGCCCAGGGTGCCTTCCAGTTCGTC
>Ga0075163_10004244_pt1 | contig 19224 bp, 18 predicted proteins | sample JI1023141ADNA_FD_71478 | JGI IMG/M metagenome (GOLD analysis project Ga0075163, IMG submission 71478) | Wastewater effluent complex algal communities from Wisconsin, to seasonally profile nutrient transformation and Carbon sequestration -... | ecosystem: Engineered > WWTP > Effluent > Algae...
GAAGTTGCATGGTGTCGGGCCTACCTCGCTGCCCATTCTCAGGAAAGCCCTGAAAGAAGCCGGACTTAGTTTTGCAACTGCCGCTAAAACAATAGTTAAGCGTGATGTTTGAATCATCTCTTTGTTTTTTCTTTGTGTTCTTTGTAAAAACCTTTGTGCCCTTGTGGTTAAACAATAAACAACAAACAACAAATCATAAATAACCGAAATACTCAATATTCAACACTCAATACTCAACAACATTCAACTTTGTGTTCCTTGTAAAACCCTTGTGCCCCTTGTGGTTAAACAACAAACAATAAATCATAAACCACCGAAATACTCAATATTCAACACTCAATACTCAACAACATTCAACTTTGTGTTCCTTGTAAAAACCCTTGTGCCCCTTGTGGTTAAACAACAAACAACAAGCAATAAACAACAAGCAACAAACAATAAATCATAAACCACCGAAATACTCAATATTCAACACTCAACAACATTCAACTTTGTGTTCCTTGTAAAAACCTTTGTGCCCCTTGTGGTTAAAGAATAAACAATAATCAATAATCAACCTTCATCTTACCTCCAATTTTAACTTTTTAATTATTGCTGATATAAAAATTATTGTTCAACTTTAAAGAATATCTTTTGACGCCGACTCTTTTTCGTTGAAGGATCCATTAAGCCCTATTCTAACAGTAACCATTCACCGAACATGAAAACTTATCAGGTTGTTCTTATCTCCATGAGTGGTGTACGGGTTTATAATCAAAAACTCCTTGAGCTTGGGTTAACATTACCCGGGTTTGTAGACAGGAGTAAAGTAATAGCGAGTTTACCCAGCCTGGCCCTGCTTACACTGGCTGCTCACACCAGTGAACACTGGGAAGTTGTTTACCGGGAATTAGATCAGTATACAAGTACCGATATCGATAACATCATTTCACTCTCTCCTGACCTGGTTGCCTTTTCTTCATTGACTGCAAGGATAAATGAAACCTACAAACTATGTGGCCAATTTAAATCGGCTGGCATTAAAACAGTCATCGGTGGCCTGCATGTATCGGCTTTGCCGGAAGAAGGCATGCAATACGCCGACAGCATCATACAGGGTGAAGGTGAAAAAACATGGGAACGACTGCTGAAAGATTTTGAAAACAACCAGCTTAAACCAATCTATAGTTCTTTTACAAACAAGCAGGATGTATTTCAGTTGAGTGAATCAAAAATTCCACGGTATGAATTACTGGATATATCGAAATACAACCGGTTAACCATTCAAACAACCCGCGGCTGTCCGCTCCACTGCAGCTTTTGCGCTGCCTCCCGTACCATTAGCAGTTATAAGAAAAAACCCATTGAAAGAATTGAGCAGGAGCTAAACAGGATATTTGAAGTTTGGAACAGGCCCTTCATTGAACTGGCCGATGATAATACTTTTGTTGACAAGGCCTGGTCAAAAGACCTGTTGACGATGTTTGCAAAATATAACATGAAATGGTTTACCGAAACCGATATCTCCCTTGCTTACGACGATGAGCTTTTGGAATCATTGGCCCGGTCTAATTGTGCCCAGGTATTGATCGGCTTCGAAGCCAGCTCTTCAAAAGCGCTGAATGGCATCGATAACCGAAACTGGAAATACAAACAATTTGAACATTACCTGGAAGCCATTGATAAAATTCAATCCTATGGCATTTCAGTGAATGGTTGCTTCATATTGGGTTTCGATAATGATACAACAGAAACATTCAATGAAACAGCAGCTTTCATAAAAGAAAGTAATTTATCAGAAGTGCAGATCACCCTGCTTACACCATTCCCGAAAACATCACTGTACGATCAATTGAAAAAAGAGAACAGGTTATTAACAGATCAATTTTGGGATAAATGCACGCTCTTTGATGTGAATTATATTCCGAAAAATTTTACAGTTGAAGAATTGGAAAACAATTTCCAGTACCTGATGAAGGAAGTATACGCATCAGCTAATGTAAAAGAGCGGAAGAATAAATTCAAAGAGACCCTTAAAAATAAAATCAATTCTCAACATGGGCATGCTTCAAACGATCACGAAATTATTAACCTTTAGGATCAGCAGGGATGAGATGCTGCAATTCAACAGGTCTCATTTCATTGCAGGGCTTGTTGGAACCTGGGTTGCAGGCATGGGGAGGTATTGGGATGACAGTCATGCCAGTTTCTTACAGCACGCAGGACTTGGTTCTGTGATCTATGTTTTTGTATTGTCGGCATTCATCTGGATGATCGTAGGCCCCTTTCTCGTGGAGAAATGGAGTTATTTTACTGTGCTTTGTTTTATCTCGTTAACATCTTTCCCGGCGATCTTCTATGCGATACCGGTAGAACGTTTCTTTACAGTAAAGGCAGCCAATGCAATGAACGGCTGGTTCCTGCTCCTGGTAGCATCCTGGCGACTTGGATTGCTATTTTATTTCCTGAAAAAGTTCACGAGACTAAGCGGCGGCAATATCATTACCATTACCCTCATGCCAATCTGTTTGATCATTGTTGTACTCAACATGCTCAACCTGCACCGGGTAGTTTACAACTTTATGGGAGGCATGCGCAATCCAACCCCACATGATAGTTCCTATATGATCCTGATGTTTTTGACGACGATATCGGCGATACTTACGCCAATCTTATTGATCGCCTATGGAATCGGGATTAACAATCGCAGAGGAACCATTGAGCGTGAAAATATAGCAAAGAATACAGAAGAATTAACGTGAATAGAGATATGATATATCTTGTTCGTTCTGGTTAAAATCGAACAATAAATAATCAACACTAAACACTCAATATTCATCTCGTTCAGAAGGATGGTTCATAAACAATAAACAACAAAGAATATCGATCAACAAACTCAAACAATCCACCATTGTGTCCCTCGTAACAACCTTTGTGTCCCTTGTGGTTTAAACAAAAGCAATAAATAAAAAACAAACTAAATTATCAATATTCAACAATCAATATTCATGCATAATACTCCCATCAGCATTCGTCCCTTTATCGGCGCCAAAGACTACAACCTGTCCCGCAGTTTTTACCAGCACCTGGGTTTTGAGGAGATCATACTCGGTGATGCGATGTGCTTATTCAGCAAAGGGCCGATTGGGTTCTACCTGCAAAAAGCTTACGTAAAAGACTGGATAGATAATACAATGATTTTTTTGGAAGTAGATGATGTAAAGCAAACCTGGAACGAACTCGTTTCATTAGACCTGCAAACAAAATTTCCTGCATCGAAGCTGGTACCTATTCGCCACTTAGACTGGGGCAGCGAATGTTTTGTACACGATCCTTCCGGGAACCTCTGGCATATCGGGCAGTTTGCTAAGAAATAATTAACCAGCTTTTCAGCTTACCTTACATATATGTCTACTTCCAAAGCTGCTACCATTCAAAAAAGAACCGGCACCATCGTGTTGCTCACGAGCATGGCAGTGTCTATTGGTTGGGTTATCGGGGAAACGGTAAATGTATATCAATATGCCTGGGCGGGAGCAATCTTTGAGTTACTATGGGTACCAATGTTGGCCGGACTCATCGGGTTACCAATCTTCTCAATGTATAGGTTGCTTAAAGAAAAGTTTAGCTTTCGGTCAAATTACCTGTATGCAGTTATTATCATTGTACTAACGGTAACGATTGTGTCTTTTATTAAATAAGCCCCTTTGTAAAAGCAATGCGCAAGGCCTGTGCCTTACTCTTTACATGGAGTTTCTGGTAAATACTGATGCAGTGCTTTTTTACGGTATTGGCACTGATGAATAGTTTAGCCCCGATCTCCTTGTATTCAAGCCCGTCACAAAGATGCTGTAAGATCTCCAGTTCACGATCGCTGAGCTGAAAGATATTCTCCCCTTTTTCCCTTACATCCTTTACTGCAGCGGGTTGCTGTACCATCTGCAAAATCTTATAAGCAATGCTGGGCGAGATCGGCCCGGCGCCACTTTCCCAGAGATTCATCAGCATTTGCGTAATCACTTCCCCGCTTTCCTCTTTCAATAAATAGCCACAGGCACCCGCCCTGATGGCGTTGAAGATTTTATCAGCATCATCAAAAATGGTTAATACTACAAATTTGCAGGCCGGGTAAAGGGAAGAGGCTGTTGCGATAGCCGATACGCCATCTACTTCGGGCATCTCCAGGTCCATTAATACAATATGTGGTAATTGTCCATCTTGCAGATCATTCATTTTTTTGAGAAAAACGGCACCATTATTCGCCTCGAATATAATGGTGAAAGAAGGATGACGGCTTAATTTGTCGGCAATCACATTCCGGTTATAAGGCTTGTCATCTACGATGGCTACTTTGATCATTGTTTATTGATTTATACAATTAAACTACCGGTAATCTGTACCTGCACTTATATTTTAAGGTGAATGGTTGTTTGGGTTCCTTCATCAATCACAGATTTGATCTCATACACGAAATCGGCCGTTTCTGCACGCTCCCGCATGTGCTGCAAACCATAGCTGTCTTTCTTTTGAAAAGCAGATACTGTATCGAACCCTTTACCATTGTCTTTTACCATTATTTGCCATTCGTCGTTTTCCAAAATGCTATGCACAGAAATGCTGTAAGCACCAGAATGCCTGACGGAATTGTTAACCGTTTCCTGAATCACGAGCACCAGGTGCAGGGCTTTACTGGCAGAAAGTACCAGGTTCTGTGGTGCTTTCCCTTGTACTATAAACCGTATGCCGGTATAATGCCTTCCCATCTGCTGCATAAAGCCTATTACCCGCAGCCACATTTCTACTGCAGGTACATCGGCATTCTTTAAAGCCCAAAGGGTTTCTCTTAAATTCAACAGCATCTCTTTTGCAGTTTCCTGTAAACGGCTTACCACAGGGGCTTGTTTTGATGTTTCTGCCACAAGCCTGTTGCTGTTGTGCAATATGGCATTTGCCTGTACGCCCAGGTTATCGTGTAATTCTGCCGCAATGCGATTTCGTTCTTTGTCTGCAGCTTCTTTGATTTCTATTTCGTTTTGCAATCTCTTTTCTTCAAGTAATTGTCGGTGTCCACGCTGGTATTTCTTAAAACGGTAAACAGTAAACACAGCTATCAATATAAAGAGAACCGCACCTGCGTAGAGATATATTTTTCGTTTAAACAGGTCAAGTTTTTGCCGGGCGATCAGGGTCTCTTTTTTTTGCACTTCGTATTGTGTACGGATGGCTTCGATCTTATCGGCGCTGTTGGCCCGGTTGATGGAATCGTTGAGCAACAATATCTTTTCCAGTGTTTCGGCATGATGTTCATGATCGCCTTTTTGTTTATAGGCACTGGCTTTCATGTTCAGTAATTCCATGGCCGTTTCCCTGATATGGAATTTTTCACTGATCATCAATCCTTCTGTAGCCGCAGCGATAGCTTTATCCGGCTCATTATGTTGAATATAAAAGAATGCAAGGTTCTTCAGGTCATCCGTGATGTATAAAGGATCGCCGATCTTGTTGCGTATTGTCATGAGCTCCTTAAAGTCTCTTTCTGCTTCGATCTCTTTTTTTTGATAACCATATAAAGCTCCCCGGTATGATAATACAGACGCCAGCACTCCCATCGATTCAATCTCACGGGAAAGGCTAACCGTACGATTAATAAAATCAAAACAGGTATCACTTAAAGCAGGGGCGGGGTTGGCATAATAATTTCCAATATAGTACAAGGCCATGTTGGAAAGAATATATGATTCTATTTCCCGGTATTGTGGGTTATTGGCTTTGCGGATGATGTCTAGCGCCTGGGCCCATGTTTTACGGGCTTCTTCCCGGCTGTCCACTGCATTTAGATATGTAGCACCGATATAATTCATAAGGAACAAACTGGCGAGTGTATTGTTTTCCTTTTCGGCTTCATTCAGCAATTTTAACTGCAACGCTAATGCTTCCGGCAGCCTGTTGGTACGGTTGAGTACATTGGCTTTCAGCAATTGTAATTTATAATAGAGGAAGGGATCGGTTTGTTTCACCGAAAGAAACAATGGATTGCTTTCAATTTTTGGAATGATGCTGTCTGTTTTACCGGAAGCCAGATCACCACTAATAAGTTGGTATGCAGACCGTGCCAGCGCTTTTTCATCCCCGAGCTCCAAAGCAAGCTGCCAGGCCATCCGGGCATAATAACTGATGGTATCGCCCGACATGGAGTTTTTAAAATCCGATAGTGCAAGCAGAGCGTTTAGCCGTTCGGGTTTGGTACGGGATGTAGGCACTTTCTTTTTGGCAATATCTAGCAGGGGGAACTGTCCGCGACTTCCCAATGGAATCAGCAGCAGTAAAAAGAGCCTGAAGATAATACGGTACATGTTACAATTTAGGCAAATCTATTCAGTAAGGAGCTTATCCAAAACTATCCACATGGACCATAGTTATACAATTGGAATCGCTGCATTTTTACAGCAGTTTCTGTTTAGGCGGTCTCAGGCATGGTAAACTTAAACGATTATCATCGTCAAGTGAACTTCAGCGAAAACAAACAATTATCAATCCATCAATGAAAACATCTTTTCACGCGGTGGGTTACAAACAATTTTAAAAACGGGCAAGGATAAAAATTGCCTGTTGATATTTTATAACTCAATTTTTTATTTAATTAAACTAAAATCATGAAAAAAATTGTCCTCATCCTCTCATCTGCTTTTGTATTTGCGTTCATTTCCTGTAAAAAAGACAGCAACGAACCCACCGATGTCAAAAATCTTTTTGCCGGTGATTGGTATGGCGCACAACAAATAAACGGCATAGCAGGTGAGTATAAATTCAGTCTAAACATTGGTGCAGATAATACGGTTATCAATATTGATTCAGCCTTTAGCAACCAGGTATTTCCCGGCACCTATACTTATACTTCCGATTCATTAAAAATAAATTATGCCAATGGAACCATCTGGAGGTTGAAGTTCCGGAATAATTATACCGGCTGCACAGGAACTGTAGCGGGATTCCAGGGTGCAGTAGGCACTGTGAATATGACAAAGAAATAAACGGCGGTTAAACCATATCGTTATGCACAAAATACTCCTCTGTTTTATACTGGCAGGAATTTTATTTTCCTGCAATGCCCCTTCAGCGCAAGAGAATAAGTCTGATGGCCCTAAGGAAAATACAAGCCAGGCTGTAGAAGGCAAGGACTACCTGTTGCTGAAACGTTTTCGGGTACTGGACAGTAAAGGGTTTGATCAACCCCTGGAAGTAAGTTCTTTTATGTTGCCCGCCAACTGGAAAGTGAACAGTGAGGTAGAATGGTATCCCATGGTAAAATGTTTTCCGGAAATGGTGCAGGCTTCAGTAGATGCCAGTTCGCCCGATGGAGCTTATGAATTGATCGTTTTCCCGACAACTCAATTTGACTGGAGCACCGACCCCATTCAATTAGATGCCATGCAAAAAGGCTTTTATGCGCATGCCTGTACGATTGCTGAACCGTTGGATGCAGCGGGTTATATCAGCCAAACATTGGCGCCTTCCGTAAAAGCTTCCGTAAAGAAAGCCGGTATTATCAACGAACTACAATCACAGATGGATGCAGGGGCAGCTCAAATGACCCAACAGGCCAGGGCTGGTGGGAATGCGGCCTATCGGCACCAGGGAAGCGCCGCTGAAGGAACATTGCAATTTTCCGATGGCAAAGAAGGCCTGGCTTTTTGTACACTAATGCAAACCATTGTGGATATGCCGGGTACACAAGGAGGCATGTCGAGCAATATCAATTGTTATGTAAGCATGCGTGTCGTATTAAAATATGCAGCAGGCAACGAAGCCATGGCCCGTAAGATCATGAGTGTATTTTTCAGCAGCGCCAGGATGAACCCGCAATGGTTGAAAGGGGTGCAAGGTTATTTTTACGCGGTAACCTCCAATGCACAGAATGAACAGTGGAAACAGATACAGATCAGCCACCAGGCGCAGGAAGAGATTAGTAAAAACATTGTTCGCAACTGGGAATCGAAAAACAATAATAATAATACAGATGCCTCCGCCGCCACCAATGATGGGTTTGGTCAATACCTGCGGGGTGTAGATAGCTGGACAGATGCAGCAGGTGAAAAAGTAGAATTGATCAGCGGGTATAAGAATGCCTGGAGCCGGGGCGATGGAAGTTATATGCTGAGCAATGATCCATCCTTTGATCCTAACAGCATATCGGGTGAAACGCAGAGCTGGAACCGGATGAAACAGTGAGGCGAATGCTATCCCATACCTTGAGTGCATGATGAAACATCGATCAACTATCCAATGGATCATGGCTTTCTATTTATTTTGAAACATGTTGTGCTATTAAACGAGATTTAAAATTTCATGCTTTTAATGATCAGGGAACTGAATTTGAGTTTACAGCATTAAAAAGTAACATAAAAGAGTTTCAATGAATTTGAATATTTTTCGATAAATAAAAAGCAAACACGTTAATGTCATTTGCATCACATTTTAAAATCCTCTTAACAAAATTCGGAATACTAAGACCTTGCATTCCTGCAGGCAAATAGCTACCTTCGGAAGCAATGGGAAACATTGATCTGTTCGATCAGTCAAGTTCCTATACTTCCTACATGAGAAATCTACTATTAACCTTCCTGTCGTTGTTCAGCACGTCAACTATTTTCGCACAGTCAGAACCGTTAGAGCACAAAACGGTAGCTGATAGTTTCCAGTTAAACTATAATGCCGCCCGTTACGACAGTATATTTTCGATGTACTCTCCCGAAATGAAGGCTGCTTTGCCGCTTGCTAAAACGGAAGAGTTCTTTTCGGGGTTGAAATCACAGGCCGGCAAGATCATCAAAAGGAAATTTGTAAAAATGACGCAGGGAACGGCGGCAGTCTATAAAGCAACTTTTGACAAAACAATATTCACCATCAACCTATCGATCGATAGCGACAAAAAAATAAACGGCTTCTTCATCAGGCCTTACCTGGATGAAAGCCAGCCAACCCCTCCCAGGAACAGCAGCAAATTGATACTTCCCTTTAAAGAAGAATGGACGGTTATCTGGGGCGGTGATACAAAAGAATTAAATTATCATGTTGAAAGTGCAGCACAAAAAAACGCATTCGACCTGGTGATAACTGATGCTTCAGGGAAATCATATAAAACAAGCGGGAAGGCCAATGAAGATTATTATGCTTTCGGAAAAGAGATCATTGCGCCCTGTACAGGCACCGTTGTATTGGCAATAGATGGCGTAAAGGATAATGCCATCGGCGAAACAAATACATTTAATGTGGGTGGTAACATGGTCATCCTTAAATCTGCGGCCAATGAATACCTGGTTTTTTGTCATTTTAAGCATGGTTCGTTGCAGGTAAAAGAAGGTCAACCGATTCAACAAGGCCAGCTCCTGGGCCTTTGCGGCAATACAGGCAACTCTTCAGAACCGCACCTGCATTTTCACATCCAGAATATCGAAAACATCAATAGTGCAACCGGGGTGAAGTGTTATTTTGAAACACTATTGGTGAATGGGAAGGTAAAAAAGGATCATTCACCCATTCAGCAGGAACGGATCATGAATGAAAATGGAAACCATTGAAACTATTCATTATTTTAAACTACTCCCATGGCGAAAACAAAAACCAAACCTACAAGTCAACTTGTTGATGACTTCATCGCTGCATTTGCTGATACAGAACAAAAGCAGCAGGATAGTTATGCATTGATCAAACTCATGCAATCTGTTTCGGGATTTGAACCTCATATGTGGGGGCCAAGCATCATTGGTTTCGGAAGCTATCATTACAAATATGCCAGCGGCCACGAAGGAGATGCACCCCTACTCGGGTTTTCACCCCGGAAGGCGGCTATCTCATTGTATGTTTATACAGGCATGGAAGAACACCGGCACCTGCTGGATGCACTTGGGAAATATAAAATAGGGAAGGCCTGTATTTACATCAAACGGTTGTCGGATATTGATGAAAAGCAGCTGATAAAGCTGATGAAAGCAAGTATTCAATATGTGAAAAAAAAGTATGGAAATAATTCCTAACTTTCTGTTGTCTTTGAAGTCATTGGCAGTCGTGCACGCTTATGACTTTATATTAGATCACAACACAAAAAAATAATCATCATCTACATGGATCTCGCCAGAGTTTATAAAATGTCGTTTGCGGGTGTTTACCCGCATTACATTCTGAAAGCCACTAAAAAAGGACGCACCAAAGAAGAGGTAGATGAAATCATTTGTTGGCTAACAGGGTATAACCGACAAGGGTTGCAAAAACAAATAGATACCAAAGTTGATTTTCAAACTTTTTTTGAACAGGCACCGCAGATGAATCCAAATGTTTCGAAGATCACGGGTGTAATTTGCGGATACCGCGTAGAAGAAATTGAAGACGACATCATGCGAAAAGTGCGCTATTTAGATAAGCTGGTTGATGAGTTGGCTAAAGGGAAAGCCATGGAGAAAATATTAAGAAAATAAGATGTCGTGCTATCAAAAGAGATTTAAAATTTAATACTTTAATGATCAGGGAACTGAATTTGAGTTTACAGTAGTGCAAAAGCTTAATCAGGGCTCCCTCCCGAAAAAAGGATGTAATTTTTTTCGGGGCTCTTTTTTTGCGAAACGTCCCGATGAGCGAAGCGATTTCGGGAGTACTTTTTTGCTTGCCCCGACGAGCGAAGCGGATCTCGGGGGAGAAGCAAAAAAGTAAAAGTGAAATGAAGAATAGTGTTTCAAAGAATTAAAGATTTTTTTTAATTTAATCAAAAGCGCAACAATTTAAGAAAATAAGTATCGAATAACTTAGAACAAAGTTACAGTCCTTATTTTCGAATAAGTAACCAGGATTCAGAAAAAGTCCGTTTATAATGAACACAATTTTTTTCATCATTAAAAAATATTTTATACAATGACAACTGTAAACGTGTACCTAACCTTTAATGGCGATTGCGAAGCCGCATTTGAATTATATAAGTCTGTATTTGGCGGGGAGTTTGCTGTCATGAGCAGGTTTAAAGAAATGCCTCCACAGGAAGGAATGCCTCCTATGCCCGCAGAAGCCGGTGAGAAAATAATGCATGTATCCCTGCCTGTGAGTAAAGAAACAATATTGATGGGAAGTGATACCGGCGGCGAATGGGCAAAGCATTTCGCAAAGGGCACTAACTTTTCCGTTTCAATCAGCACCGACAGTACCGCAGAGGCGGATCGTTTGTTTAATGGGCTTTCGGCAGGCGGACAAGCCACCATGCCCATGAGTAAAACATTCTGGGGTTCTTATTTTGGCATGTTCACCGATCGCTTTGGCATTCAGTGGATGGTGAGTTTTGATGAAAAACCGGCTCATGGATAAATAGTTGTAAGGGATAAGGTTGAAGTGCATCTGATGGTATCATTTAAAATAAACATCATGAAAAAGAAACTTATTTTTTGCACGTTGATCCTTCTATTATCAACCTGCCTGTTTACCAAAACATTTGCACAGGAAACTAAACCAATTGTTGTGCTGGTTAAATACAAAACCTTACCAGGGAAAGAAAAAGAAGCGCTTACTGCATTAAAGGCGCTGGTTGAGAAGGTAAAGAAAGAACCTCATTACATTGGCATTGACATCCATGTGGATCAACAGGATGCAAGCAATATTTTGCTGTACGAACAATGGTCAAATGAAGACTATTACAAAGGTGCGCACATGCAAACAGAACAGCTGCAGCAATTCATAAAGGATTCAAGAGCTTTTTTGGGAGGTGCTCCCGATATTAGTTTCTGGAAGAAAGCCTCCTGAAGTATACCTGGCACCGAGCCCCTGTTCGGTGCCAGTTTCATTTTATTTTCTCCGTTCTATTGTCCATCTCCATGCGATGACCGGCCACGAAAAGCCGATTATAACAACGCTTTCTTTTTCCATTCGGAGTATAACGATTACTCAATAGTACCGTGATTACGGTAATAAAATTCCGTAGAATTACCCTTGTTTTCCTGCTCCGATCATTTCTATCTTGTTCATTCAATTTGTACGTACAGCCCGAATAAGTTTTTACATACAACTGTTCTGCTGTACTTCATCACCCCTGGTTCCATAAGCATTCATTCATCATTTAACTATTGTTTTATGGCAGATGAACAAGTGCCTCGTAAAGAAAAGGAACTTAAAGATGATCCTAAATTGATCTCTCCGCCTGTACTGGCCGAACCGGCTTATCAATGTGCAAAAAAAGTAAAGGTCAGCCAGTTCATTCCGTTATCGCAGATCGAAATTACCATCAATGCAGTGCTTGTTGCGAGCAGCCCTGTGGGATTTCCGTCACCAAATGGCGCATTGATCAATATTCCATCAGCGCTTGTTGCCGGGCAAAAGATCCGGGCAAGGCAAACCGTTGCCGGTATTACAAGTGGCTGGTCAAATGAAGTTACCGTGAGAGATCACCTGGTAGATTACCCTGCAGGCCTTCCGCGGCCAGTCATTGATCCTGCCCCGGTTTATGAATGTGGTAGCCGTACGGGTGTAAACAACCTGGTGGTGGGTGCCAATGTGTGGATCACGGCCGATGGAGTGGAAACGGGAAGGGTAAATGGATGTAACGATCACCAGGGAGTGAACGTGGCACCCGAATATGCCAATAACCAGTTTGTAATTGCCCGGGCAGAACTTTGCAGTGATAAAAGTCCGGAGTCGGCCATAGAAAAAACAAGAGGGTACGCCTACCCGTTACCTGCACCTGCATTCGATACGGTATACCAGGGATCGCAGCAGATCAGGATCACCAATATCGCCAATGGCGCCAGGGTTACCCTGAAGCTGAATGGCATTAACCAGGGTACCAGTGGATGCTGGGGAGGTTCACTCAACTGGAATTTATCCAGCCCGTTGCCCGCCGGTGCTACCCTGGAAGCTACCCAGAAACTTTGTGGCAATCAACCGCCATCGCCCCCAGGCACTACCGTTAGTTTGCCCTGCGGAAACCTGCCGGCCCCCACAGCATACCCTGTACAGATAGGCGATGTGGAAGTGCGTTTATCCTCTTTTGTATGGGGAGCCCTGGTAAAAGTGTATATCAATAATGTAAAAGTAGGCGAAGGATCGGGCAGTGTAATTCCTCTTACCCAGGCAGTATCATGGAATGATACGTTGTTGATCGGGCAGGAATTGGGAACCTGTAAAAGCCAGTATCTTACAGTGATACGCCCGCTTTGCGTAGCGCCTCCTATACAGGCGAATCCATCAGATCTGAACCTGTTTCCCGTAGGTACCATGGAATATAGCCGCGGCGATGCAAAGGGAAATGTTTTTTATCCCGGTGAATCGGATGGAGATAGTGTAAAATTTAATAAAAGGCTGGCCTTGCTTAAGCGATCTCCCATTGTGTTCCTGGCACATGGAAACCACGTTGATACCGATCCCAGTTATTTAGGATATGATTATTTTCAAAAGCAATTGGCACAAATGGGATTCATTGCCGTTTCGGTTGATTGCAATAAAGTGAATTATCCTAACAGCGGAGGCGGCGTTGCTAATATCGAAGCCAGGGTTGACCTGATCATTGAATCCATTAAATTGTTTCAATCTTTTGATTCAGCCGCTTCTAATATCTTCTCTGGAAAAATTGATTTTTCGCTTACCGGCCTCATGGGACACTCACGTGGAGGAGATGCTGTGGTAATGACGCCCGAATTAATATCATTGAGCGGAGTAACCATCGTATCGGTACTTGCGTTGGCGCCGACAGATTTCCGTGGGTCGATCACCGGAACGGATGTGAATCCGAAAGGTTTCGATTTCATGACCATATTACCAGCGGGCGATGGCGATGTTTGGCAAAATAATGGAGCCCGTTTTTACGACCGTTGTTCGGCACGAAGGTTTAAATCGCAGTTATATGTTCATTTCACCAATCATAATTTCTTTAACCGGGAATGGCTCTTTGATGAAGGACTAGGGCCGGTGAGGATGCAACGTTTTGAACATGAAGAGATCTTATCAGCGTATGGTTGTGCTTTTTTCAGGAGATCGCTGATGGGTCACAATACCCTGTCATATATCACCGGTCATGCTTTGCCTTCGGGGGTACGTACCGATGCGGTTCACCTGTCCTGTAAAAAGTTTAAACAGCTAACGGTTGATGACCATGAACAAACCGGTGGAATTGCTATTAATACCATGGGCCAGGCAACCAGTCAAACAGGCATGGCTGCCAGCGAGTTTCCTTTCAAACAGGGCGCTGCCGGCAGTTTTGATAATTCATTCTTTGGAAATACTACCGGGATGGTCATTCAATACGAAAAACATAATGCTACCTTCATATCTCCGTTGAAAGGGTTACGTGACCTGAAGGGAAAAGAGATCTGGATCAGGGTTGCCGAAGTGTTTGGAGGAAGCCAGCATGTGGACACAGGTTTTCAGTTAGGCCTTACCGATAGTAGCGGCTTTACTGCATGGGTAGATTCGAGCGGGGTGGGAGGCATACCCGATCCCTACCCGCATCCGGGCAGCCATAAAACGATGCTGAAAACCCTGCGGTTCAGGGCTACCTGTTTCCAACAATCAAACAGGCGATTCCGCATCAGTGAAATTGCGGCTATCCGGATCCGTTGTAACAGGACAAAACCCCATCCGGCACTTGCCTTCGATGACCTGCAAATTGTTTCATAACCATTAAAACCTGTTTTATGGATTCTACCGATTTCAATGCAGCCAACGAGCAGCCATTATACCCTGAGCGTTTTGCGCTGCCCCCGATCAAAACACTTAAGATAAAAATCGTTGATTTTAAGGCGCCCGATTTCAAGAATATCAAGTCATCCCTGTCAGGAAAAAAACAAGCAGCGGAAATAAGTATCATCACCGATACACCCATCCCTGCTAGAGCCGCTTCGCCTATCCTGTATCTTGGGAATAACAAGACTGGTTATTATAAATTGGGAGAGAAAAAGAATGAATATCTTTTTTATGCTTTTGATTTTGAAAAAATAAGCGCTGATGAGCCCATCGGCTGGGGCTGGAACAACGATCTTCCCGAAAATATTCAGAAAACGTCTTTTCAATTTAAGATAAAATAAACAAGATTCTTTCACTATAAACAATTGGTAACGATCACCGTTACCCGTAGCAACCTGGAATGCTACAGCCCTATGATCCGTTTATAGATTTTTTGCACAACTGGCGCCGGAAACCCTTTCGGGGCCAGTTTTTTATACCGCTATGCTGATTCCATAACCAGTGCAAAAACTAAAAAAACGGCGCTTCAGAAGCAAACCGTTTTTTTACCAAAACAAATCGTTATTTCTTTATTATTGAATCAGCAGTTTATTAACCATCTTCAACCCGTTTCCGGTTACCGTAACATTATAGATACCCGAAGGCAGGTCGTTTACATTCAAATTTATTAATTGAGTTCCTTTCAACACTTGTGTCGTTTTTACCTGTTGTCCTGATTGATTGGTCACTTTTACCTGCAGTCTTTCAGTAGCGGCTTCGGTTAATAACAGGGTTACCTGGTCAATAGCCGGGTTGGGATATAACAGGAAAGTTGGTTTGTTTTCATCCATCCTGCCTACGATCCTGGTAGGGCTATACCTGAAGCCTGCGTCGGAATCTGCCATTTTTAATCGATAGAAAATCTGCGTTGTTAACGTATTTTGGTCGGTATAGGTATATCGACGAATGTTGTTGCTACTACCCGCCGCCGTTACCTGCCCGATCTTTGTATAAGCAATGCCATCTGTGCTACGTTCGACGTCAAAATAGGCGCTGTTTTGTTCCATTTCTGTGGTCCAGCTGATCAATACATCTCTACCCTGACGCCTTGCGTGTATGTCTATGCCGGTAATGGGTACCACAACAGCCGTGGTAGTAAAGGTTTTGGCATCACTGAAACCCGAAGGACCGGCACTTGAAATGGCTTCACAGGCATACACATAATCTGTATTGGCAGAAAGGCCGGTTGCTTTCAACGAAGCCGTATTCACGGGCACTACCGTCCAGTTTGATTCATTTATCTTTTTAAATCTCAACCGGTACGAAGCCGCATTGTTATCGGGCGTCCATGAAAATGTTGCCCTTGAATAAGTAATATCGGTAACGCCAAGGTTTACAGGCACCGGGGGTACAGCAAAGCCGTTGTCATTGATCTGCATTGTATAGTCTTCTGTTTCTCCGCGGGCATATACACCACACGGTGATGGGGCATTGTCGTGGTTCATTACAATTCTCATGCGGGTTGTACCAAAGCCGGCCGTTGACGAAACGGTAAAATTAAAAGCAATGAGCCCCGTAAAATCTGTATATAGCGAAACCACTTCTTCACCAACATCATCAAAATCATTGTCATGATTATAGTCTATCCAGATGCTGTAATATTCATATTCAGGATATGGCACCAATGCAGACAGATATCCCTGAACATTCTGATCTCGTGTTAATAAAATAACATTATTGGTAAAATCTCCATAACCGTTATCATTGCCTGAATTAAAAATGCCGCCGCCCTGTATCCATAACTGGCTAAGGTATTCCTGTGCTTGGCTTTGCCCGGCTGAAGTACATACGCCTGTTCCCGTTGTAGAGAATGTTTGCGTGGCACCGTAACCGGTAGGTCCATTGCTACATATAGCCTCAACCGCATATTCATAATTGGCACCGGCGAAGAGTCCGTAAACAGTAATAGAAGGTTGGTCATAGGAAACAACAGTCCATGTATTGGCAGTATTTAATTTGTACCTGAGATGATAAAGTGTTGCACCTGAAACCGGTGTCCAGGAAAAGGTAGCGCTGTTGTCGCCGATGTCCGACACATTTAATCCTGGTGGAATGTTGCAGGATCCGGCTCCATTGTGATCCAGGTAATGAAAGACCGTCATGGCCGTTCCACTTAACACATAAAGGCTGTTGTCACTGGCAAGCGTACACGCATATCCCCATCCACTATAAATATTGGTTGAATCGATCCATTGCTGCACGCCGGTATTGCTGTATTTAAGAGTAATCATACGCAGAAAGGTTGATCCGCTTACATCAGGAACATCTGGTCCACCTTTGCCGGTTACAAAAACCTCACCACTTGATTTAGCCGCAATAAAATAAGGTGCTTCAACATTGCTTGACGTACCATTATAGATGGTATTCCATAACATATCGCCTTCTGTATCTACCTGGAATGTAATCCAGTCGTTACCACCCTGGCTTTCTCCAATAACACTCAATTTACCTGATGCATAAATGAATCTTGTGGGAAAATCACTTCCGCCAAAATCAAAATCCTTTTTCCATAACTGCGTTCCGGAAGCATCAAATTTAAACATCTCAACATCCATCTGGCTGGTTGCCGTTACCTGGTTAAAATAACCTGTAAGCAAATACATATTCCCCGCATCATCTATTTCTACATCTCTTGCGCCACGTCCCTGAACACCGGCACTCCATAAAAAAGTACCCGAAGTATCCCAGGAAGCTATCACCGAAATATTTGGATCTCCACCCGAGGCGCTCATAACAATTTTATTGCCTTTTACCCGCATAGATTCAAAGTATGCAGGGGCATTTACATCGCTGTGTTGGGTAAAAAGAATGTTTCCATTGGTATCGAATTTGATCAATGCAAACCCGGGAAGCACACCCACGCCGGCTGCACCAACATACAGGTTACCATGATCATCCAATTCGCAACGAAGGTTCATGCCTGCCAGGTAATTTACAGGGCTGATCACCTGTTTCCATAACTGGTTTCCATCAGCACTATATTTAAGCACCACTACCGCGTTTGGAGTATTAGTGCCGGCATAACGGTAGCCCGCAACAAATACATTGTTATTGACATCGGTGGTTACCCAAAGCGGTTTTTCATAATTGCCGGGAATGCCTGAGGCCGACATTACCTCCCATTGCAAAACACCAAACTTGTTGTACTTGCGGGTATAGATATTGTTTGCCGTCCAATAGCCCGTGGCAATTACATTGTCCTGGTTATCCCGGGCAATCATCACCCCGATCTTTTGGTAAGTTTCCGACGGCTTGATCCAGTCGGTTGAATACTGAGCAAACAGCTGTGCATAAAAGAACAGGATTGATGCTGTTATCAAGTATAGTTTTTTCATGATAAGTATTTAAAAATTTGGTAGTAGTTTATTCATGTAAAGTGTTAAGGTAGAAGCAACATCGCTTTTTAAAAAACCTGTGTTGCCGAATGAGAATATTTACATGCCAAGCCGGCTTTATAAGATGATGAAAATTCTTGTCAATTCCGCATGTTGCTTTTTATTGCACATTGATATCTAATCTTTACTTTCGCTCCATATCATTCAGTTTAAAAATAAATGATATGATGATGAAAAAGCATGACAGAAATCAGACCTCAACCCCGGTTTATCTGAAAAGTTTATTATCCTGTGTAATAAGTCTTTTGCTGATCTTGTTCATGGCAGGGTTAGCCATCGTATTGGTGCTTTGGTATTATAAATCATTTCCATCTTATTCCAGCGAAGGATCGGCCTGGGGTGGAATATATGATGCGCTTTCGGTAGCGGTTTGGATGGTACTGGTCTCGGTGCTGGCCATCAGCTGGTGGATGGTGAAACTATTCAGGAATCTTTACCGGAACCGGAAAGAAAAGCATGTGGTCAACTCTCATTTGGCATTGCTGGTGCTGGTTTGTTGTGTTGCAGCCTATTTTATCAGCCGGAATCATTTGATATAACGTTCTTTGCAGCCGGAAGTATTATTTTAATCTGCCCGTATCATCTACAAAAATTTTATATGAAGTATTTCATACCACAATCATTCATTGAGAAAGCCGAAAAAGGAATAATCGGCAGGCCAGGTATATTATTATCAATATACTTGCTACTATCCATTACCGTTATAGCGCAGGATAAAAGCAGGATGATCGCAGAGGAACGGTACATTTCCATCAATGGTATAGAACAATGGGTAACCATTCATGGGGATAGCAGTAAGCCAGCCATCCTGTTCATTCATGGTGGGCCCGGAAGCCCGATCAGCCCTTATTCGGAAGCCCTGTTCAAAGAATGGGAGAAGGACTTTGTGATTGTGCATTGGGATCAACGCGGAACCGGCAGAACTTATGGCCGGCAAGCACCCGAAGAAATGACCCCGGATTATTTACGATCCAATCCTTTAACCGTAAGCCAGATGACAAATGATGGCATTGCCGTTTCGGAATACCTGTTGAAACGGCTTGGAAAACGAAAGGTCATTTTATTCGGTACTTCCTGGGGTTCTTTCCTGGGCGTGATGATG
>Ga0075163_10004245_pt1 | contig 19224 bp, 17 predicted proteins | sample JI1023141ADNA_FD_71478 | JGI IMG/M metagenome (GOLD analysis project Ga0075163, IMG submission 71478) | Wastewater effluent complex algal communities from Wisconsin, to seasonally profile nutrient transformation and Carbon sequestration -... | ecosystem: Engineered > WWTP > Effluent > Algae...
AAATATGGCGCTTTTTTTGGAAAGAAAAAAATTCTACTCATCCTTTCTTTCAGCAAATGAGCTTGTATTTGATGTTGGAGCAAATGTGGGTAATAGGGTTGAAGTTTTTTTAAGTATAAAGAATAAAGTAATTGCTATTGAACCGCAAACTTATTGCTTCGAATTTTTAAAAAAGAAATTTGGAAAAACCATTGTTATACTAAAAATTGCTTTAGGCTCAAAAAAAGGCAAGTTACCTATGTATATCAATTCAAAAACATCCACTATTTCTTCCCTTTCAAAAGACTGGATAGATGTAATGAAAGACACAAGGTTTAAAGGCGAACAATGGAATGAGACAGAGCAGGTTACAATTGATACCTTGGACAACTTAATTGCACAATATGGTATACCAACATTTATTAAAATCGACGTAGAAGGTTTTGAAGTTGATGTACTAAAAGGCCTAACAAAACCAGTACCCTTTATTTCTTTCGAATACGCAACCCCCGAGCACGTTGAACGCCTATATGAATGCCTTGATATAATCGATAAATTAAACCCAAAGTACCTTTGTAACTTTAGCGCAGGCGAAAAAAACAAGTTTGTTCTAAACGAATGGCTTACAATTACCGATTTTAAAAATAGCATAAGTAAAAACATGGAAACTTTGGAAGGTTTTGGGGATGTGTACGTAAAACTCTGAGACGCCTGGCAATCAAAAGAATCTTGCAATTTTTTATTTATTTTAGCTATTGTAATAAATTTGTTGCTAAATTAGACATTGTAACAAGTTTCGTCAGTTATGAAAAGTATTATCATAAGGTTCTTACAATCGCTATTCTCTAATAGAACGGTTTTCCTTAAAACTAAAGACACTGTTTTTTGTAACCCGGCTGAACACTTTTTTCGTCTTACAAATTACGCAAACAAAAAATACGCAGATAAATTAGATCTGCCAATAATAGATGTTGGAGCAGCTAACGGCGAATCAGCAGCCTATTTTTCAAAAAATTTTATTAAAGCGCAGGTAATTGCTTTCGAACCCTTTACAAAGATGTTTCACGTTGCTCAAAAAACAAATCAGGGCAACAAAAATGTAACTATTAAAAATCTGGCTTTATACGACTCCATTGGTAAAAAGGAGATCAATATCACTGCTAACTATGTATCATCCTCCATCAATGAATTAAATAGTATCGAAGTTAACAACCAGGTTGAAGAACAAAAAAAGAAATTTGAAATAATCGAAAAACAAGAGATAAATACTTCCACTCTCGATGAAGAAACAAAATCGATCAAAGAAATTCTTTTGATAAAACTGGATACCCAGGGAACTGAATTGAATATCTTAAAAGGAGGCATTGAAACTTTAAAAAAAACAAATCTATTACTTATTGAAATGAGTAACCATGAAATGTATAAGAATGGTTGCAAATATTATGAAGTTGATCAGTTCCTCAGAGATAATGGTTTTAATTTGATAGATATAATTGTAGTATATAGACCGGAAGGTGCTTTGGAATATGATGCAATTTATGAAAACATCAAATAAATTAACATTTTAAGAATTAATGTCGTTAGCCGATAAACTAAAAAAAATACTAAGAAAAACTTTACTTGGAGTAGATATCTCTAATTATTACTTTTCGCAGGGTGGCGAAGATGCCATTCTGCAAAATATTTTTCGGAAACAACTCGATTCAAAGACCAAAGGTTTTTTTGTAGATATTGGGGCCTTTCATCCTTATAAAGATTCAAACACTTATCTTTTTTACCGAAATGGGTGGAACGGAATTAATATTGATGCAACACCTGGTAGTATGGCCGCATTCAGGAAGGTTCGGCCACGCGATATTAATATTGAATGCGGCGTTGGCGAAACCGAACAAGTAATGAATTATTATGTTATTGCTTATGATTCTACCATGAACTCTTTCTCAAAAGAAAATTTAGTGGCGAATGGAATGTTTAGCGAGGTTACCAAAACCATACCTGTTAAAGTTTTACCACTAAAAAAAATATTACAACAGCACGAAAAACTATTTTCTGAAATAGACTTGTTGACCATTGATGTAGAAGGTTTCGATTTTGAGGTGCTTAGCTCAAATGACTGGATTAAGTATAAACCAAAAGTGATTGCCATAGAACTTAATGTTATTTCAATAGATGACCTCAGCGATCATAGATCGGTAAAGTTTTTAAAAAATTTAAGTTATACGGTTGTAGCTAAAAATGTAATACTTAATAATGTGGCAACTGTATTTTTTTTACGAAACGACTTTAACTATTAATTTAAAAATCTACAAGTTTTTTAATGATAAATGAGCCCAAAATATCTATTATCATTCCTACTTTTAACCAGGGAGAGTTTATTGAAGAGACCATTATTTCGATATTGAATCAAACATATAAAAATTTTGAAATTATTATTATTGATGGCGGTAGTAAAGACAATACAATAGAAATAATAAAAAAATATGAAAAGGACGTAAAGTACTGGATCAGCGAAAAGGACAATGGGCAAAGCAATGCAATAAATAAAGGATCTAAACTTGCAACCGGGGAAATTGTAACCTGGCTTAACAGCGATGACTACTATGAATTAAACACATTACAGATAGTAAAGGATGCGTTTGTAAATAATCCTGAAATATCCATCTTTCACGGCAAAACCCGTCTATTTGGAAAAAAAATAAAAAATAAAACAATTGGACTCAAAAAAGATCTTTCATTGCATGAATACCTTCCTTATATGAGATTTCCACAGCCATCTTCTTTTTTAAAAAAAGAACTATTGAATAGTGCTTCCATGGTTAACGAAGATCTGCATTATGCTATGGATTTTGAATTGATATCAAAGGCCATTTTATTAGGAGCGAAAATAAAGAGGCTTGATGATCTATTATCAAATTACAGGTTACATGAAAATTCAAAATCAAATCATGATCTAAAATTTTTGGAGGAATGGACCATTGTCGCATATAATATTCTACATTCCCTGGGAGCCAATACCTTAGTTAAAAGACTTGAAGAACTTGTATTAGTTAAGTCGGTAAAAGTTAACCATTTTATGGCTACCATCAGTTTTAGCGATGATGCTATTGAAGCTATCTTTCTTGAACACCTTAACCTGCATTACCACTATAATTACCGCTTATCTAACTATGAGATATGTGATAAAATAAGTAAGTATCTTATGAATAATTATACTGCTTTTTATCACACCAACAACTATAATAAGTATGATTTTAGGCGTAAATTTATTCCGAAGTTTGTTTTCAAAATTGTAAGAAAACTTAACAATTAATTTTATGTTTTTCTCAATTGTAATACCTACACATAACAGGGCCGTAATTATCCGGGAAACCTTACATACCGTTATTTCTCAGTCGTTTAAAGATTATGAGATAATCGTGGTAGACGATGGAAGTACTGATAATACCGCCGAAGTAATAGAACAATTTAAGAACCCAAAAATAAAATATTTTTACAAAGAAAATGAAGAACGAAGTATTGCGAGAAATTTTGGAGCCGATAAGGCAAATGGTGATTATCTAATATTTTTAGATTCTGATGATAAAATGAGAGAGGATCACCTTTCTTCAATTTATGAGTTTATTCAAAAACAAAGCTCTGTGCCAAAATTTATATTTGCTGGATACATTATTCTTAATCCCGATAAAAGCCCTTTATACGAATATGGGCTTGACGGTTTTTTTCCGCCAAACAAATTGTTTTATGGAAATTTTTTAGGTTGCAGTTCTATTATCGTTGATAAGGGCATCTTTAAAAAACATTATTTTAATACGCACAGTGGTCTGATCCTTTTTGAAGATTGGGAACTATGGCTCCGCATAATTGCCGAAAATAAATTATACTGTTTTCCCGGAAAATCTATTGTAATGATAAACCATGGCGGTCGCAGTGTATTAAATTATGGAGCTAAGCAGATAAACGACAAAATACTACATTTTAAGAACCATGTTCTTAAAACTTCTCCGGTAATAAAAAACTCATTTTTTCACAGGAGTACTTTTTTAATGGGCATTTATTCTTATGCCGCCCTGCATATAGCCATGACAAAAAAAAATCCTATGGCAGCGGTTAAATATCTTTTGTTAAGCATCCTCAACAATCCATTGATACTTTTCAAACGCAGGTTCTTTGGCGTAATAAAACAATTATTTTGAGTAAAGTTAAAAATATTCTTATCATAACTTATTGGGGCTATAATAGCTCAATCCTTCAATCATATACACTTCCATATGTGCGAATAATAAAAAAGAAACTTACAACCGATAGTAAGGTCTTCCTTTTTACCTTAACCCCTCAATCAAAAAATTCAGACGAACTATTCTTAAAAGCAAAAGAAAAATTCAACAAAGAAGGTATACAGCTTGTCAATTTCAATTATTCACCATTTGGTTTGTTGATGGGTTTAAAGTTCTTTTATATTTTTTGCTCTCTTATTTTTTTAGTTTTAAGGAAGAGGATTAGTTATATTCATGCATGGTGCACACCCGGCGGAGCTATTGGTTACATCGTTTCAATGTTCACCGGTAAACCTATTGTATTAGATAGTTTTGAGCCACATGCACAATCGATGGTGGAGACTAAAACCTGGAAAAAAGACAGTCTCATGTTTAAGATACTTTTTAAACTTGAAAAACTTCAACTAAAAAAAGCGCGAAATGTAATTTGTGCCGCAGAAGGCATGATAGGCTATTCACAAAAAGTTTACAATGTCACAAAACCCAAATATTATGTAAAACCTGCTTGTGTAGATCTCGATCTTTTCTCAAAAAAAGAAAAAGACCTTTCACTTGCACCAGGCCTGTCTAAAAATTCACGGGTGTGCGTTTACATTGGGAAATTTGGTGATATTTATTTATCGCAGGAGGTTTTTGATTTTTTTAAAGTAGCATCTTCGTACTGGGGAGATAAGTTTAAAGTGTTATTATTAACCAATCACTCCGACGAAGAAGTAAATAAATATTGTGAGAGGTCTGGGTTGAAAAGAGACGTGATCATTAAGCTTTTTGTTGAACACACTCAAGTTCCGGCTTATCTCTCCTTGGGCGATTTTGGGATCTGCCCGGTAAAACCTGTTCCTACCAAAGAATTTTGCACACCTATTAAAAATGCCGAGTATTGGGCCATGGGTCTACCGGTGGTGATCACTAAAAATATTTCTACTGATAGCAAATTGATATCTGATAATAATATAGGTTATGTACTTGCTGGCCTAAATAACACAGAATATTTAAATGCAGTAAAAAAAATAGATGAATTATTGATCGACGGAGGCCTTGCTAAAAAGATCAGGAAACTTGCAGAAGTACACCGTAATTATTCTATTGCTGAAAATATCTACCAGACTATTTACTCTTAAAGCTGGCTTTATTTAGATTATATAAAATAAAAAGTGAACAAAGGTAGAATGGTATACAGGGTATTTTTAGCCTTACCAAGGCACCATAATTTGCCGTGGTTAATCCTATCGAAAAAGCAAAAAATAAGGCAAACAAAAAAGAAAATATAAGCAAAGGGTTACTGAATAAAGATTTAAATAAAGTAGAGAATTTTACTTTGATCAAAATATATAAACTAAAGCCCAGCATAAATAGATTTTCGAGCCCTGACAGAAGCATTACAGCATTTCGTGTATCCCAAATATAAGGCCTGAAAAAAGCCATGTTTAACGCTGCGGGTAATTTTGAAACAATTCCTGGAACTGTAGGCTCAAATATACCAATGTTATAACTATTGCCCCCATACTCTACCCTAATAAGATCTTGTTGTGTTTTTACTGCTTTTTGTAATATTAACTCCAAACTATACTCACCCAAATAGCTGCCAAACGCTTGTAACCCGCCAACAACCATTAAAATGGCAGATGAAAGCAATATAGGAACGATCGATATTCTTAATAAAGGATTTTTTATTTTTCTTATTTTCTGAAAAAATATCCAGATCAAAGAACCCGGTAACAAGGCAAAAAAGTAATATGGTTTTATATAAATAAATATTATTATAGAGCAAAAGATCAATAACAAGTATTTTATTTTCCGTTGTTTTAATATTTGAAACTTATACAGACCATAGATATAAAAGCCAATAGCGCTAAGAGTATATGTATCTTTTAATATACCCGACCCCCAGAAAAAAACAGAGGGAACAAAAAAAATAGCTATCGCAAACTGTTTGCTTAACTCCGAAAAATTTTCAACAAACACAACATATAATTTCCATAACCCTATAAAACTAAAACTCGTAAGCAAAATAGTTGTTGCAATGAAACTCTTACCCGCCAATAAACAAAATGGTATTGTAAGTGAAACGGTGAATAGGGCATAATAATCGCTTGGGGCAAAATGAAAATAGCCATAGTTGTCATTGCTCGACAATACTTCCCACACATTATTGTTTTTGTAATCAAGCATTTCGGAGAATTTAGCGAAATTACCGTCTAACAATACGTTAACGAATGTTGTTGTTGATAAGAAATAATTTGTTACGTCTCCACCTTCCTTGTAATAAAAAGTATAAACGATGCATAAGCCAATACCGCCAATCATTTTACATAATAGCCCCGGAAGAAGATACCGGTAATATGGTTTTTCCTTAATATTCCTGGCTACAATTGTACGCGCAACCACGAAAATAATTATAAAATAAAAAGGAGGTAATAAAACATCAAATATATCTAATACTGAATCCTGCACAATCTTTAAAATTATGAAAAAAAACCTAATAATATTATTACTTACAATTATTATGTTTAATTACTTTTAAGGGTGCATTTGAAGGAAATAAACCATATTACTTACCGGCGACTGTTATTTTCGGTAAATGATTGTTTTGTAAGTGGAAACTCCCCCTTAAATGCCGATATTAATTATTTTATACAATCTCCTATCAATGTAAATGATTCTCTTAATGAGTTTCACACGTTATTAATTGATCTTTCTTTATCAGAAGAAGCTATACGTCAAGGCATTTATCACCGTACTTTTTCTGAGATAAACTCTTTTATTAATAACCAGCATTTTGAATATGAACTAAAATTAGGTTTATCTGAAAACGAACTAAATGGATACATAAAAATGTTTGATACTTTTGCTGACTACAAAAAGATCCGAAAAGCCGAACGCTTTAGACTGAAAGCATACAATAACAGTGGCATACTTGCGGTTTCGTATATAAAACAACAAGGTGAATTTATCTGCATTAATTTTTATAGGGCAACTAAGCAACGTGCCACTAATTTGTATTCGTTTCATTTAAAACATGTATTGAATAATAAATTTAATAATTCTCATATTGGACGCGCGCACAGAGCTTTGCATTGGTTGGATATACTCGAATTTAAAAAAGCAAATGCTTCTTTTTACGATTTTTGCGGCTGGTATAATGGCGAGGAAGACAAAGAGCTTTTAAATATTAATAAATTTAAGGAGCAATTTACACAACATAAGGTCAAAGAATATAGTGGCGTTATTTACAAAAATAAATTATTATCGTTTTTAAAAAAATTAAGATGAACGAAGTCAACTTAAACACATATAATTCTGATTCTGTAATAAAATGGTACCAACATCTAAATGCAATTACTCCGGTTGAGAAAAAGATCTTTGAATATCATAAAGACCTACTGGCAAATTCAAAATTACTGGATATAGGCATTGGCGGGGGTCGCACAACAGCTTATTTAATTGATAAATGCAAAAACTACACAGGTATTGATTATTCGAAAGGTTTTGTTGATACCGTTAAGCAGAAATATCCGTCAGCAGATATCCGATTAATGGATGCGAGGGATCTGAAAGGTATTGAAAACAGTACTTATGATCTGGTTAATTTTTCGTTTAACGGTATCGATTATGTTGGACCTGAAGACAGAAAAAAAATATTTAATGAAATATACCGCGTTTTAAAACCAAATGCACTTTTCTTTTTTTCTACCCATAATAAAGATCATGAGACATTTGATCAATTTCCGTGGCATGATAAAAACAATGGTTTTATAACCAATTTAAAAACCTTCGTTAAACTTTTGCCTTTTTTGGCAAGGCATTTTAATAAAAAAAAGGAAGAGATCCATTTAAAAGATTATGCCGTTATAAACGATAGCGCTCACAATTTTGGTTTGCTTACTTTTTATACATCTCCAAAATTTTTAAAAGAACAGTTAACAGATCACAACTTTAATGAAATTACTTTCTTTTCAAAAAATGCCGAAACTGTAATTGATAATAAACTGGATGACTGGATCTTTGTTACGTGCAAGAGATCAACCTCTTAATTTTTTATGAAAGCCATTCATTAAAAAAAACACTTCCTCGGCACTATCCTGGTGCACATTAAAACGCGCAAGGTCATACAAATGATCCTTATCCTTTTTAATGTTATTAAGATCTACAAAGTCGTTTATTCTTGTAAAGCATAATTTGTATAATTTTTTTGCTATGTTAATTGAAACCTCATTACAATTAGCAAATGGAAAAGCAAAGGCGTTTACCTCCTGCCTGGTTTCCTGTTCAATTATTTTCTTTGAGTCTTTTAACTCGCTTTCAACAAAAACAGGATCGATTTCTTTTTTAAAACTTGGGTGGGTTAAACTATGCGAGGCCACAGAAACAATATCCGCACCTAACATGCGTAATTCATCAAAAGACAATAACTCATTTTCTATAACGCGATTATCGGTGACAAATTTTTGCCTTAATTCAAATATGAGGCTCATTCTCTCTAATTGTGTCATATTACACAAATGTTTTGTGATGTCCAGGTTCAATTTAAAATAATTGGTTTTGTCGGTGTATTTAATTATAACGTTTCGTTGCGAGAAAAAATCTGATATATCGTTAAATGAATAATGCTTTATAAAAAAAATAACAGCAGAGGTCCATATATGTCCCTTATTGGTTATTTGATAAGGCAAAATAAATAGGGTAGACGGAACAGCATGTTTCTTTAAAATTGGATAAGCGTAATCAAGATAATCTTTGTAGCCATCATCAAAAGTTATAAAACAAGCATTTTTTAGTTCCGAACTTGGCTTTTGATAAAGATCACTAATAGGTAAAACGTGATAGTGCTTTTTAACCAGAATCAGAATCTCTTCAAAAAGTTTTGGATGTATTCCAGGCCAGATCTCATCAAATTCAGGTATGATCTTGTGGAACACAAGAACAGGCACCCTTCCATTCTTACGGTTTGAATATAACAGCCATTTCCCAACTCCCAATTTATAAAGGGCCTTAAAAAAATAATTCCGAAACGGGTACATAATTATTTTAAAAATAAACTATTAAACCATTATACCCAAATTTTTATTTATATATTTATGCTTCTAAGAATTACATAAAAACGAGGCATGCAAACTATAATTGTTACAGGAGGCGCAGGGTATATTGGGTCGCACACGATCATTGAATTACTTACAGGCACTAACTTTAATGTAGTTTCTGTTGACAATTTTTCTAATTCAACTTCAAGGTCATATCAAAGGATCAAAGACATCACAGGTAGATCTTTTGAAACCCTCGAACTTGACCTATGCAATAAAGAAGAGCTTAATGTAAAACTATCAAAATTTAGGGATATTATTGGCATCATTCATTTTGCAGCTTTTAAATCTGTGCCGGAAAGCGTTGTCGATCCACTATTGTATTACAACAATAACCTTACTTCTTTAACTAATATTTTAGATATTGCCAAACAGCAAAAAATTAAGAATTTTATTTTTTCTTCTTCCTGCTCGGTTTATGGTAATGCCGATGAACTACCTGTTACCGAAAACACTCCACTTAAAACTGCAGAAAGTCCTTATGGCCACACCAAACAAATTGGTGAGGATATTATTAATTTTGTGTGCAAAGCTAACCCGGAATTTAATGCTGTGTTATTACGTTATTTTAATCCCGTTGGCGCGCACCCTAGTGGGAAAATAGGCGAATTTCCTTTAAACAGGCCAAATAACCTTGTGCCTATAATTACTCAAACTGCAGTTGGAAAAAATTCTTTAACTGTTTTTGGAGATGATTTTGATACGCGTGATGCGTCTTGCGTTCGCGATTATATACACGTGACTGATATTGCCGATGCGCATGTTAAAGCTTTGAACTATTTGATTGAGAATAAAAATAAAAAAAACAGTTCTGTTTTTAATTTAGGTACAGGTAATGGTGTTAGCGTTTTAGAAGCCATTAAGTCTTTCGAAAAAGTTTCGGGCAAAAAATTAAACTATACTATCGGCGGTCGACGCGATGGCGATGTTATTGCTATTTACGCCAATAATAATTTAGCTAAAACAGAGCTGAACTGGATCCCTAAATTTTCTTTGGACGACATGATGCAAAGTGCCTGGAAATGGCAGCAGACATTGGAGTCGGAGAATTAACCAATCATTCATACGTATTTCTGCGTATTTCAATTCCATTTCGTTGTCAATATCTTTGAAGAAAAAAAAGACAATGACAACAACATCAGCTTTGATCTGTTTGCTATCACTAAGTGCGTTTTGCGGATCCGCACAAGATAAATTAAAAGAAGCTAATAAATTTTTTGAAGTTCCGGGAGGAGTTCAAAACATCGATAAAAAAGTTCTAAAGGAATCATCTCCACAGTCGCTACCATATGTGGCATTAAAATTCAGAACGGGCTCTGCTAAAAGTTTACAGGCCGGTCATGGCACCGAGGCTAAACGTGCAAAGACCTATGCAATTTTAGATGGGGTAGACTCTACTCTTTTCCAGGAAATCACAAACGAATTTAACGCAGCGTTCTTGCAAAAATTAAAAGATGCCGGTGTAACATTCCTCGAACTTTCAAAAATAAAAGCAACAAAAGCTTACGCGAAAATGACTGAAGAAACTTCCGACAGAAATTTTGACCATAAAGATTATGGCACCGCGCATGTTTATACAAACAATAACGAACCATTCTTTTATTACCCAACTGGTGGGATGAAAATTACCAAATACACAAATGAATTTGAAGCTGGTTTATCATTTCTTAGGTTAACTATTGATTTTGTTGAATTTGATACAGAGGCGACAAAAGAATACGGCTGGTCAACTACTACTACAAAATTTTCTGCTGAAGCATATCCTACAATCAAAGTAACCAGCGCGCCCTACCCGGAAGGTGTTTTTGATGCGGCAACAGGTGCAAATAAATACGGAGGTTTTAGCATGAGCGACCATAAAAAGTATTTTTCAGCGATCTTTTTGCAAAAAAAACCAATTTACACACCTTATGTTGGAACAATTGAAACGTATGACGATAAAATTCCAAAATTTGCATCCAAAAAATTCAGAATGTTCGGCGGCGGAACACAATTAGGTACTTTTGTTATTACAGCTCAAAGAGATGCTTACAAAAAAGCAGCATTAGAGGCTTTGTCAAAATACACTGATATGATCGTTGAGATCTATAAGTCGTATAATACTAAATAATAAACTATTCTAATTTATATTTATAAAGCATGGTCCTTAAAACGACCATGCTTTTGTGCTTTTATTAAAAGAATTAAACTCCAATTTCTAAGTGCGACTTGAATTTTGTGTTGTAATCGGTAATACTTCTTAAAATAACTTCTCTCGCCTCTTCAGCTCCGTAAGTATGAGTAATTTCTACTGCTTTATTTTCCTGGCCTGGCATATTTTTATAGGTTAAAAAATAATGCTTAAGTCTGTCTATTAAAGTGGCGGGGCATTCGCCTACGTCTTTTAGTTTTCCGTAGATCTCATCTTGCTTTAATACCGCGATAATTTTATCATCTGCCTCACCCTTATCTATCATTCTAAATCCCCCAATTGGAATTGCTTCTAGAATAATATCCCCACTGGTAATATTTCTCTCTGTTAATACACAAATATCTAAGGGATCTCCATCTCCTTTAGTAACTTTCAGCCCCGATTTTATCTCAGCAAACTCCCTTACTTTTTCGTCGCAATAAGTTTGAGGCACAAAACCATATAAAGCTGGTACATAATTAGAGAATTTTTGCGGGCGGTCAACTTTTCTATAACCCGTTAATTTATCAATTTCGTATTTAACGGTATCGCTAGGCACCATTTCAATATAGGCTGTTACACTATTTGGACAATTTTCTCCTATTGGAATGCCATGCCACGGGTGCGGTTTAAATAATTGAACGCTCATAATTAAAATTTAAAATATTTTTTAAATAACCAGTAAAATAAAATTATGGCCGATAAAGAGATCACCAACATTAAAATAGTTTGGCTGGTAGTTGGCCGCCCATTTCTATTTTCCGTAGTTGTTGTTTTAAGAACTAAAAACCGATGCAAGCCTAAAGTTTGTCTTAAAAATTTTAACTCATCATAATAATCATTACCGTAAGTGGAAGTATAAAAATCTTCTTTTTCATTCTTAAAAAACTTCCGGCTACGGCTGCACCAATTCATTAAAGCGTTATCCACCTGCTTGTAATTACTATAAATGATCCACTCCTCACCTTCGTTAAAATCCATAGCGCACTCAACACCACACTCAAACAAAACTTTAAATTGTTTAGTAGCATTGCCTTTGTATAATTCTTCCAATTCAAAAACAGCTGTCCCAAAATTACTGTTGCAGGTAGTTACCGAAATAACTTTGCCTTTAAAAATAATCTCGTATTTATTACTTTCTTCTAAACCAAGAGTTGTTAATGGACATTGACAGGCTAGAATAACAAAACCGTTTAAAAAAAACAGTGAGCTGAAAAATAATTTAAAAAAAATGTTACGCATTAAAACAAATTATTTTGTAAGAACTCTTGTGAGGCACTCATTAACTCATGCACTATCTCATCATTTTGCATAAAAGGCACGGTTTTTCTATACGAAGAAATTACAGTTTCTATTTTTGTGGATGATTTTAATGGGCGTTTTAATTCTAAAGCTTGTGCTGCATTTAATAACTCTATAGCCAAAACTTTTTCGGTATTTTCAATAACTAAAAAACACTTTGTTGCAGCGTTAGCGCCCATGCTCACATGATCTTCTTGTCCGTTACTAGAAACAATGCTATCTACACTGGCTGGCGTACATAATTGTTTACTTTGACTTACTATACTTGCCGCAGTGTATTGCGGTATCATAAAGCCGGAGTTTAATCCTGCATTAGCAGCTAAAAAGGGCGGTAACCCTCTTTGACCGGAGATCAGTAAATAAGTTCTGCGTTCTGAGATGCTTGCCAATTCTGCCATAGCAATACATAAAAAATCTAACGCTAAAGCTAATGGTTGTCCATGAAAATTTCCTCCACTTAAGATCTCATCTTCATCAGGAAAAATAGTTGGATTATCTGTTACCGAATTTATTTCTGTTTCAAAAACAGAGTTCACATAATTGACAGTATCCTTTGTGGCGCCATGCACTTGCGGTGCACAACGAAATGAATAAGGATCCTGCACTTGCTTTTTTTCTAGTTTTCCAATTTCACTGCCTTCTAAATAATTTCTTATAGCACGTGCAGTTTGCAATTGCCCCGCATGTGCGCGAATAGTATGTAAATTATCCTTAAACGGATCCATTCGTCCATCAAAGGCATCTAATGAAACTGAAGCGATAAGATCGGCTGCTTTATTTAGTTGTTCAGACTTAATTAAACAAAAACAACCGTAGGCACTCATAAATTGTGTGCCATTTAATAACGCCAAACCTTCTTTTGACTTTAATTTTATTGGGCTGATATTTTTTTCTTTTAAAGCTTCTGAAGCATTTACCTGTTTGCCTTTGTAATTTACTTTTCCTAAACCCAATAATGGCAAACTTAAATGTGCCAAGGGTGCAAGATCGCCACTTGCGCCTAATGAGCCTTGTTGGTAAACTACAGGATAGATCTGATTATTTATAAGATCACACAAACGCTCAACTGTTTGTAATTGCACGCCGCTTTTGCCATAACTTAAAGATTGGATCTTTAAGAACAACATTAGTTTCACTATCTCCTGTGGTACTTCTTGTCCCATACCACAAGCGTGGCTCTTCACTAAATTTTCCTGTAATTGTTCAATATCTTTATCGGGAATAATTACGTTGCACAGAGAACCAAAACCTGTATTGATGCCGTAAATTGCTTTGGTATTATTCTTTAATTTTTCATCTAAATAATTCCTGCATTTTAAAATAGAATTTTTTGTCGCATCAGTTAAAACAACTTTTGCTTCCTTATCGTTGAGAAAATTTTTAAGATCGGTTAACGTTAATTTTTTTGTATGATCAATATTAAATGTCATCTCTATTCTTATTTAGTTCATCAATTAATTCGTTCAGGCTTATTTTTTTTTGCTCGCCACTTGTCATATTCTTAAAAGAATAGGTCTGACTGGCAATTTCGTCGCCACCAACAGTACAAACAAATGGAATGTTCTTTTTATCGGCGTATTCAAATTGCTTACCCAATTTTTTTGTTATGTCCGGATAGATCTCGCAAGAAATATTATTTTCTCTTAATCTAGCAGCTAATTTTAAACAATGCTTTTGAGTTTCAATATCAAAGTGAGTAAATAATAATTTTGTACTCGAAACTTTGCTTACATGATCGGGAAATAAATTCAATTCTTCCATCACATCGTAAATTCGATCGATTCCGAATGATATCCCTACCCCACTCATATTCTTTAAACCAAAAATACCGGTAAGATCATCGTAACGACCACCACCCAAAATACTAGGCGTAAAAGTTCCTGCGTTTGCTTTTACTTCAAAAATAGTTCCGGTATAATAATTAAGGCCGCGGGCAAGAGTAATATCAAGTTCAATTCTCGCAAAGGAAAGATTACAATTATTTAGAAGATATTCAATTTCTTCAATACCTTTTTTTCCTTCTTCATTGTTACCGACTAATTTTCTTAGCACTTCCACTTTTTGCTCGTTAACGCCTTTAAAATCTAAAAGTGGTTGTAAAGTTTCAATGGCTTTAGCAGAAATTCCTTTTTCGGAAAGTTCTTTATTAACGCCGTCTTTTCCAACTTTATCTAACTTATCAATCGCAACAGTTATATCAATAATTTTTGAAGGTTCATTTATTACCTCAGCAAGGGCAGAAAGAATTTTACGATTATTAAATTTTATTACAACAGGTACGCTTAATTCTCTAAACGATTTATCCATTAAAGAAATAAGATCTAACTCGTTAATTAAAGAATCGCTGCCAATAACATCAGCATCACATTGATAAAATTCTCGATAGCGGCCTTTTTGCGGTCTGTCTGCACGCCAAACAGGTTGTATCTGATAACGCTTAAACGGAAACGTTAAATTGTGCTGGTTCATTACCACATAACGTGCAAATGGAACCGTGAGATCGTAACGCAATGCTTTTTCAGTAAGCTCTTCTGAGTTGCGAGAAGATTCTAAAGAAAGATCGAATTCTTTTTTTAAGAGTTCTTTGTTTTTGCTTTCGTGAATGCGTGAGTTTAAGATCTTAAAAATTAATTGATCACCCTCTTCACCGTATTTACCTGTTAGGGTGGTGATATTTTCCATAGAAGGTGTTTCTATTGGCTGATAACCAAACAATTCAAAATTATTACGGATAATATCTAAGATATATTGGCGCTTCTGCATTTCGGCGGGGCCAAAATCACGTGTTCCTTTAGGAATTGATGGTTTCATTTGAAAATTAAAGTACAAACATACTAATTTTACAAGAGTTATCCTTATTAAACCCCAAAGCTAAGCGTTGCTAAAAAGCCAAAAGCGCAAACGATTCCGATTAATACTGCTAAAAAAATTATTAAATTATAAAGGGCTTTTCCTTTATCCAGGCTAAATTTATCAATTCTGTTTCTAAATTCAACGCTAACAAAAAGCGCTAATAAAAGATTTAGCCCGCTAATAACTAAAAATAAAAAGTAAAAAGTAAAACCAACGTTAGCAAACATTGCTATTGCTAGAGCTAAAAAAAGAATGCCAATGCCTAAAAATAATAAAGGTAGTAGCGGTCTGTCAACGGTTTTATTTGACGGTTCGGCGTCTTTTTTTGGGTCGTATGAAAAGTTCAAATGCCTGAATAATACATTCTTCTTTTTCACTTTTTTCAAAGTATCATCCCGCATCTTATATCTGTAATTCTTAAGCGGAGTTTTCGATCCTGAAGCAATTAAAAGATCATTCTGCTCATTATTTTGATTTATTAAGTTTTTATTAATTATTTGTTGTTTTATATTAGCTGCAACCGTTTTTGGTTCTTTTTTATCCTGCTTAATTGTAAAGGCATTATCGCAACTATAACCCTTAGAAACATACCAGCCTTTTAAATATCTGCGTTTTTGAACAGAGCAACTTGCTAGTAATGTTATAATTACAATTAATACAGGAATTATTTTTGTAAAAGAGATTTTATGCATTGAATTAATAGATTTCTAAATTAGTCATTATTCTAAAAAAAACTTCTGTTTATAATAGGGGTAAAAGCCTTCTCATACGTCTTACCTTCGGTAAGTGTTAGTTCACCGCTCTAAAAACGGTCTTGCAGGTTATTTTTTACATAAAAGGCATTTTTTTAGTGTGGAAACTTGCGGGACAATTTAAGTTTCCATAGTTTTGTGCCCGGAATACAACATTTTTAAAAATTATAAGTTATTACTTCAAATTAATACAAGATATATGAAACTTCGTTTACTGATTTTTTTAAGTTTTTTCGTTTTAAAAACCTTTAGCCAGGATAAATTTAGCATTAGTGGTTATGTTAAAGACGCTAAAAACGGTGAGTCGTTAATTGGCGCAACAGTTTTTAAATTAGGCTCTAATGTTGGTGCTGCTGCAAACGAATATGGTTTTTTCTCGCTCACACTTCCAAAAGGCGAACATATAATTGCTGTTTCGTTAATAGGCTATAAAACATTTACCTTTTCGATTAACCTAGATAAGAACATTACTAAGAATTATGAACTGGCAGAAGAGGGCAAACAACTTGATGAAGTAGTTGTTACCGGCGAAGCTGAAGATAAGAATATTAAAAGTACCGAAATGGGTACAACCAAACTGGATATAAAACAAATAAATAAAATACCGGCTTTGTTTGGCGAAGTAGATGTGGTACGCGCAATTCAAATGTTACCGGGTGTTACAACCGTTGGTGAAGGAGCAAGTGGTTTTAATGTACGCGGTGGAAATATTGATCAGAATTTAATTTTGTTGGATGAAGCGCCTGTTTACAGCTCTTCGCATTTGTTTGGTTTTTTCTCAGTGTTTAATCCAGATGCTGTAAAAGACGTAAAATTAATTAAAGGTGGTATTCCCTCGCAATACGGTGGCAGGGTTTCTTCGATATTGGATGTTAGAATGAAAGAAGGTAATAGTAAAAAACTTTCTGTAAACGGTGGTATTGGCTTACCTGTATTTAGTCGTCTTTCTATAGAAGGGCCTATTGCAAAAGACAAAGCCAGTTTTATTATTGCCGGAAGAAGAAGTTATATTGACGCATTGGTAAAACCATTTGTAAAATCTACAAGCCCTATTAAAAATGCTATCTTTTATTTTTATGACCTCACAGCAAAAGTCAACTGGCGTATTAATGATAAAAACACAGTTTTTGCAAGTGGCTATTTAGGCCGTGACGCCTTTGGTGCTCCGGGTTTTAAATTTAATTGGGGAAACACAACAGGTACACTCAGATGGAACCATATTTTTAATAATAAATTATTTATGAATACAACCGCCATTTATAGTAATTATGATTACCTATTAGATTTTAAACAGGAAAGTAATAATCAACAGTTTAACTGGACCAGTCAGATCATTAACTACAGTTTAAAAAATGATTTTTCATATTACGTAAATAGTAAGAACACTATTCGCTTTGGTGCGCAGGCATTGTTTTACGACTTTTTACCATATAATGCCACAGGCAAATTTGAGAATACCACTATTAAATTTAAGGCCGATAAACGTTATGGTATTGAATACTCGGCCTATGTTGGTAACGAACATAAGATAAGGCCACGCTTAACAATGGAGTATGGCGTACGCGTGAGTGTTTATAATTATATTGGTAAAGGCACCGCGTACACTTTTGGTGATACACTTGCAAATGAAGAACTTCCTCTTAAAAGTTCAAAAAAATATGAGAATGGGCAAGTAATGAAAGCGTATGTAAATCCTGAGCCCCGTTTATCTGTTAACTATGTGATAAATAGCTTCAGTTCAATAAAAGCAAGTTATAATCGTATGGCTCAATATTTACAACTAATAAGTAATACGGCAGCCAGCACACCGTTAGATGTTTATACTTTAGCAACAAACAATTTAAAACCTTTACTGGCCGATCAGGGTAGTGTTGGTTATTTCAGGAATTTTAAAGAAAATATGTTTGAAACATCAGTAGAAGTGTATTACAAATATTTACAAAATCAATTGGATTATATCGATAATGCCAACCTGTTTATAAACCCGACAGTCGAAAATCAGTTGGTACAAGGTTTGGGTAGAGCTTATGGGGCTGAGTTTTATGTGAAAAAAAATAAAGGAAAACTTACAGGGTGGATCAGTTATACCTTAAGTAAAACCGAACGCTTGGTAAATGGTATTAGCAATGATAAATGGTTTTTTAGCCGTTACGATAGAACACATTGTTTAAATACAGTGCTTACTTATGAGTTAACAAAACGCTGGAGTGTATCAGGTAATTTTGTTCTATTAAGTGGTACACCGGCTACCTTTCCTAATTCAAAGATCAGTGTTCAGAATTTTAATATTCCATACAACACAACAGGTACACGAAATAATTATCGCATTCCTGCATATCACCGCTTAGATCTGGGCGCAACTTATAATTTTAAAAAGAACGAAACACGCAAGTTTAAACAAAACATCGTAATAAGTGTGTATAACGCCTATAACCGCCGTAATGCTTATAGCGTTTATTTTAGAACAAAACAAGGTTCTACTTTTGAAACAGAAGCCGTTCGCTTTTCTGTGATTGGATCTATTGTACCCGCATTAACTTATAACTTCAATTTTTAAGAAATTATGAAAAATATATTTAAGTTTTTAGTTTTTACTACTACGCTCTTCTTTTTATCGTCTTGCGAAGATGTTATTCAAATAAAGCTCGACGAAGGTGCTAAATTGTATGTAATAGATGCATTTGTAAATGATCTTAGAACTAATCAAACCATTCGTGTTGTAACAAGCGATAATTATTTTAGTAATCGTGAAGCGCCACCAGTAAGCAATGCGCAAGTTGTTTTAAAAGATCTAACTGCAAACATACAATACA
>Ga0075163_10004246_pt1 | contig 19217 bp, 17 predicted proteins | sample JI1023141ADNA_FD_71478 | JGI IMG/M metagenome (GOLD analysis project Ga0075163, IMG submission 71478) | Wastewater effluent complex algal communities from Wisconsin, to seasonally profile nutrient transformation and Carbon sequestration -... | ecosystem: Engineered > WWTP > Effluent > Algae...
GGGACCCAAAGTCAATCTATGGCGACGATCCCGACACCATCGTCGCCATGCCGGGAGTCAACAAGGCGATCGCCAAGGCCTACGTCCCAGGCTCCATCGTGAAGGCCATGATGCTTGCTGAAGCGCAGACACGCGGCCTGATCCCGCCCGGGCACACCATCAACTGCACGGGTCACCTCTTCCCGGAGAAAGTCAACGCGTACCGCTGCTGGATCTACAAGCAGACGCAGGAGTCCGGCAACCCGACCACTCACGACATCTATTTCAGCCACGCGCCAAACGGACCAGAAGCGCTGATGGTCTCGTGCAACATCTACTTCTACACACTCGGTCGCATGCTCGGGCCGGAGGGGATCGTCAAAGCCTATCAGGACTTCGGCGTCGGCACGCGGTACAACCTCGGCATCGGCTACGAGCACGCGGGGCAAACCGGGCGCAAAGCGCCAGCGGGTTCCAAGGGCCCGAGCACTTTGCTCAACACGTTCGACGCGATCCAGATGGGCATCGGGCAAGGGCCCGTGACGTGGACGCCCGTGCACGCCGCAGATGCATACGCGACCCTCGCGCGCGGCGGCGTGCGACTGCCGCCGAAACTGATCCGCAACGGCCCGCGCGGCGGCGACCCTATTGAACTTGGACTGAAGTCCGAATCGATCAACGAGGCCATGGAAGGGCTGCGTCTCTCCGTCAACGACAATCACGGCACCGGCAACCACGTGGTCTTCAACTCAGGTCCCGAGCAGACGTTCAACGTGCCGGGGATCAAGATTTGGGGCAAGACGGGCACCGCCACCGCGAGCCCGATCAAGTACGACCCAGATGGCAGCGGTCCCATGGCCCCCGAAACACTGGAAGAAGGCGATCACTCGTGGTTCGTCGTCCTTGCGGGCAAGGACAAACCGCAGTACGCGGTCGCGGTGGTCATCGACTTCGGCGGCAGCGGCGGCAAGGTCTCTGGGCCGATCGTGAATCAGGTCCTGCACGCGCTGCAGGCCGAAGGGTACTTTGAGGGCAAAAAGTAGTGGCGTGGGCGAGTTCCAATCGCAGGCAAGGCTCGCTCGGCCCATTGGCTCGACGGTTCTTTGACATCGCCGAGCATGGCGGCGTCGCGTGGATCGTCGTGCTCGCGTCGCTCGCGCTCTGGCTCGTCGGCATCGAGGCGATCGATGTCGCGACCGTGCTCGAACCGGGCACGCGCCTTGGAACCACGGCCACCAAGCAAGTGATCTTCGGCGGCGTGGGAATCGTCGCCGCGATCATCGCGGCGGCCGTGCACTATCGCGTGTGGGGGTGGGGCAGTTGGCCATTCCTCGCGGTCATGATTGGGTTCCTCCTCTTCGTGTTGATTCCGTTCCTCCCCACGTGGCTCGTGCGGCCACGCGGCGGCGCACGCGGCTGGATCGACTTCGGTCCCATCGAGTTCCAGCCCGCGGAGATGACCAAGATCGCGTACGTGCTCGCGCTCAGTTGGTATCTGCGCTACAGCACCACGCACCGCACGTTCGTCGGGCTCATCCCGCCCGCCCTCATCGCGGGCGTGCCCATCGCGCTCATCACGCTCCAGCCCGACTTCGGTTCCGCGCTCCTCTTCATTCCCGTGCTGTTCGCGGTGCTGGTCGCGGCGGGAGCGAAACTCAAGCACCTCGCGATCGTCGTCCTCGTTGCCGCACTGGCCGCACCCGCGATGTATCCCTTGCTCAAGCCCCACCAAAAGGCCCGCATCGAGGGCCTCATCAAGCAGGTACAAGGGGACACGAGCGCGGATCAGGACGTGAACATGCAGGCCGCGTCGGCGCAAGCCCTCATCGGCGCGGGGCAGGGCACGGGCATGGGCGACCCGCTGAGCCGTGCGGCGGTGCATTACAGCCGGCTTCCCGAGCGGCACAACGACATGGTCTTCGCGGTGATCGTGAACCGCTGGGGCTTTTCGGGCGGACTCGGTGTGATCCTGCTCTACTTCCTCTGGGTCGCGGGGGCGCTGGGCACGGCCGCGACGATCCGCGAGCCCTTCGCGCGCCTCGCGATCGTGGGGTTCGCGGTCTTTGTGACGGGGCAGGTGTTCATCAACATCGGGATGAACGTGGGGATCGTGCCGATCATCGGCGTGACGCTCCCGTTCGTCAGTTACGGCGGGTCGAGCATGGTCACGGGGTGGCTCATGACGGGGATCATCCTGGGCATCGCGCTCCGCCGTGCGGACATGCCGCGGCATCGTTCGATGGAATACGCTGGTGACGATGAATCGTGATGCACAACGTGGCAAGGGCGGCAGTGGACGAGGCGGCGAACGGGGTGGCGGCCAAGGCGGCCGTGGCTTTCGGGGCCGCGGGGGCGGGGGTGGCGGTAGGCCCCAACGTCCGGGGGCGGCGGCGGGGGCGGGCCCAGCCTCAACCGAGGCCACTGGCGACAAGAAGCCGATCCTGAACAAGCAAGGGCGTCCGACGCCGCGCCCCATGCCCAAGGGGCCGCCCAAGCCCGCGGGCAAGCACGGATCAAAGGGTCAAAGTGTCCAGCCACGTCCGACGGCCAAGCCGACCACGCCCAAGGCCCCGCGTCCGGTGTTGCATGACACTCCGCTCGCCCTTCCTGAAGCAACGCCGCTGGCGGCGCCTGCCGACTTTTTGGCGGGGGCGCAGGCCATGGGCATCGAGTTCGAAGAGGGCGATGTTGAGCAACTCGGGCACTACCTCGCGCTCTTGCTTGAGGCGAACAAGACGACGAACCTGACGGCGATCGAGGACGCGGGCGAGGCGTGGACGCGGCACATTTTGGATTCACTGTCGCTCATCGCCGCGCTGGCCGATCTGCAGCCGGGGGCGAAGGTGATCGACGTCGGCAGCGGCGGGGGCCTGCCGGGCGTGCCGCTGGCGATTTGTTTGCCGCATCTTTCGTTTACGCTTTTGGAGGCGACGGGGAAGAAGGCCGAGTTTCTGAGGCAGGTCGCGGCGCGGCTGGACCTCAAGAATGTGTCGGTCCTCGCGCAGCGGGCGGAGACGGCGGCGCACGATCGCGGCGAGAAGGTCAGCACCGGCGGCGAGACGAAGCGCACGGGCGGGCACCGCGAGATGTACGACGCTGTCGTCGCGCGGGCCGTCGGGCGCTTGCCGACACTTCTGGAACTCACGGTCGCGTTTGCGAAGGCGCCCTCGAGTGGCAACCTCGGCGGGCGCGTCTTGCTCTTGAAGGGCGAGCAGGCGGACGCGGAAGTGATCGAGGCGAAGGGTGCGATGCACCTTTTGAAGTGCGCCCACGTTGAGACGCAGGCCGCGGTCGGGACCAGCCGCCTGGTCATCATCGAAAAGCCGGCGGCGACGCCCAAGTTGTACCCGCGCGCGGACGGGGAGCCGAAGCGTGTGCCGTTGAAATAGGGGCAAGGGGCAAGGCGTGAGGCGTGTGTGGGGGAGGGCGCGAAAACCCCCGAGCGGATCTGCGGTGGGCGCAGCGAAGACACTGACCTGAAGACAGGTCAGTGGCACGGCATGGGATCCGATTCCGCTGGGCGCGTGGCTGGTCTCGTGCGTGTTGCTGGTGCTTGCACACTTCGCGACACACAGTTCCGCGGCACGGCGTCAACGGCGGTGGGTGGGCGGTTGTGCTCGCCGACGCTTGCACAACTTTGGGCAGCGAGTGCGTGTTGAGCACCGGATGTTGTTGCACGGGTTGGGACCTGTGCGACGTCGTCCTGTGTCTTCACGCGCTTGCTGGCCCGCGCACCGCTTTGGCGTGCTGCTCGGGTCGCGCGGGGAACGTCGGGGGAGACCAGCCCGGGTTCGTGGCCCGGCCGTTGGAAGCCCGAAGAAACTCGCGCGAGGGAACTGGCACGCCTCTACCCATGGGTGCGCGGTCACGGGCGCGCGCGCAAACGTGGATGTTGGTGGGTGCTTAGTGGCAGGCGGCGCGCGAAAGTGGCGATTGGAGGGCGTCAAGAGGGGTGAAATTGTGCTGGAAAATGTGGGAATTCGTGTTTGGGGGTCAGAACTATGACCGCGTTTGTGCGCGCGCGGGAGGTAGGTCGAAGAGAAGACGCCAGTCGGCTCAAAGCCGCCGACTGGTGGCACCCGGATCAGGAACGACCCATGCCACCCGCCCAGGTCTTCAAACTCATCAGCCGTCATAGACTCTTTCATGGCAGAAAAGACGAACCTCACTCGTGCGTTCGCGACGTTTACGGAGCACTGGTCGCCCCGCATCGCGGCGGATCTCAATGGACAGCAGGTCAAACTCGCGAAGTTTCTGGGCACGTTTGACTGGCATTCGCACGAGCACGAGGACGAACTCTTTCTGGTCCATCGCGGCTCGTTCGTCATGGAGTTTCGCGATCGGCGCGTGGAGATCAATGCGGGCGAGTTTCTCGTTGTTCCCCGCGGGGTCGAGCATCGGCCGGTCGCCGGTCGTGAGGTCGAGGTGGTGCTCTTTGAGCCGGCGACGACGCTGAACACGGGCAACGTGAGGACGGAGAAAACGGTATCAGATTTGAAGCGCATCGAGGGGTGAACAATGGCGGGTGGCGGCATTTGCCGTTCTCCACTCCGAATCGGGGTGCCGCCGCTTGGACGCTGTCCATCGCAGACCGCAGGGCCGGCTGCGTGTGGTGCCTGCAGAGACGTCAGGTTGGGCCATCCGCCAAACGCCCACGAGGTACCTTCGATGGAACGCGAGGTACCTCCGAACGCGTCCAAGGTACCCACGATCGAGCGCGTGGTACCTCAGATCGCCCGCCACGGGCCCCGCTAGCGATCCAACAGCCGCGCGATCGACCGCACCGGGCGAAGGACCCAGAACCGCGGCATAGGCTGGGCGACCCGCCGTTAGTGGTAAGGCAAGACCGCGCCTGTGTCATCAACGACGAGACGAATGCCCTCTTGTGCGCACCAGAATGCCAACTGTGACTCGATCAACGAGCGATGAGGTGCTGCCCACGTGGGGACATTGGGGTGATTCCACTTCGCCTCGGACGGAAAGTACACGGTGTTGGGGGAGTAGGTCATGTCAATCAGAAATGCACCCTCGTCGCAATAGCAAACGAGTTCCTCTTTCCATCTGGGCTTGAACTGCATGAGGATTGGCCTTTGCATGCTTAGCTCCATCGAGTCGAACGCCAACTGTGTGCCTCTGCTCGCCGCCGCGGATGAGTAGTGTTCGCGACATCAAGAGCACCAGTCGGCCAAAGGCCGGCCACTGCGGGCACCTGAATCCGTAACGATCCACGCCACACGCCATAGACAAGAAACTCAGGTCATTCGCAGCGTCTTCTCAATTAGCTGACCAGAGAGCGACCAGTGCACATCGAGGTCGGACAGTTCCACGTTCTCAACGCCGTCGTTGCCACCAAGATACAAAGGCCTCTTGTACCCGACACACTGATCGTACCTCGGCATCGCACCGCCTTCGTCAAGCCACTGCGCGTAAAACCCTGCGGCCAGCGCTTCCTCGGCGTGGTGAATCAACTCGTCGTCGTGAAATGTCAGCAGGTTGCAGGGGATCTCGAGTGCCTCACCCGTGCCAGGCTCGAGCATTACAACGGCAGACAGTCCATCTTCCTTTCGAGCAGAATCGAGCGAGAAGATTCTCCCCAGCCAGTCGTACCCAAAGCTCCGAACGCGTCGGCTAAACGAGGGAAATGCTCGCGCGACAAACTCCCCAGCCCACTGAAGTTCACTCGTTGCCATCACTCTGTACAGTCCGCCGTTGAATGAGTCACCGCCAAGGCGATGCAGCAAGTCCTGTAAGAGAGGATCATCGGTCTGGTGCACGACACGAAGGCGATCCTTCGGATGCGACAGGGCGGCGTCTCGACGAAAGTGCGTCTCAAATCGATCGAGCATGTGAGTCCAACAGAGGGTAGTTGTTCATGCCATTTCCGGTCACGCGATCTTGCATCTGAGAATAGACCGTTGCTCGCGCCCTGGGCTCGTCAGATGCCTAATGCCTTCCTCAATCACGTTCCGGCACTTGGCCTGCAAACCTGTCAAACGCCATCTTCAAGTACTCGCTTTGATGCCGGCATGCCATTGTCTGTGAGCAGAATACTGAACATTTCCCGCCCCGGCAACCATCGCCAACTGTTGCCGTTCCTCTCTACGGAAGAAGGGAGTGTTGCGATGAGTTCATCGGCGGTCGTGTGGTCGTGCTCGATCCACTTTCCGGTCGCCGCATCGCGCGCGGAGCCGGTGGTGCACAAGCCTCTTGCACGCAGGCGTGTGAGTGCGCCGACGACATCCTCAACGCGCATCTTTGAATCGTGCGAGACGTGGAGCGTGTGGAGGAGGCACACAACGTCCTCTTCTCCCGCTTCTTCGAGATGCGAGAGGATGAGCTGTTGCAGTTGCCAGTGCGGCTCCTTCATGTCAGATGACCCGGCGCACCTTCCGCCCCTTGCGTTGCTGGTGCTGCTTGGGCGTGATGTGGAAGGTCGCGACGACCTTGCCGACGCGTTTGTCCTTGCCCGCGACTTTGTCGCCGACGCCCTTGGGCAGGACCTTGTTCGCGGCGGGGCGGACGTTCTTGGGCAGGACCGACTGCTGCACGACGTCCATCTCGAGCGTGAGGTTGAACTCTCGGCGGGTGGCGATGAGGGCCTGGACGTCGGCGGTCGGCGTGATCTTGTAGACAGCGGGGCCGAAGCAGGGGCGGAGGAAGCGGTAGTCGAGGTGCTTGCAGACGACGGTGTATTCGCCGCCACAGAGGTCGAAGACGAACATGCCGCCGGCGATCTCGGCGTTGGCGAGGAGTGCGGCCCCGGCCATCGCGTTGTACCAGTTGCGGTTGATGCGGCGGAAGGGGAGGATGGCGGCGAAGGTTCGTTCGTCGACGCGCTTCATGCGGATGCCGCTTTTGAAGGCGTAGGGCAGCCACACGAGGCTCGTGACGCGCTGCCAGAAGTGGCTGCGCGTCGAGAGTTTGCTCACGAACCGGTCGATGCGGTCCATGATGCTGGGCTTGTGGTTGGCGAAGACTTGGGGGGGAAGGGCGGCCGTATTTGCGGTGGTGGGTGTGACGCCCGCGCCGTCGGCCATGGGCGTGCTGGTTGGTGGCCCGTCAGAAGGCGAAGAAGGGGGAACGGAGATGGGCTCGGGCACGACGCTGGGCATGGTTTGATGGATGATAGGGGAGGTGCTTCTGGCCTTGGGAGAGGTGTGTCTTGCGGGGTGAGGGGCTTCCAGCCCCTCACTTTGAGTTCATGGATGTTGGGGGCTGGAAGCCCCCAACCCCGCAAGAGGAAGACGCGGCTGAGAGTCCAGAGTCCCAATCCCGCACATCAAGAGGCGGGCGGCACGCTCACACCGCATCCTCCACCAGATCAAACCACCCGTGGGCGTTGCGACGGGCGCGGCGGATCGGGTTGCCGGGCTCGTGGTCGAGGACGAGGACCCAGTCGCGGTCGGCGGCCTCGGAGAGGAACCAGTGTCGCGTGACCATGCTGGTGTAGGGCTCGACGTCGTAGCCGAGGCTGTAGGCCTGGCCTAGGTGGGCGGCGGTGGGCATGACGTCGGGCACGAAGACGACGGTGCGGCCCTTGGTGTCCTTGAACATCGTTGCTTGTTGGCCCCACGTGTGGCCTGGCGTGAGGAAGACGTGGATGCCGGGGAAGACCTCGGTGGTGCGGTCTTCGAGGGGGAGGCGCGGGAGTTCCTCGCGGTCGGGCGTGGTGCCGGTGATGAATGGGCGCGGGGAGTCGACCTTCGCGACGAGGCCTTTGAACGCGTCGAGCGTGAAGGGCTCGAGGTGGTCTTTGAAATAGGTGCGCGTCATGACGCTGCGGTTGGCGAAGGCGTCGGCCCACTCGCGGGCCTGCGCGACAATGGTGGCGTTGGGGAAGGAGAGTTTGACGCCTTGGACGTCGCCCGAACCTTTGCCGGTCCAGTCTGGAGTTTCGCCGGCGCGGGCGAGGCGCGTGAGGCCGCCGGCGTGGTCGAAGTGGAGGTGGGAGACGGTGATGCCGTGGATCGCGGCGGGGTCGACGTGTTCCTCGGCGAGGGCGGTGAGGATGGAACGGTCTTCGAGGTCGAAGATGGCTTTGGACTTGGCGTCCATCTTGTCGCCGGTGCCGACCTCGAGGAGGTAGTGCTTTTTGGTGGCGGTGCTCGTGAGGAGGAGGCAGTTGTGCTGGACGGTGAGGCGGTTTTTTTCGTCGGGCGTGATGGTGCGTGACCAGACGGACTTGGGGATGAGGCCGAACATGGAGCCGGCGTCGAGTTTGAAGCGGCCGGCGCGGAGGAGTTTCCAGGTGTAGGTGGTCATGGCGGAAGGTAGTGGGGGTGGAGCGTGTGGGCGAGGGGCGGGAATTCAAACCGACCGGCAACGGCGATCAGTCAACGTCGTCGGTCCAGGGTCCTTCGTCCCAAGTGTGGCGGTTGAGGCGGTCGGCGAGCCAGCGGCGGGCGGCTTGGGTGCTGGAGATGCCGCGGACGGGCTTCCATGGTTGGACGCCTTTGTCTGTGAGGACTTCGTGGTGCGAGGTCATGCACTCGGCCATGGGGAGGCGGGCGACCCAGCCTTGGCCGAGGTCGATTTCTTGCGCGAGCCATGGGCGACCTGAGGTGGGCTCGCCGAAGACGGGGGCGAGCCAGTGGGCGAGGATGGCGCTGGCGAGCATCTCGGTCGAGCCGCCGGCGCGTTTGCCGATGATGATGGCGACGGGGCTCGTGAATCTTCGTTCGAGGGGAACGACAGTGGCGGCGACGCTGGTGCCATTGGAGATGGCGGAGCGCAGCGCGGCATAGTCGGCGGGCGTGCAAAGGTCGATGGTGGTTGAGGGGGTCCTGCCTGAGAAGATCGCGTCGCGATCAGTTCTGGCGACGAAGGTTCCGGAGTTGATGGGTTCGGGGGAGATGTAGGAGAGGACTCGCAGGACGCCGACGTCGAGGCCTGCGGTCTGGCGGAGGTCGACGACGATGGCGCGCGGGTTCATCGCGAGGGCTTTGTCGAAGCACTCGTCGACGGTGGCTTCGGAGAGGATGGCGTCGAAGCGGATGGTGACGATGCTGGTGGAGGCGTTCTTGATGATCTGGTACGGCAGGATGGGGTCGTCTGCGTCGGGCAGTTCGTCGGCGGGCGGCTGGGCTTTGGGATACATCAGGATCGCGGGCACCTTGGGCGACTGGCGTGCGGCGAGGGCTTGGACGAGGAGGAACTCGATGTCGTCCTTGACTTTGCTCGTGCCTTGCGTGACGTCGTCGAGGTAGCGGGTCATCTCGGGGGAAACGGCGCGGAGTGGGTCGTAGTAGTGTCGCGCCACTCGATCACGCAGTGCTTCGACGAGCGACGCGTGATTGATTGGCGTCCAGTCGAGTGAGGCTGCGCGTTTGAGGGAGATGGTGGCGACGGGGCGGCCGTCTTTGAGGATGATCTCGACTGGAGCACCGGGCTCTTTGATGCGTGTTTCGAGGCGCATGGAGAGGCGCGTACCAAAGCCCATGGAGCCGACACCGGGGAACTCGTCGGTCGGCATGGTGCTTTCCCATGTGAGGATCATGCCTCGGGGAAAGAGGAACGGGGCGAAGATCGGGCCGAGGGTTCCTTCGAGGCCACCGATGAGGGACCAGGCGACATCGGGGCGAGTGTTGGCGCGGAATCCGGTTTCGGTTGGCTCTGCTTGGAACTCGCCTCGGATGGGTCCGGTCCAGGGCGTGTGGATTGTGGCGATGTACTTGCCGGTGAAGGGAGTGAGGGGTGTGCTGGAGTTGTTGGCGAGGGCGCTGTCGAGGGGTGCGACGCGGTCGTAGCGGGCGGGAGTGACGAGCGTGCACGCGCCGAGGCAGATGCTGGCGACGGCCGCGGCTATGACGCGCGGTGCCAAAGTCCGCCAAGGCTGAAGAGCCTTTCGGTCGTGCGTCGTTCTCGGATCGTGCGATTTTCGGAGCACCGATGGTTCCTCCGCCCAGCCCTGATTATTGGAGCGCGTTTGTCGAGGCGTGTACGGCGTGTGCCGTGCGTGCGTTCGTGGGAGTGGGTGGATTGGTTTCCATGAACGGGGGAGGGGTTCTGGACGGCCGATGGAGGGGGGCTTCGCGTTTTTCGACGCGGGGGGAGAGAGAGCCATGCATCCAGTTCGCCTGCAGAGAATCCGCGCGACCTTTGCCCAGATCGAGCCGTGCGGCCCGGCGTTTATCGCTCGTGCGCTTGAAGGGATCCGTGGCGTCGTGCCGGATGTTGATCGGTTGCTGGCGGGGCACGACGCGGGCGAGGTGAATGCCCGGGCGTGGAGCGCGTTTCGTAAGGTGGTCATCGGCATCGGAACGTTTCGCTCGATTGAGAAGGCGCTGGTGGCTCTGGGTGTGCAGGCCGAACAGAGGGGATTTGCTCCGGCTCACCTGTTTGCGGCCCGGGCGCAGTTCCTGCGAACGCTTGGCGAACTGCTGGGTGAAGAGTGGACGCCGCAGGTGAGGCGAGACTGGTCGCTGGTGTTGGCGGGGGTGAGTGGGGCGATGCTGCGCGGGATGCTTCATGAATCGGTGGCGACGGCCCAGGCCGCCTGACGCTGGGAGTTTCCACGGGACAATCACGCGACGCTACTATCCGCCCGCGAGTCCCCTCGCAACTTGGACGGATTCGGCGTTTCGGCTGGGCTTGGGCCCTTCCTTCCGACCTCCTCGCACCGCGGTGGGGGCGTTCGGGAAGGAATCCTCGATGCTCATCCGTACCCACACCTGCGGGCAACTCCGCGAATCGCACGTCGGCCAGACAGTTCGTCTGAATGGCTGGGTCAATGCCTATCGCGACCATGGGTCGCTTATTTTCGTGGACCTTCGTGATCGCTACGGGCTGACGCAGGTGGTGTTTGACCCTGAGAACACGGCGATCAAGGGGCAGATGGAGTCGGCGGACAAACTGCGCAATGAGGATGTGATCGCGGTTGAGGGAACCGTGCGTGTTCGCGTTGGTGGCGAGAATCCGAAACTTGCGACAGGCAAGGTCGAGATTGTCGTGACCACGTTGGAAGTCTTGAACAAGACGGAGAATCCGCCTTTCCTGCCGGACGACATGGGCAAGTTGCCTGCGGAAGAGTTCCGGATGACGCACCGGTATCTGGATTTGCGGCGGCCACGGATGCAGCAGATTCTCCAGATGCGGCACAAGTTGTATCAGACGACGCGGCGGTATTTCGACGAGAACGGCTTCCTTGAGGTTGAGACGCCGATTTTGTACAAGTCGACGCCTGAGGGAGCGCGCGAGTTTCTGGTGGCGAACCGGCACTCGCCGGGGAGTTTCTATGCGCTGCCACAGAGCCCGCAGTTGTTCAAGCAGATCTTGATGGTGTCGGGCTGTGATCGGTACATGCAGATTTGTCGGTGTTTCCGCGATGAGGATCCACGCGCGGACCGGCAGGCGGAGTTCACGCAGATCGACTTGGAGATGTCGTTCGTGCGGCGTGACCAGGTGATGGAGATGATGGAAGGGTTCGTCCGTCGCCTGTGGAAGGAGATGGTGAATGTTGATGTGCCGCCTTTGCAGCGGATGAGTTACCGCGACGCGATGGAGGACTATGGCATCGATCGCCCGGACACGCGATATGCCCTGAAAATCAAGGACTTTTCGACGGTTGCGGCCAAGGCCGATTTCGCGGTGTTCAAGGATGCGCTGGCGAAGGGCGCGGAGCGGCCACGGTTCAACAGCAAGAAGGGCGTGGTGAAGGCGATCGTGGTGCCGGGCGGCGCGGAGAAGTTGACGCGCAAGATGACGGATGGGTATACGGAGTTTGTGAAGGGCTTTGGCGCGGGCGGCGTTGCGGTCGTGAAGATGAACGCGCAGGGCGTGTTTGAGACGGGGATCGCGAAGTTCCTGGAGCCGATCAAGGCGGAGGTTGTTGAGTTCTTGGGCATGAAGCCGGGCGATACGGCGCTGTTTGTTGCGGACACGTATTCGGTGGCGACGAAGGCGCTGGGGGAACTGAGGCAGAAGGTTGCGAGGGACATGGGGATGGTGCCCAAGCCGGGAGCCGAGGGCGGGCCTTGGAACTTCTTGTGGGTTGTGGATTTCCCGATGTTTGAGAGGAACAAGGAGACGGGGAAGTGGGTGGCGATGCACCACCCGTTCACGTCGCCCAATGACGATCAGGCCGAGGCGTTTGTGAACGCGGATGTCGAGGACGAGGTGACGATCGAGGCGATCGTGTCGGCGGGGTATGACATCGTTTTGAACGGGCAGGAGATCGCGGGCGGGTCGGTGCGCATCCACGATCCGCGGATCCAGGGGAAGGTTTTCCAGTTGCTGGGATTGACGCCGGAGCAGGCGAAGGAGAAATTTAGTTTCCTTCTGGATGCGCTGGCGTTCGGGGCCCCGCCACACGCAGGCGTGGCGTTCGGGCTGGACCGGCTGGTGATGAACTTCGTGGGGACGGACAACATCCGGGATGTGATTGCGTTCCCGAAAACCCAGACGGGAGCGGACCTTATGACCAAGGCCCCGAGCCCGGTGACGGACGCGCAGTTGAAGGACTTGCACATTCGGACGGTGGTTTGAGGGCTGATGAAGGGGAGTAATGCCCTAACGGAACGTGAATTGGAAAGGTTGGTTCAACGACAAGTTTTTTGAGATTCTTGGACGAAGGGCTTGACAAACGTCCAAAAATCGCCACCCTATGTAGGTCCCCGTAGGTGTTTTCCGCCACCGAGGGGACGGGCCGAGAGGCCCTTGGAGAGAGTGAGAGAGTTTCCAGGAGGACGGTGTATTCGCAACCGAGTCGGTTTGCGGACCACCCTTTCGAGAGAGGCAAGACATGTTGAAGAGCAATGGGACTGCGCGTTTGTGGGCTGTGGGTGCGGCGTTTGCGCTCGCTTCGGCGGCGTTCGGCGGCATCACTGGCAATCCCCTTACCATCACTGCGACTTCTGCTGAAGGCACGGGATCGTTCAACTTGAACGTCCTGGACGGCAGTTGGAGCAACAACAACACGACGTGGACGTACAACGGCCCCGTTGGGCAGGTCATCCCGCTGGTTGACAGCAGCAACAACAACACGATCGCCGAACTCGAGATGGGCTCGTTCGCGATCCAGTTCGTGTTCGACCCCGAAGTTCATCTGAACTTTGGCGTGGTCGCTGGCGGAGCAGCCACGACTTTCAACATCAGCAGCGCGTTGCTGTCGTTCCCCAGCATCGCGAACGCGACCGCGACTGCGTCCGCAGGCGTGACCGCGAGCGATCGCAACGGCAACGGCGTGACCTGGACCGGCCTGCACGGCGGCCTTGGCTACAAGGCTGATTACAACGGCCTCGTTCCCACCGGTACGAACTTCGGCACGGGCGTGGCGGTTGTCTCGACGATTGCCCCCTTCGGCAACGCGGTCGGGTCGGCCAACTTCCCCAGCGCGAACATCGGCACGGTGTCGGACATGAGTTCCAACTGGAACTTCACCCTGTCGGCTCGCGACGCGGCGGAAGGAACCAGCACCTACGTGATCGTTCCTTCTCCGGCTGGCGTGGCGGCCCTTGGCCTCTTCGGCCTGGCGGGTGCGGCTCGTCGTCGCCGCTAAGCCTTGCTAAGGTGGCGCAAGACCTTTTCATTCAACGGTTTAGGTTGTTTGAGAAGGAATTGTGTGCACAAAGTCGGAAGTTTGGTTGCACAAATTCCGTTTATTCTCCTGTTTGGGTGTTGACTTGAGACCCAAAATCAGCACGATAGGGGAAGTGCGGATCGGAGTTCTCGGAATCTGACGGTTCACACGGACGGACATGAGAGCGGCTTGATCCGCCGAGAGGCGCAAGCAAAGGTGCGGGTTTCTGCACTACAGGAGTAGAGAGATGAAGATCAGTTTTCCAGCAACACTCGCGACGATTGCCGGCCTCACGGTCGGTGTGGTTGCGACCGGAGCCGACGCCGCCATCGTCGGTGATGCATTCGTCATCACCGCGACGAATACCAACGGCACGGACACGTTTGTCGTGCCAGCGTCGAGCCTCAGTTGGACGGGCAGCTCTTGGCTGTTCGAAACCGCTGGCGGCTGGTCGCAGGGCATGTCCAACGGCGTGACGATCAACAGCATTTCGGCGGAGTATGTCGAAGATCCGATGATTTTCTTCAACTTCGGCGTGTCGACGGGTGGGGTTGCGACGAACATTTCGGTGTCGTCGGCCACGCTCGTGTTCCCGACGCTGCTCAACCCGACCGGGTACGCCAGTTCGGGCATGACCCTGACTGACAACAACTCTGGCGGTGGCGCCAGCGTCGGCGCGAACCTCGGTGGGTTCTCATACAACGCGTTGTACAACGGTGCGTCGTTGTTTGCGGCTCAGCAGGGCTCGTTCAACGTCGCGACGTCGAACGGCACGCAGACGCAGAATGCCAACGACCTCGGCATCGTGGTGCCGGGATTTGTCGGCAGCATGCAGGCATCGTGGGGCTTCCAGGTGTCGGCCGACGATTCGGTCGGTGTGACGAGCACGTGGGTCTTGGTGCCCACGCCGGGCACGCTTGCGATGATGGGCCTTGGTGGCTTCGTCATTGCTCGCCGTCGTCGCTAAGCCGGTTCATCGGTTTCCATTGTCTTTTACAGCCGCCCCAAACATGGGGCGGTTGTGTTTTTGGGTGTTCGCGCTGGTGTTGTGTTTAAGTGTCTGTGGGTAAATGTGTTGCGTCCGATGGAACGGTCGCAGACCCTTGCGTTCTTTTTTCTTCACAGAAGTAGTTTGGCGAATGAGCCTGCGACTCGCTATGCTGGGCCCCTCCAATAGGTGTTGGAACAACACCCGGGGTGTTCCGGGCGGCTCAAACAGGAGTTATTCGATGGCTGGATTTGCTTTGCGTTCGATCGTGGTGGGTGCGATGCTGGCGGCTGCGGCTGGCGCACAGGCTCAGGATGCCCCGGCACTGCCCGCTGAGGACGCGACGCCGTTCTTTTCGTGGTCCGCGTGGAGCGGGAGCGTGGAACTGGGCGTGAATGGTTCGGAAGGCAATACGCGGACGCTCAACGGGCGAGCGGGCGCGACCGCGTCTCGCGAGACCGACGAGATGTTGACCAAGGCTCGCTTTTCGTACAAGACGGCGCGTGACGGCAGCGTGACGACAGAGAACAAGGCCCAGTTCGAGGTTCGTAACGATTGGAAACTCGGGAAGGATTCGCCTTGGAGCGTGTTCGCCCAGGGTGCGGTCGAGTGGGACGAGTTCCAGGACTGGGACACCCGCGTTTCGGCGTTCGCCGGTATCGGTTACCGCTTCATCAATGAGAAGGACACGACCCTGAACGGTCGGGTCGGTCTCGGTGCGTCGCAGGAGATCGGTGGCACGGACGATGACGTGACCCCCGAGGCGCTGCTTGGTGCGGACTTCTCGCACAACCTGACGGAGCGTCAGAAGATCACTGCGTCGGTGGATGTGTTCCCGTCGCTGAGCGACGGCGGCGAGTTCCGCGCGATCGCCCGTGCGGCGTGGGAAGTCGTCGTTGATCCCGAGGTCAAGATGAACCTCAAGGTCGGCGTCGAAGATCGCTATGACAGCGATGTCCCCGCCGGCGTCAGGGAGAGCGACTTTGACTACTACGCGTTGCTCGTGTGGTCGTTCTGAGTCGGTGTGGGTCTGGTTGTTTTGATCAAGTCATTGGCCTCGTTTTCGGCCGTGTGATCGGGTGATCTCGTGATCGCGGGCACGAAGAAGGAGAATCTCATGGGTTTCGTGAAAGAGTTCAAAGAGTTTGCGATGAAGGGCAACGTGGTGGATCTCGCCGTGGGCGTGATCATCGGCGGAGCCTTCGGCGGCATCGTGAAGTCGATGATCGACGACATGATCATGCCGATCGTCGGCAAGGTCGTCGGCAACGTCGATTTTTCGAACATGTACTTGCCGATGTCGGACAAGGTGACGACCGGGCTCTCGCTGGTCGAGGCTCGCAAACTCGGGCCGGTGCTCGCGTACGGCAACTTCATCAGCATCCTGATCAACTTCTTGATCCTCGCGTTCGTGATCTTCCTGATGATCAAGGCGATGAATACGGCGAAGAAGAAGATGGAGCGTGAGCAGGCGGTTGCGCCTCCGGCGGCGCCACCAGCGCCGTCTGCGCAGGAACTCTACCTCAAGGAGATCCGCGATCTGCTTGCGAAGCGTTGAGTTTCGTTTGAGCAAGAGTGAACGAAAGGCCCGGGCGATTGCCCGGGCCTTTTTCATGCGCCGGCTTCGTGTTCGTTCCATGCCTCACGGAGTTGCGTGAGGAGATTGCCTGCGTCGCGTTTTGTGAGTGCGGCGAGGTCTGCGGTGGTTGCTGATGGCGGCAGTGCGGGCGGTTGAATGCCTGCGCGTTGTAATCGTTCGAGGAGATGCGTGATCTCTCGGCGTTGTGTTTCGCTCGCGAGTTCCCAGGTGGTCATGGGTGAGGGTAGAGGGGCTGCACTTGACGGTGGGTCAGCAACCCGCTTCGAATCGAGCCAGGAAGAAAAGCAGATCGTTGATGTCGACGGCACCGTCGCGGATTGAGTTGGTCGGTTCGCCGTCATTGTCGAGGTCGGCCTCGGTGGAACCCGCTTCGAACTGGACGAGGAAGAAGAGCAGGTCGTTGATGTCGACGGCGAAGTCGGGCGTGCCTGAGGCGCTGCCATTGTCGAGGTCGATGGTGCAGAACGATTTGCCCCAGCGGGCGATGCGCAGTGCGGGCTGGCCATCTGCGCTGGTGAAGGTGCCTGCGGCGTAGAGGGCGGGGGGCATCGGGCCATCGCCATCGTCGTCGAAAGATGCGAGCGCGTTGACGTATTGAGCGTTTCCGGCTGTGCCCAGGCCGCCTGCGAGCGCGTGCCACTGGCCGTTCTGCCATTTCGCGATGCGGTTGGCGAGTGTTCCACTGGCGGAGGAGAAGTAGCCCGCGGCGTAGATCGCTGGGCCTGTGCCATCGTCGTGGACCGCGAGGGCGTTGACCTGGTTGTTGAGGCCGGTGGCGAGGGGCGTGAAGACGCCGTTCTTGTACTTGGCGATGCGGTTGCAAGCGGTGTTGCCGGCGATGTGCGTGAAGGAGCCCGCGACGTACATTGCCGGACCGGTGCCATCGTCGAAGACAAGCATGGCGTTTACCTGTCCGGAGAAGCCTGTGAGGTTGGTCCATTCGGTGCCGTCGTATCGAGCGAGCATGCCGAGGGTCTGGCTCGAGTTTGCGCCCGCGCCGGCGTAGAGGCGTGGGCCTTGGCCATCGTCGAACTGGCAGAAGGCGCGGGTGACGGTGATGAGTCCGCCGCCGAGACCATCGAGCGCTGCGGAGACGACGGGTGGCGAGCCGCTGGTGGCGAGGTTTCCCATCTCGGCGATGTACTCGGAGGGAAGGAAGAAGGGGCTGCTGAGCGCGAGTTGTGGCGCGGCGTCGCCCGCGAGTTGGTAGGAGCCCATGCCGAAGACGTAGCCGGCGCCGGGGACGTTGACGCCGGTCCATGACCCGTTGTCGAGGAATGCGACGGAGTAGGCGGTGAAGATCGGAGCGCCGGTGGGGGGCGTGACGAGGTCGGACGTGCCCGAGGCGACGACGGTGGGGACGCCGTTGATCGGGTGGATGACGAGAGATTGGACTTCACTTTGGAGGCCTGGGCCGGGTTGCCAGAGCGAGCCATCCCACGCGATGAGGTGTGGGGAGGAGACGTTTGAGCCGTTGATGGCGGTGAAGAGGCCGCCGACGAGGAGGCGCTGCGGGGAGTTTGGTGTGGCGGGTGCGACGAGGAGGGTGTTGACCTCGTTATTGGGGCCGATGGCTGGAGCGTTGGAGGTGTGGCCGAGGGCCGACCAGGCGGGCGTGGTTGCGCGCGCGGCGGGTGTGTGGAGGAGGAGGGGGATGGTGCAGAGGAGGGGCAGGGCGAAATGGGAGCGGTTCATGTCTCTTTATGTCGTAAGGAGGAGGTGGGATTGCAGGGGGAAGGAGGCATTGAGGAATGCCCGGGCACACGAGAAGGTGCGAATGGCCATTATTGGGTTCGATCTTCAGCGAAGGGCACGCTTGCGACTGCGCTCTGGTTCCAGCAGGAGATGCGGAAAACGCGAAGGGCCTCCATTCGTACCATGAGGCATGGCCAGGGCTCGAACACGTTGGCATTTTCTTCTGATGATGGTTCTGCTGGCGTTGCTGTTTGCGGATTGGAAGTACTCCGGTGATGTGAACTTCCCGAAACGCAAGCAGTTGGCGTATGTGATGGAGTCGTACTCGGTCTTTCAGTCGCCTGGGGGCTTGGTCGTTGAACCGAACGACGGAACGCGCCTTGGCACCGTCACGATGTCGATCGTGGTGGCGGACTATGGATGGTGGGCCTCGGTTGAGCGATTCACGCTTGTTCGGCTTGATGTCAGTCGAGAAGATGGCATGCCAGCGACCGCGGGCGAACTTGCGAGCATTGGGTCGCGTCTGGCTGTCATGCGTGGAGCGGACGATGTGGCGGCTGTGCTTCTTGGCAAGGGTGGCGGCACGAACACCGAGAGGTTGCCATGGGGATACGTTCACAACGTGGCGGCGATTCTCCTTGTGTTTGGAGTTCTGTGGTGCGCTGCGGGCATGGTGAGGAGTCGTTTTGTCGGCGTGCGAGCCCGGAACCGCGAACGTGACGGGCTGTGTGTTGCGTGTGGTTATCCCCTGCAGCCATCGGGGCCTTGCCCGGAGTGCGGGAGCGAGCGGGCGTTGTGAGAGGAGTTGATGAACGTCGTGTGTTCGCGGGTTGCTGAGAACACCAAGTGCAAGAAGGATGAAATTGGTACGGCATCGTGAACACGCGTGATGCCACGTGTAAATGATGAGCACACGGATTCGGCGCTGATCACGAGAGGTGCCTACGGCTTCGACATTCCTTGATATACGAGCCGCAGTGCATCGCCCGCGCCGACGAGGCTTTCGCCGGCGATGACGCCGGCGCAGATGGTGACGAGGTATTTTTCGGTCCACTTTGCCGAGACCTTGGCGAGGACGAGGGCGATGCAGCCGCCGATGAACATCGACATGCTGCTGTTGGGCTGGATGACGAAGGCGAGTCCAAGTGCGGCGGGGCTGGGGATGTACGGCTTGGCCTTGGGGAGGAGTTTCTCGAGCACTGGCAGCACCACGCCCACTGCCGCGGCGATAGCGATCGCTTCGGCAACGCCTTCGGGGAGGCTGTCAAAGCCCTTGGCGAAAAGGTCTGCGACGGCCTTCCACGTGGCGACGGCGGGAGCGGGCCATTCTTTGGTGAGGAGCATCGTCTTGGGATCGGGGATGAGGATGAGATAGAAGTAGGAGGCGATCGCAGCGCCGACGATGGAGCCCAGGAACTGTCCGACGACCTGATAGCGTG
>Ga0075163_10004248_pt1 | contig 19213 bp, 20 predicted proteins | sample JI1023141ADNA_FD_71478 | JGI IMG/M metagenome (GOLD analysis project Ga0075163, IMG submission 71478) | Wastewater effluent complex algal communities from Wisconsin, to seasonally profile nutrient transformation and Carbon sequestration -... | ecosystem: Engineered > WWTP > Effluent > Algae...
CCTTGCGCAACGTGTCCCACCAACTACAGGAGGTCCTCAGCGACTACATGTAGCGCGTGCTCTGCAGGCTCCATCGTCACCCAAGACTCGCCTACCACATGCACGCAGTGTGCCGCTGGGTCGTATCAGTCCGGAAGCGTGTGTTTGCCTTGTGCGCTGGGGCGAGTCTCCAATGCAGGCAGCACTACTTGCAGTGTGTGTGGAGCAGGCACGTATGCATCGGGCGCTTCTACTTGCTCCAATTGTGCAGCTGGCTACTTCAAGACAGATACCAGTCTGGCCTACTGCTCGGCATGTCCCTCTGGCAAATTCTCAGTGTCTACCACCACATGCCAGGATTGCCAAGTCGGCAAGTTTGCAGCCAATGATGCTCAACTCACCTGCAACAACTGCCCCCTCAACTACATCTCAGCCACAACAGGCGCAGTGGCATGCACACCATGCCCCTTTGGCTACATCACCTCTGCTGTAGGCTCTGCTGCGTGTGTGGCGTGTCCAGAGGGTCAGACCACGTTTACCAGAGGCGGACCCTGCGAGGACGCAGATGATGCACCCGTGCAAGTCAGTGATGGTGATCCGGATCTAGCTGTAGATGGCACAGGCAGCGTCTACATGTCCATGGGCATGATTCTTGCCATCCTTCTCGTTTTCACACTCGGCCTTTCTATCGTGTACCTCAAGTCTAAAAAGTAAAACCCCTTGTACTTGGTTATTCGCGGAAAATTAAAGTAGAAATTTATTGAATTCAAAAACACAAACCTGACTTTTTAGAGGGTCCAAAAACGCAATCTGTGTTTTTGAATTTAATAAATACTTTTGGCATCCCCGATCTCATCTTTTGTCCCTACCCCCCAAAGATGGCCTTTAGTCGCGGAAAACTAACGTATAAATTTATTGAATTCAAAAACACCACCCTCACTTTTTAGGGGGTCCAAAAACGCAATCTGTGTTTTTGAATTCAATAAATAGTTTTGGCATCCCTGAAACCATCTTTCGATTCTCAAAGGCTGCAGAGTCCCAGCACCCCAAAGATGACAAGTGGCCGGTGTCGCACACTTATTGAATTCAAAAACACAAGTCTCACTTTTTAGGGGGTCCAAAATCGCAACTTGTGTGTTTGAATTTAATAAACACTTTAGTTCAACACAGACACCAGCGTTTGACGATGTCGCGAGTAGAGGGTGACTTCTAGTCCTTTGGGCACCACTTTGATCTTCTGCAGCACGCCTTCGGGGACTTCGGTGGGTGTTTCCTTGGCTTCGGTGAATGCCTGGAGCAGGAGTCGGTGCTTGTCAGTGGTCGATCTGAAAAGAAGGACAGTTTGGCGGATCATGGCGACTTCCTTGATGCTGACCACAATTGCAGCATAAGGATGCACGCGCCGCAATTCTACTTGCGTGTTGTGAGCAGTGCCGTTCTTGGAGAAGACAATCATGTACACATGGTCAAGCACCGGGATCTTGAGTCTCACACAAGGGAAGTCGTCCTCAAGAGTCTCAATCGACAAGTTCCATTTGAGTTCCCGAAGCATGGCGATGGCTTGATGCATAATCTGCGTGTGCAGAGTCACCGAGACTCGAGGCAGATCCTTGCTTTCCAGTCTCTGCGGCAAGTTGATGCTCATATGCTCCAAAAGTGGGCTTTCAAATTTGAATCCAGTTTTTCCAAGAACCGATTGTTCGACTCTTGCATCAAAGTCAGCCGCAGGTGCAAGTTGAGGGTAGACATACTTGTCCACTCGCTAATGCATCTCCTCAGACTCAAGAGCATCAAGTCTCGCTCCGTGTCGTAAAAGAGAGTCCACTGGTTTCCGGCAGCCACCCAGCGCAAGGTGCCGCAGGTCTGGGGCTCAACTAGCCACTCGGTGGGCAACAGGTTGCGAATGCGAGTTTCCTTCTGAGACATCTTCAATTGTGTATTAAAAAGAATAACACACATCAGCAGAAGCAATCCTTATTCCTTGGGCTTGCGGGGCATTTCTTCCTCAATGTAGTCGGCAACGATGCATGCTGCCATAAAGTCGCAAGTGGTAGTCTTGAGGCTCATTGCAGCTCTTTTGCCACCCATCCAATAGGAGACCATACATTCATTCGTTACTCCAAAGTGCACCATTACGCGTTCATCCGCCTCAGCGCCTTTGTAGTTGGGGAACCACTTCAAAGCAGACGCGGCAGATCCCATGTGATGTTCAAATTTCTTGGCACGTTCGTATCTCGTCATCATTACGGTTGCAAACTCGGGCACGTTCAAGTTGTCCACCTCGTCGTCAGGGAAGAACTCGTAGCGTTGATCGTCATTGGCACGCAACCCTGCGTAGTAGGTTGTATCGTCCAGCTTGTCCCATCGTACTTCAATGGTAATAGCAGGATTCAACACCCACAACAGTCCTCCTCGGGGTGCTTCGCCAATCCAGAATTGAGACGGAGGAGTGCTATTGGGTGTCTTCTCGATATGGGCAAGAAGCTTTGCCACGAAAGGGATCTTTCCATTAGCCTCTAGCACTTGGTTGTACGATTCAAAGGGGGTGGTCTTGGCCTCCATTTGGCTTGAGGAATTTGAATTTTGAACCCAAAAAAGCCATCAGTTTATAAAACAGGTACTCAGACATCACTGATCGCAGACGAAAAGTCATAGTCCCAAGCCTTCCAAAGCCAATTGATGAATATGTCGGGGTCTAGGCTCGTCCTTCCAATCCGTTTGAGGAAATTAGAAACCACCTTTGTACTGGGGATTATCTTCTTTGAGATCCTTCGGGCAAACTCGCGGCACCTCTTCCGTAGGTCCCAAGATCGACCACCAGTCAAATAAGTGACTACTGCTTCTTTGATAAGCTCTGGCTTTGTCAGTGGTCGTTCTTCTTCTTGATCGTCGTCGCCAATGATTGCCATCGAAAGGGGAACGTCTATCTCGAGTTTGAAAGAGATTCCTTGCGTCCGAGCATCCTCTTGAATCAGTGAAGTCCACTTCTCCTTGAACCGCTGCAGTTTGACTTGAAAGTCCCGACGTTCTTGCTCTGCTTGTTTTTGTAACTTATGATATCGCAGATGTGCTAGAACAGTTTCGATGATGGGGTTGATGGCTTTGATTTCTTCCATTTGGATTTTGAGTCAAAAGTCAAATGGCGCAATCATGCTGCACGATGACTCGGCGAGATGCTAAATTTATAGCAGTTCTTGTGATAATGGCAACCTGTCTGATCTTTGTTGTCACTTACACCATCTTGGTGGACCCCAAAGCCTTTGAACACAGATTATGTCCTGCAGGAACGAAGCATACGGACAAAACTTGCCCATGTGTTTCCGAGACAGGAGAATGTCAGCAGCAAGTGATCGTGTATGAACACCATCCTGCTCTTCTACTGCACTACTGCTTTATATTCATGGGTGTTGCTACAGCGATGGCTTGTGCAGTAGCGCTGAAAGAGCTGGATAAACGCAATGAATAAATCACAAGTCAAATGGCCAAGTACGAACTCTTGTCAGCGTTTGCAAACGTGAAAGTCCACAAGGCAGCATTGCCTTTGCTTTTGGTGTCGGTGTGCCTGTTGTTCAATTTGACCTACCAGCCACTCGTGAATTTCAAGCAATACGAGCTGCAATCGTGTCCCCCAGGCACCTCTACAGTCTCAAAGTTAGGACGCATCTTCACAAGCTGCACAGAGTGTATGACCTACGACGGACGATGTTTCGAGCTCCAGACTACCAATCAAAAGGCCATGCACGAATTGGCTCATATTGTACTGACTCTGTTGAGTATATTTATCGGAGGACTGGCTTTCGCGGAACTGCTACTGATGCTTATACTGTACATTCACGAGCACCCAAAGGCTGAATAAATCACTTTCCAATATGCCCAAATTCAAGTGGTGGCATCATCTCTTACTGATTCTTCTGGCTCTGGTCTTGCTGAAGCTGCCGTCGTGGCTCGTTTTCAACCAAGAGACTGTCTGCAACGACTATTGCCCTTACGGCACACACCCCTGCTACACATGCAACAAGAGATGGTGCGAATTGGCCAAATGCCACAAATGCATCGACACCAACACTCTAGAGTGTCATGCCGCCGTCAATCGTTGCCATGACGTGTACACGACTGAAGGCGTGCCTCCGTGGCTGCAGTGGGCAAGTGGTATTTGGATGCTTTCCGTCGTCGTTGGCTACTTGATTGTTGTATGCGTGTATCCCAAGTCGCACGAAGAATAGAGTGTATTAAATAACTCGAGGAGTCAAGACAGGAAAGAGTCCAAACTTGTGAGCAATTTGCTCCGTAGTCAGAGGCAAATCGTCCTTGTCGGGGAGGAACACGCCTAGGCAAACGTCGCTCTCAAACAAACGACGCTCTTCCAGTGCCTCCACATAGGTGAGATCCTCTGAGAGTTGTTTCCAGCGTTCGTCTCGCTCCTCTAGAGTCTCGCACACGACGTCGTCGACCCATCGGATGGCCTCTGCCTTGACTTCCTCTGCGTCGTAGTCGAAGATGTTATCCGCGATGAGCTCGATCATGCTGGAGCAGAAAGAGAGACCCAAACATTGGGCCCAATAGTGGCACGTGTTGCGATCAACCATGGGCGTCAAAAGGCCCGTGCGATGATTCCACCAGTCCATAAACTTGAAGAATTCCACGAGGCAGTCCACCAACAGACCCTTGTAGACGCCCACGGGGATGCGTTCAGTAGTCACCTCTTTGCGATCATCGCGATAAATGGTAGTCGGACCCACGTGGACACCCGTAACTGTATCTGGAGGAATCACCTTTTGGAAGAAGAACACTCCGTGCTCATCGGTAAAAGGCGACACGAACTGAAACAAAGGGCGCAATTGCTTCACCATGGCATGAATGCGAGCCTTGAATCCCTGACTAGCAATCTTGTTTTCTCGAGACAAGCAGTACAAGTGAGACTTGATGCCAGTCATCTTTTCCAGACGCTCCTCGCGCTCCAAGTGAGGCAACTCCATGTCGGCCTGAAACGAGCGGTGGCGCACCAATGCTGAGTGTCGCATAATGTTGTGGCCATTCTCGCACCGTTCCATGAACAAATTGACCCAGTGACGTCGAATGGAGACCGGAGTCACGGCCCAGGTGCGCTCCAACTTCGGCGGCCAAAAGTCCACCTTGCGAGGGTACTCCAGAGGCCCATGCTGATCCACGATGCGCATCAGAGTCATGGGACACGAGGCAATGTGGCGAGCCGAGAGCTGGGAGAACTTGACTGCATCCTCGCGAGCCGTGTCGTTGACGATACCCATGCGCTGAGCATGCTTGCGAATCAATTGTTGCTGCACATCCTTGATCTTGTCCAGAAAGGCTCGGCGAGTCTGGGGAGTCCACGAGAGCTTGGCAGCTTCCGTGTACCAGGCAATAGCAGCTGTCGTTTCCAAACTAGCATCCTTGGACAATTGGGGCTCTTTGCCAATCTGAAACAGGCGAAAGAAAATGTTCACTGCCACCACATTATTGCGCTCCACTACCTGTTGCAAGATGCGGTCGCAAGCAGCTGGCAGCTCCACTGGCGGGGCTTTGCGAGCGCCGTCACCATGGCCTTGCTGGAAGACGGCGGGTCGCTTCTGAATACGCTCGGGCTCAGACCCAATCGACATGGAACGAACCATGCGCACCAATTGGGGAGACTCGGCTCCAGCTTCATCGGATTCACCTTCTACAGAGGGCCTTCCGAAGAGAGCGTCGCGAGTCACTGGCTGACTCCACAATGACTCCTTGTCTGCGATCGTGGGGTGTCTGGCACCCAGAGTCACTGCAGCAGGCACGCGAGTGTAACCGCCTCGAATCGGATCAAGATTGAGCTCAGGAGTAAAGGCCAGTGTCGTCACGGGAGTCTTCAGAGCGCTGATAGCCCCATTGAAACACGCAGTCAGTTCGCCGTACAGGAAGACACGGACGTCCATCCTCAGGCCAGAATCCTTGCTTTCTTCGTCAAAGTCCGAGACAAACAAGAGGGGGTGTTGAGAGCCAGCCACTCGCAAGAAAGTAAAGAGGAACACGAATACGCGTGCATCTTGGTCCCAAATCACAGGATCAAAGGCTTTCTTGAGCTTGTTCATGAAGAAGCGCCACCGTTCTACGTTGGGGGGTTTGCCCTCAAAGAAGCCCGGGATCGTGATGATGCCATTGTCATCCGGCAGCAAGAGAGAAGCGTGTCGTTCTTGACTCTCCATGATATAGAGAGCGAGCAAAGAGAGTTTGGCATCGATCAGGCGCTCGTCTTGCCAGTTGGTGACCTCCAAAGCCTTGAGCAAGTGCTGAATCTCGCTTTCGACGGCATTCTCCAGCAACAGAGTGCGATCAAAGAAGTCGCCCTGAGTAAAGTTGCCACAGGCAGCATTCCCATTAAAGACAGACGCAATAGCTGAAACGTACGCCATGACCTGATACACGTGCTTAAAATGTCGCACATCACGCTGACTGAAGAGAGAGCTGCCGTCGCTCAACTCAATCGGGGGTGTCGAAACTCCAGTGTGGATTTGCTCCACAATGGTCTGCAGACGCTTGCGAGCCGAGTTGTAGTCTTGAATCTTCTCTCCAGTAGAAACATTCTCTTGCGAAAAGGCCAGCATGTCAGCACTCGCACGCAACAAGTTGGAGGAGATGGTGTGCAGCTGCGCCTTGGGATACGCCCTCTGCAGCGGATCTCCTTCCAACGACTGATCCACTGCTTCAAAGAGCGACTCAAAGATGTTGAAACCACGGCGAGTCAGAGACACAATGACTTGGTCTACTGCAAAGTGAGCAGTCTCGCTTTCAGGCGGATTGAAGAGGCCACAGGCTCTAAAGTGGTACATCATGACACACAGCATGTTGAACTTGAAGAAGGAGTCATTGTGGTCGGTGGCATCCGAAGGCTCGATCGCAGACGAGTTCTCCAGATTACCCAAGACATGAAAAGGCAAGGCGTTGGCACGCGTAAACATGGCAGCATCTCCTGACGTCTGTGGTGGATAGTTAGAAGTGGCAAAGTTGTCTGCAGACTGACTCGTGCACTTGTAGCCAGCGTGATGGACTCCGTCCTTGTCCTTGTGCTCCGCCGTCTGATACTTGCGGTGCTGTGCAGTCACACTGCCTTTCATGGCCGAGGTATTCTTACCATTCTTGAGCTTGTAGAATTGTCCAAATCGAGACAGGAGCTCCTTGACACTAGGAGGCTCACCGCAGTTGAGGACATCGCCTTCGTCAAACGCCATGGCCAGGATGCCGTCGATTCCGTTCTTGATGGCAGCCTCCGTCACCGCAGTCATCAATTCGCGCTTGCCCTGCATCACCGAGTTGACGAGCTTCAAGAGATAGCTCTTGCCTCCCGCGGGTCCACCCTGCAAGACCCAGTTCTTCCGATCCTGGTTGAAGAGCAGCGCGGGAGCCAGCATCATCAGAGTAGAGAGACGCATAAAGTCGGGCGCGTAGGCATCCAATTTCAAACGCTTGCCTTCCTCGTACAGAGACATCATCACATTGTCCACGGCAGTCATACTCTGGGTTTCGAGGCGATCAAAGGTGGGCAAGACAGGCATGACGCCCATTTTGGGAAACACGAGGCCTGAGATAGCTTCAAACACTACTTGGCAGTCATCCACGGGTCGCTCGTACTCTTCAGTGAAAAGCGTGAGAGCAGTGGCTAAGAGGGCTTCCTTGACTCGGGTGTACTGCTGGTTGGCTTGCTTGTTCACATGCGCGTTGCGGTAGCGGGTCAAAAGTTGAGTAACGACCTTATTGTAGAAGTCCTCGCGTGCCAAGACCACCATCTCCTTTCTTTCCAAGGGCTTTTCCGAAAAGACACGCATCATGCGAGCCGGATCACCCTGCGTAAGAGTCAAGTCAGGCAAGTAATCACGGATGCAATTGGTCAGCAAATTGACTCGCAAGGGCGGCATCTCTTCCAAGAACTTGGCGGCTCGCTTGCCATACTCAGTGCACTCTTGAACAAAGGCAATATACAGTCGTTGCAGGTCCGTCCTCAATTCGTTCATCATGCCTGGGAGTATGTCTTCCGCGGGCTGGCTCATGTATTCGGCACGCTTGTTGTGCGCCTCTCGCACCCTGTCCGGTGAAGGAGGCTTTTCTCCAGCATTGAACAAGTAGTGCAAAAACTCGGGAGCAGACTTGATCAGGTGGCGATCCAGCGTCGAAATGTAGGAGCAGCAGCGATTGAAGAGAATCAGGGCGGCATTAGGAGCAGAAAAGATGATTTCGGGGCTGGGCAAATCGTCGCCAGCTGCCAGACCGCAGTAACGGTAGTAAAGGCCCACATTACCAAAGTTACAGTGTTGCAGGTACGTCAAAGAGGCCAAGGCTCCGTCAATGTCAAAGGGCTCCAAATCATCGTTTTGCATCAGATAGTTGATGATCTCAAAGGGAGTCAGGGACAAGATGAAAGCAGCCCGACTTGGGTCTGACACCGACTTGGCTTCGGGTGCTGGCTCCTTCTCCTCTGCATTCGCGCGGCGGCTCTTCTTGTTCTTCGTAAGACGCAGGGCTTTGGCGATGGTTTCGGGCACTGCAGTCTGGGAATAGTTGAGATTCCAGACCTTGAGACGCAGTTGCGGATTGGGCAGATACATGAGCAAGTCCAAGCAGCCAGCCACTCGAGTCTCTTCCGCGATGAAGAAGTGGGCACTCTTCCATTGCCACATGGGCGCCAACTCAATGCCACGCAAATTGGATGGTTGCTGCTCATTCTGGAACTCACGCTTGAGACGCACCCACGCATTAAAGTAGATGACGGCCACCAGTCCCTGCAGCTTTTGGATCATGTGCTGAGCTTCACATAGGGGCACATGCGAATGCTGCTTAGCACTGAAGATCTCCGGATTGGCAAAAGGCTTGGCCACTGCAAACAGCAAAGCATCCTCGGGGATGTCTAGGCGCTTACCAATGCGCACACTTTGGGTCAGCTGCTTGTCAGAAGGGGCTTCGACTTTTTTTGCATTTGGCGCGGTTTTTTTCATGGCTACCGGGGATATGATTTTTGAATTTTTTATGCATACTCTTTAGCGGACTTGTACTTTTTTTACCAGCCTCGCTAAAAAAATAACAGCGTCAGACGAAGCAAAGTCAAAGGGGAGGGGAATGACCCAATCGGCATATGAATACTACTTTTAGGCAGTAGGAGTAAACCATGATGAAGCTCTTGTGCTTGCTAGTGCTAGTAGGTGCGGCATGGGCCCTGGAGGACATTAGCTGCTTTGTGACCAGCATTAGCGACAATTCCTACGTGGCTCGCAACCCCAGTGTCAAAGTACAGATGCGCATCCCAGGCACGTGGACCGTCACTGGATACTCTGAAACTGAGACGTATCACTTTTATCACAGTGCTTTCCACTTGTACAATGCCTCCAACAGCGTGCGTCTGTATGCAGTAGAAGGCGGCATGGTACCCTCTACTAGTCTAGGGGTCACCACGCTAACATGGGACTTGCGTTACCCATCGACCATCATCGGGGATGTCAAGATCAAGTACACTCGTCTGCCGTTTCAGAGCGTCAACTTTCTGTTTAATGGCACTGCAGTCAACTCGCTGGATTTGACATGTCCCACGAAGCAATTGACTCAGTTGTACGCTGGCACGATTGTGGGTGACAATGTTGTCCTCATGGCGAATAAGCCCATTAAGCGATGCGACTCAAACACCACGTCGTCTATTCCTGCTTCGTGGTTCACTTATTGGACCCACACTTGCGACAATAACGTACCAGGCTGTGCGTATTTCAATCGGGGCAGCATTTGTGCCACGAGCCACTTGCTTCCTACCGACTCTACTCGCATGTATTGGTACTGTGCCAAGAGTACCAACTTCTCCTCTGATCTAGTCTACTTGCGCTACAGTGTCGCGGCCGGTGTCATCTGTGATGCTGCCGACAACCACACTGTCAGTCATAGAGGCGCTTCTTCAGGCGACTCTCTGTTTTTGGAGATCACCGATGGACTGAGAGGCGGGACTGAGCTCCAGGCCTTGTCTATGCCAGTCTCCGAGTCTTTGGCCCATGACGAAATCGTGCTAGATGTCATGTACCCCGTGGTTTTTAGCAATTTCAGTGCTATCAAAACCTACGTGGCCGTCACTCACTCTTCGTCGTTGTTTGTGGAGCGATGCACCGTGGAACGCGCTCTCACTGCTACGCTGATTGTGTATCAGTGTCCGCAAGCCTTTACACCGTGGCCTCGCACCAGTCCTACTTTCATCGCAGTCGGTCCCAAGTATGTGCACTCGTTCCCTGGCATTGGCGTGGAGACTACTTATACGAACGATGACGAGCTGGATACCGGAGACGCCTCCTACTTCTCCCATGCCGTTCACATTAGGGATGCCTATCGCTTGAGTGCCAACCAAGTCCTGCTGCGAGCCACTCACACGCTTCCCGACTTGCCTCATCAAAACAACGTCAAGGTCTACCTGGACAAGGTCTACAATGCCTCTAACATCACCCGAGCCGGTCCCAGCTCTTTCTATGCCAACTTTGACACCACCAACGCTCTGCCCAAATCCAGCAAACTCAACACCTACGTGTTCCCCTACGTGCCCTACGGCTCAGACGAAGCGTTCATCTACTCGAACGCGGTCAAAGTCAACGATGGCCCTCCGGACGACACTGAAGACATCACTTTTGACGATCTGGATGGACCCTATAAGGCAGCGGCCTACATTGGACTCGCGACTTCAGGCATCGTGGCGTTGGCTATTCTGTACTACGGCTACCACAACTGTATGCCGAATTCCAAGGGATATCAGCGTGCCCGAAGCTAGTTTTGTTTTACTTAAACCATTGAATCCACTTTTGAATTCGGTCTACACATTCGTGAACTGTACTACTGTGGTATCGCTTTCAATCGCTTCTTTTTATGTTCGAGGCAAAATTCAAAAAGGGATGGAAGTTAAATGCGCATACTGCTGTCTAAGCCTCAACATAACTGAATCGGGTGACTCGTACTGGCTCTGGTTACAGGGTCATAACGATATCGAGACACTTACATGCGAAGCTGGTAGCGATGTGCCCACGGCGCGAGCGGCGTCTATTATGACTGAAAAAGGATTCAAAGGCGCGTACACAGTTATAATCCACGCCCCTAATCGTCGCATCACGCATTGGCCCCGACAATGGTGGAAACCAATGGAGTTACGGATCCAGGCCATCAACTGCCCCAAGGAAGCTATCCGTGGTCACTTTGAGTCACTTATTTTAATTGTAGATGAGCTGCCTCTTGACATGCAATTTAGCGCCGATAAGCTGACTCTCTACATCGATCATCTTCCTCCAATGCTCCGCTTCAAACATGGTGTTTCCAGGGAGTGCTTCCTACACTACAAGACCTGTGCAGAGCTGCCATTGTGGGCCGATCGCATCCACGGTGAATGGAGTAAGCCCAACCCCATTAACAGGAGTCTGGAGGATCTAGATATCCTGTATCACCTCCTCATCCAGAGTCTAACGACGCCGGGCCCATATCAACGGTGGCTGACAAAGGGCCTGTATGATCCTCGCCTTTTGATTCCCATTGCTTCTTTTCTTGTAGACTTGTCAAAATTCAAATCATGCAAGGATGGAAGATAAAGATTCGTACTGCATTGTAACGTTAGAGAGTCACGAATTCGCTGACCGCTACGAATTCTTGGTTGGTGATGAAGTAACGAATAGACGCGCTCGTCTGACTTGTATTCTGGGGAGCGATGTGCCCCTAGCACAAGCAGCGTCTACCATGACTGATTGTGGAATTCAAAGTGCGAGCCTCATAATTGTTAGCGCACCGAAGCGCCGCATCTCTCACTGGCCTCCAGGATGGAACGCAAAATACTTACGGGTTCATGCCGTCAACTGCCCCGACGAAGCTATCCACGCAGACCTGTTAAAACTGACCCTTACCGTAAACAAAGTGCCTCGCTTCGACACGCCGCTCCGACTCAACCACTTTCACATCGTTTGTGAGCACCTTCCTGCGATTCATCACTTTGCCAAGGTCACCTTTTACGATTGTTACATTGTCTTTGCGTCGTGTGACGAACTGCCAGTGTGGTGTACTCGACGCTACGGCAAGTGGCACCGAGCACGTGGCGATCGTGTGGAACCCGAATTTGATCTTCTGTATCACCTCTTGATCCAGAGTCTACCGTTGTCAGGCCCATGTCAACGGTGGCTGACGAAGGGCTTGTATGATCCTCGCCTTTTGATTACAATTGCTTCTTTCTTGTAGTGCCAAAATTCAAATTATGACGACACTAGAGATAAAACTGGTCAGATCTGGATCCGAACACCGATACGCTGTCGACATTTGTGAGAGATACGGTTCTATCTTGCGGACTTTCACCTGTGATTTGGACAGCGATGTACCCATATCACAAATAGCCGAGTTTACGAGAGAATGGAAGATGGACCATGTCGATGCAGTTTATGTGTTTACCGAAGGTCGCCGCATTTCGCAGTGGGTCGAGGAGTGGAAACCTAAAACACTCAAAATCGTGGCTGTCAACTGTCCCCCTGAAGCCATTCATGCAGGCTTATCTAGCCTGACTCTTGTAGTAGACGAGCTGCCTCGCTTCGACACGCCGCTCCGACTCGCCAAATTCAGTATTGGTGTAGATCGCCTTCGTGCAATCAATCACTTTGCCAACGTCGCCTTTGAATGGAGCTTTGTTAACTTCTCGTGGTGTGAAGAACTACCCGTGTGGTGCACTCGACGCTACGGCAAATGGTACCGCGGGCCTGACGATCTTGTGGAACCCGATATCGATCTTCTGTATCACCTTTTGATCCAGAGTCTAACGACGTCAGGCCCATGTCAACGATGGCTGACAAAGGGATTGTATGATCCTCGTCTTTTGATTCAAATAGTGTCATTTATGATTGCTTGGTCGGATATCATCGGCAAAAGTAGTTGATAAAACTCGTTTGCGCCTCCTTTGGGTGGGTTTAGCCTTGGCTAGCTTCTCCAGACGCAGCTTCTTCTCGAGATCGGGGTCGATGTCTTTGAGCTTGTACTTGCGAATGATGGGCATCCACTTGTTTAAGCATTCTTCGGCCACCGCCACCGAAGGCGCGCCCGTGATCACCAGCGATCCGTTGGGGTATAGTGACAAGTGGATCTTCTTGTTGGGCACCAAATACATGCGGAAGCAGGAAATCAGCGAGTCGTAGACTGCGGTGGAGCAGGCGGGATCCTGGTGCAAGCGCGTCAGGTCGACAGTGAATTTGAGATAGCCAGTGGCTTGGATGTTAGTCCACTGGGTTTCTATGGGGAAGCAGCTCATTCTCAGCTGGAGTGACAAGCGGAGCATGACTAGCCACACCATGACGCAAGTACCCTCGTAATTGTGGACTCCAGCAATATTGATCTTCAATTGACTGAACATGCGTAAAGAAGCTTTAATGTCTCCACCCAATACTCGCACGCTGGAAGGACTGGCATGACTCTCTGTCGTGTAAAATCCTTGCAAGATGGCAGCTACTCGCGAACCATCCAAAGGCTGCGTCACACGTAGCTTGCAGACACAATTGTGAGGAGTGACATGCACAAACTCTTCGTCTGCGTTCATTGAATTATGACTCTTCAGTTTCACTCAGTTCCTCTTCGGAGACTTCGTCCTCACTGTCCTCGTCCTCGCTAAGCTCATCAGACATGCCGTTCTCCTCCAAATAAGCCTCCCAATCAAAGCGTTTAGGCATTTTCCAAAATGACGTCGGTTGACCAACTGATCCAGGTTCTCCAAAAGGGCAAATTCACTCTGGAACAACTGTGTGTGGCGCTGGGAGAGCCTTCGCGAGCCCGTGTTTCTATGCTCTTGGGACAATTGGACAAAAGACAAGCGCTTCATATGTATCAAACGCCAATCGGTGTTATTTACGAGTATCGGGCTCAAAAATGAATGAGAATAAACTCATTGAATGGGGCCGATGCGGAACTCTCTCTCTCTTGAAACAGTACAAGGGGGATCTATCTTTCCGCGTGCTAGAGGCAGCCGTGCGAGGCAATCAGCAAGAAACAGCGCGGTATCTGGTGCAAGAGCGAGCCGTCCCCGTCTACAACTTGGCATCGTACTACCGAGTGAATCCGCGTCCCTGGGTGATTGACGAGTTACTCACTTTGGATTCCGCAGGCATCCCCAACGAAACCGTGTTATGGGTGTGTCTCCGGAACCAGGTAGCACACGCAGCTCACTGCCGAAAACAAGCGGAGCCGCGCTTCCAGGCCATTCGATCCACGCACATTTGGAGAGCGGTGGCATGTGTACGCATTGGATCAGAGCGAGTGCGAGTAGTGGAGTGTCGCGAGCTTCATTGGATCGAAAAGCCCAAAGGACACTGGACACTTTTGCTGGATGGCAAACCATCTCCCGAAGGACACACTATTGAAGCCACCAATTGTTATGTTTGTATTGAACCCATGGCTTAAGCATCAAATCCCCGGAACGACCGGCGGAAATGCAAGAGCCAAATGGGGCATTTCTGATTGTAAGCACCAATTAACTCGTAGTACACGCCTTTATCCTTTCCAGCTGCTTTCCACATGGCCTTCTCCAACGGGGACGGTGGGTAAACGCAAGGCTGTTTGAAAACAGACACATGAAAGCGGATACCCTTCAAGGCACACAGCGCAGACAAGGTCATCGTTTCAGTAAGCTTGATATGGGGGACGAGAGGCTGGATGCTTCGATGAATAGAGTCGATATCTTGAGTCAAATCGCATTGTTGGCGTAACAAGGCCATCTTCAATTGGGGTACATGTCGTCTGTATCTCCTGGAAACCTCGAGTCTGGGTTTGTAGGTACCCAGTTGGGCGAAAAGGTGATAAGGAATAAAGACTCCTGTTGGGGTAAGCGCGGTGATGTAGTCCAACCACGACTCGATTGCATCGTACTCCACCCGAGTGGAGTCCAACAACACCTTGGAGAGCAAATCCTTGTTGGCATTAAGTGACGGGATATCTCTAACTTGAAGCCCTAGCCGAGAAGCCACCACTACAGCATCCATAGATCGGTAATCAGTGTATTCACGCCACTGGTCTCGACTCAAGCTTTTAAATTCAGTCATCTATTCGAAGGATGGAAAGTAAGGCACTTCGGGGTCCTCGGACTCTGCAGCGTTTGGGATTCAAAAGATGGTTTCGGGGATGCCAAAACTATTTATTAAATTCAAAAACACCACCCTCACTTTTTAGGGGGTCCAAAAACGCAATCTGTGTTTTTGAATTCAATAAATTTCTACCTTAGTTTTCCGCGACTAAAGACCATCTTTGGGGGGTAGGGACAAAAGATGGGGTCGGGGATGCCAAAAGTCTTTATTGAATTCAAAAACACAGATTGCGATTTTGGACCCTCTGAAAAGTGAGGGTGGTGTTTTTGAATTCAATAAATTTCTACTTTAATTTTCCGCGACTAAAAGATGAAAGGGCGAAACCCGAGTCAAAATTCAAATGCAAGTCCCTGATGAGCCCATGGGGCTGGATGCCCTCGTCGATTACTTCATCACGCTGAAGCTGGCAGATGGCAGCAGCATTAAGGTCCATCGAAGAGCAGCCAAAGCTAGCGTGTGTCTTGCTGGAATGATGGACGTGGCTCCGTTACAAAACGAATTCGAGTTCAAGCAAGCGGACTTGACGTTGGCGATTATGACTCGTGTGGTGGAGTACTTGCACCATTATCAAGACCAAGAGCCCAAGTTGGTGGAAAAGCCTCTCAAGTCCGACAAGTTTGCCGACTGCACCAATGCCTGGAACGCCAAGTTCGTGGAGATGCCCATCTTTGACCTGCTCTACACCATGACAGCGGCCAATTTCCTCCAGATCGACTCATTGGTGAACCTGACGGCGGCTGCCTTTGCCTGCAAGTTCAAGTGCAACAGTTTGTCTGAGATGCAAAAGCTCCTGGGTCTGCCAGAGGACGACAAGGTCTTGGACGGCGAGGAGGAGGTGCGAAAAAAGTATCCCGAGTACTTTGCCTGGCTCTTGCCTCCCGTGGAACCCGATTCTAAGATGGACTAGAAAGCCAGCGTTTATTCGCAATTGGAGAGAGAAATAAAATCAGTCCTCCAAAGGTCGCTTGTAAATGCATTTGATAACAAGCACAGCTACTTGACGCAGAGTGTAAGGAGTGCCATCAACTACAGCAGTGCCGATAGGGGTGTAAGCATAGTCGCCCGTGGCCACACACACGCCGTTCTTCAGTTCGATGGGGTCTTCATCGTAGTCAATCAAATGGATCTTATCACCGTTAGTCATCACGGCACGATGGATATCGGTGCGGTAGTAGGGCGAAGACGCAGCCGCAAGGTACACTGCTCGAGTAAATCCATCCCAATTGTTTGAGTTCATATTACCCTTATGCATGGGGACTTTGATCAAGAAGCACAAGTGCTCATACTCTTGCATGCGACGAAACTTGTCCAATTGCTTCAAAATCACCTCGGAAGCCTTGTCCGTTCGTTCGATGCTGCTGAAATCAGTCGCTGGAGGAAAGTCGATGCCTTTCATCTCATGCGCAGCCTTTTCGCCGTACTCCAGAGTAAAGTGGAGACTCACTTGGGGTCCCAGAGTCGGCTTCTCCATACTGTAGACTCCGGCTGTCATGGAGCACACGTGATTGAGTGCGGCAAAGGAGCGATCGCCTCGGGTGCACTTGATGCCACCGCCAGAGTATGGGCCTGAGTCCATGAGGATGACTCCATAGGGATTGCCATTTTCAGGGGTGCATCGCACGCCTGCTTCAGCGGGGAGAAGCAAGATCATGTCCAAGCACTTGACCTTCACCTCTCGATCCAAAGGAGGAAAAGTCCACTCGACTGGCTCACCATTGTTCGTGATCTTGACTCGGGAACCAAGAATCACGCGACTTCCGCCATCTTGTTCACTCAGCTTGAAGAGGGCTTCATCGTCAACCTTTTTGAACGGGCCCATGTCGGTGCCATCCACCCAGAGATGGTAGTCGAGCCATTCCTTGGGAACGCGCGTGGCGTTGAAGGATTGATTGCACAGATCAGTCCATTCGTTGGACAAGGTCGCGTCAAAGCACAACGCCGGTGAGTTGATGACCGACTTGATGGTGGTGAAAGCAGCTTTCATTGTGTAGGAAATTTGAATTTTGGCTCTTTTGGGGCAAAACCGCATGCCACCTGAAACTAGTGGACTGTGGATCAATGAAGAGAGTGTTTATTTGAAACAACAGCCGATTGAATGAAATAATTAGTCCTCCAAAGGTCGCTTGTCCACAAACTTGATGACAATCAGTGTCACTAGGCGCATCCGGTAGACAAGGTTTTCACCCATACCCAAAACGATGGTACCAACAGGAGTGTAGGCATAGTTACCCGAAGTAACGCACATTGCTTTTGGCAGTTCGATTGGCTTCTCGTCCTTGTCGACGACCACGATTTTGTTGGTGCCGTTAATAGCCACGCCTTTCAAGAGCTCGACCTCAAAGTAAGGCGACTCGTGAGCGGTGTGGTACACCAGTCGATCAAAGCCACTCAAACGATTGGGTCGAATGATTCCGTCCATGGGGGCTTCAAGCAAGAAGCACAAGTGGGTGCACTCGGGATGATTCTTGTGAAAGATCTTGAGCTTGCGCAACACATCTTGCGACGAGTTCCTGACGACTTCAAAAGGCTTGTACGCTGCAGGATTCGCCTCCACACCCTTCACGTCGCGATTGGGTTGCGGGCCCCATGCCAGTGTAAAGTGTAGACTCAACTGGGGTCCAATGGTGGGTTTTGCAAGCGTGTATGCGCCCTCTGAAATGGAGCACACGTGGCCCAACGCCTCAAAGGAGCGATCCTCTCGAGCGTAAAACAGGCCTCCGCCTGAAATAAAGCCCGAATCCATCAAGATGACTCCACGGGGATCATTGTTGGTAGCAAGACAGATTGCACTAGTGTCCATTGGCAGCAGGCGGATGCAGTCGAATGACTTGACCTTCATTTCTCGCTCCAACGCAGGGAATTCCCACTCCGCAGGCCTGTCACCGTTCATGATGCGCACTCGGGATGCAGGCACAATACGCACGTCGCCGTCTTCCAGCGCCATGTCCCAGAGGGACTCGGAGTCCACTTCGCCCAACTCACCCAAGTCTTTGCCGTCCACAAAGAGGTGGTACTTGAAGTACTCGTCCGGAATGCGGGTGGCGTTGAAGCATTGCGTGCGCAGATCTGCCCACTCACACGAATAGTCTTCATTAAAAGAGGCTCCCTCAGAGAGGGCAATCATTCTCATGCTTTGAAACGCAGCTCTCATCTCTCTTGCTAGAATTTGAATTTTTGACAGGGACGAAGGCCCAAAAAGTCGGTCTCGGGTTTTGCGGCCGCAAAAATCACGCAGTCCGCAGAATTCAAATTTCCAAGAGAGATGAGCAAGCGAGCAGCTGATGATGGTGCAGAGGGAGACCTTGTGGAGAAGAAGCTAATCAACGAAAGCTTCCCCGATACTATCTTCGAAGAAGAGGCTCAGCGTCTGTTGGATGAGGAAATCAAACAATGGAGACGAAAGAAACAAGTGCAAGATGTCCTTGATAAGATCAAGGAGATCCTCAAGGACCAAGCCACTGCTCGAGAGATCGATCGAGTTCGCTTCGAGGATCGCAACCGTGTGTATATGGACACCATTCGACTGGAGAATGTGTTCGGTGATCGACCCTTGTGCGCTGATAAGGAGCCCACTCGAGTTTCGTCGTACTACGTGGCTAAAGCTGCCGGAGAGCGTTTGCTTCGAGTAATTGATCCCAAGGACAGCGATCGAAGATGTTCGCAGGAAATCCCGGATGACATTAATGCTTGCAGGCGATATCTGAAAGAATATTGGTTTGCCAGAACCAAGCGCCCCAAAGACAGACCCAGCCTAAAAGTGGCACAAGAGGAGGCACGTAAGAAGGACCTCTGGAAACTCGCAACTCTCTTGGGCAAGCTCCCTGCACTATGGAAAGAATTCAAGGCCAAGTACTATCCCTTAGCGAAGGCATCGGAAGACAGTGAAGATGACGACTAGTCTCTATCAAGAGGCATCATTCTGTGTATTCAAACACAATACAAAGCTTTCATTGCTTAGACAGAGCCCTGAGTCGATCGATACGCTCATGAATAGTCTGAGGCACTATCATTACCAACGGGGACGATTCCTGCAAGTCTTGGGGCAGCAGTGGACTCAAATTGTCCTTGTACTCCTTCTGCATCAACAGGAACTTGACGAGGAGCTTGATCTCTTTGGATGCAGCCTCTTGAGCCTTGGTCTCAGC
>Ga0075163_10004249_pt1 | contig 19213 bp, 20 predicted proteins | sample JI1023141ADNA_FD_71478 | JGI IMG/M metagenome (GOLD analysis project Ga0075163, IMG submission 71478) | Wastewater effluent complex algal communities from Wisconsin, to seasonally profile nutrient transformation and Carbon sequestration -... | ecosystem: Engineered > WWTP > Effluent > Algae...
ATCGACAGGCCGACAAAGAGCCGTGATTTTTCCATGGGGGTTTCCTCTGAAAGAAGTGGGACGACCTCGCAGCCGCCCCGGTTGAAGGACCAAGCAGCGCGCGGCTACTCGGGAAGGATCTTGGGCAGCTCGATCGGGCGCCCGCCCTTGCGCATGAGAGTCGCCGGCTGCTTCCCGTCCAGCGTGCGGATCTGGTAGGGCAGGGCGAAGGCCTTCAGGGTGTCGCTCAAGAGCTTCACCCACTTGAACGGCACGCGCGCCCCGGCGAACACCGTGCCATCGGTCGACTTGCGACCTTCCCACTCGGCGGTCCACAGCAGCAGCGGCTTCCCAGCATCGCGAAAGCCTTCACCGAGGATCTTGCGCCGGGCCGGGGAGATCTTGGAGAACGGCTCCAGCGGGCAGAGCATCAGGGCTTCCTGCTCGGGTATGATGATGGCCGGGGTCGCCTCGTTGTCGTAGCCCGCATCGTCCAGCGGATCAGGCGCGAACTCCGCCGCCAGCTCATCGCCGCCCAGGCCATCGGCCAGCGGGGCGTCGGAGTCGAGCTTCGGATCGAGATCGAGGTCATCATCGCCGATCATCCCCTCGCCGGCCGGGTCGGGCGAGTCGAGATCATCCTCATCGTCATCCAGGCCCAGATCCTCATCATCGCCGAGGCCCTCGCCGAAAGTCTTGCTGGACGGGGCGCGATCGTCGTCCCGCTTGTCAAGCTCCGCCGACAGGGCCGCATCGAATGGGCTCGGCGGACCGAGATCGCCCTCATCGGAGAGAAGATCCGACATCGGCGGCAGCGCCGGGGCGGGGGTCTCCGAGGAAGGCTTGATCACATCCTCGATCGTGGTCTGGCGCGGGTCGGCAGTGATCGGGGTGTCGGAGAACAGGCGCGGCCGGGCGGGATCATCGTAGCCGAGGCGCGCGGGAGGCGGGGGCGGCTCGACAGCCGCAGCGGCCTTCTTTCCCCCGGTGCGACGCTTGGGCTTGACGGGCTCCTTGGCCTCGTCTCCGAGGTCCCCCAGGTCGTCATCGGCCGGATCGCTGAAGTCGCCGGCCTTCTCGCGCCGTGCGCTCTCCCGCTCCCGCCGGGCCTTCTCGGCATCGCCGGAGCGCATGGTGTCGCCGTAGAGCTTGTTGATCGCGAAGATGATGTGGCCGATCTCGTCGGTCCCGCTTTTCAAGGCCTTGGAGATCTCCTTGATCTCTTCCAGCCGGTCGCGAAGGGACGTGCGCAGCTGCTGCAGGCGGTCGGCTCGCTCGACGATGTCGGGGAGCTGTTCTTCCAGGTCCGTCACTGACTGCCGGGAGATCAGCAGCGTGCTCAGGATCTGCACCGTGCCAAGGAAGCCGGGAATCCCCTCGGCACCGTTCAAGTGCCGCTGGATGCCGCACACGCTGTCGTAGATGTGCGCCTGCCGGGTCTGCAGGTCCTGGGCGATCGGGGTCTTGCTGGCGAAGCCGCTGCCGCCGAGCGACAGATCACCGAAGTCCATGCGCGGGTAGGGGGTGGGGTCGGGGACATTCTTCAGGGGAACGACCTCGGCATCAATGCCGGCCGCCTTGAAATGATCGCCCAAGGCCTTACCGAGATCGATGGGCTGCTCGCCGGCGATTGTGAGGGTCGCACGGATTGCCGGCTCGGAGGTAGTCGGTGCAGCATCGGCCGGCGGCACCGCGCTGCTCACATCGGGCGCTTTGGTTTCTTCCAGGGGGGTTTCTTTCGTCTCGGTCATGGGGTTCCTTGGTCCTTCTTTGGGGGTTGTTTGGGTTTGCTGCTACGGGTCAAGATCGAAAACTCGCGGGCCGCGCTCCAGGTCGATACCCGCGCGCACCGGGCCGACTCCGCCGTTTCTTTGTTTGGTGACGATCATCTCCAATATCCCGCGGTCCTTGGTTTCCTTGTCGTAGTGCTCGTCTCGGTAGAGCATGATGATCAGGTCCGCGTCTTGCTCAAGGCTCCCGGTTTCTCGCAGGTCCGACGACATCGGGCGCTTGTCCTTGCGCTCCTCGACCTTTCTATTGAGCTGACATAAAATGGTGACGGCTATATTGAGCCGTTTCGCCATGGCTGCCAAGAGTTTACTGAAATCCCCCGCTGCGGCTTCGCTACTCTGCCCGTGCTTAGTAGAGTGGTGGACGAGGCTGAAGTGGTCGAGCCAGACCGCCACCCGCTGAAACGGCCAGCCTTTCTTCGGGCGAACAAACCCGCACCGTGAACAGGTCGGCGCGCTGGCGCGCTGCTCAGTCAGGCACACCGGGCACTCCAGCCGGCGAAACTGGCTGCGCCACCGCTCGATACAGGAGATCAGCGCCTCGGCGGATCGGTGCCTCTCCGAGAAGTCTTCGATGTCGATGGGCATCGCCGAGATCTGGCTGGCAACCTTGGCGATGCACACCCACTCGTCCCCGGTGAGGCCCTGGTTGTTTTCCAGCCGCCGGGTGAGGAGTTTCCCGCGAGACTGCACCGCCATCATGCGAAACATGAGGGCTTCGGCGCTCATCTCCAGCGAGAGAACGAGCGTCGGGATCTGCTGTTCGCCAGCGGCCAGGATCTGATTGACCATCACGGCGGTTTTCCCCATCGATGGCCGGGCACCGACGATCGCCATGTGCGAAGCGGTGTGGCCGCCGCCTAGCATCTCGTCGAGCGCCTTGTGGCCTGTGGAGATCTGCCGCTTGACGAACATCTCCCGGCAGTTTTCCGAGGCCTCCATGCGAGCGACGGAGGAAGTCAGCACCTCATGCGCGGCGCGGGGCTTGGACCCTGAGCCGAATAGCAGGATGTGGTTCAGACTCGCCAGGTGCCGCTGGATGTGTTCTTCCTGGCTATCCTCCGACTCTTCGTCCGCCGGCTGGGCGATGTTCGCCTGGAGTTTGATCGAGATCTGCAGCGCCTGCCGATAGCGCGAGCCCTTGCGAACGATCAGAGCGTGTTCTCTGACGTTGTCGACGCGCGTGATGTAGTTCGACAGCTCGCACAGGTAGACTTCGCCCTGCTTGAACCGGAGCGCCGAGAACGTGCCGAGGTTCTTCATCTCCTCGACGGTCGTGATGAGGTCGATTCCCTCAGCGCCCTTGCCATCGAGACGCTTGGCATACGAGCAGAAAGCGGCGTAGATCTTGCCGAGCAGGGCGTCGTTAAAGTCCGACCCGTCGTGCTCTAGGATATCGGACACTTCGTTGAAGCAGAGCCCGTGAAACAAGATCGACCCGACGATCGATTCCTCGGCATCGGTGATGCGATCGAAGGCCGGCTCGTCGATCTGCCGCTCCTCTGCGGGCTTCATCTTCACGAGCGAACGACCTCCGCCAGCACTCCATGGTGCTCTACGCGGGCCATCATCGCTTCGCCGAGAAGCCCCCCGACGCCGCGAATGGGCTGCCGGCCGGGCTCGGGGTTCGGGCGGTCTTGCCAGTGGTCATCCACGGTGATGATGAGCCTCTTGTTGTACTCGTAGGCCGCTTCTGCCAGCCACCGGATCACACAGGCGGCGAGGTGATAGTTAGCGGCGATGTCTTGGCGGGAAAGGCCATCCAGCACGGTGACTGCCACCTTGCGCGCTCGCTCGACAGCTGCCAGGTGAACTCCTTCGCGCAGGACATCAGCCGGCCGCAGATACTGCCCTCGCACCATCGTCAGGGTGCGCACCGCGGCGACGCTTTTCCCACTATTCACTGGTCCGCATAATGCCATCACCGCCTTGTCTTCGTCCATGAATTTCGTCACCGACGCCATCGCGTGGGTTTTGTGCAGCTTCCCGGTGACGAGCGCCACCAGCCGATCGGGAATATCATCCCGCTTGGCGACCTCGGCGAAGTCGGCGGCGCGGCGGGCTCGCATGATCTCGGCGGGTCTCTGGGCTGGCTCGGGGGAAACCGGCGCGGCGGCTTTTTCCGCCTTCATCCGACTCAGCACGCGGCTTACGATCTCGTCGCTCGTCTGTTCTTTACTCATCGTCCTCTAGGCCTTCGTTCATCGGGTTGTAGACTTTCTTTCCTTCGGGGACCTGGGCGCTCAGTTCGGGCCACTCGGCGCGAGAGAGCTTGCCCATGGAGAACATCCAGTAGATCTCGGCGTCGCCATAGGGGGCGCGTCCTTCGGGAAGCGGGCGAGCTACGCCGCGAACGATCTGCACTTTGGGCTGGGCGGCGACCTGGCGCTTCTTTACCGTGGCGCGGACTTCCTGTACGAGAGGCCCCCATATCGAATCGCGAATAAGAAGTGTTAGCGGATAGGTATCCTCTGTGCGGCCCTTAAATGGAAACTTCGATTTGGCTTTTATCATGCACCCAAGCTCGCGCAATTCTTCCTCGCAGAGCCCCGAATCCATCATGCACATAGCGACCTTTGGCAGGGTACGCGGGTCCGGTTCGATATCAAGTGTTCTGATTGGCGGATAGCGCTTCCTGCCATTGACCGCGAGAAGCCCGCCGGATGCCTCGTGGATGATCGCCAGCTGCTGCATGACCGGGATCGCGGGGCCGGCTGGAATGGCCTGGGGAAGCGCTTGGTTTAGCTCCAGCTGGGCCGGAAGGGGGTTTTTGGAGCTCTGGGAGGGGGCTGGCAAAGAAAGCGCTTCCTGCGCAATCTGGGGCACGATCTCGCGCCGGATGAGCGGCGCTGCACGGGATGCGGTCGCGCGATCGGCCGGCATGGTGGAAGAACCTGGTGTCGATGGCTGCGGTGCTACACGGATAGCATGGGCAGCGGGATCGTGCGCTGGATCTACTGGCTGGTTAGGCAGCGGGATCGTGTGCGGGCTCTCTGTCATGGATGCCAGTGCGGGTGTTGTGGTTGATGGTCCTATGGTCGTGTGTTCGTGTGGTACTACGCCCTGCAGAACCGAGCACAGCGTAGGAGTTGGAGCACTAGGCTCCGCCCTGGTAGCTGTATTTCCTTGGGATACATGCACGGTAGGAGTAGGTGCAGTGGGAGGTGATGAGGGCACATCTCCCGGATCGCGCGGAGAATTATTAATACTATATGGATCATTAGAAGTCGTCGAACATTCAACAATTGTTGTAGACATCACAAGCGCGGCGGGCGATGACCGTCCTTTTGACCGGTCATGCGGCTGCTTTATGACCGTCCTTTTGACCGGGCATAAGTTGCCTGTTTCCGTCGCCGCCGAATTTTCAATCAGCGAGCTATGACCGTCCTTTTGACCGGTCATCATGTCTGCGCATGACCGTCCTTTTGACCGGTCATGATCTGGGCCATGACCGTCCTTTTGACCGGTCATATGCACCCCTGATGACCGTCCTTTTGACCGGACATAAGGCCCGACCACATGCGAAAGAGCAGTTTCGATAGTTGCCGCATCGATGCGATACAGTGTCCCGACCTTCCATCCTTTCGTGCTGGCGATGAAGCCGCGGGCCTCCAGCATGGCCAGGCGGCCCCGGATGTGCCGGTCCGAGCAAAGGCCCAGCAAGTCTTCTTGTAATTGTGGAATGGATACGCGCACACTACTGTCTGCCATCTTTGATTCAAGCAGAGCAAGAATGGCAGCCGCTATGGGATCGCCATCCAGTATAGCGCAGTATTCTTCCTTAATAACGACCCGCCTCATATCTTATCAGACTCAGCCTTTGCGACATCTTCGAGCGTGATATCGTGATGCCATGCAATCATCATCTTGTAGGTCACTTCGCCCTTAGTCATCGTCAACACGCGCTCGAACAGTTTCTCGGTCGGCATCAGATGGCCGCACTCGACAGCGGATACGTAGCGCTGGGAGGTTCGCGTCAGGAAGCCGACATCGCGCTGGCTGAGGTTTCTTCGCATGCGCCACTTGCGCAGGGGGCAGGCGTCCGCCTTCTTGGGGTCCATGGGTTTCTCCTTGTAGAGCTTGCGCCGATCGTTAGCTCAACCGGGCCAGATAGTAAATAACAATGTATATTCTTGACAGGGTGCCCAGGTTTCGCCAGTCTATCTACTCCACTTCACACGAAAGATCGCTAGCTCATGAATACCCCTTCCTCCTTCACCTGTCGCCTCGGTCACAACAACTGCAAGACCGTTACCCCCGAAGAGGACGCGATCGAGCGGGGCATCCTGCACCTGGCCCGCCGCTGCGATGGGGCATCCTCGCATGACAAAGTGGGGTTTAATGGCTTCCACACGGAGCTGGGGCACCAGCTCGCCACCGAGTGCGTAGGAAACCACCTGGGCTTTGGTCGTCGGTTTCTCGCACATGGGGTCGTTCTTCGCTACCGAAAAAGCCAGCTAGAGCCGGCCGGTATCGAGATCCCAGAGATCTACCGGCCGCGCCAGGTTGCCAAGGGAAGCCCTGCAGCCGCTGGGACGACCATCCCCCAGGTCGAGGTCCGTGGCGGCGAGGAACGCATCCGGGGAGAGATCTCCGAAGTGCGCGTCCAGAAAAATGACTGGATGGCCGGCACGCTCTCGTGCTCGGAGGCGGGCCAGCGTCGGCTGCTCAAGTTCTCTGGCGTCGTCCGCGGGGGCGTCGTCGGAAGCTCGGTCGATGCGGTGGGCACGATCGAGCAAGACGATCGGTGGGGGCTGCAGTTCAAGATGCGCACTTGCGCAGTGACCGGTCGCGTCTCGTCTGGCGAGGTCGGGGTGGTGCCGCCGGCTGCTGCTGCGGTGACAGCGCGCGAGCAGGCGGCCCAGGTTCCCACAGCGCGCCGCGATGTCATGCAGATCGCCGGCGTCGTGGCTCGCATCCTGTGGCCGCCCAAAGAGAACGGGTTCGCTGGCCTCATCGTAGACAGCGAGAGCGGGACGCGATTCATGGCCAAGGGCAGCATCCGCTTTGTCACCGAAGGCCAGTCGCTCGTCTTCTCGGGCCGGTGGATGCCCTCGCAGCGCAAGCCCGGCGAGCAAGAATTCCACTTCGATCACGCCGAGATGAAAGCCGAGCGGACGAGCGCGGGCCTGGCGCGGTGGATCGTCGGGCTGGAGATCCCCGGCGTCGCAGAAGGAACTGCCGACAAGATCATCCACTCGCTGGTTCATGATCGAGGACTTCACCCGACTTCGCTCTGGGAGCAGCTGGCCAAGACGCCCGAGCTGATCTTGGACGCCAAAGGGGTGCCCAAGGCGAAGCTCGAAGCGGTCATGAACAAGGTTCGCCAGGTGCTCTCTGACGGTTTGGCGGAGAACGATGCCCGATCGCAGCTTCTGTCATGGGGCCTCACCCCCGCACAGGCGCAGAAGGCGATCGAGGCCTACGGTCCCGACAAAGTGATCGGGGTCGTCAAGGCGAACCCCTACCAGCTCGCCCGCAACAAGGCGATTCGTGGGGTGGGCTTTGTCACGGTCGACACCAAGATCGCGCCGCACCTCGGCATCACGCCGGATAACCCGTTCCGCATCCAGGCCGGCGTAGAGTACACGCTGGAAGAAGCGATGGCCTACGGCAATGTCTACCTTCCGGCGTCCGTTCTTCGTGAGAAGGCCGGCAAGGTTCTGGGCGGCTCTGCTACCGCCGAGGCCCTGGATGCTGCAGTGGTTGCGCTCGGGGCGGAGCGGATCGTCGTCAAGGACGAGGATCGGACGTATCTGCAGCGCATGTACCGCGCCGAGACGTGCTTCGCGGAGCGCCTGATTGCTCGGCAGCGCGAGGGAGAGAAGTTGGAGCCGCTCAAACCGAGCGAGATCCAGCGCTTCGAGGAAACCTCAAACCTCAAGCTCTCGGACGAGCAGTGGGCCGCGGTGAGCCTGTGCATCGTCGAGCCGGTTTGCGTGCTGACGGGCGGGGCGGGGCGGGGAAAGACCACCGTGCTCAAGGCGGTGATCTTCGTGCTGCAACTGCGGGGCCTAGTCCCGGTGCTGGCCGCTCCGACTGGACGCGCGGCGCGGGTGATGGCGGCGGCGTGCTCGTTCGATGCCTCGACGATCCACAAGCTGATCGGCATGCGCTCCGAGGATGAGGCGAACACCGACGCCGGGATCTTCGAGGGCAAAGACATCTTGATCCTCGACGAAACGTCGATGCTCGATCAGTCGCTGGCTGAGTCGGCGACGCGCCTGCTACCGCTCGACAAGAAGCTCTTGCTGGTCGGCGATCCGAACCAGCTTCCTTCGGTCGGAGCGGGTCGGGTGCTGAACAACATCATCGACAGCGGCGTCATCCCGGTGGCTCGCCTGACGAAGGTTTTCAGACAGGCGCTGGAGTCGGAGATCATCGCTGCAGCCGACATGATCCTCCAGGGCTTCTGCCCGACGCCGTCTGCTTACCTGGAAGGGGAGTTCCGCCCTGGCCAGTTCAGCTTGGTGGAGGTGGATGCCGACCAAATAAACGAAATGGTCGCTGCGGTCTATCTGCAAGCTCGCCAAGCAGGCATCGCGCGCGAAGAGATCATGGTTCTCTCGCCCACGAAAGGAAACGGCACGATCGAAGATCCCGGCGTGCGCGGACTGAACCTGATGATGCAGAATCGGTTCAATCACGACGGCGAGCCGGTGCTGAAAAATTCGAACCTTCGCGTAGGCGATCGGATCATCCAGACTGAAAACGACTACGATTTAGAAGTTCGGAACGGCGATGTCGGCTACATCAAGAAGGTTGTCAGAAATGACTCTGATGATGGCAAGAAGGGCGTGTGGGTGCAGTTTGACCACGGCCAGCTGGTCATCTACCCCTTCGGCAAGCTCGGGGGCTTAGAGCTTGGGTATGCGGTCACCGTCCACAAGTCGCAGGGCAGCCAGGGCGCGGTGGTGATCCAAGTCTTCATCGATCACTATTTCCTGAACAGGCGCGAGCTGCTGTATACCGCCGTCACCCGCGGCAAGAACCACGTCATAGGCATCGGCAGCCTGAAGGCGCTTTCCAATGGTGTCCGCAACGCGACGCGGGATGAGCGCTGCACCTATCTTATGCAGCGCCTGGTAGACCTCAACAAACGCAAGAGCGCCAAGAACTCGGAGGCAGCGTAAGAACCATGGCGGGTCTATTTAAACCCGCCGCGGACTCGACGATCGAGATCCGCGGCCAGACCGGGAATTTCAACTGGCTCGATAGCAGCGAGCGCCTGTTCGTCCTGAGCATCCTTCTTCCCAACGGAGCGCCGGTTAAAGAGATCGAAGCGATGTGGCCGGCTTCCGATGAGCCCCGCTGGGAAGAGCCTGCAGCGAGACTACATCGACATCGACGAAGAGGAAGAGGCAGCATGACCGAAGAAACCAAGATCGCCGGCCGTCTGTTTGCCGCGCTGTTTGTCCTCTCGGCGTTCCTCTGCGCCGCCGCGCTGTTTACCTGGGCGATTCGACCAGCGCCGCCGATGGTGGGGACTACGCTCGACCTCGGATGTCAGTCCGCGCCCCTATAGTTTCGCCCATAAACCTTTTCTTTCGGAGAAGACCATGGACCAGAACGCACCTCAGCAACTCCCCCCGCCACAGCCGCCTTCCCAAGGAAGTCTCCCGTCGCGCGCCGCCCCGCCGAGCCTCGCCGGCAAGCTCGCCGACCACGCCGCCCGCATGGAGCTTTTCTTCGCTGCGCGAGACAAGGGTTTCATCTGGATTCCCGGCGCTGTTGCTCCGCAGCGCACCGTGGACATCTCCAAGATCGGCCCGGCGCTGCTCGTCTTCCAGCGGGAGAGCGGCAAGGCGCTCAAAGATACCAAAAACCCGCACTTCGGCTCGAAATACGCCAACCTGGCGTCGATCAAAGATGCTTGCGGGGATGCGCTGGACGCCGCGGCGCTCAAGTACAACGAGCTATTGATGCAGATCGACGGCCAATCGATCCTGTACAGCGAGATGGTTCACCCCGAGAGCGGCCAGTTCATCGCTAGCACCGAGCCGCTTCTGTGCCGAGAAGCGAATAACCCCCAGGCGCACGGATCGGCGCTCACCTACGCGCGCCGCTACAACATGAGCACCATCCTCAGCATTGTGGCCGACGATGACGATGGCAACGCTGCGGCTGGCAAAGACAAGCAAAATCAGCAGCGCGGCAGCGATGATGACGGTCGGCGGAATTTCCGTGATCAAGGACCGCCCCCGGCGCGTCAGCAAGCCGAACGCGAGTCCCAGGAGAAGCCGGTCCCCCACATGGAGGACACCATCCAGCCGCTGACTGCACCGCCCAAGAGCGCCGCTGCCAAGACGCTCTGGGCATTGCTGGAAAAAAGCCCGGTGTCGGCCTTCCTGGTCGAGCACGTTCCTCAGATGCAGGGGGAGATCGCCAACTGCGCCAAGATGGCCCTGCAAACGCCAGATGTTTCCCCCCAAGAAGCGGTCATGCTCTACGGCGAAGTCCTGAGCACGGCGCATGCCCACATCTGCAAGATGACCGAGCTTGGAGCGGCGCACTGGAATAAACTGCGGGCAGAGTTGCTGTATGCCCGTTTCGCGCACTTCGTCGCGCACAAGCTGCAGGGTCACGAGAAGATGGCGGCCCAGCTCCAGCAGTATGAGGCGGGGAAGCGGCGGAAGGCTGCTGCGGCGGCTGAGGCGCGGCGGGTCTAGCGGTGGACCCATTCGCCTGGACGGCTCTCGTCTGTCCGGTGGCGGCGCTGTCAGATTACGATCGATAGCTTGCGATCTGGTCTCTGACAGCGTTCCCAGCGTGCGGCTTTGAGCATATGTGTAGTCAACTTGAAGATGTAGCCAGGAAGCTGACCCTTGGACAGTCAGTCAGCGAGCAGTTCGACGAGTGGGAAACAATGATGGCGCTCGCATCCAAAGAAGGGTGAACCATGAACAACCAACAAGATCCGATCGCTCAATTGCAAGAACTCGATCGCCAGCTTCCCGGTGGACCCTGGACGGTCGGCGAAGTGTCATCCAGTCAGGCTGACATCATGGACGCCAAGGGAAGCTGGGTCGGCACCGTTCGCAAGGACTTCGATGAAGACGATGAGCCGCTGGTTATCCGGCTTCGCAACATGCTGCCAGACTTGATCGCTTCGTTCGCTAGCCTCCGCTCCGAGCTTACGATCGCCGGGACAATGATCGTCAAGGTCCGAGAGGAAGCAAACCAGCAGCGGGCGCGAGCCGAGGCGGTGGAAGCTGCCATGGCGGCCAAGGAGCGTTGGCAGAAAGAAGCGCCGACAACGGGGCGGTGGCGGTTGAGCATCAAACCAGAGATGCGTCTCGGGTTACCAGAGGTGGTTGAGTGCGAGGTGTGGTTTGAATCAGGTGCTGGCTGGGTAGTCAGATATCTCTACACCGACGAACTGCTATCCCTCGACCAGGACTGGTTCGCCGGCGCGCTGTGGCAGCGGATCGAGGCCGTGGCTGATCCATTTGATGCCGTCGAACGACCGCACTCCAAATAACATGCGGTCGCTCGACCATACATGACATCTGCTTGCCGACGAGAAGCAAGATACCCGTTGCGGCCACGGCGATCAGTCTGTAGACATAGCGGACCACGTATGGGCAGCGCGCAGTCATCGGAGCCCTGACACATTAGTCGGGGCGGTTCTTCCAGACCAAAGGCAAGTAGTGAAAGAGAGGTCATAATGGCTACATGGACACCTTTGTTTCGTCGGACCATTCGCGAGTACGCAAACAGCGCACGGAAGCGCGATGGGAATGGCAACTTGGGCACGATTGCTGGCGACGGCATGTCGGATCTGGCTGCGAAATATCTCATCGACTCGCGCCAGTACGGCGGAGCTGCCGAGATGGCCGATGTAATTTCTAAGCTCAGGGAGGCAGCAACATCAGCCGGCTGCCTTGATTCCGTCCACGTGCTCAGCCGAGGCGATGACATCGAAGATCAGCCCTGCCTCATCCCAGAGGGAGCTACCAATCGTCAGATCATCGAAATGCTTGAGCAGGCGAGCCGGCAGTCGCAGTCGTAAGAGCGCATCCAGTATCCCGCCTGGATGTCGCAGTCTGTGGGCATCCAGGCGAACCATGGAACGATGAAAAGGAAGAACTAATGCGCAAGAGAACCAGCCTACCGCCTGAGTTAGTTGCCGAGTGGGCGGATGAGCTGACTATTGAAGAAGCCTTGTCGATTACTGGAAAAAATGGCGGTGTTGCATATAAGGCGAGATGGCATCATGTGTGTGGATATGAATGGAATGCACAAATTAATCGCAGACTAATAGGAACTGGATGCCCGAAATGCAATATTATGAAAAGAGGAATAAATAGACGTGGACAATTCAGAAACCATGTAGATTTCTATAAAATAGCTAAATATGTTTCACCTGACGCTCGCGCAAATGATAAAATATCTATATCATGTGACGGTGTCTGTGGTAAACCATATATTGCCACAATAAAAACTTGGCTAAATGGACATCGAATGCATAGGAATTGTGCTAGCGGATCAGGAAAATTCAGAAACCATCCTGATTTTTCTATTATATCGCACCTAGTATCACCTGAATGCACTAGTAGTCACGAAAAGATTAATTCAGCGTGTGTTATTTGTGGAGAACTTCACATAGTAACAATTCACAGCTGGCTTAATGGTGTCAGAAAACATTTTTCATGCGCTAAACCAAAGCGTATTGACTACTTATTACCAAACGGTGTCGTTTGCCTAGAAAGAGAACCAAATAAATTAATGTCGAGCAGAAAAATTTGGTTTCAGTGTAAATTCGGCCATAAATTCAAATCAACTAAACGAGCGCTGCATTGTGCCGCGCAAGTAGGAACATCGGGGTGTCGGCAGTGTTCTCAGCCTGCATTGTATGTAACCCTTCGGCTTCGTTCCTCTGCAGCCGACATCTTAAACCTAGGTGCCCACGGCAACGCCATCGCAGCTTATAACCTCCTACTGGGTATGAAAGCCAGTTCCGAGGAACTGCGCCGCTATCGCAAGATGTTCGACATGACCCAAGCCGGCATGCCTGCCAACAAGGCTATCGAACTCATCACGGGCATGTCATCCACCGATGGCGACGAAGCCGAGCCTGACGATCTTCCCGGCAGCCCCAGCGGCGGCCCTGAAGCCCTTCTCCCCCAGCCAGCGCCCGATCTGCCTTCCCCGCCCCTCCGCAAGCCCAAGCCCCCAGGCGGCGAGCCCTTCACCATCGCCGGCACCAAGGCTCTCATCGGCACGATCAACGCCATCGCCAGCAAGCACCCTATCGACGATGAGAAAGTCTGCCAGTTCATCATAGACAGCATGGTGGGCAGCTTCTGGGAGAAATACTGCGAAGCGGAGACGGGCGACCGGAAGGGCGTCGTCGAGGTCGTCCAGCTACTCCAGGCGGAGCGGGCTTCCCCCAACAAGCTCATGGTCGAGATCGCCGAGCGCTTCATGCGAGAGCACGATGGCGCGCTGAAGGTATGCAGCGGCCTTCCTCGCTGGTTCGCCCCGAAGGATGCAGCCGGCCACAAGATCGAGCTGCGCATGATGCAGCGCCTAGTTGCCTATCAGCTGACAGCGGGCGGCCGACAGCGGTTCGCGAACTGGTCCGCGCCTGGGGCAGGAAAGACACTGGCGGCGCTGCTGGCCGGGCTTCTCCTGGAGGCCCCGCTTACGGTGGTCATCTGCCCGAACCTTGTGATCCCCAGCTGGCAAGACCAGATCGCCCGCACCTTCGCCAGGGGCCGCGCTGTGGTGGAAGTGAAGCAGTTCACCCCCTCGGCACGGTGTACCCACTTGGTGGTGAACTACGATCTCATGCAGGGGGACAAGGAGAAAGTCCAGCGCCAGATAGATGCCTTCTGCGAGAAGAGCGGCGATCGGGTCGGGCTTCTCGTGATAGACGAAGTCCACCGGGCCAAGAACGACGGCGAGATCAATCAGGGCGACGAGAAGTCGGCCAGGCGCGATGCGATCGACTACCTGATCGGCAAGTTGCCAGACGCCAGGGTCCTTGTGCAGACCGGGACGCCGGTTCTCACCGGGTGCGCCGAGGGGGCTAGCATCTTGGAGCTCGTCGAGCCTGGGGCGGTGCAGAACTATGGATTGCAGAGGCGGGATAGTTTCGACGAGTGCAGCCGGCTTCGCATCGGCATCCTGAGAAACGGCGTTCGCTTCAAGCCTCGGATCGGGGTGGAACTGCTCGCCCCGGCTATCGAGCGGAAGCAGGGCGGGATCTACTGCCAGAGCAAGGACGTGGGCCTGGATATCGTTCTCCCAGAGGGCCGGGAAGATCTGGCGCCGCTCATCCATATCGACGATCGGCGAGCCATCCAGAAGCTATACGAGCTTCGCGACAAGCGCTGGTCATGGCTCGACATGGACATGATCCTGACGCCGTTCAAGCTGAAGGCGATCGTCGCAGCCCTTCGCCGGGGAACCGTCGTCTATACCGAGCACGTCGGGAGCGAGCGCGACCAGCCGATCGTCGACATGCTCGCCAAGGCTGCGCAGCGAGCGGGCTTCAGCACGGCGATCTGCGATGGGCGGCCTTCCTCTGTGCGAGGGCACAGCCCAGAGCGGGCGGCAGAAGGGCGGTGCGACTGTCCACGCTGCAAGGGCCTGGCAGGCTTCCGCCGAGGAAAGATCGATGTGCTGGTGGCGTCGCGCACCATCGGCGAGGGGGTGGATGGGCTGCAGCACGCCGGAAACCGGGTGGTCATCAATGCCCCACCCTGGCACGATGCAGCCTGGGATCAGCTGATCGGGCGGTGGTATCGAGCTGGCCAGAAGAAAAACGTAGAGGTGGTGGTGCCTATCACCTGGATGCACCCCCAGGACAAGAAGCAGGAAGGGCGGATAAGCCTGGACGTGCTGCGCCTCGGTAGGATATACGACCGGGGAACCATCTCAGACGCTGTGCTTGATGGATGCCTGCCTACGCACGTCGGAGGGGCAGCGGAGATTGTGAGGCAGGCGAAGATCGAGCTTGAGAAGCTGGCGAGGAAGAAATAAGGACACCACGATGACCACAAAGAGTGACCAATACAGGCCCGGCGCTTTCTTATACTGTGCCTGGGAAGAAATGCCCCGGTTCGTTTGGAGAATAGCCGATAGTCCGGTTAAGGTCGAGAAGTTCATAATCAGAGAATGTCCAAGTGATCAGGAGTTAGACCGAGAGAGGATCAAAATTCAGGCCATCGATGACGATGGCAATCTGGGTACGACTCAAAAATTGATGCTTTTTCAACTGAATGATGATGGATTTCGGCTGTCTGTCAGTGAGGCGATCGGATTCTTGCTAAACCGATTGGAACGCGAATCAGAGAACGCCAGTCGGAACGTGGCTCGGCTGAAAAACAACATCAACATTCTTGAAGAACAACGGCGCGCCCTCGAAAGAGCTTGACCTCATTCCCCATCGGCCCGCACAATATCCCCCATGCCCGCGCCGCGCCTCATCCAGCCCCACGGCTCCCTGATCACTTCCGCCACCTATGCTTCCATCCGCGAACCGATCCGGGTTCTCTCTGCCGACCCTCCCTGGCAGCCCGGCGACAATCTCCCAGGCAATGGGCGGGGAGCCTCCAAGAAGTACCTCACCATGCCGACCCGCGAGATCTGCGCACTTCCCCTGCCGCCACTTCACAAGGACGCGATCCTGTTTCTGTGGCGAATCTCGTGCATGGTCCCCGACGCCATGGAGGTGGTCGACACCTGGGGACACGAGCGCTGGTGCCCCAAGCACTTCACCCAGCGCGATGTGCAGACGCACGGGGACATGCGGATGTGGGCCGACAAGGGCTGTCCCTGCAAGAAGGGCTTCACCACGAAGACCGACTGGTGCTGGAACAAGCTCACCAAGCACGGCAAGCCCTGGTTCGCAATGGGCCGCTACTCGCGCGCCAGCAAGGAAATTCTGATCGTCGCCACGCGCGGGAAGTTCACCGTGGATGACAACAACTTCAGGGACGCCTTTTCTGCGAAGGTCCCCTGGTATGAGGAAGGCGACCAGATCCCCGAAGGCCACGAGGTGGGCGACTACATCCACAGCGCCAAGCCGCCTGAGTTCTACGAGCTGGTCGAGAAGCTGGCGGGAGGCGGGCCGTATGCGGAGCTGTTCGGGCGCAGGAGGAGGGCGGGGTGGTTCGTGGCGGGGAACGATCTACCGGCGGCGGGCAGTGGGCAGTGAGCAGCCAGGCTGAGCGCGAGAAGGTCGCCCAAGAGATCGCCGAGGCGTTTTCTCTGGAGGCAGAGGAGATCTGGGCGAAGGTTCCCGCTGGTGTGGTGGTTGTACGGGTCGTCGATGAGGGCGACCGCCTTCCGCTCGGTGGGCTCGATATCATGCAGGCGGGATAGAGATGGACTCCGGGCGGCAGCACCAGAGCCGGCTCTATATCAGCCGCCAGCAGCTTCTCAGGGCGAGCCGCCCCGGACCATGGAGAATCCTTCGCATTGTCAGGATCGTTCCCCTGGAACGCCTGGCGAAGCATCTCGGCCTGGAACTCCCGCACATGCCGAGGCATTGGCGCGGCTACCGATCGGCACTCGTGAAGCTGCTGATCCGTCGGGTATCTGCGCCGATCGAAGATGAACGCGGCTGGTACTGAGCCTGATAATTTGTCCTGTATTTCTCCCGCCGATCATGCTACCTGCCTTCCCGCTGTGTCCCTCCTTGCCATAGACCCAGGCTGTCCCGACTGCGGCTGCGCGTTATTCAGCACGAAAGCCCGCCTCGTCGCCGCCGCCTGGTCGCGAATCCCCGACCGCAAGCCCGCGCGCTGCCCAGCCTGCCGACTCTCCGCCGAGTGCGACCACGAGGCGCTTCCCCAGAACTGGGTGGCGATGTGCGACGCGATCGAGGAGGACATGGGAATGCGGGACCTCCAGAAGCCCGTCCACCCGCAGATCGTGGTGACCGAGTTCCCCCAGGTCTTCTACCGGCCCAAGGAGAAGCCCGACCACAAGCCATTCGGCCGGGCCGCCGTGAACGCCATCGGAGCCGGCAAGCACATCATGCCGCTGGCAGTGATCGCCGGGATGATGCTCGACCGAGGAAGGGCGCTCGGCGCGAGGTGCTTCGCCTTCACCCCGTCGCAGTGGAAGGGCACCAAGCGAAAGGACCTGTTTCAGTGCGAGATCCTGGCGCAGCTCCTGCCCGAAGAACGAGAGCTACTGCCCCGCCTCAAGAAGCGGGATGGCCGGCTCGTCTACCGCACAGACCCCCTGGATGCGGCCGGGCTCGGGCTCGTGTTCCTGCAACGCGCCGGGGAGCGGCGGCCGGTGATGTACGATGCTCCCGCGAAGTTTATGGGTTTCGTCGAGGAAATAGACTATGAGTAGCCGGATGATCGTGAGGGTGACGCCCTACGCCGAGGTGACACCAGCGAAGATCGCACAGGCTCAGCTGGTCGACGGATCGTGCTGCGGGAAGCCGAGGCGGGGTAGGTTCTGCTCAGAGTGCGGCCAGCCGGTGGCGCAGCGGACGACCGAGAAGCTAATCGAGACGGTGCGCCTCGTCGATGCCGGCGAACAGATCGGAGACTGCCTGGCGGGAATGCAGTTTGAGGACAACGGTCCGCACCTGTGGCTTCCCAATGAATCCCGCCAGCTGCCAGAGCTACCGAGCTTCGATCCGGCATACGACGATCCCGAGGCAGTGCCGATGACCGCGGCGCTTGTCGAGGACGCGATGCAGGCCTTTCGCAAGAGCTTCGCAGGGGCGCTGGCGCAGCTCGGGCGGATCTACGGCAGCGAGCCGGTGATTCGATTCGGGGCGGTTGGGTATCGGCGATGATCGAAAACCAACAGACGAAAGAGGGACTCATGAAAACGCAAGAGCAGGCTACCTACGAACAAATTCTCGACGAGCAACGAGCATTGACGCTGAAACTGCGCGCCACCTACAATGCTTGGATGGCTTCGCTGCAGCCCGGCGATGTGCTCGTGATCTTTGGCAGCCCGGCGATCTTCCTGGGCCGCGATGGCGATCGGCTGCTGACGCTGAATGCAGACGGGCACCCGCAACCCATCACGCTGCGGCGAGAATTCGGGACGCCGAGCGTGATCCCCTATGACGCCGCCGAGAGCACTGAGAAGCTGGCCTGGCGCTCAATCATGGCCCAGGAGATTCAACTGGAGGCCGGCTCGATCGAAGAAAGCACCTACCGCATGATGGCGGTCGATCCAAAAACCGTCGAGCCGGACCCGATGCGGGTGTCGCCGGGCCTCATCCATGACCGCGTCGAGAAGATGAAGGCCATTGTAGCCAAAAAGCCCTAGCTGGTTTCCTATAGAACCAAAGCCAGCATTATTTGCGTCGAGCCTTTTGATCGGACCCCGTGACGATCCTCGAAAAACAAACCCCCAGAAGAAAGGTTCCCAGATCGTCATGAAGCGCTTCCTCTCCGCCCTCGCCATGTCCTTCGCCTTCGTCGCCACGGGCTGCTGCAACTGTCCGCCCGTCTGCTGTCCCGCTGCGCCGTCAACCCCAGACCTCAGCTCTGCGGTTGACATGCGGCAGCCGCCCGACCTGGCTGTCTTCAACCCGTGCGTCGACCATCCCTGCATGACGAACAGCGACTGCCTGCCTTCCTTCTGCAGGTGCTCCAAGCCCGAAGGCGGGGTCTGCTCGGATAGCCGTCGGTGCGTCTACTCGCCCTGTATCAAGTGACGCTGTGTGCGACGGCTGATCGCCTGCTCTAGTAGATCGAAGTCCCGCACCTGGGCCGCCTCTAGCTCGATCCGCATCGCCTCGGACAGCGACGGGTCGGCGAGCATGCCGATTCGCTCTCGGATCTTCCGGATGATCTTCACCGGCCCCCTTCCGTCGCAGACCTTCCAGTAGCGCCGCCGCAGATCGAGGGTATCCCGCTGGTACTTCCGGTTGCGGGTGCGGACGAGGTCCTTCACGGTCTGAGGGACGCACCTTCGGGGTTGCCATTTCTGGCCAGCATCGACTATGATCGGAGCCGTGGTCGCACAGAGAACCGGGTGGCCGGCGCGCTTACAGCGGTAGCACCTGGACCGCATCTCCCAGCAGGTACACTCAGTGAGGAAAACCACACAGTAGGGTCCGGTGGGTTCTTGTAGGGGCATGCGGGTATTGGGAAGCCACTTCCGCGGACCGCGCTTAAAGAAGTCCAGATCGTAGCTGTGCCGACGGTAGAGAACCCCTGCGGGAACCACGATGTGTTCCTCGCAGGAAACTATTTGTAAGAAATCTGGGTATTGAGCCATCGCAGAGGGACGGCATACCATGGTGAAATACTGTGATGTAGTGGAAATATGCGAACATCGGGTTGTTTCTACACCGAGACAATCAAGGCAGTGTGCATTGTGCGGTGGAGTTCTTCGCGGGAAGGCCCTCATGGAAGCCAGGGAGCGGCGAGCCCGGCATGAAGAACAGGCGCTCGCCGCCGAGGCTGCGGAGAGAAGCGCGAGGCTGGCGGCGTCGCTGCACGCGCTCG
>Ga0075163_10004250_pt1 | contig 19207 bp, 15 predicted proteins | sample JI1023141ADNA_FD_71478 | JGI IMG/M metagenome (GOLD analysis project Ga0075163, IMG submission 71478) | Wastewater effluent complex algal communities from Wisconsin, to seasonally profile nutrient transformation and Carbon sequestration -... | ecosystem: Engineered > WWTP > Effluent > Algae...
GCACGCCAGGCCAAGGCGCTGACCGGCCTGGACATGAACGACATGCTGCAGGGCGGCTGACCGCGTTCCGCACCAGGCCCGGCCCCCTAGAATGCGGGGTCTCTTCACGGCGATCACCCCATGGCCGTACACGCAACTGGTGCTGCGTCACCCGAGCTGCATTCAAGCAGCCGACGCCAGGCCCTGATCTTCGCTGCCGCCGGTCTGGCCTGCTGGTTGGGCCCGGCACGTGCGCTGGACGCGCCCAGCGGAGCCGTCGTCCTGACCGTCCAGGGCCGCGTGCGCCTGCCCAATGATGGCAAACGCGCCCAGTTCGACATGGCCATGCTGGAAGGCCTGCCCCAGCGCACCCTGCAGACCCGCACACCCTGGTACCCGCAGGCCCGCCGCTTCACCGGGCCGCTGCTGAGGGGCCTGCTGGCGGCCGCCGGCGCCCAGGGCAGCAACTTGCGCCTGGTGGCGCTGAACGACTACCAGGTCGACATGCCCATGGACGACGCCTTGCGGCACGATGTCATCGTCGCCCGCCTCATGGACGACAAGCCCATGGCGGTGCGCGACAAGGGGCCGCTTTTCATCATCTACCCCTTCGACGCGCAACCCGAACTGCGCAGCGCCGTCTACTACGGCCGCTCGGCATGGCAGCTGCGGACCATCGAAGTGCTCTGAACGAGCCCATGCCACCGGCCGGCGCCGGGCAGCCCCGGCAGCAGGGCCTGGGCTGGCTGGGACTGGTGGGCTTCGGCCTGCTGGTGGCCTTGCTCGCCGTCGCGCTGGTGCAGGCGCGGCAGTACGCGCTGCTGCGCGAGGCCATGCGCTCCGGCGACGACTACGCCGTGCTCAGCGTCTACCAGGCCGAGATCGAATACCTGCGCCTGCGCGAGAGCTGGCGCCACGCCGTCGACGTGCCTGCAGACCAGGACCTGCAGGCCCTGAGGCTGCGCTACGAGATCTTCGTCAGCCGCTTGCGCCTGCTGCAGAACGAAAACGCCAGGCGGCGCATCGCCGAGACCCAGGAGCACCTGGACACGCTGACTGCGCTGGAGCGCTTCGTGCTGCGCGCCGACGCCGAACTCGGCGAGCAGGCCGGTCGCATGCCCAGCGCACGCTTCCTGGCCGACGCCTGGCCGGAACTGGAAGCGCTGGGCGCGCCCGTGCACGGCTTGTCGCTGAGCGCGGCGCACCGCACGGCCGAAAGGGCCGAGGGACGCAATCTGGCGGTGCGACGGCAGAACCAGCTGGGGCTGGGGCTGACGGTCTTCATGTCGGTGCTGACGCTGGCCTTTGCCTACATTGCCCTGCGCCAGGTGCGGCAGCTGCGGGCGCGCCGCGTGGTGCTGGAACAGCTGGCGGCCAGCCTGGGCGAGGCGCGGCGCGAGGCCGAAAGCGCCAACCGGGCCAAGACCGCGTTCCTGGCCAACATCAGCCACGAGATCCGCACACCCTTCCACGGCCTCATGGGCATGTTGTCGCTGCTGCGCGAAACCGGCCTGACGCCGCGCCAGATCGACTACCTGCGCACCGCCACTGAATCGGCCGACCACCTGCTGGCCATCCTCAACGACCTGCTGGACATGTCGCAGCTGGAAAGCGGCCGCCTCACGCTGGCGCCGGTGCCGGTGGACCTGCGGGCGCTGCTGCGCGACGTGGAGGCGCTGATGCGCCCGCAGGCCAGCGCCAAGGCCCTGGCGCTGCACCTGGACACCGACCCTGCCGTTCCTGAACGCGTGATGGCCGACCCCACGCGGCTGAAGCAGGTGCTGTTCAACCTGTTGTCCAACGCCATCAAGTTCAGCGACCGCGGCGCCGTGGTGCTGGACCTGCGGCTGCGCCCCGGCGCGCAAGGCGAACAGGAACTGGAGTTCGCCGTGGTGGACACCGGCATGGGCATGGACGAGGCCACCCTGGGCAAGCTGTTCACGCGCTTCGTGCAGGGCGACACCTCGCGCTCGCGCCGCCACCCCGGCGCCGGCCTGGGGCTGGAGATTTCGCGCAACCTGGCGCGCCTGATGCGGGGCGACATCACCGTCAGCAGCCGGGTGGGCGAAGGCAGCTGCTTCACGCTGCGGCTGCCGCTCACGCCTGTGCCGGCCACCGCCGAGCCCGGCCCCAAGCCCGACACCACCGCTGCGCCGGGCGGCCGCGCGCTGCGGGTGCTGGTGGCCGAAGACCACCCGGTCAACCGCCAGTACATCGCCGCGCTGCTGGAGAACCTGGGCCACCAGGCCGAGTTCGCCAGCAACGGCGAAACGGCCCTTGCCGCGGCGCGCGAGACCCGCTTCGACCTGGTGCTGATGGACCTGCACATGCCGCTGCTGGACGGCGTGGCCGCCACGCGGGCCATACGGGCGCTGCCGCAGCCCGCGCAATCCACCGTGCCCATCGTGGCCATGACGGCTGACGGCTTCCAGGAAACCCGCGAGCGCTGCCTGGTGGCCGGCATGAACGACTTCCTGACCAAGCCCGTGAGCCCGCAGAAACTGGCGACGCTGCTGCGCCAGCTGTTCGGCTCCGCCGAAGGCGTCTTCGCCCCGGACGGCCAGGCGACCGCCGCGCCGGCCCATGCCCGATCGCCAATGGGTGCGACGCCGCTGCTGGACGAAGCCGCCATCGCGGCGGCCCTGCAGGCCATGCCGCGCGCCAAGCTGGCCGGCATGATCCAGAGCTTCCTGGACCAGGGCCCGCAAACCGTACAACACCTGCGCGCGGCGGTTCGCGACGCCCAGCCACTGGAGTTGCGCGTCAACGCCCATGCCGTGAAAGGTGCGGCGCTGAACCTGGGCCTGTCCGCGCTGGCGCAGACGGCCAGCGCGCTGCAGGAAGGCGCCGCCCACCTGCCCGCGCACGAGATTGCGCGCCTGGTGCAGCGCTATGAAGACCTGCTGCCCGTCACCCGCCAGGCCGCGCGCGACGCCGGGCTGCTGGTGCCCGGCAGCCCCGGCTGATCAGACGATCACGGGTTCCGGCTCCAGCCGGATGCCAAAGCGCCCGTAGACACTTTCCTGGATGGCACGCGCCAACGTCACCACCTCGCCGCCCAGGGCGCCGCCGCGGTTGACCAGCACCAGCGCCTGGCGCTCATAAACCCCCGCCTGGCCGACGGACTTGCCCTTCCAGCCGCAAGCGTCGATGAGCCAGCCCGCGGCCAGCTTCACTGTGCCGTCCGGCATGGGGTAGTGCACGATTTCGGGGTCGCGGCCGATGATGTCGCGGCACTGCTCTTCGCTGACCACCGGGTTCTTGAAGAAGCTGCCGGCGTTGCCGATGACGGCCGGGTCCGGCAGCTTGGCGCGGCGGATGGCGCAGACCCAGTCGAACAGCGTGCGTGAATCGGGCGCTGCAATGCCCGTCTCCGCCATCTTGCGTTCGATGTCCAGGTAGCCCAGCACCGGCTCCCATGGCTTGGGGCACAGCAGGCGCACGCGCGTGATGAGCGACTTGCCGGCCAGGCCGCCAAAGCCCGCCTGCTTGAAGACGCTGTCGCGGTAGCCGAAGCGGCAGTCCGCCGGGCCCAAGGTGACGCTGCGGCCGGTGACCAGGTCCACGGCATCCAGCGAATGGAAGCGGTCCTTCAGCTCCACGCCGTAGGCGCCGATGTTCTGCACCGGCGCCGCGCCCGTGCTGCCGGGTATGAGGGCCAGGTTCTCCAGGCCCGCGTAGCCGTGCTCCACAGCCCAGGCCACCGCACCGTGCCAGGGCTCGCCGGCGCCGATTTCCAGCACGTAGCCTGCGGGCGTGTCGTCCACCAGGGCGCGGCCGGGGATTTCCACCTTCAGCACCACGGCGTCCAGGTCGTGGGTGAAGACCACGTTGCTGCCCCCGCCCAGGACGAATTTGCGCGCCACCCCATATTCAGGGTGGTCCACCACGCGCCGCACGTCGGCCTCGCTGGTGATGTGGACCAGCGTCTGTGCCAGGGCAGGAAGGCCAAAAGTGTTGTGCTCCCGGAGGGAGGCCCGTTGTTGCACGTGCAACGGTGGCGTCAGGGTGGTCATGCGAGAATTTTCCGCTATCCCGCCGCTCCTCCCCGCCCCATTCCTTTCGCCGCGAAACCACCCATGCCCAGCTTTGACGTCGTGATCGAACCCGACCTGGTGGAACTGCGCAACGCAGTCGAACAGGCCAACAAGGAAATCGGCACGCGCTTCGACTTCAAGGGCAGTAGCTCGAAAGTGGAATTGGCCGAGAAGAGCGCCAAGGACAAGGAGCTCACGCTTTTTGGCGACAGCGACTTCCAACTGCAGCAGGTGCAAGACGTGCTGCTGGCCCGCCTGGCCAAGCGCGGCGTGGACATCCGCTTCCTGGACTTGAGCGAAACCCCACAGAAACTGGGCGGCGACAAGCTGAAGCAGGCCGTGCCGGTGAAAAGCGGCATCGACGCCGAAACGGGCAAGAAGGCACAGCAGGCCATCAAGGCCTCCAAGCTGAAGGTGCAAGGCGCCATCCAGGGCGACGCGGTGCGCGTCACCGGCGCCAAACGCGACGATCTGCAGGCTGCGATGGCGCTGCTGCGCAAGGAACTCGCCGACGTGCCCTTGTCCTTCAACAACTTCAGAAACTGAGCCTGTGAAGACACTGCTGGCAGCCGCCGTGCTGACGCTGGGCGGCGTCGCCCATATGCCGTCCGCAGCCCAGTCCGTGGCCCTGGCCGGGCGTATGGGCGACCGCGCGCTGCTGGTGGTCAACGGCACGCCGCACACCGTGGCGGTGGGCGCATCGGGCGGCGGCGTGAAGCTGCTGCGCTGGCAGGGCGACGAGGCCGAGGTCGAGCTCGCGGGCGGCCGCACCCGCCTGCGCGTGGGCGGCACGCCGGCGCAGCTGGGTGTGTCGGCAGCGCCGCCGGCACGCGAGATCGTGATGACCGCCGGTTCGGGCGGGCACTTCATGCCCGAAGGCGCCATCAACGGCCACACCGCGCGCTTCATGGTGGACACCGGTGCCACGCTGGTGGCCATTGGCCGCGACGAGGCCGCCCGCCTGGGCCTGGACTTGAGCAGCGCCAGCAAGGGCATCAGCCAGACGGCCAACGGCCCGGTGCCGGTGCAGATCGTCGTGCTGGACCGGGTGCGCGTCGGTGGGGTGGAGATCCACAACGTGGGCGCCGCCATCGTGCCGCAGTCCATGCCGTTTGTGCTGCTGGGCAACAGCTTCCTGAGCCGCTTCCAGATGCGGCGCGACAACGACGTGATGCAACTGACGTTGAAGTAGCCCCCGCGCCCTGCCCTGTCACCGCAGGGACAAGTCATTTTCGAACGGTCGTGCTAAAAACGCGGGCTGTTGGGGCCCGCGTCAAGTGGCCCGTTCACAAGGGACACAAGACCCATGGACTTGAACTTCACCGCGGAAGAACTCGCCTTCCGGCAGGACATCCGGCAGTGGGTGGCCGAGAACCTGCCCGCTGACATCGCGCACAAGGTGCGCACCGCGCTGCGCCTGAGCCGCGACGACATGCAGCGCTGGGCCAAGATCCTGGGCAAGAAGGGTTGGCTGGGCTGGGGCTGGCCCCAGCAGTTCGGCGGCCCGGGCTGGAACGCCATCCAGAAGCACCTGTTCGAAGAGGAATGCGCCCTGGCCTGCGCGCCGCGCGTGGTGCCCTTCGGCCCCGTCATGGTGGCGCCGGTGATCATGGCCTTTGGCAACGCTGAACAACACCAGCGCTTCCTGCCCGGCATTGCCAGTGGCGAGGTGTGGTGGAGCCAGGGCTACAGCGAACCGGGCTCGGGGTCCGACCTGGCCAGCCTGAAGTGCAAAGCCGAACGTGTATCCACAAGTTCGGGCGACAAGTACATCGTCAACGGCCAGAAGACCTGGACCACCCTCGGCCAGTACGGCGAATGGATCTTCTGCCTGGTGCGCACCAGCAGCGAAGGCAAGCCGCAGACAGGCATCAGCTTCCTGCTCATCGACATGAAGTCGCCCGGCATCACCGTGCGCCCCATCATCCTGATGGACGGCGAGCACGAGGTGAACGAGGTCTGGTTCGACAACGTGGAAGTGCCGGCCGAAAACCTCATCGGCGAAGAGAACAAGGGCTGGACCTACGCCAAGCACCTGCTGGCGCACGAGCGCACCAACATCGCCGACGTGAACCGCGCCAAGCGCGAACTGGAGCGTCTGAAGCGCATTGCGAAAGCCGAAGGCATCTACGAAGACCAGCGCTTCCGCGACCAGATCGCGCTGCTGGAAGTGGACATCGTGGCGCTGGAGATGATGGTGCTGCGCGTGCTGAGCGCCGAGAAGAGCGGCAAACAGAGCCTGGACGTCGCCGGTCTGCTGAAGATCCGCGGCAGCGAGATCCAGCAGCGCTACAGCGAACTGATGATGCTGGCCGCCGGCCCGCTGGCCCGCCCCTACATTCACGAGGCCATGGAAGCCGGTTGGCAAGGCGACCTGGCCTTCCCGAACACGCTGCTGCCGCTGGCCGGCACCTACTTCAACATGCGCAAGACCACCATCTACGGTGGCAGCAATGAAGTGCAACGCAACATCGTGTCCCAAACCGTGCTCGGGAGCTGATCACCATGGACTTTGACTTCACCGAAGACCAGGAATCGCTGCGCGACGCGGTGCGGCGCTGGGTCGACAAGGGCTTCACGTTTGAACGCCGCCACGCGCTGGCCAAGGCCGGCGGCGCCACCCGCGCCGTCTATGGCGAACTGGCCGAACTGGGCCTGACGGGCCTGGTGGTGCCGGAAGACAACGGTGGCCTGGGCCAGGGCGCAGTCGACGCCATGGTGGTGTGCGAAGAACTGGGCCGCGGCCTGGTGAACGCGCCCTTTGCGCACGCAGCGCTGATGACACCCGCACTGCTGGCCGGTGCGCCCGAAGCGGTGCGCACCGAGTGGCTGCCCGGCATCGCCGCTGGCGAATCACTGGTGGTCCCGGCGCTGCAGGAACGCGCTGCGCGCTACCGTTGGCAACACGTCGCCACCCGTGCAACCCAGACCGGTGGCGCCTGGGCCTTGAGCGGCGCCAAGTGCGCCGTGCCGGCGGCCGACGAAGCCGACGCCTTCCTGGTGCCCGCCCGCGTGAGCGGTGCGGATGCCGATACGGCCGGCATCGCCCTCTTCCTGGTGCGCAAGGCCGATGTGCAAGTCTCCGCCTATGCCACCCAGGACGGCGCCCGTGCCGGTGACCTGCGCCTGAACAACAGCACCGCCACGCTGGTGGCGCAAGACGCCTTTGCGCTCATCGAAACCGCGGTGGACGTGGGCATTGCCGCCCACTGTGCCGAGGCCGTGGGCCTGATGGACCGGCTGGTGGCCATCACTGTGGAGTACATGAACACACGCAAGCAGTTCGGCACCACGCTGGCCAGCTTTCAGGCGTTGCGCCACCGCATGGCGGACGTGAAGATGCAACTGGAACTGGGCCGCAGCATGAGCTACTTCGCCAGCCTCAAGCTGGGCGAGCCGGCCCCGCAACGCCGCCGCGCCATCAGCCAGGCGCGGGTGCAACTGGGTCAATCCATGCGCTTCGTCGGCCAGCAATGTGTGCAACTGCATGGCGGCATCGGTTGCACCGACGAGTACGTGGCCAGCCACTACTTCAAGCGCCTGACCATGCTGGAAATGACGCTGGGCGACACCCTGCACCACCTGGGCGAGGTCTCGGCCCGCATGCAGGACACGGCTGGCGTCTTTGCCTAGTCATGGAGCCCCCAGGCTCACTGCGTTCGCCACCCCCCGAGGGGGCTCTTGCAGCGGCCCGGCAGAGCCGGTTCCGCGCAAGGCCTTGATCGTGTACCCCGGCGCACTGACGGACATTGCCGGCCTCAGCGTCGGCCACGCCGCTGCGGCCGGCCGGCCCACGGGCTGCAGCGTGGTGCTGTGCCCGCAGGGCGTGGTGGCGGGCGTGGCCGTGCGCGGAGGTGCGCCCGGCACGCGCGAAACCGACCTGCTGCGCCCTGAAAACACCGTGCAGCAGGTGCATGCCGTGCTGCTCACCGGCGGCAGTGCCTTTGGCCTGGATGCCGCGGGTGGTGTGATGCGCTGGCTGGACGAGCGCGGCCACGGTCTGGCGGTGGGCCCGGCGCGCGTGCCCATCGTGCCCGCCGCGGTGCTCTTCGACCTGTGGATGGGCGACGCCCGCATCCGCCCTACGGCCGACACCGGCTACGCGGCCTGCGAAGCGGCCAGCACCGCGCCGCCCGCGCAGGGCAAGGCCGGCGCGGGCCTGGGTGCCAGCGTGGGCAAGCTGTTTGGCATCCAGCGCAGCAGCCCGGGTGGCATAGGCACGGCCTGCGTGCAGGTGGGCGCCTTCCGCGTGAGCGCCCTGGTGGCCGTGAACGCCATTGGTGACGTGCTGGACGAGAACGGCCAGGTGCTGGCCGGTGCGCGCTCGGAAGACGGCCAGGCCTTCGTGCGCAGCACTGACGCGCTGCTGGCGGGCGCGGGCCCCTTGCACGTGATGGCCGGCATGGCCACCACCATAGGCGTGGTGGCCACAGACGCCGTGCTGACCAAGGCCCAGGCCACCACGCTGGCCGCCCACGCCCACCACGGCCTGCCGCGTGCGGTGAGCCCCATCACACCCCACGACGGCGACACCTTCTTCGCACTGGCCACCGGCACGGCCGGGCGCAGCGCGGACCTCACCGCTTTAGGCGCCATGGCCGCTGAAGCCGTGACACGCGCCATCCGCAACGCGGTGCGCGCGGCGGCGGTTCGCTAGCGGTACAGGTCGCCCAGCACCACGCCTTCGCGCCGCGGGTCGGCGCCACCTTCCAGGTAGTAGTCGCCCCAGGTGTTGCTCCTGCGCACGATGGTGGCGATGCCGCTGCTCTGCTGCGCCGTGTTCACGGTGTGACCCAAGGCACGCAGGCCGGTGATGAGCGCGTCGTTGGCACCGTTGCTGGTGACGTCCACGTTCGGGTGCTCGCTGCCCACGTTGGTGTTGACACTGTTGGCCGCGCCGAAGTCCACCATGGACGTGGCCTGCTGCGCGTCCAGCCCCCAGTCCACAAAGCCCACCAGCGTCTTGGCCACGTACTGGATGATGGTGGCGCCACCCGGCGAGCCGGTGGCCAGGCGGAACTCGCCTCGCGAACCGTCAGCCGCCTTGCGGAAGGCCAGCGTGGGCGCCATGGAACTGCGCGGCCGCTTGTTGGGTGCCACGCGGTTGGCGATGGGCAGGCCGGCGCCGTCGGTGGGCGTGGCGGAGAAATCGGTGAGCTGGTTGTTCAGCAGGAAGCCGCCGCGGGTCATGTGGTACGAGCCGAAGGCCGACTCCACAGTGGTGGTCATGGACACCACGTTGCCGTCGCCGTCCACGATGGTGATCTGCGTCGTGCCGTTCTCGGGCGACGGCCCAGGCACGCCCAACGGCGTGAAGCCCGCGAAGGTGCCGGCCTGGGCCGTGCCCATGCTGCGCGTCAGGTCGATCAGGCTGGCGCGGCTGCGCAGGTAGGTGCTGTCCAGCAGCGCCGCCGTGCTGCCCCCGGGCAGGGGCACGAAGTCGGTGTCGGCCACGTACTTGTCGCGGTCGGCGTAGGCCAGGCGCTCGGCTTCGGACACCAGGTGCACGCCAAAGGCAGTGGGCTTGCCGCCATTGACGTCCACCGCCGTGGGCTTGTGCAGCGACAGGTCGAAGTTCTCCAGGATTCCCAGGGTCTGCGCCACCGCCAGGCCGCCGCTGCTGGGCGGCGGCATGCCGCAGACCCAGATGCTGCGGTAGGTGGTGCAGATGGCGGCGCGCTTGACGGAGCGGTAAGCCGCCAGGTCGGCCAGCGTGGTGACACCCGGTGTGATGCCACCCGTGGTGTCGGCCACCTCGTCGACGATGTCCTGCGCGATGCCGCCGCTGTAGAAGGCGTTGGCGCCGCCCGTGGCCAGCGCGCGGAAGGTGGTGGCCAGAGCCGGACTGGTGAGCAGCGTGCCGGTGGCCTTGGCGGTGCCGTCGGCGTTGAGGAAATAGGCGCGGGCCTCGGGGTCGCGCTGCAGTTGCGTGGCGCTGGCCGCGACCGACGCCGACATGCGCGGGCTGATGCGGAAGCCGTCGGTGGCGATCTTGATGGCCGGGTCGAACAGCTGCGCCCAGGGCAGGCGGCCGCCGTCGCGGTAGGCGCTGTCCAGCATGTGCAGCACGCCAGGCGTGCCTATGCTGCGGCCGCTGGCGCGTGCATTGGGCAGCGGGGTGGTCTGCTGGCCGCTGCTGATCCAGCGCAGGTAGTTTTCCGTGGCGGCCGCGGGCGCGGTCTCGCGGCCGTCATAAGCCGTGACGTCGCCGGTGCGGCGGTTGTAGTGCAGCATGAAGGCGCCGCCCCCGATGCCGCTGGACTGCGGCTCCACCAGGTTCAGCACCATCTGGGTGGCGATGGCCGCGTCCACGGCGGTGCCGCCGGCCTTCAGGACGTCGCAGCCCGCCTTGGCCGCCAGCGGGTTGGCGGCCACCACCATGAAGCTGCGCGAATGGGCGGTTTTCTTGGTGGCAAAGCCGGTGGGAATCTCTGGCGCACCGTTTTGCCCTGGCGTGCCGGGGTTGTAGGTTTCGCCGCTGGTGCTGTACTGCAGGCAGGCGTTTTCGCCCACCGGGTCGCCGGGGTCGTTGCCGTTGCAGGCGGCCACGAGGCCAGCGACCAGCAGGGCCTGAGCGATGCGCGCGCGGCGCGGCCAAGGGGTGTTCATGGGGACCTCCTGAACTGTTGTTGAGCCTGATCTTCCAGCCAGCCCCTGCGGGCTGGAACCGGGGCGAACCCGGGCCGGTGCGACACTTTGTGTCCATGCGCATCGCCGACGTTCTTTTCAGCCAGGGTTTCGGCAGCCGCCGCGAGTGCGGCGACCTGCTGACGAGCGGCCAGGTGCGCGTGGCCGGCGACATGGTGTGCGACCCGGCCACCGACGTCGCCACGGCCGGCCTGGTCTTCCAGGTGAGCGGCATGGACTGGCCTTTTCGCGAGCAGGCCCTGGTGCTGTTGCACAAGCCTGCTGGCTTCGAGTGCTCGCGTGACCCGCGGGACCACCCCAGCGTGCTGGGCCTGCTGCCGCTGCCGCTGCGCCGCCGCGTGCAGCCGGTGGGCCGGCTGGACCAGGACACGACCGGCCTGCTGCTGCTGACCGACGACGGCCCCCTGCTGCACCGGCTGACCTCGCCCAAGCACCACGTGGCCAAGGTCTACGAGGTGACCACACGCCACGCCGTGATGCCCGAGCAGGTGGCGCAGTTGCTGGCCGGCGTGCGGCTGAAAGACGACCCGCAGCCCGTGAAGGCCGCCGCCTGCGAGGTCACCGGCGACACGCAACTGCGCCTGACGCTCACCGACGGCCGCTATCACCAGGTCAAGCGCATGCTGGCCGCGGTGGGCAACCGGGTCGACGCCCTGCACCGCAGCGCCCTGGGCACCTTGCAACTCGACGGCTCGCTGGCGCCCGGCCACTGGCGCGGGGTCAGCGAAGAGGAAGCCGAGACGCTCCGGTCCGCGCCCAACCAAGCACAGGGTCGCCCGGCCGACTTCACCCCGCGCGTGGGCTGAGCAGGCCCATGATGGATGCGGCGGCCCCCAACAGGCGCGTGCCCGACTCTGCGTGACCGGCAGCCTGTCGCCGCTGAAGCAGTTGCCGCGCAGCCGTGGCCATGCCGCGGACCAGCAGCGCACGCGCCAAGCGGCGCGCGTCGTCACCGAGGAAAAACACGTCGGGCAAACGGTGCAGCCATTCCTGCAGCGTGGGCTCGTCCAGCACATCGGGCAGGTTGTCCGGGCCGTGAAAACCGAAGGTCAGGCCCTTGGGAGACTCACGCGCGTAGGCGAAGCGGCGGGCCAGCCGGGGCGGCGCAAAACTGACGCCATGGGTTTGCTCCAGGAAGTGGCGCTGCTGGCGGCAAAGCACCGCGTCTTCGGGGTGCCCGTCTGCAATGCGGAGGTCGGTACCCGCCAGCATGAACCGCCGCGACCGCAACGAAAAGCCACCACTGCCCACACTCAGGTGCTCGGGCTGGTCCGGCCACACGGCGCCCACATAGTCGTAGGCCAGGAACTCGTCGCACCACGCTTGCGGGTGGGCGACAAACCCGTCCCAACGGGTCAGCAACACATGCGAGGTACGCACATAGGCCGGCAGTTGTCGCATCACGAAGTGCGAATACGCTGCGTCACTGTGCAGGGGCTCGATCTCGACGATGTCCAGCCCGGGCAAGAACACCGCTGGCAGCCAATCGTGCGTGAAGAGCAGCACACGCCCAAAATCGCAGTGCCGCATGGACCGCAGCAGCGACTGCGCGGCCAGCGATGGCGTTTGCGTGTCCACAACACACAACGTGACCTGGGCAAGAGGCAGCCTGCTCATGCGAACCATTGTGCCAGCGCCGCCGCAGGGCCAACGCGGCCGGCCAGAACCCGGCCGCTACACTTTCTGCATGCTGGAAGCACGCCCTCGTCCCGCGGCTCAGCCGCATCGGCGCCCATTGCCGCAGGTGACGCTGGTGGCCGTGGACACGCGCTCGCCTGAACTGGCACTGCGCGCACTGTCGCACTCAAGCCTGCACCTGGACTTCGCGCGCTGCCTGCTGTTGACCCACGGCGCACCGGGCCTGACGCTGCCGCCGCATATCGAAGCCGTGGACATCGGACCGATTCGCAGCTCGGCCGAGTACTCGCGGTGGATCCTGGGCTCGCTGCTGGAGCACGTGCAGACCTCGCACGTGCTGGTGACGCAATGGGATGGCTTCGTATGCGACCCAAGCGCCTGGGACGACGCCTTTCTGGACGCCGACTACCTGGGCGCCCCCTGGGGCAAGGCACCGCAGGGTTTTCTGGTGGGCAACGGGGGCTTCTCGCTGCGGTCACGGCGCCTGCTGGAGTGCCTGCAGGCACCCGCCGCGCGCGCGCTTTGGCACCACCCGGAAGACGTCTGCATCGGCCAGACACTGCGGCCTTTGCTGGAGGCTGAATTTGGCATCCGCTTCGGCAGCCTGGACATGGCCCGCCGGTTTGCCTGCGAGAACGAGCCTCCGCCCGGCCCCTGCTTCGGCTTCCATGGCGTGTTCAACCTGCACCGTGCGCTGGACAGCTCAGCCCTGTGCGGCATGGTTCAGCAGCTGCCCGCGGGCTTTGCCAACAGCCGGGACGGCTTTAAATGGGCCCGAGCCCTGTTGCAAGCCGGTATGCCGGCGCCGGCGTGGAGCCTGCTGCAACAGCGGCTGGCCGGCGGAGCCACCGACTGGCGCACGCGCTGGATGCACTGGCGCGCGCGGCGGCAGCTCAGCGCTTGACGCCGCCCTTCAAGGCCTCGAACTCCCAGACCACGTGCGAGGTTGATCCGCGTTGGGCACGCCAGCCGCGGTGTGCCACCTGCAGACGACCGAGCAGCCCCTGCGGCGCCTCGATGTAGTCCTTGCCGACCCGTGTCTTGGCCCAGTGGGGCTTGCGCCGCAGGGCAAAGTCACCATGGAACCCGTACATGGCAGCCATGCGCTGTGGGCGCGTGAAGTACACGTGCGTGCTGGTGGTGATGATGTTGACGTGCGTCGGGTCCTGAAACGCCGCCCAACTGGGGAAGGCCGGCGTCACGGCATAGAACAGGCCACCCGGCGCCAGCACGCGCCAGACCTCGTTCATCAGTTCGACAAACGGGAACCGCGTCGCACGACCATCGGCCGTGGGCAGCACGCGCGGCACGTGCTCCAGGAAGTCATACGCCGACACCGAATCGAAGTGGTTGTCTTCGAAGGGAATGGGCTGCAGGGCCAGGTTCGCACAACGGATGGCACCTGCGGCACCCTCCGCCACCGACAGGTCCACCCCAAAGGTTTCATCGCGCCCGTAAGGGTTGCGCGGCTGGCGGCCACAGCCGATGTCCAGGTGCCGCGTCATGCCAGGTGCTCCAAGGTACCCATCGACGCCAGCTGGGGACAGGCCGCGCACGGGACGCCGACCACGGGAATACAAACGAACGGATGCGACATGACCTTACTGAGCCTCTTCCCGGTGGTGATCAGCGGAAACGTGTCCGCCGGGTTTTCAGGTTCGGTGCCCGACTTGGGCCGCCTGCGAGGTGTCGCTTGGCGTCGAAAAAGGGCCGAATCTTTGGGCAAAGATGATAGCCGCCGCCCGCTGGCGAACTGGGCCCAGCGCTCAGGCCGGCACGCGCGCCGCGTACCCGCGCATCAGCAGCTGCGTGTAGTGGAACACCGCCGGCGCTTGCAGGTACTGAGCCGCAAACCGCTGGCCTGCGGAGGCCACGCCGGCGTGGCAACCCGGGCTCGCGGCTTCCTCGTCCAAGATGCGCCGCACGTCGTCCGGGCTCTTGGCGTGCAGGTAGTGGCGGCCCGCTTCAAGCAAGGGGAAGTAATACAGCTCTTGATCCGACGGGAACTTGACCAGCACGCTGTGGCTGCGCAGGCTCTTGACGACGCGCGAGCAAGTGGCGCCGTTGCCGTCCACCGAGATCAGGAAGCGGTGCTTCAGCTGATCCTGCCAACCCATCGGCGGGCAGAAGTAAGGCTGCGCCATCAGCAACTGGCGCGCCTCGTCGGACTCGCATTGCACCGCGCCGGCGATTCGAAACAGGACTCGCGGGTCGTCGACAAATGCAGACGCCAGCGCCAGCCGCTGCGACGCATGGCGGCGCACGGCGTCGGCGCTCAAGGACATGCCGCTGGAGGCGCCCACAAAGCAGGCCGTGGGGGCCTTGTCGGTGTAGGCCAGGTTGTCACGGTCGTCGAGATACCAGCCGTGATGGAAAAAATCGACATCAGGCAAAAGCAGGTTGCGCGCCGCCTGGGCCTTCTGAAAGCCAAAGACCGGCCAGTCCAAGACGTCGGCGGGAATGTCGCGCAGGTCAACCGCCAAGCGAACGTGCTTCGGGCTCGATTCATGCCGCAGCACTTCGCTCAAGAGGGTGCGGTAGTGATTGACCCGCTTGCTGAACATGCGGACCTCTGCGGGTTCGCAGCCGGCGGTCTGGGCCGCGCTCGGCTTGGGCCACACATCCACATGCCGGCCGCCCAGTTCAAACACGAACACGCTGGCTGAATGCGAGTTCAAGGCCTGCAGGCGCTCCACCTGTTGCCGCCCTCTGGGCAATTCAGTCGTATGCCAGGGCGCCAGCTGTCGGGACACCAAGCCCTGCAGCACCGCCTCGCGCGGCTGGTCCGTCAGCCCAACGGCCGAGCCGAGGGCTTGTCGCAACAACTTGCTGTGGCGCGAGCCGCGCAGCTTGGCGGCCAGTCGAGTCAGTGGTTTGAGCACTCTGGGGTTCCCCGGGGATCACCCGTTCACACCGGCCTGAGCCTGATGGCACTGGCAGGTTCACAAGCGGCATGCGTGGCAAGCCCGCCTGGCGCCGCAGGCACCCCGCCCCGCGCCACGATAATACCCAGCCCATGCGCATCCACCGCAGCTTCAACCTGGGCGTTCCCGCCTGTGCACTGACCATCGGCAACTTCGACGGCGTGCACCGCGGTCACCAGGCCATGCTGGCCCTGCTGACCAGCGAGGCCCGCCACCGCGGGCTGCCGTCCTGCGTCATGACTTTCGAGCCGCACCCCCGCGACCACTTCGCACGCAAGCTGGGCAAGCCGGAGATGGCCCCGCCGCGCGTGGCCACCTTGCGCGACAAGCTGGCCGAATTGGAACGCTGCGGCGTGGACCACGCGCTGGTGGTGCGCTTCGACGACCGCTTCGCCTCCATGCCCCCAGAAGCCTTCATCCACGACGTGCTGGTGCGCGGCCTGAAGGCGCGCTACGTGCTGGTCGGCGACGACTTCAGCTTCGGCGCGCGCCGCGCCGGCAACTACGCCATGCTGGACGCAGCGGGCGCCACCAGCGGCTTCGATGTCGCCCGCATGATGAGCTATGAGGTGCACGGCCTGCGCGTCAGCAGTTCCGCCGTGCGCGACGCGCTGGCCGTGGGCGACATGCGTCTGGTGGAGTCCCTGCTGGGGCGGCCCTACAGCATCAGCGGGCACGTGGTGCATGGCCGCAAGCTGGGGCGCGAGCTGGGCTTCCGCACGCTGAACCTGCGCTTCCCGCATGCACGGCCCGCGGCCAGCGGCATCTTCGCCGTGCGTTTGCATGGCCTGGTCGGCCAGCCACTGGACGGCGTGGCCAGCTTGGGCGTGCGGCCCACGGTGGAAGACGCCGGCCGTGTGCTGCTGGAAACGCATGTGCTGAACTGGCCCGCCACTCTGGGCCCGGAAGGCGGCTACGGCCGTCGCGTGCGCGTGGACCTGCTGCACCGCCTGCACGAGGAACGCAAGTACGACTCGCTGGACGTCTTGCAGAAGGCCATTGCTCAAGACACGGATGACGCCCGGGCCTGGCTGGCGGGGCGCGGATGACCGCCATGGGCGCGGCAACGCGGCTCGGTAGAATGCCGGCATGCGCATGACACCGCACCACGCGGCCTTCACCTCAGCACCCCTGCGGTGGCTCGCAGCCACGCGCCGGCAAACGACGCGCGACCGAATTAGCGGGCCGGCCATCTAAGGGTGGCCCCGGCGGCAGGCCACAGGCCCGCCGCACCCCGTCCGCAGCCGCGCTGACACCCGGCGCCCTGCCCCGATTGACGCACGGGCCTGCCCGCAGGCCCGCACCGGCAACCCGCCGGAGACAGGCCCCCATGAGCACCCCCACGAACGCCTCCACGCCCGACTACCGCGGCACACTGAACCTGCCCGACACGCCCTTCCCCATGCGCGGCGACCTGCCCAAGCGGGAACCGGACTGGATCAAGGAATGGAACGACACCAGCCGGGGCGGCGGCCTGTACAAGCGGCTGCGGCTGGCCCGCCACGGTGCGCCGCTCTTTGTGCTGCACGACGGCCCGCCCTATGCCAACGGCAAGCTGCACATCGGCCACGCGGTCAACAAGATCCTGAAGGACATGGTGGTCAAGAGCCGCCAACTGGCCGGTTATGACGCCCGCTATGTGCCGGGCTGGGACTGCCATGGCCTGCCCATCGAGAACCAGGTGGAAAAGGACAACGGCCGTGGCCTGACGCGTGACAAGGTGCAGGCCCTGAGCCGCGCCTACGCGACCCAGCAGATCGCCCAGCAGATGGCCGACTTCCAGCGCCTGGGCGTCATCGGCGAATGGGACAACCCCTACCGCACGATGAACTTCGCCAACGAGGCCGGTGAGATCCGCGTGCTCAAGCGGCTGATGGAGCGCGGCTACGTCTACCGCGGCGCGAAGCCGGTTTACTGGTGCTTTGACTGCGGCTCCTCGCTGGCGGAGTTCGAGATCGAATACGCCGACAAGGCATCGCCCACGGTGGACGTGGCTTTCAAGGCCGCCGACCCGGCCGCACTGGCTGCGGCATTCGGCCTGACGTCGCTCACCAAGGACGCCTTCGCCGTCATCTGGACAACGACCCCTTGGACGCTGCCCGCCAACCAGGCGCTGAACCTGAACCCGGAGCTGGTCTACGCACTGGTCGACACCGACCGCGGCCTGTTCATCGTGGCCGAGGCGCTGGTGGAGAAGTGCCTGGCGCGCTGGAAGCTTCAGGGCACTGTGCGCGCCACCACGGTGGGCAACAAACTCGGCGGCCTGGGCTTCTGGCACCCGCTGGCCGACGTGCACGAGGGCTACCGCCGCCAGTCGCCCGTGTACCTGGCCGACTACGCCACCGCCGAGGACGGCACCGGTGTGGTTCACAGCGCGCCCGCCTACGGCCTGGAGGACTTCAACTCCTGCCTGGCCCACGGCATGACGCACGACCAGATCCTGAACCCCGTGCAGGGCAATGGGGTGTACGAAGACGCCCTGCCGCTGTTTGGCGGGCAGTTCATCTGGAAGGCCAATCCGGTGGTGGTGGAAGCCTTGCAGAACGCCGGCCGCTTGCTCGCCACCGACAAGCTGCAGCACAGCTACCCGCACTGCTGGCGCCACAAGACGCCGGTGATCTACCGCGCCGCGGCGCAGTGGTTCGTGCGCATGGACGAAGGCACGGGCGTGTGCACCGTGGACAAAGCGCCCGGCACGCTGCGCCAGACGGCGCTGGACGCCATCGAGCAGACCAGCTTTTTCCCCGAAAACGGCCAGGCGCGGCTGCGCGACATGATCGCCAACCGGCCCGACTGGTGCATCAGCCGCCAGCGCAACTGGGGCGTGCCGCTGCCCTTCTTCCTGCACAAGGTGACGGGCGAACTGCACCCGCAGACGCTGGCCTTCATGGACCGTGCAGCGGACCTGGTGGCGCAAGGCGGCGTCGAGGCCTGGTCCAAGCTGGACGCGGCAGAGTGGCTGGGCGCGGAAGCGGCCGACTACGCCAAGAGCAACGACATCCTGGACGTGTGGTTCGACAGCGGCAGCACCTTCAGCCATGTGCTACGCGGCTCCCACCCCGGCGGGAGCCACGCCACAGGTCCGGAAGCTGACCTCTATCTGGAGGGGCATGACCAACACCGCGGCTGGTTCCACAGCTCGCTGCTCATCGGCTGCGCCCTGGAAGGCCGTGCGCCTTACCGCGGCCTCTTGACCCACGGCTTCACCGTGGACGGCCAAGGCCGCAAGATGAGCAAAAGCCTGGGCAACGTCACCGAGATGGGCAAGGTCACGCAGCAGCTGGGCGCGGAGATCATCCGCCTGTGGTGCGCGTCCACCGACTATTCCGGCGACCTGAGCGTGGACGACAAGATCCTGGCGCGTGTGGTGGACGGCTACCGCCGCATCCGCAACACGCTGCGGTTCCTGATGGCCAACACCAGCGACTTTGACGCGAAGACCCAGGCCGTGCCGCACAGCCAGTTGCTGGAGATCGACCGCTGGGCTTTGTCGCGCGCGGCCGAAGTCCAGGCCGAAATGCTCAAGCACTACGAGGTGCACGAGTTCCACCCGGTGGTGTCCAAGCTGCAGGTGTTCTGCTCCGAAGACCTGGGCGCCTTCTACCTGGACGTGCTGAAGGACCGCCTGTACACCACAGCACCCAACAGCCTGGCCAGGCGCAGCGCGCAGACGGCGCTGTGGCAGATCACGCACGCCATGCTGCGCTGGATGGCGCCCTTCCTCAGCTTCACGGCCGAGGAAGCGTGGAAGGTGTTTGACGGAGGCGATTCAGTATTCACCGAGACGTTCTGGAAGTTTGAAGCGCTCGACGCTTCGCTGCTGCAGAAGTGGGCCCGCATCCGCGAGGTGCGTGACGTGGTGAACAAGGAAATAGAAGCGCTGCGCGCGGCCGGCGGCGTGGGCTCCTCCTTGCAGGCCAATGTGGCGGTCACCGCACCTGCGGACGCCCACGCGCTGCTGGCCAGCCTGGGCGACGACCT
>Ga0075163_10004251_pt1 | contig 19206 bp, 13 predicted proteins | sample JI1023141ADNA_FD_71478 | JGI IMG/M metagenome (GOLD analysis project Ga0075163, IMG submission 71478) | Wastewater effluent complex algal communities from Wisconsin, to seasonally profile nutrient transformation and Carbon sequestration -... | ecosystem: Engineered > WWTP > Effluent > Algae...
ATCAGTCACCGACGAGCGCGCCCGACAGGAATCGAACCTGTGACCCACGGCTTAGAAGGCCGTTGCTCTATCCAACTGAGCTACGGGCGCATGCGAGGTGACGACTCTATCAGAGCCGGGCGCGGGGAACAATTCGCGCACTGTCTTTCGCAGAGGCGACCCCAGCACTAGGGCCAATGGCCGAGCAGGCAATAGGAGCGAGCTCGGGTGCTGCAAAAAGGAAGGTCAACGACACTTCCTCCTGGTCGGGGCGAGAGGATTTGAACCTCCGACATCCTGCTCCCAAAGCAGGCGCGCTACCGGACTGCGCTACGCCCCGATGTACTCGTAAGGCGACAATTCTTAGCGATTGTCGGCTGCAAATGCAAGTCTCGCGCGCGACGCGGTAAAATCTCACCAGCGTGAAAGAGAAGTGGTCGCGGCTGGGCGCTTCCCGGGGGGGACGCAGCAGGTGGATTCTGTTTGTTTTGGGCCTGAGCCTTGCCTGGGCGGCGGCTGGCTGCTTTGCTCCCGTCGCTGAGCGCTGTCCGGGCTGCGCCGAGCTAGAGGTGGGACGCCGTCCGACAGTTCCCGCAGGCACGCGAACGGTGTTTCTGCTCGTGCCCGGCATCCTCGGCTATGGCTGGGAGTGGAACGGCGCCCAGATCGCGCTCGCTCGCTATCCCGGTGCGACGACCCTGGTCTATTCGTGGGAGCCGTGGGACAGCATGATCGCGGCCAGCGCCCGTCTGACCCAGCACATCGAGTACTTGCAGCAGCGGCTGCCGGCTTCGGTGCGCGAGCTCATCGTCGTCGGCCACTCGGCCTCGGGGCTGCTGGCGGTCTCAGCGGCCAGCCAGCTGCGAGCGCCCCCGGTCGGAGCCAGCGGCCGGCAGGTACGCGTGCGGATGCTGGTGGTCGGCGCGCCGCTCGCCGGCATGGGACGCAATCTCTGGGGCGGCGAGGACATGCACCACACGCCGCTGGCGCTGGCGCTGGGCAGTCGCATCACGGGCTGGCCCGAGCCGTCGCCCCACGTGACGCTGGAGATCTACGCCACCGGCCCCGACGACCCGGTCATGCAGCGCACCTTCGGCCACGACCCGGGCAACCGGCGCATCCTGCCCCGGCGGGCGCTGCTGCGACCGCTGCCGCCGGCAGTGGGACACAACCGCGCCCTCACCTGGCTGTTCGAGCAGCTGCTAGATGAGGAGCTGGCCAGACTCAGGGCCAGCGCTAAGACCGAACCGTATCGAGCAGCCGCTCGATGAGATAGATCGGCCGGATGCCCTCAGCCTCGGCGTGGAAGTTGGGGATGAGGCGATGCTGAAGCACCGGCCGCGCCAGCGCCTTCACATCCTCGATCGACGCCACCGGCCGGCCGTCGAGGATCGCCCGCGCCTTGGCCCCCAGGATCAGGTACTGCGACGCACGCGGCCCCGCCCCGTATGCCAGGTACTCGTTGACCAGCGCCTGCGCCTCGGCCTCTTTGCCGCTGCCCATCACCTTGATGCCGCCGCTCGACTTGGGATGGCGCCCCTCGCGCTTCTTCATCGGCCGGGTCGCGTGCACCAGGTTGACCGCGTAGCGCACCACGTGATCGGCGACGGGCACACGCAGCACCAGCTCCTGCAGCTCGATGATGCGCTCGGGCGACAGGATCTTCTGAATCACGGGCTTTACCGCCGAGGTTCCGCGCTTGACGATCTCGACCTCCTCCTCCATCGACGGATAGTTCACGTCGACCTGGAGCATGAAGCGGTCGAGCTGCGCTTCGGGCAGCGGATAGGTGCCCTCCTGCTCGATGGGGTTCTGCGTCGCGAAGACCAGAAACGGCGGATCCAGCGGATGCGTCTGACCGCTCGCGGTCACACGCCCCTCCTGCATCGACTGGAGCAGCGCGGCCTGCGTCTTGGGCGGCGTGCGGTTGATCTCGTCGGCCAGGACGATGTTCGCGAAGATCGGGCCGCGGATGAAGCGGAAGAAGCGCCGCCCGGTCGTGTGATCCTCTTCGAGGATGTCGCTACCGGTGATATCCGACGGCATCAGATCCGGCGTGAACTGGATGCGCGAAAAGCGCAGCGCCAGCACCTCGCTCAGCGTCGAGATGAGCAGCGTCTTGGCCAGACCGGGCACGCCGACGAACAGGCAGTGTCCGCGCGCGAACAGCGACACCAGCAAGAGGTCGATGACCGCCTGCTGGCCGATGATGCGCTTTTCAATCTGGCGCAGGATCTCGTGACGAGCCGCCTTGACCTCTTCGATGGCGGCGATGTCGACTGTCTCGGGGGTTGCGGGGCCGGAACCGGGCCCGGGGAGCGAGCCGGCAGAAGCTAGGCCGACTTCTTCAGGCAGGGACGAGGGCGGGACATTCTCACTCACGGCGCCATTCTGGCACAGCCTGCGCCGCGGTCCAAGTTCGACGAGCTACGGCATGACCTGGGTCGCCTTGCCATCCGCTGCCGGCGCGGCCGCCTGCGCAGCGTCGCCACCGGCGGGGGCCTGCCCCTCCCAGGTCACGTGGATGTGCAGCTGGCTGCCGCCCGAGTCGCCGCTCTTGAACGTCGAGTTCGAGTCGATGTCCTGGTAGGTCAGCGCGCCCTTGGCGATGTCGAGGCGAACCTCGGCCTTGATCTCGCCCGAGAGCTGCGTGCCCTGGCTCTCGCCTGCCACCTTGCCGTCGAGCGCGATGGTCGCGAGGTTGCGATCCTTTTTCGCGTAGGTGCAGTTGATCTCCCAGTTCTTGTTGCCGCCCGACGGAATCGGGATCTGCGCCCGGACCTGCCAGCCCTTGCTGACCTCGATCGGGCCGACGTCAAACAGCGGGCCGTGCTCGGCGCCGTAGACGGTGGCAGCGATGAGGCGCGCTTCGCTCATGTAGTTGTCCGGGACGTTCTTGACCTCGAAGTTGGTCACGTCGCCACGGTTGGACATGTCGTAGGCGATCTGCACCTCGCTGAGCGCCCGGGCCAGCGCCTCGCCAGCCTTCTTCTCTTTGGGCGTGTCGCCCTGGGCCTCGACGTTGAAGAACTTCGCGGTGACGTGCATCGGCGCTCCGGCCTCTGCCGTCGCCACCGTGTGCTCCTCTTCGAGCTGGAAGGCGAAGATCTTGGGCTTCTTGCTGCTGCCCACTTCGGCCTTCTCCAGGCGGACTTTCACATTGCCGCTAGCCTTGTCACCCGCTTTACCAATAAAGCGAAGGGTGTCGCCGGGCGGCGGCGGCGGCGTGATCGGAACCTTCTGAGGTTTTGGACAGCCTCCAAGGCACAAAACGGTCGCAGCGGCCAGAAAGGCGCCAGAGGATTGGGAGATCCAGGAGGGGAGACCCGCACGAACGTTGGAGAAACTCGACATATTGTGACGGTAGCCAATGCAGCACCACAAGGTCAAGGGACATCGCGAGAGGAACGGTGGGAGGCAGAGGTAGAGTGTAATCGCGCAAACTTAATCGCCCCTTCACCCCGTGTTCACAGCGCGGACGTTGTCGGAAAAACATGGATATTTCATTACATTTTCTCAGCGATCACTTCGACTTCGACCTGCCCGAAGGGGCTGGAAGCAGGAAGGGATTCGGAGCCTGCTCTTCCAGAAGCGGCTGCGGCAACGGGGTAACGTCGCCTCCGGAGGTCGGCGGCATGGCCGGGGCCCTCTTCACCGCGGGCTGAGCTGGTGCAGGCCCCTTGACCGGTGTCGGCGCAGCGGGCCTGGCTTCGGGCGCCGGCACAGCCAGGTCAGGAGGCGGGGCAGCCGCGACCTCGGCGGGGGCAGGCCGGGTAGGCTGCGCAGGGGCGGCCACCGCAGGGTCCGGAGGCGCGGCCAGATCAGGCCCCGCGGAGTCGGCCGACGCCGGGGTCCGAGCGGCGCTGCTCGACGGCTGCGGTCCGCGCCACAGCGTCAGCAGCAGCCCGACCCCAAGCACCACCGCGGCGGCCGTCAAGATGGGCACCAGCGGCAGCACGGGAAACAGCGACGAGCCTGCCCGCTCCGAGGCGCTGTCGCTGGAGGGTCCCTTGGCGCCGCCGCCGGCCTGACCCGCCTGGCCGGGCAGCCAGGTCGCTCGCAGCAGCTCGCGGCCGGCGGCATAGCGCTCGAGATCTTCGAGCAGCGTGTCCATCGTCGGGTAGCGCGCAGCGCGATCGTGAGCCATGGCGCGCAGGACGATCTGTTCGAGCGCCGCCGGCAGCGCCCGCTCCGGGCTGCGCACCGACGGCCGCTCCGGGGCCTCAGTCAGGATCTTGGCGACCACGGCGAGGTAGCTCGGCGCCAGAAATGGCACGGTTCCGGTCAGGCACTCGTAGAGCACCACGCCCAGCGCATAGACGTCAACGCGATGGTCGAGCGGCTCGCCGCGCACCTGCTCGGGGCTCATGTAGAGCGGCGTGCCCAGCACTGCGCCGGTGCGCGTCAAGCGCGGGTCGATGGTGGGCGCCGGCACCCGCCCGCCTTCGTCGCTGCCATCGCCGCTGGCGAGCGCGTTGGGCGCGGCCTTGGAGATGCCGAAGTCGAGCACCTTGACGAAGTCGCCGCTGTCGCGCGGGCACAGAAAGATGTTCTCGGGCTTGATGTCGCGATGCACGATGCCGCTCTTGTGCGCCACGGCCAGCGCCGAGGCGAGCTGGCGGCCGATGTGCAGCGTGTCGGTCTCGCTGAGCACGCGGCAGCGACGCAGGCGCTCGGCCAGGCTCTCGCCGTGGAGCAATTCCATCACGACGAATGGGCGGCCGTCGTCGGTGGCGCCGATGTCGAAGATGTCGACGATGTGCTCGTTGTGGATCGCGGCGGCGTGGCGCGCTTCGCTGTGAAGGCGCGAGACCACGTCGGACTGACCGGCGTACTGCGCGTTTAGGACCTTGACCGCGACCTGCTTGCCCAGTCCGATGTGCTCGGCGACATAGACCGTGCCCATGCCGCCCTCGCCGATGCGGCGCAGCACGCGCAGACGGCCCCCCAGAGTCTGATTGATGACGGGATCGACTTGGGGGTCCATCGGATCCATCAGTTGGCGCGCCGGGATCCGGCAAAAAAAGAAGCGCGCAGCGAGCGCGCAACCGGACAACAAAAATGAGGCTTCAGGTGAAACATCGCCTCACAAAATCGAGAGCGGGAGACGGGATTTGAACCCGCGACCTTCAGCTTGGGAAGCTGACACTCTACCGCTGAGTTACTCCCGCAGGTCCCCGATTGTTTACTGCGCCGCGCCCCTGTCCGTCAACAAAAATTCGGAAGCGCCCTGCTCGCCAGCGTGCCCGGGCTGTCAGTACTGGTAGCGGATGCCGAACTGGGCGCGCAGCGGCACCTGGCGGTTGGTCGCGGCGCCATACGCGATGCTGTTGCGCGCCTCGAAGCCAGACTGGTTGGTGGTGTTCGAGCCGGTGTTGGTCGCGGTCGCGAGATCGAAGGCATTAAACAGGTCGACGATCAGCGACAGATGCTGGTGGATGAGCGAGTGGAAGTCGTACTGCGCGCGCACGCTGACGTCGAGAATGTCGGGGCTGCGCAGCTCGGTCCACTTGCGGATGTCGTTGGGATCCGCGTTGGGATCCACGCCGCGCCAGCCGTAGCGGCCGGTGTAGCCCAGCGACTGAAGATAGAGCCGCGTCGCCGGTGCGCCGGTCAGAAACGCCAGGTTTACGCCCGCCGAGAGTCCGCGCCAGGTGTAGCTGCCATTGAGCTTGAGCTGGTGGCGATGGTCGTCGGAGAGGTAGCCGCGAAAGTGCAGGTCGCGCACCGGGTCGTCGCGGAAGGTGCTCAGCTGATCATCCTCGGTGCCATCCAGATACGAGAGCGTGTAGGCCACGAACACCTGCCAGTTTCGCGTCGGCGCCGCCGAGATCACCAGATCCAGCGCGTTATAGCGACGGAATGCAGCGCTCGTCGGGCGGTAGGCGCGGATGTTGCCGTAGCGCGCATCGGCAAACGAGGCATAGTTGCCACCGTCGAGCGTCCGGTACGCGTTGAGCTCCACGTCCTCCCACAGATCGCTCAGCAGCCGAAATGTGTAGGTGGCCGCGAAGGCGACGTTGGGCAGGAGCTCGCGCTCCAGCGAGGCGGTGAAAAAATCGGAGTGCGGCGGGCGCAGGCTGAGCGCCGCGTTGCCGCACGCCAGCGTGACCGTGCCGTCGGTGCAGCGCCCGCGCAGATCGTAGCCGTTGCCGCCGCCCTGCGAAGAGTAGAACTTGTCAAAGCGCCCGGTCGCGCGGTCCCACTGCCAGGTCGACTGACTGGCGCCGACATCGGCATTGAGCGCGATGCGCAGGGTCGAGACCTCGTTGCTGCGCCCATACGCCAGCTTGAGCAGCGTCTTGCCATCGCGCGAAAGATCAAACGAGACGCCGATGCGCGGACCAAACCCGAGCAGGTTCTGCACCACCTCGCCCCGCGAGTTCTGCGCCCTCCCATAATCGACGCGCAGGCCCGGCACCAGCGTCAGCCACGTCGTCGGTCGCCACGTGTCCTGCACGAACGCGCCCAGCGCGTAGCCGGTGCGCACCTGCGCCCGCGGCGGCTCGTAAAAAGTGACCTGATAGCATGGAGTTGCGCCGCCCGAAGTGGCCTGCAGCGCGTTGCAGCCAGGGGGCCGCGCCGTCGAGGTCGGATCGCGCACGAGCACGCCGCCGTCCATCGCCTGATTGGTGTCATCGATGTAGGCAGAGTTTCCCGGCGTCCCGACGAGCGCGTAGTGCTTGAGGTACTGGATCTGCGCGCCGGCCTTGAACGTATGCTGCCCGAGCCAGCCCTTCTTCACCCACGTCAGCGTCGGATCCAGCTGAAAGCGCCAGCGCATGTCATCGGACAGCGTCGCGTTGTCGGCGGCGTTCCACGTGATCGTGCTCGCCCGATCAAAGTGCGATGAGCTCAGCAGATCTCCGTTCTGCGGCCGGTTGGTAATCGTCGACAGCTGAAGACCGGTCTGCACGCTGAAGATCAGGTTGTCGCGAATGAACCAGTCGTAGTTCAGGATGCCGAACGCGCCGCCCTGGTTCTGCAAGAACTCCGACTCAGGCGTGTACGAGTTGCTGTTGCCGTTCGCCGGGGACAGGTTGCGGATGTTGCTGATCCAGGCCGGATCCGCGTTCAGCGAAAGCTCGATGCGATGGCGCGGCGCCGGCGCCCACGTCAGCTTGAGCCGCACGTAAAAGTCGTGGCGATCGAGCGCCGGATGCTGCGCGTTGAGCGGCGGCCCCGGCACCACCGACTGCAGCCGATACCAGTACTGCGTCGACAGATAAAACCACAGCTTCTGCTTGATGATCGGCCCACCGATGTTCAGGTTTGCCTGATAGCTGGCATTGGGCGGCTTGGGATCGCTCTGGTCGAGCAGCCGCGCTTCGTACAGCTGACTGCCCGCGCGCCCGCCGGCCGACAGCGACTGGTGATTCACGTACAGGCTGGCGTCGGCCGTGAAGCGATCCGAACCGCGCTTGGTCACCAGGTTGATGACGCCGCCGAGCGAGTTGTACTGCGCATCGACCGCCAGGAGCAGCATGTCCATCTGCGCGATGGCGTCGAAGTTGAAGTTGGCGCTGAAGGTGTTGCTGACGGGATCCGTGATGTCCAGACCGTCGACGAGGTAGCGGTTGTGGCGAAACGAGCCGCCGGCCATGACGGGATTGCTGCCGCCGGTGACGCCGGGCAGCTGCTGCACCACGTCCTGGTAGCGGCGCGTGGTCGCCAGCTTGCTCTGCTGCTCGGCCGTGAGCACCTTGCCGGTCGACAGGCGATCGCTGTCCAGGCGACGCCGCTCCTCGACGATCACCGTGGTCTCTTCGGCCTGGAGCTCGGCCGACAGCGGGATCTTCACCGCCTCGGTCTGCCCCACCTCCAGCGTCAGCCTGCGGCGCGTCGGCTTGAGCCCTTCGTAGCTGACCGTGACCATATAGGCTCCAGGCGGAATCAGCGGAAAGTCGAAGCGCCCCTCCTCGTCGGTGGTGACGTACCGGGGACCGCCGATCATGTCGCTGCTGCGCAGCTCGACGCGCGCACCGGGCATGGGCAGGTTGGTTCCGGCCTCGACGACGCTGCCGCGCAGGCGGGCGTTCTGTTCGCCAACGGCGTGCGCGGCGGCTGGCCAGAGGCCAATCACCAGCGGCAAAAAAGGCACCGCAAGGGCGGCGACGCAGACGAAAAAGCGACGACAAAAACGGGGCACAGGGGCCGTCATGAGCGCGGGCAGATTACTACAAGATCCCGGCCCGCCGACCCCAGACTTGGTCGCTATTTGTTGCCGCTATTTGCAGGTCGCTGCCACGCGCTGCGCCGTCCGCTGTAGCTGCTTGTCGGGGTCGGCCGCCGCACCCTTCAGAAGCGAGCCCAGGCTCTTGCGCAGCGCCGGGGTCAGCGCCGGACCGCGGCCGCAGATGCTGCCGATGCTCTGGAGCGCGCCCTGGCGCAGCGGCGACGGCACCTCGCTGCCCGCGACATCCATGAGCGCGGAGATATCGCTGGCATCGCCCGCCTCGCCGATGCCGCGCAGGCACTGCGTCAGCGCCGCGGCATGGCGCTCATCGGCCCCTGGATCTTGTAGCAGGTCCAACAGTGCCGCGGTCGCCGCCTTGCGCGCCCGACTGCGCGTGGCCGGAGCCGTTGCGCCCAGCCCATATTTGGCCAGCAGCGAACACGCGAGGCCCCGCGCCGCGGCCCCGCTGCGGCTGCTCTCGGCCACCGGCGCCAGGAGCTCCACGGCGCCCGCGCCCTCGCAGCGAGCCACGCCCACAAGCGCCGAGCGCTGCACCTGCTCATCCGCGTCACCAAGCGCCTTGTGAAGCCCGGCGCTCACCGCCAGCCCGCCGGCGGCACAGCCCGCTGCCCGCACCTCGGCCGCCACCCGCCGCACCGTCGGCCAGCCGTCGCGCGTGAGCCGCTCCTCGATGGCTGCGACCAGCGCGGGCTCTGGCTGGCGCGCCATCGCACCCTCAAGCGCCGCCAGCGTCGCCAGGCGCACCCCGGCATCGGGATCTCCAAGCCCGCGCAGGCGCGCCGGCGACTCGATCGCTGCCGACGGCGGCAGGGCAACCAGCGCCTGTGCCGCCACCTGCCGCAGCACCGGCTCGCGCTCCTCCGCCAGCACCTTCTGCAAGAGGGCGATGCTCGACGCGGAGCCGCTGCCCAGCCGCTCCAGCCCCTGGAGCAGGCGATAGCGCAAGAGGAAGCCCGGCGCGGCACTTGACGGCCAGGCCGCTGTCAAAAAATCGGCGCGCGCACTGCGCAGCGCTGCGTCGGCACAGCCCGCCATCGCCTGCGACAGCGCCTGGATGAGCGTCGCTGCGAGCGCACCCTCACTGGCCGATGCGGACTTGAGCAGCGCGTCCAGCTGCTGCTCGACCGCCGCCACGCCCGGGTCGCTGCTCGCGCGACAGTGCAGCGATGTCGCCAGCCCATTTCCAAGCGCTCGCGCCAAAAACGGCGTCCCGATGAGGCTCGGCGCAATCCGCAGCAGCGCCGGCACGGCCACGCCGGGATCCGCCTCGCCCAGCCGGGCCATGGCGTCGGCGCGCAGCGGCTTGGCCAGCGCCTCAGAGCCAGCCAGCCGCTCCAGCGCCTTGCGTCCCACGCTGCCGGCGCGCGCCAGGCTCGGCAGCTGCGCCGACACGCTCGCGGCCGGCAGCTGCGCGACGCCCTGCGCCAGGAGCTCAGCCAGCTGCTCGCTCCCCTGCCCTTCCGCAGGCGGCGTCTGGGTCGCGATGTCCAGCAGCAGCTCGATGAGGCGGCGCCGGCCGTCGCCCTTGGCCGAAGGGAGCAGAGCCGAAACGGCCTCCATCAGCTTGAGGTCACCGCGGGCAGCTCCGCGCCGGGCCAGGGCAGCGCGCAGCGTGCGCAGCGCCCCTTCGGCATTGGCGCTGTCACTGCCTGCCACCCGCTCGACCAGGCCGGGCAGCCCGGCGGTGCCGTCGAGCTCACTGTAGATCGCCAGCTCGCCGATGGCCGTGCCGGCGGTCGCACCTTCGCGCACCACCACCGACAGGCAGCGCGCGGCAACCGGCTCGGCAAGCTGGATCCACTGCACCGCGGCGCCCGGCTGAAGCTCGACGTCGACGATGTTCTTGTTTTCAAAAATCAGCGCCAGCTTGCGCGGCAGCGCCCCCTGGCTGGCGGGACTCGCCGCTTCGATGCGCAGCGCCCGCACCGAGTGCCCGGTGCCATCGGCCTGAGCGGTGACAAAGGCGCCGCGCGCATCGCGCTGCACCCGCCACGACGAGAGGCGGTTGCCGTCGTCCAGCTCGCGCGGCGGGGCCAGCAGATCGGCCCGCCGGATCGCCCCCTGCGCCGATGCGCCGGCGTAGCGATAGATGCCAAGCGGCGGGCCCGCCAGATCCGCGGGGGCCACCGGGCTCGCGTGCAAGGTCGGGCCCGACGCGGCAGCGGGCAGCGTCACCTCGGGGGCGGGCTGCCAGCCGCTGGGGTCGACGTAGCGCTCCATGAACAGGCGGGTCTCGCCGTCACAGCGACGCACCGACGGCGAGGTCTGGTAGCGCAGCAGCTCGCCGCCGCTCAGCTGCACCTCGACCGCGTACTCGGCGTCGCGCCCCACCGGACCCACCGGGCCGCTGTAGACCTCGTCGAGGTGGCCGCCGTGAAACAGGGCGAGCAGCAGCAGCCGACCGCCGCTGGCCGGACGCCCTTCGACGCGCAGGTAGCGACTGCCGCCCAGGCCGGGCAGGACCTCGATGAAAGCGCGCGACAGCGCCGGCAGCGAGCCAAAAGACAGCGCATCGGTAAGCCCCGTCGAGCGCCGCACCGCGACGCGCCCATCCACAGAGACGGTGACCGTGTCGGCCCGGCCATCGCCATCAACATCGACCTGGGCCGCGGTCAGCGTGGACGAGGCAGCTTGCGCCGCGAGCGCCCAAAAAAATGAACCGAGGAGCGGGACTGCCGCTGCGCGAAGCCAGTACACAGACACAGTCCCTCTTTACCACAGTCAGAACGTGGTCGTCGCGGCAACCGCTGCGCCCTGCGGGCCAAAAGTCGGTGCAAAGGTCGCTCGCCGCAGCATCGAAAGCGCTCCGGCCGCAAGCCCCAGCTGCTGCCTCAGCCCCTGGTTGTATTCGTCGGCGAGGCGGTGCGCTTCCTGGAGCGGCACCGGATGCGGATTTTGCAGCACGCCGACCAAAAGCAGCGTGAGTCCGCCGGCCGCTCCGAACGCGAAGATGCCGAGGCCGATGTAGAGCGGCGTGGGGTTGTAGCTGGGCGTGGTGCAGGGGCCGGTGAAGCCGCACACGATGGTGGGGTTCACGTTGGTCGCAATGAACACCCCGGTGCCGACGCCCAGCGCGATCGCGCCCGCGCCCATGAGCGCGCCGCCGGCCGCGATCAGGCCGATTCGCCGTCGCCGCTTGGCCAGGTACTGCTGTGCGTAATCGGGACGGCCGACCGCAGCGTAGAACTCTTCGGGCTTGAGCGGACGATGGTAGACGCCCTGATACGGCGCGAAGCGGGGACGCATGCTGCGGCGGCCGTTGAGGCTGCCCGTGATGAGCTCCGCGAACCCGATGTATTTGCTGTCGAAGATCTGCTGCGGGGACTGCTCCTGGGCCGGCGCGGGCACGGGCGCAGGCACAGGTGCGGGAGCCTGGGCTCTGGCGCTGCCCGCGGAGGCCGTCAGCGCTGCCAAGATGAGCCCCAGCACCGCGGAAGGATTGGCATTTCGGCTGGTGGAAGTCATGACGCTCTCCGGGATCGGGCTCAGACGCGGGCTCGGGGTCGGGCGCGCAGCAGCAGCCGCTGCGCCAGACCGCTGTACAGAATAAACGACGAAACCCGCTTCTGGACGGCCTGAATCAGGCGCTCCCACTCCGGGGTGCGGTGGCGCAGCGGCTCGCGATTGCGGGACGAACCGAAGCGCTGCTGCCAGGTGCGCAGCGTCGCCATGTCGAGCGCCAGCGAGTCGTGACAGCCCACAAGCGGCAGCATGAGCATGCTGGCGCGCGGGCTGAATCCGGGCAGCGAGCCGACCATGCACTCGACGCGAAAGTGCCACTCCATGTCCTCTTCGAGGAGGTCGCTGAGGCGCTCGGGATCGGCGCGCGCAACCAGCTCGCCAAACCAGCGCGGCGGGCGGCGCAGCGACTCGGGGTAGAACGAACCGGTGGCACAGTACTCGGCCAGCTTTCGCAGCGGCGCCGCCAGCGAGCCCGCCGCCAGCTCGCGGTCGTAAAGCGAAGCCGGAGCAGCGGCCAGCACCGTCGCAGATGGAAAGCCGGCGCGCGCGAGGTTGGTGCGCGGCCCGAGCGCCTGACACAGCCGCTCGCAGAGCTCGCGAGCCTGCGCTGGCTGCGCGCGGGCCAGGAGCAGACACTTGACCAGGTCTTCAAATACCGTCGGTGAGCGCAGGCAGCGACCGGCATCGGCGGCGCGCGCCCAGGCCAGGCCCTTGTCCTGATCGGCCATCGCGTAGAACAGCGACAGATCCTCATCGATGCCCAGCAGCGTGCGCAGCTGCTCCATCAGCTGGGGATCAGAGTCGGGCGAGAGCCCGTAGACGACCAGGGGCAGATCCGGCTCGACCTGCTTGATGAGCACTTCGATGGCCCGCGGCGCGGCCGCTCCCGGCGCCGACTGATAGAGCACCGCCTGGAGCGCCGACTGGCTCTTGTCGAACACCAGCGGCGGCAGCAGGCGCGCTCCGTCCGACTCGACGAGACCATTGAGGCTGAAGTTGGGCGGCGGCTCGACAAGCAGTGGACGAGCAGGCGCTGCGGGAGCCGCGGAGGGCGAAGGAGATGCCATGGTCCGAGGCTATATCATAGGTTCGGGTCGGGTTCGGGGTCGTTGTTGCGCTGGGACTCGCAGTGATGCAGCGACAGCGATCCGCGGCAGATCGTGTATATTGCCGCGGCCATGAGCGCCAAGTCCCGGTCTTTCCGACGAAATTTCTCCCTCTTCGTGCCGCTTTCGCTGCTCGCCGCCACCGCCGGCGCAGCACCCCACCCGGCTCCGGCTGCTTCGGCGGAAAAGCCGCCAGCGGCCGCGCGCCCGAGCAGCGAGGACCAGAAGTTCGCCAAGCTCGTCGACACGCTGGTGGATGAATACACGGGCTTCCGTCCCAGCGAGGCGACTAGCCTCGGGCTGCACGGTCATGACGGTGAGCTTGAAGATCTTTCGCCTGCCGGAATTGCCCGCGAGCAGGCGTGGCTGAAAGAGTGGGAAGCCCGTCTGGCGGGCGTTTCAGGGGAGCGCCTGTCGGCGGCCAATCGCTTTGATCTCGCGCTCTTGCGGCAGGCGCTTCAGGCGATGCGCTTTTCGCTGACCGAGACGCAGGACCATCGACACCGTCCGGGACTCTATCTGCGGCTGGCTGCCGACAGCGTCAATCAGCTGATCAAGCGCGACTTTGCTCCCGCCGAGACGCGGCTGCGCTCGGTGGTGAAGCGGCAGGCGCGGCTCTTGTCCATGCTTCAGACGGCCGAGCAGAACCTCGATCAGATGGCGCCGATCTCGATCGACATCACGCTGTCGGATCTCGACGCCACCGTGCACTTTTTTAGCGACGATGTGCCCAAGGCGTTCCCGCAGCTCAAGGATGCGCGCCTAAAGGCGGAGCTCAGTCAGAGCTGCAATGCCGTTGCGACGGCGCTGCGGCACTTTGGCGAGTTTCTGCGGCAGGCCAAGAGCGGGCCGCGGGCCAAGGCGTCCTTTGCGCTGGGCGCAGAGCTCTACCGCAAGCGGCTGTGGGCCGAGGAGATGATCGACGAGCCGATCGACTCGCTGATGCGTCGCAGCGAGGCCGAGCTGCGGCGGCTTCAGGGCGAGTTTCGCGCCACGGCGGCACGCATCGACGCGCGCCAGCCGGCAGCGGCGATCCAGCTGGAGATGCAAAAGGACCATCCGACGCCCGACAAGATCATCAGCGAGACCGCTTCGCGGCTGGCCACGCAGCAGCACTTTCTCATCGAAAAGGGGCTCATCACCCTGCCCTCGCAGAAGCTGCCCGAGGTCAAGGAGTCGCCGCCGTTCATGCGCGCCACGACGCTGGCATCGATGGATGCCTCCGGCCCGTTCGAGACAGCGCAGCTTGCCTATTATTATGTGACGCTGCCCGAGTCGAGCTGGCGTCCCGAGCAGACCGAGGACTTCATGCGCGGGGCCTACAATCGCCCGCTCATTGATGTCGTCAACATTCACGAAGCCTTTCCCGGGCACTATGTGCAAGGGCTGTGGCAGACCGGGCTCAGCAAAGCGCGCAAGGTGTTCGGCGCGGGCAGCAACATCGAGGGCTGGGCGCACTACACCGAGCAGATGATGCTCGACGAGAACTACGGCGACGGCAATCCGCGGCTGCGGCTGGCGCAGCTTCAGGATGCGCTGCTGCGCTCGGCGCGATTTGTGGTGGCGCTGCGCATGCACACGCAGGGCATGACCGTCGCGCAGGCCACCGACTTTTTCCAGCGCGAAGGATTCCAGACGCGCAAGGTCTCAGAGATGGAGGCGCTGCGCGGCACCCAGGATCCGATGTACCTTGTGTACACCTATGGAAAGCTGGAGATCCTGAAGCTGCGTCGCGAGCTCCAGCAAAAACAGGGCGCGGCGTTCTCGCTGCGCCGCTTCCACGATGACCTGCTCAGCTACGGCAAGGCCCCGCTCAAGATGATCCGCGAGGCCATGCTCGGCACTCCTTAGCCCTAACCTTTGGGAGCGGCTGCGGGAGCGGGAGCGGCGGTCCGCTCCTTCTCCTCTTTGGCTTCCTTCTCTTTTTCTTCGGACAGCTTGGTCTTCATGCGGTTCAGAAGGCCGTCATAGCCCGACGAGGCAATGATGCGCTGGAACTGCGATCGGTAGTTGCGCACCAGCGAGACCTCGTCGGTGATCACGTCATAGACCAGCCAGCCGCGAGCGCCCTGGAGCATGCGGTAATCGATGGTGGCGTTGGTGCTCTTGCCCTTGGTGCGGATCTTGATCTGGGTCGCGATCTTGGCCTCGGGCCCTTCGACCTGCTCCTCGCCGTACGTTACTTCGTAGTCGAGGTTGGTGCGCAGCTGCCGGATGTAGTTGCGCTCGATCAGCTCCTGGAGCGTGGCGACGAAGTCGGTGCGCTGCTTTTCCGCCATCTTCGCCCAGTGCTCGCCCAGCGCGCGCTTGCACAGCTCGGTGTAATCGAAAAGATCGCTCGCCCGATCCCGAATTTCGTTCCGGACACGCTTGTCCGCTTCGGTTCCGGGCTCGGTCTTGGAGCGCAGCAGCTTGTCGACCGCCCCATTCAGCCGCATGAGCGTTGCCTTGGGCCCCGGTGCAGCAGTTGGAACTGCGGCGGCTGCCGGCCGCAGCGAAGCCACATCGACCGCTGCGATGAGAAGGAGCGCACCAAGCGCCTGCGAAGTCAGCGTGTACTTTTTCATTGGGGGATGATCTCCAGACCGCTCAGCCGGCGCAGTGTCGCCGCCAGAACGTTCAAGTCGTTAACAGTGCGCAACACCATCAGATGCTGGTCGTAGTAGGCGCGCAGCGCGTCGATCATGTCGCGCGATTCTGCGGTGCCCACGTCAATGGCCTGCCTGATTCCCTGAAGCCAGCCGCGCGCCCGCTTCTCGGCGGTCTCGGCGGCGGCCAGTCGCCGGCGCGCTTCGACCACGTCGTTGTAGGCCCGCTCGATCTCCAGCGCGCCGCCGCCCAGGGCCTCGCGCCGCTTTTCTTCGTACTGTCGCACGTCGGCCATCGCCTTTTGCAGCCGCGCCGCCTTGGGGCCGAAGTCGAGGTTCATGCGCATGCCCAGGCCGATGCCGGCGCCCAGGAAATTGAAGCGGTTCATGAACGCGTTTGCCGGATCCTGCACGCTGGTCGCGACGCCATAACCGAAGTTTACAAGGATGCCGAAGTCGGGCAAAAACTCGGCGATGCGCAGCTTGCGATACAGTCGCGCACCATCGCCCGTGGCGTTGAGGATGCGCATCTCGGGCCGGCCGACCAGCGCCGACTCGATGTAGTGGTTTAGCTCTTTTTCTTCGCTGGCCCACACGGCCAGTTCGCCGTCATCGACGTCGGCGTTGCTGTCCTGGACCAGATAGCGCAGCGCGGCGAGCGCGCTGGCAAGCGTCCGCTCCAGATCCACCACGCCCAGCTCTATTTGCGATTCGGCGACCTTCATGCGCATCAGATCGATCTCGGTGTAGCCGCTCTTGCCAGCTTCGAGCTCCTTGTCGATCTGGTTGATCCATTTGACGACCTGCTCCTGCCCATCCTTCACTGTGTCGAGCGCCGCGCGCGCCGCTTTGATGCCGAAATAGGCGCGCACCAGGTTCAGGGCCAGATCGCCGCGGCCGGCATCGGCCTGCGCCTGCGCCATGGTGATGCCGACGTTGCCGAGAGCGCGCGCGGTGCTGAGCTTCCCGAAGGTGAACAGCGGCTGCGTGATGTTGATGTTGACGCGGGCAAGCACGCCGTAGATCGGCAGATACTTGCGGATATCGTCCTGGAGCAGGTTGAAGCTGGCGTTGGTGGCGGTGCAGCGCGAGGCGCCGCCGAACAGAAACGATCCGTCGGACAGCTTGGCCGAGCGCTGCTCGGGCGTGACGTTGGTGTCGTTGGGATCGCCTGCGTCCAGACACTTGACGTCGGGCGACCACGAGAGATAGGCGCTCATGTCGCCCGAGGGCAAGGCGAGCCAGCGCTGCTCGTCCCGGGTGTAGCGCGCCGAGCTCACGCTCTCGCGGCCGGCCCGGATCGTGGGGTGGCGACTCTCAGCGGAGCGCCAGAGCTCCTGCAGCGACATGCGATGCAGCGCCTGATTATTTGTTGCCGTCGCTGTAGCAGGCTGACTTTCCGCCCACGCCGAGCTCCACGCCGTCAGGACGCCGCCCAGCGAAGCCAGGGCGCCAAGGCCCCAGAGCCTCCGATTCCTCGTGGTTTTCCGTCTCAAGCAAAGCTCCAAAGCATCAGTAGCAGCGATAAGTTAAGTAAGCCCTGGGTTCATAGAACGCCGGCCTCCATTGCGCAAGTCCCCTCGCAGTTACGACGACGCATTTGCAGTTTCTGGCCCGCTATGCTTTGCTGACCGCGAGGCGATGCGTACGACCGTGGAAACAGCAGCTCAAGTCGCTGGCCAGACCGTTGGTCCAGGAGCTGCCATTGCGCATGCGCCCAGCGGACCGTCGGTGGTGCCGCCCGTCGCCTCGGCAATTTCGGCGAATGCAGCGTCGGTGATGTCGCTTGCGACCCTACCTGTGCGCGCCTATGCCTTTGCGACCACCTTTCGCCTGCGCGACCTCGCGACGGTCTTTGCCAGCGGCGACGTGCAGCTGGAAAAAGACTGCCTGGTCGTGCGCCTGTCGCCGGGAGCGCGAACGCCGCGGCTGGCAGTGCTGTTCGACTTCGGAGCGGCGGTGCTCATTGGCCTCGACGCCGACGAGCGCGAGCCGATCATCCGCTCGCTCAGCGTGCGCCTGACTCCCGAGCCGCACCCGCCGCTGACCGAGGATTTTCTTATCGACGTGGTTCAAGGCGCGCCGATGCAGGTCAAGTTCGACCGCGTCGTGCTCCACGAACCGACGCTGCCGGCGCTCAAGGTGATCAGCCTGCTGCTCGCGCAGTCCGTTGCGATGGACTACTACGACGAAGATGTGCAGGAGATCCTGCGGCGCAGCGATGCCATCACCGCGGCGCTGCGAACCGAGGGCCGACTGCCCGGGCGCGTCGACGATGTCGTCAAGTTCATCGGCTCGTGCATGGAGACCAAGAACGGCGTCATCTCGACGCTGGCCCTGTTCGACAAACCCGAATCCACATGGGAAGATCCCGACCTCGACAGCCTCTACAATCGTCTGCGCGAAGAGCTGGAGATCGACGACCGCTTTCGGGCGCTCGAAGCCAAGCTGCGCATGATTCAGGAGACGCTGGTGCTCCTCGTCGATCTGTCCAATTATCGCAGCAGCTGGCGGATGGAAATTACCGTCGTGCTGCTCATCTTTTTTGAGATCCTGCTGATGGTCTGGCAGATGTTCCGTGGCAGTGCGCACTGATCCCGATAAGAGGCGCCTCGTGATTGACGTGCTGATCCCGGCACTCAACGAGGAAGAGACCGTTGGCGATGTGCTGCGCGGGCTGCGCGAGTCCAGCCAGCCGCTGCGCCATCTCGTGCTCATCGACAATGGCTCGACGGATGCGACCGCCCGCAAGGCTGAAGAGGCCGGCGCCGTGGTGCTCAAGGAGCCGCGCCGCGGCTACGGGGCAGCCTGCCTGCGCGGCATCACGTTTCTGGCCAAGCAGGCGACGCCGCCCGACATCGTCATCTTCTGCGACGCCGATGGCGCCGACGATCCCGCGGATCTCGGGCGGCTGATCGAGGCGCTCCAGCACGGCGCCGACATGGCGGTCGGCTCGCGCACGCTGGGCATCGTCGAGCCCGGCGCGCTCCAGCCGGTGCAGCGCTTCGGCAATGCCCTGGCCACGGGCCTCATTCGCGCGGTCTACGGCCAGCGCTACACCGACCTGGGACCGTTTCGCGCGATCCGCTATCCGGCGCTGTGCGCGCTCGGCATGGCCGACACCGACTACGGCTGGACCGTCGAGATGCAGGTCAAGGCCGTGCGCCGCGGCCTGCGCATCGTCGAGATTCCCGTCACCTATCGCCGCCGCCAGGGTGGCGAGTCCAAGATCTCCTCGACGATCAAGGGCTCGGTCTCGGCCGGCGCCAAGATCCTCTACACGATCTTCCGCCACTCGACCGCCCGCTAGCGCGGCCCGATTTCACCGCCCCGGCTGGGGCGGCTTTTCGAGGCAGTCGCGCTGCACCTTGGGCCACTGCGGCTGCGGGCGCAAGAGCTCGCAGCCTTCGGCAAACAGCTGCTCGACCGTGGCTGGATACACGGCGGCGCGGTTGCCGGTGGCATGGGTGACCAGGATGCGGCGCCCGTCGGGAGAGGGCTCGGCGTAGGTACCATCCTCGATGTGCAGCACGTGCAGCTGCTTGCCGCTGCGGGCATCGAACACGCGCACCGTCTGGTCCTGCCCCTGTGTGACGATGCGCCGGCCGTCGCGCATGAAGGTCGCCGAGACCACCGCGTCCAGGTGCCCGAGAAGATCCAGGCTGGGCGCACCGCTCATCACATCCCAGATGTGCGGCTCGGCCCCACCGCCGACCAGAAAGCGCCCATCGGGAGAAAACGACACCGAGGCCGCGCGCCCGCTGCCAACGCCCGAGGTCAAGAGCGGCTTGCCGCTGGTCGCATCCCACACCCGCACCACCCCATTGCCATCGGCCGACGCGATCCGCGCCCCATCTGCCGAAAACGTCACGTT